>Ga0302319_10017948_pt1 | contig 12932 bp, 10 predicted proteins | sample Bog_T0_2_FD_203319 | JGI IMG/M metagenome (GOLD analysis project Ga0302319, IMG submission 203319) | Peat permafrost microbial communities from Stordalen Mire near Abisko, Sweden - Bog_T0_2 | ecosystem: Environmental > Terrestrial > Soil > Wetlands > Peat | place: Sweden: Abisko, Stordalen Mire...
CGGTGCAACATGCACGATGGGCGGAGCCTGGCGAGGCTGAGGCACAATCTTGCGCGGCTCTGGCCGGGCAACGACTGGAGGGGGCGCAACGAAGCGCGGCGGAGCGGGTGTTCCGGGGCGAGCGATTCCAGAAACAGGCGCAGGAGTTGCAGCCTGTCCGGAACCCGTTCCAGCAGCCGGCGGGCGCACTACGACCGTGGGCGGAGCAGAAGCCGGGCGCTGGGGGTACTGCGCCGCGCGCTCTGCTTCCTGCTTGCGCGCCAAAATCGCCTTCATCACGTCGCCAGGCTTGGAGACATTCGAGAGGTCGATCTTGGGACGATTGTCCTGTTCGGAGCGCGAACTCGCTGAAGGCGCGGGCCGGGACCCTCGCTCGAAATAGTTCCGGACGCGCACGGCCTCACTCTCCTCGATCGAACTCGAGTGGGTCTTGCCTTCCGCCAGATTCATTGCTTCCAGTGCGTCGAGAATCTGTTTACTCTTGACTTCCAGCTCACGCGCCAGATCGTTAATTCGAACCTTACTCAATCCGCCTCTTTTCGTTGTCCTGCCCTATGTCGGTTAACTGGTCATAGCAACCTCGCGGCACGCTAAAACTTGGCCTATTGCTATTATCCTCTGAAACCGTGAATCCATGTTTACGAAGCGGCGCAACTTACGCATCGCCCCGCTCCTCACCTAGATCATTGACCTGATCGATCGACGCTTCTTCCGTTTTTTGCGTATCTTCCAGCACCGCTTCCGGCGATACCTGCTTCAACTCGTGCGCAGGAACGACATCCTCGGGTTCCACCGGGTGCGTACGCTCCGGATCGGCGGCGTTTTCGACTTCCATTGACTCGGTGCCCGCGTCATCCTGCTTCGACTCCGGCTTCAGCTCCGCTGTTGCCTCTTCTACTGGCTCTTCCGGCGTACCCGGTTCTACAACCTCATCGCCAGAGGTATCTGAAGTTTCGGCCGCTGCGTTCGGATTTGTCTCGCCCTCTTCGTACTGGCCGAAGTAGTGCCGAACCGCGACGCTGATGCGCTCCAGCGTCTTTTCGCCAATGCCGGGGATCTCTTCGAGCTGCTCCGGCGTCATGTCGGCGAGGCTCTCGACGGTGGTGATGCCGGCTGCCACCAGCTTCTGGATGATGCTTTCGCCCAGTTCGGAAACAGCCTCGATCGGCGTCGAAGGGCCGCTGGAGAAGCCGCTCATTTGCTGCTCGACTTCCTGGCGCTTCTCTTCCTCGCTCTTGATGTCGATCTTCCAGCCGAGCAGTTTGGCCGCCAGGCGCACATTCTGGCCCTTTTTGCCGATGGCCAGCGATAGCTGCGTATCGTCCACGATCACTTCCAACTGCTTGTCGGCCAGATCGACGATCGAAACGCGGCTGACCTTGGCCGGCTGCAAGGCCTTTTCCGCGAATGTGGTGATTTCTTCGTTGTACTCGATGATGTCGATCTTTTCGCCGCGCAGTTCGCGAATGATCGACTGCACGCGCATGCCCTTCATGCCCACGCAGGCGCCGACCGGGTCCACATCCTTGTCGCGGCTCATGACGGCGATTTTGGTGCGCTCCCCGGCTTCGCGGGCAATGGCGCGAATGACCACCGTGTTGTCGTAAATCTCAGGGACTTCCGACTGGAAGAGGTTCGAAACCAGCTCCGGAGCGGCGCGCGAAACGACCACCTGCGGTCCCTTGGCGGCGCGGTCTACCTTGAGCAGCACCACGCGGATGCGCTCGCCGACCGAAAACTGCTCCAGGCGCGACTGCTCGCGCTTGGGCATGCGGGCTTCTGCCTTGCCCAGGTCAATGATGATGTCCTGACCCTCGATGCGCTTGACAGCGGCCGAAAGCACTTCCTTTTCACGATGCGCGTATTCGTTGAAAACCGTGTCGCGCTCGGCTTCGCGGACCTTCTGGAAGATAACCTGCTTGGCCAACTGCGCGGCGATGCGCCCCAGTGGGCGCGTGTCTTTGTACAGGCGAATTTCGGAACCCGGCTCCAGCTCCGCGCCGGCGGCCATCTCCTGAGCCTCGACGAGAGTGATCTGGTTGACCGGATCTTCGATTTCATCCTCATCACCCATTACGGTCTTATAGGCGTAAACCTTGATCTCCCCGGTTTCCTTGTCCAGTTCGCCGCGCATGTTTTCCTGCGTTTTGTAGTACTTGCGGGTGGCGAGGGCGATCGCCTCCTCCACGGCAGATACGACGATGCCGGGGTCGATGCTCTTTTCGCGGCTCAACAACTCAATGCTCTGGTACAACGCGCTGGACATATGCTTCTGCTTTCCTTGCCCCGAATTTCCGGTACGGGCTTACTTGGGGATGGGCTGGCGGGAATCAATCTGCAGCCAGCCTTCAAAAAGTGGAGTTTCCGGCTCCTACTTGCGGGCCTTAGAACTCTGGAACCAGATGCGCCTTCTCGATATTGCCGAGGGCGATTTCGACCGAACTCACGCCGGTCTTGCGGGCCTTGCTGTTCTGCTTCGTCGCGGTCAGGTCGAGCGTGACCGTAGTTGCGTTGGTAGCCGTCAGCCGCCCCTGCCACTGGCGATTGCTGGCGATCGGCTCCAGCGTCTGAATCTTGACCAGAGAGCCGGCAAACCGTTCAAAATCTGCAGCCCGAGTCAGCTTGCGATCGAGCCCGGGAGAACTGGCCTCGAGCACGTACTCGCTTTCGGGAACCAGGTCTTCCACGTCGAGCAAAACTCCAAAATCGCGGCTGAATGCGGCACAATCCTCATGCGTAAGCCAGGAAAGATGCTCCGGATTCAGCTCGCCCGTAGTAAACCGCTCCGGAACGGCCAAAGCCATATCAATCTCGATGGCGCCTTCAGGATTGGATGCAATCGCGGCTCGCTGGGCTGCCGCAGCTGCCGCCTGCCGGGCGCGCCCTTCGGCGTTCTTTTCCAGATAGACGCATAAAGTGCGGTTTTTCGCTTGGCCAGTGAACTCCACGTCCACCACATCCAGCCCCAGCGATGCCGCGACCCTGTCTGCCGCCTTGCGAATTTCGTCCTGCTTTGCCGCCATCTGCTCCAGCTTGTTCCCGCCTGCTCGCCCAAGTTCCCGCGAAACTGCCTCAAAAACCCAAACTACCAGCCCAATTCCCGAGCAACTTTGCCCCAAAGAAAAAGTGGGCTGTAAGCCCACTCCTCTCTCCGACCCCCGGTTTGCGCACGGCGGAACGGACAAATTCGTCTGCTTTATTAGAATACGGCGAAACCGCGAGAAATTCAATGCGCGGAGCAGATTCATCTTTAAACGCGGTTGTAGATTGGATTTTCGCGTGTATTCTGCTGCTCTGGAGACTCCCATGATCCTGAATCCCCTCTGCCGCGCGGCTGCCGGCCTTTCTCTGTTCGCGGTTGTCGCTTTCGGCTTTGCGCAGACTGCTGCGCCGGATACTAGTGGCTCCGATGAGGCAGCGGGCAAGGTGTGGTGGGCGCATGTGCAGTATCTGGCCAGCGACGCCATGCAGGGGCGGCAGACCGGGAGTCCGGAGTTCCTGAAGGCCGCTGCCTATGTCGTGGACCAATTCAAGTCTTACGGGCTGAAGCCGGCTGGAGCGGCTGGTGGGTGGTATCAACCGGTGCATTTTGACGTGCAGCGGGTTTTGGCGGACAAGTCTTCGCTTGGGCTCGTGGTTGATGGCAAGACCACGCCTTTGGTGCTGGGGCAGGATGCGATTCTGGGTGCGCGTTCGCAGCAGCCGAAGACCATCGACGCCCCGCTGGTGTTTATCGGCTACGGGCTGCATCTGCCGGAGGCAAAGTACGACGACTTCGACTCGGCCGACGTGCCCATGGCCGCGCTCAAGGGCAAGATCGTGGTCTACATGAATGGCGGACCGGCCGATCTGCCGGGGCCGCTGAAGTCGTTTGCGCGGACGACGCCCTTCATCAAAGCAATCCGCGATGCCGGCGCGGTGGGTGCGATCGCCATTCCGACGCCGAAGTCGATGGATTTTGGCTGGGCGCGCGTGGCCAGCTCGGCGTCGCAGCCCGGAATGCGCCTCGCGGCCACGCCGGACGAGCCGGAGGTCGAAAAGCGGCATCCGGCGCTGAGCAACGACCATGGCGAGCTGTTCTCGGCCACGTTCAACCCGGCGGAGGCGGAGAAGCTCTTCGCCGGAACCGGGCACACCTTTGCCGAGTTGCTGGCGCTGGCCGACGCGCAGAAGCCCTTGCCGCGCTTTCCGCTTGGGGAGAGTCTTACTGCGACGGTCACAACCGAGGTAACGCACGTCGAATCGCCGAATATTGTGGCCAAGCTGGAGGGTTCCGACCCCAAGCTCAAGCGCGAATACGTACTGGTTTCGGCGCATCTGGACCATTTGGGCGTGGGTGAGCCGATCAACGGCAAGACTATTTACACCGGCGCGATGGATGACGCTTCCGGCGTGGCGACAGTGCTGGAGGTAGCGAAGAAATTCTCAGAAGCCAAGACGAGGCCAAAACGCTCGATGCTCTTTCTGGTCTTTACTGCGGAAGAAAAGGGGCTGCTCGGATCGCGCTACTTTGCCAGCCATCCGACGGTGCCGGAGAGCGCGATCACAGCCGATCTGAATCTGGATATGTTCATGCCGATTTTCCCGCTTAAGAAGCTGCATGTGCAGGGGCTGGAGCAGTCCACGCTTGCCGATCAGGCGCGGGCCGTGGGCGCTGAGCATGGCATCGAAATCGCCGTCGATCCCGAGCCGGACCGCAACTCGTTTATCCGCACCGACCAGTACAGCTTTGTGCAGGCGGGAGTTCCAGCTCTGGCCTTCAAATTTGGCTGGACTGCCGGCTCTCCCGAGTACAAAGCCTGGCGGGCGTGGCTGGCGCAGCGTTACCACTCGACCGACGACGACCTGACCCAGCCGGTCGACTTTGCCGCCGCTGCGCAGTTCAACAGCTTCCTGGCCGACCTGGCGCGGAGCGTTGCCGACGACTCCGGCACGCCGCATTACCTCGATACCAGCTTTTTCAAGCGGTTTGAAACCGGGCGGTAACAGGCGCGCTTGACCACTCCGCTACAATAACCAGAAGCTCCCGCGCCGGCCGAGCATATTGCGCCCTTGAAGCTCAAGAGACGCCAGGAGCATCTCATTCTTATGTTGACTCACCCTTTGCCCGAAGCCTTGACTTTTGACGATGTGCTGCTGGTCCCGGCACACTCTGACGTTGTTCCGACCCAGGTAAGCACTCAGACCCAGCTCACCAAGCACATCACGCTGAATACCCCCCTCATCTCGGCCGCCATGGACACGGTGACCGAGTCGCGCATGGCGATTGCCATGGCACAGCAGGGCGGCATCGGGATTGTGCACCGCAATCTGTCGATTACGGACCAGGCTGGCGAAATCGACAAGGTGAAACGCTCGGAAAGCGGCATGATTGTGGATCCAGTGACCATTGAGCCGGACCAGCCTATTGCTGCTGCACTTGAAGTGATGCGCCGCTACAAGATTTCCGGCGTGCCGGTGACGCGCGGCAAGCGCCTGGTCGGCATCCTGACCAACCGCGATCTGCGCTTTGAGACCCGCACCGATGTGCCGATCGGCGACGTGATGACCAAGACGGACCTGATCACCGTCCCGGTCGGAACGACACTGGAAGAAGCCGAACTGATCCTGCACAAGCATCGCGTGGAGAAGCTGCTGGTGGTCGACGACCAATACCAGCTCAAGGGGCTGATTACCGTCAAGGACATCCAAAAAAAGCTGAAATACCCGAATGCTTCGAAGGATTCGAAGGGGCGTCTGCGGGTTGGCGGAGCCATCGGCGCAACCGGCGACTTTCTGGAGCGGGCTGCGGAGTTGGTACGGGCCCGCGCCGACGTGCTGGCCATCGACTCGGCCCACGGACACTCTTCGCGGGTGCTCGAAGCGGTCAGCGAGGTGAAGAGGGCCTTCCCCAATGTCGGTCTACTGGCGGGCAATGTGGCGACCTACGACGGCGCGCTGGCCTTGATCGACGCCGGAGCTGACGCCATCAAGGTTGGATTTGGGCCCGGCTCCATCTGCACCACGCGCATGGTCACCGGCGCCGGCATGCCGCAGATTACCGCCGTAGCCGAAGCCTATCGCGCCGCCAAAGAGCGCGGCATTCCGGTGATCGCCGATGGCGGCATCAAGTATTCCGGCGAAGTGACCAAGGCCATCGCCGCTGGAGCCAGTTCGGTGATGATCGGGTCGCTCTTTGCCGGCGTGGATGAAAGTCCCGGCGAAACCATCCTTTATCAGGGGCGCAGCTTCAAGTCCTACCGCGGCATGGGTTCGCTGACGGCCATGGCGCTCGGCTCCTCGGAGCGCTACTTCCAGGCGAGCGACGATGCAGGCTCTTCTGCGGAAAGCGTCGAAAATGTCGTCCAGCGTGAGCGCTCCAGCCAGAACCGGTTGGCGAAATTCGTCCCCGAAGGAATTGAAGGCCGTGTTCCCTATCGTGGACCGCTGGAAGGTATGGTGCTGCAACTGGTGGGCGGACTGCGCTCCGGCATGGGCTACCTGGGCTGCGCTACCATCGCGGAACTCCAGGAGAACGCAAAGTTCGTGCGCATTACCGGCGCCGGCCTGCGTGAGAGCCATGTGCATGACGTCATCATCACCCGCGAGGCGCCCAACTATCATGTGGAGTAACCGGCATGCCCAGTAGCGTGGCTCCTCCTCCAGCCACTGGCAACGTGGCCCCGACCCGAGGCGGATTTGGCCATTTGGCCAGCGCATGGGTTCCGGTAGCTGTTTGCATCGGCATCATCTCGATCGAATCGACGCGCGCATTCGGCGCCGACCACACGAGCGGGCCGCTACGTCACTTCTTCGAGTTCCTGTTCCACCGGCATTTCACCGACTCTGAGTGGTGGTGGTGGCACATGAGCGTCCGCAAGGGCGGCCACTTTCTCGGCTACGGCATCCAGTCGCTTGCGTGGTTTCGCGCGTTCTGGATGACCTGGCGTGTGAGCGATCCCAATCGTCAACGTGTCGCCGTGCACGGTCTGGCGATGCTGGGCACTTTCTTCATCGCCAGTTGCGATGAGTTCCATCAAACTTTTCTACCCAACCGAAGCGGCTCCTTCTGGGATGTGCTGACCGACTGCGCCGGAGCCTTGGTGCTGCAGTTTGCGGTGTGGTTGTGGATGGGAAGGCGAGTCAAGGCCTGACTGTAAGGTCAAGCAAAAGTCCAGCATTCGTGCATCCCTAACCGGCCTTTTGCCATCTGGATAAAGAACAGTTTCACGAGAACTCCGGTCTTCGCGCTCAAGTCTTTGACTGGATTCCGATTTCTGCCCGGAACGACTTTATCCGACGGGACACACCTGGGGGAAATGCATGGCAAGTTCCACCGGAGTTCTGACTGGCGGCGAATCGATTCCCGATTCGCCGGGGCAAGGCCAGGCCGCCGCGTCCAAGACCGTCAAGAACCCCAATATCGTCCTCAACGATCATGCGCAATGGAAGCCGCGGGTCAATCCGTGGCTGATCGCCATGACCGTCGCGCTGGCAGCGTTCATGGAAGTACTGGATACCTCGATCGCCAACGTTGCCCTGCCGCATATCTCCGGCGACCTGGGCGCCAGCACCAATGAGGGTACGTGGGTCCTGACCAGCTATCTGGTGGCCAACGCCATTGTTCTGCCGCTGGGCGGTTGGGCCTCAAACGTTATCGGCCGCAAGAACTTCTTCCTGCTCTGCATCACCATCTTTACCGTGGCCAGTTTTCTCTGTGGTATCGCGCCGACTCTGCCCATTCTGCTGCTCTGCCGCGTACTTCAAGGTGCAGGAGGAGGAGGATTACAGCCCATGGCGCAGGCGATTATGGCGGACTCCTTTGACGAACGCAAACGAGGACAGGCGTTCGCACTCTACGGTCTGGTGGCCGTGCTTGCCCCCTCAATCGGCCCATCGCTGGGCGGCTGGATCACCGACAGCTACTCCTGGCGCTGGATTTTCTACATCAACCTCCCCGTCGGCATCCTGGCCTACTTCCTGGTCACGCGTCTGGTCGAAGATCCACCGTGGATCAAGCCAGATCGCAAGCACCTGTGGAATATGGATTACATGGGTCTGGCCTTCCTGACGCTGGCCATGGGCGGCCTGCAGATCACGCTCGACAAGGGCGAGGAAAACGATTGGTTTTCTTCGAATTTCATCCGCTTCTTCGCCGCCATGTTTGTCGTTGGGATCGTCGGGCTGATCGTCTGGGAGCTGAAGAAGAAAGACCCGCTGATCAACCTGCGACTGTTCAAGTTTAAGAACTTCGCGATTTGCTGCTTTCTGATGATGTTGGTGGGCGGCGTGCTCAACGCCAGCACGGTGCTGCAGCCGCAGTTCCTGCAGCAGTTGCTCGGGTACACGGCGACCAATGCCGGCCTGGCGCTGACCGCCGGCGGCGTCTCCCTGTTGGTGGTAATGCCCTTTGCCGGCTGGGCAACGGGCAAGTTTCCCGCGCGCAATATCGCCGCAGTGGGCTTTGCCTTCTTTGCCTTTTCTTTCTGGTTTACAACAACCCATCTCAGCCTGGATATGAGCTTTGCCAACGCCAGCTGGCTGCGCGTAATCCAGTTGGCGCCCATCCCCTTCTGCTTCATTCCGATTACCACGGCTGCTTATGTGGGTACACCCAAGGAGCAGAGCAATCAGGTCGCCGGCCTCATTAACTTTGTGCGCAACATCGGCGGCAGTATTTTTATCGCGGTTACTGGCGCCCTGGTCACGGATCGCGACCTTTGGCACCAGGCACGGTTGCAGGAAAGCATGAACTCACTGAACATTCCCTACAGCCAGTACCAGCAGGGGTTGGGCCACTCGCTGGGTCAAACCTTTGGCGTTCCACAGGGGCAGGGGATGGCCAGCGGCAGCATCTACAACATGCTGCAACTGCAGTCCGGCATGCTGGGCTACCAGGACGTATACAAGATGCTCTTCTGGATGGCTATCGGGATGATCTTCTTCGCTTTCCTGTTGAGCAAGAACAAGCCCGGCGGCGGGGGCGGCGGCGCGGCGATGCATTGAGTCGGCGTGGGTACTAAATAGGGCAAAGGCAAGGAACAGTTATTTCAAACAATTCAGAATCTGCACTCGGTGCGGTGGCCGCATAGCTGGCTTTGGGCATTGGGCGCATGTCTCATTGCAATCTGGGGAGCCTCAGACCGGAACCGCGAGATTTTGCGTATGGTGGGAGCCCGCGCCGCCGAATTGAGCGGCGTCTCACCAAGAGCCGCATCAGTCCGCTTCTAGTCCATCAAGACTACAAAGAAGAAGGGCACGACTCCAGCCGAGCCCTTCCTCTTTTTACTTCGGCCATCCGAATCATTCAATGCTCATTGAACGAGCGTAATGTCGATCTTCCGCAGAATCTCGTGCGGCTTAGCCTCGCCGCACTTGGTCAGCGCCGCGTCCTCGCAAGTCCGCTCAATGGTCTTCACCGGATTGTCCATCGTTGCGCTCAGAATTCTTCCATCCGCAAGGCTCACCTTGATCTCGACAGTAAAGTTCTCCTCGCCCACTGCGGCCGTATAGCTTCCGTTCTGCTCCTTCGTCACGCCCACCCAGTTATTCGGTGAGTCGCCCACCGGTTTCTGCATCCAGTCCGCTGGTAACTTCACAGCCGTTTTCTCCGGCGGCACATGCTTCACCACCAGCACCCCCGTCCCCGCCGTCGTGTCCACGGCCTTCAGCGTCATGTCGAAATCAATCGAGCTCTCCCCAATCAGCGTATGCACCCCATCCGCCCACGACGACGGCGGCATCGGATTCCTGAAGTAGAAATGATCGCCCGCCTTCGTCAGCGCGGCAATCTTGTTTGCCAGCCACAAATCCGCATAGAAAGTCATAAAATCCGTCACCGGCCCAATCAGCTTCGGATCCACCTTGCTTAAATCGGGAATCGATGGGTTCTGATTTGGATCCAGTGAAAGCCGCTGCCGGAACGCATCCGTATCGGCACGCAACGCCATCGCCTGCCCGCCCGTCTCCATGCCCGACCACTTGTACTCCTCAAAATACGCGCCGGCCCCGTCTTTCTTCACCGTGCCGTTAGCCACCACCGTGTAGTGCCACGACTCATTCACCCCATTCATGCGATAAACCAGCGCATCGCCCTCATGGTATTGGCGCTGCAATGGATTGTGCGTGACTGAAGCAACCTGGCCAGCTGCGATCGCTGAGCCGCAAGCAAAAAGCAAAGCCGCTAGCATCTTCATCGTCTTACCCATGTTTCTCTCCCGTGTTAGGGAGCGTTCATTTCAGCCACGTGTTTCCTCGGAGGTCCCAGAATACTACTACTGGGACAGAAAAGGCACCCTGCTGAGGCAGGATGCCTTTGTCGTACTGCACTGAAATTCCAGAGAAGAACTTGAGAAGAACGGGAAAGCTAAGCTGCTTCTTCGCCCTTATCTTCGCTCTTCTGCTTTTCCATGGCTTCTTCAAGGTCGGCGCGCTTCTTTGCTTTCGCGTCGGCGCGCTTCTGGCGCTTCTCGTCGAGCTGCTTCTCGGCGCCGAGGAGTTCTATGAAGGCCTTTTCCGCCCCATCGCCCTTCTGGAAGCCGGTCTTGACGATGCGCAGATAGCCGCCTTGGCGATCGCCGTAGCGCGGGGCTACGGTGTCGAAGAGCCGCTTGACCGAGTCGTCGGTCATCAGGAACGCGAGCGCCTGACGCCGCGAGTGAAGATCGCCCTTCTTGCCCAGGGTGATCATTTTTTCAACCAGCGGGCGAACCGCCTTCGCCTTGGCGATGGTGGTTTCGACGCGGTCCTCGATGATGACGGACGTGACCAGGTTGCGCAACAGGGCGCGGCGATGGCTGGTGTTGCGTCCGAGTTTAAATCCTGCATTGCGATGGCGCATGATGGTGCTCTCTTTCAGAGAAAGTGTGAAGTGCGGAGTGCGAAGTGTGAGGTGCCTTGCACACTCCACACTTCGCACTTCACACTCGTACTAGAAGTTTTCGGTCTCGGTCGGCAGCAGCATGTCCACGGAATCCAGCAGCTCATCCTCATCGTCAAAGCGGCTGAAGCCGGCAGCGAGCGCGGCGGCGGGAAGAATGCTGGTGGGTCCGGGAACGGCGTTGCCGTTTTCGTCGATCTTCATACCCAGCGAAAGTCCCATCTGGGCTAGAATTTCCTTGATTTCGTTCAGGCTCTTGCGGCCAAAGTTCTTGGTCTTGAGCATTTCGGCTTCGGTCTTCTGCACCAGTTCGCCGATGGTCTGAATGTTGGCGTTCTTGAGGCAGTTGTAGCTGCGGACCGAGAGCTCCAGCTCTTCGACAGAGCGGTTGAGATTGTCGTTGCGCAGCACGCCAAAGCCGGTGTCGTGATGGCCTTCGGCTTCAATCTCTTCCTCGAAGTTGATGAAGATGCTCATGTGGTCTTTGAGCAGCTTGGCCGCGAGACCGAGCGCGTCGGCTGGCAGAACGGCGCCGTTGGTCCACACTTCGAGCGTCAGCTTGTCGTAGTCGGTGATCTGACCGAGACGGGCCGCTTCGACGATGTAGTTCACGCGGCGAACCGGCGAGTGGACCGAGTCGACCGGGATAAAACCAATGCCCAGATCAGCGTCGAAGTTCTTGTCCGCCGAGACGTAACCGCGGCCGCGCTTCAAGCGCATTTCCATATCCAGGCGTCCGCCTTCGCTGACCGTGGCAATATAGACATCCTTGTCGAGAATTTCGACATCGCCATCGGCTTCGATCATGCCCGAGGTGACGACGCCCGGGGTGTCAGCGCGCAGGTAGAGCGCCTTGGGGCCGTCGCCATTGAGCTTGAAGGGAATCTGCTTCAGGTTCAGGATGATATCGGTTGCGTCTTCGACGACGCCGCCAATCGACTGGAACTCGTGCAGCACTTCTTCGATGCGAACAGCGGTGACTGCGGCTCCCTCGATGGAGCTGAGCAGGGTGCGGCGAAGGGCGTTGCCGATCGTCGTGCCGAAGCCACGCTCAAAGGGCTGTGCGCTGAACTTGCCAAACTTCTCGGTAAGCGACTCGGCATCAACTGCAAGGCGCTTGGGCTTTTGAAAACCTCTCCACAACATAGCTATTTCCTTTTCCTGTGTGCAATCTCCGACGCGAAGCATTTTGCGGCGGTCACACTGGTTATCCTTCGTTTGGATGACCCGGACAGCGTGTTAGGCCGGGTGACTTCAAGCGTGGAGTGTGAAGTGCGGAGGGTGAACAACAGATCTGCCACACTTCGCACTCCACACTTCACACTTACTTCGAGTACAACTCGACGATCAGCTGCTCGTTGACCGGCAGTGAAATCTCTTCTCGCTTGGGCAGAGTAATGATCTTACCCGTAAGGTTCGGGAAGTCGATCTGCAGCCACGAGGGCGAGTGATTCTGTGCCGCGTACTGGCTGGCAGCTTCTACGATAACCAATTTCTTCGCGGCTTCGCGAATAGCGACGGTATCGCCAACGCTCACCTGATACGAAGGAATGTTCACCTTTCGGCCATTCACTTCGACGTGTCCGTGGCGGACGACCTGGCGAGCCTGACGGCGGCTGATGGCGAATCCGAGACGGAAGGCCACGTTGTCCAGACGGCGCTCCAACTGTTGAATGAGCAGGTCGCCTGTAACGCCCGAAGCCTTGTTCGCCTTCTCGTAGTAGGCTCGGAACTGGGTCTCAAGCGTGAAGTAGATGCGCTTGGCCTTCTGCTTTTCGCGCAGTTGCAGGCCATAGCCCACAATCTTGGCCTTGCGGCTCTGGCCGTGCTGGCCAGGAGCGAAGTTGCGCTTTTCGAGAGGGCACTTATCGCTAAGGCACTTGGTGCCTTTCAGAAAAAGCTTGGTGCCTTCGCGACGGCAAAGGCGGCATACGGGGCCGGTGTAACGTGCCATGATTTCTCCAGTTTCGGATGTCAGCAGGTTTACGCTTGGTAGCTTCTTCCCTGCTCAAAAACAATGTTGAATTGTGAGTGTGAGCATATGCGCTTTCCACACTCACAATTTTCTTACACT
>Ga0302319_10017949_pt1 | contig 12932 bp, 5 predicted proteins | sample Bog_T0_2_FD_203319 | JGI IMG/M metagenome (GOLD analysis project Ga0302319, IMG submission 203319) | Peat permafrost microbial communities from Stordalen Mire near Abisko, Sweden - Bog_T0_2 | ecosystem: Environmental > Terrestrial > Soil > Wetlands > Peat | place: Sweden: Abisko, Stordalen Mire...
ATCTGGCCCGGTCCTATTTCGCCGCGGCCACGGCGTGCCGGAAATCGGAAGAGGCTCTGGGCTTCCTGCGCCATCGTTCCCGACAAAGCCTGGGAAAGTCGGCTGCCCCCTTTCTTACCTGGCTGACTTCGCTCCGTCAACTGGGTCTTTCCGCGGAAGCCTTAAAGCTCCTGGAAGATGCCGTGAAAGATTTTCCCGAACTGGGGGAGCTGTGGCTGAACGCCGCCGACACCTATGCCCGGCAAAGTGACTTTGAAAAAGCCAGCCAATGTCTGGCGAAAGCCAAAGGCAAAGTCCCTCCGCAGGCGTTGTTGCGGGCGACGGCGGATTTGGCGCGCTTTCAGGCCGATTTGAAATCCGCGCTCGCGCTTTGGCGTGAGGCGCTGCAAACCGAACCGCTCTCCCTGCCCATCCACCGTTCCGTGGTCTGGGTGCTGGCGGAATCCGAAGGTACCGACGCCGCGTTACAACATCTCGCCGAGGTCTGTGAGCGCTTCCCGCACCATTACCAGCTCCACCAACTTTGGTGTGAGTGGGCGCGCAAGGCCGGCCCGGAGGCCGGGGAACGCATCGTGCGGAAATTTGCCCAGGCCCATCCCGCCGATGCCTGGGTTCGCCGGGAATTGGGGCTGGTGCTGGCCGAGGCCGCCCGCTATGACGAGGCTCTCGTGGAAGCGGAAGAAGGTTTGCGCCTTGCCCCGCTCCAGGCGGTCGGTCACACCACGCGCGCCTACGTAAAAATTGGACTCGGACATGTCGCCGAGGCTCAGGCGGACTACCGTGAATCCATACGCTTGTCCGTGGATTATGCTGCGGCCATCCACGGCCTGATAAATTCCGGCGCCACGGTGACGGAGCGCCGCGAATCTCTCGCCTTCGTGGAACAGGAACTGATTCGGCAGGTGGTATTCGGCGAGGGCCTCCGGGCGTTTCGCGATGCCGCCCGGTTGAACCTTGAGCCAGACGCCTTGCTGGTCTCCTTGCGACGCGCCCTCCACGACCGGCCCGACCTGTCGGTGGCTTGGTCCGTCGTGGTGGGGCAACTCGCCGAGATGCTCCAGTTGGAGGAGGCCCTGAAATTGGCCCGCCAGGCTGCGGAGCAGTTTCCTTTGCTGGAGCAAACCTGGTTGGATTTGGCGATGGTGCAACGGCTGCGACTGGATATCAAAGGCGAACGCGAGGCCTTGGAACAAGCCATGCGCGTTAGCCCGACCGACAGCGTCGCTCCGCGGATGCTGGCCCAACATTATGATCGTCTCGGCGAAATTTCGTGGGCCCGGGAAAAGTTTGAGGATGCCTGCGCGCGCGCGCCATTGGATGCAATCAGCCACGGTTCGCTCGCCCTTATCTTATGGCGCCAGGGAATGAAGCCCGCCGCCATCGAGCGCCTCCGCCATGCCATCAAGATTGAACCTGGCTACTTTTGGGGCTGGCAAACCCTCAGACAGTGGGCCTCCGCCACCGGCCAGCCGCAACTCGCGGAAGAACTCGCCAAAACCATGGTCCTCCAGCGCCCGGGTGAAATTCGCTCTCTTTTGGTGCTGGCCCGGATCCAAGTCGATGGGAAGCGGCTTGCGGAAGGCCTGCAGGCGGTGAATCAGGCTTTGCAGCGATCTCCCCGCAATGCGAATGTTCATGAATTGCGGGCGGAAATTCTCGCGGCCTTGGGACGAAACGAAGAGGCGGACCGCGCCTGCGAACCTGAAATTCTCGGCCCGCGCCCGCCGGCGAAGTTGCGTTCCTGCCGCGCCCGGATCGAAGCGCGCCGGGGTAATCTGGTTTCCGCGATTGATCGCATGAAAGAAGTGCTGCGCGAAAACCCGGGTTACACCGCCGGCTGGCAGGATCTGGCCGACTGGCATTGGCAGCACCAGCAATTTGACGAAGCCATCGCGGCGGTGACCAACATCCGGCGGTTGGATCCTCTGAGTCCCATTCCCTTGGGATATCTCGCCAGCATGAAGCTCCAGCGCAAGGATCGCGCCGCCGCCCGGGAGGACCTGGCCCTGGCGCTCAAATTGGATCCGGCTTATGAATTTGCCTCCCTGAACCTTTTTGAACTGCAGCTCGGCGACACTGATATCAATGGCGCGAAGGCAACTTTGGAATTGATTCAGCGATATGCCGGGCCGGAAAAGGCCAAGGCCTGCGAAATCAAATGGCGCACGCGGTCCCTGCAAATCTCCGCCAAAAAACCGGTCAAAAATGAAAGCCGCCTGGTGCCCTCCGCCGAGCTCGACTCGGCATTCGCCCAGCTCAAGGAGTTGTGCTTGAGCAAGCAGGCCGATTCCGCAAACCTGGATCTCGCCATCAACGCATTGCTGGACGCCGGTCATAAAAAAAGAGTGGAACAGACTTTGGCGACGGCCATGTTGATCTCCGATTGCAATCCCGCCGTCGGCACTTGGTGGATGCAGCGGCGCATTGCGCGCGGAAAATGGTTTATCCCGGCCCCCATCAGGCGGCTTTGCGGCAAGAGTGAGGCGGCCCGGAATGCGGTGGCCCATCTGATCGGTGCGTTAAGCAAACAAAAGCGCCTTGAAGGCCGGGTGATTGTGGCGGTCCGGCTGGCGGACACCGCCGTTAAATTTGTCACGCGGCAGTTTCGCGGTCTTATGCTGGCTTGGCTGGCCTGGCAGCACCGCGACTGGTTGCGCGCTGACAATAAGGGTTGGGCCACCATGGGCTATGCGCTCGTCACGTTGCGTCGATTCACTTTTGCCTGCCGCTGGCTGCGGGATTGGCGGACCCGCCAGCAGTTGCAAATGTGGATGCTGTTCAACCTGGCTCTCGCCTTGCGTGCGCGCAAGCAGTGGAGCGAAGTTCGCGAGGTTCTTCAGTTTGCCCTGGCGTTGCCCGAGCGCGATCATACTTTTCCCAAGCTCCGATTGCTGCTCGCCTTGGAGCTGGCGGTCACGGGCAAAACCGGCGAAGCCTACGCCCATTTCCGTGAATTGAGCCCCGGCGACTGGAAAGCCGCCTTTGAAGTCCAATATCACTTCGCTCATGGATTGATTACCGTCCAGCAGGCTCCCGCCGACCTGAAAAAACGCGTGTTCAAAACCGAGTTTTCCGCCATTCGGAAAGTCATGACCAAATATCGCCGTTCCACTTTTGGCGCGGATTACCGCCGCTGCGTGGCGCGAATGGCCACCGACGCCGGCCAGAAGTGGCGCTTACCCTTCCTCTTTATCGGCCTTTGAGAACGGTGTTCGACATTGCTCCATTTTGGGGCAGTGATTGCAAAGAATTTATGCCGAATTGAATCGTCATTCTGCATTTTGGAAATTCATTAGCCAGATTGATGCCGTGATAAGAACCGCTTTATCAAAGGGATAGCAGGTAGTCGTGGCCGGGGAGGTCCATTCGTTGAGCCTATTGAGAAATCCAGGCTTCAAACTGATCCGCTTGGTATGCTCGTTGCTTGTAGTGCCAGCTCCGGCATCGTTCCCTGTTTGTCGGGACTGATCGGTCGTTGGCTTGCGTTTATGAAAATAATGAATTGTGGTACGCGGATTCTTTTGCTGGCGCTGGCTCTGTTCACTTGCAGCGTGGCCGGCCTTGCCGCCGCATCCGGCCCGACGAATGCCATACTTTTTGTCACGCAAGTGGCCGTGCCCGCAGACTTTACGACCATTGCTTCTGTCTTTGGCAATCAGCTCAGTGACGTGGCCAGTTGCGGACGGGGCGGCGATTTGTGGATACGCTATCCCAATGGCTCCCTCAAAAATCTGACCCGGGCCGCCGGGTTTGGCAACAGCGGTATGCAGGGCGCCAACGCCATCGCCGTGCGCCAGCCTTCCGTTTATTGGGATGGAAAAAAAGCCGTGTTCAGCATGGTGGTCGGGGTCACCACCGTTCGCTATAGCGTGAGCCAGACGTTTTACTGGCAGTTGTACGAGATCACCAATTTCCTTGATCCCGCCGCCACGCCGATCATTACCAAGGTCCCCAATCAGCCCGCCGATTTTAACAACATCTCGCCCATCTACGGCACGGATGACCGGATCCTTTTCACCAGCGACCGCCCTCGGGATGGTTCACTTACGCTCTACCCGCAATTGGATGAATACGAGGAAGCCCCCACCGTTTCCGGCATTTGGAGCCTGCAACCGACCAACGGCGACCTGTTTCTGCTCGAACAATCTCCCAGCGGTTCTTTCTCGCTCTCGCTCGATACCGCGGGACGGGTGATTTTCTCCCGCTGGGACCACCTCCAGCGCGATCAGCAGGCCGACGCCGATATCGCCAATGCCACCACGAATGTCGAGTACGGCACGTTCGATTATTCTGATGAATCCGCCAATTCCTATCCCACCACCAATCGGGTGGAAGTTTATCCCGGCCCGCGTTATGACAATGGCATTTTTACCGGTCACACGTTCAATCAATTTTTCCCCTGGCAAATCAATGAAGACGGCACGGCCGAAGAGACCATGAACCACGTCGGCCGCCATGAGTTGGGCGGCAGCTATCTGCGTGAAGATCGTACGAATGATGTCAATATCTCCGATTTGTATGACTTCAGTGTTCGCTTTAACACGAATCGCATTTCTAATTTCACCCAGATTCGGGAGGACGCCAGCCAGCCGGGAATCTACCTGGCCATTGATTGCCCTGAATTTGGCACCCATGCCGGGGGCCAATTGGTCAGCCTCACCGGCAGCACCAATCTCACCGCCGACGAAATGCGCCTCAGCTATCTCACCCCGCGCTCAACCTCCAGCCCGGCCTCCGATCCGACCAATCCGCCCCCCGATCACACCGGGTTTTACCGCGATCCCATCCGTACCACCGACGGTTTTCTCATTGCTTCACACACGTCGTATACCGGGTCGGCCAGTGACATTGGCGTTTTTGGTTTCCCCGCCGAGAACTACAATTTCCGGCTAAAAATCCTGGTTCAATCCAATAACTTTTTCCTGCCGGGTTCCCCGCTCACGGGCGGATTGACCAATAACGTCTCGTGGTGGGACCCCGACAACTTGATCACGATCACCAATCAGGCGTTGTGGGAGTTCGACCCTGCCGAAGTGGTGGCGCGTCCTCGTCCCGCCCGTCGCGCTGCCGAATTGGAATCACCGGAAGCGGCTCAATTTGCCCGCGCCGGAGTTGATTATACCCAGTTTCAAAACTGGCTGAAGCTGCATAATCTGGCCCTTATTATCAGTCGGGACGTCACCACGCGCGACGGTGCGGACTTCCAACAACCGTTCAACCTCCGGATTGCCGCTTCCGGTCATCAAACCATCGGCAAACCCGGAGCCGTTTATCCGGTCTCCTGGCTCCAGCTATTCCAGGCTGATCAATTGCGCAGCCTTAACTTCGGCAATACGAACTCGGCCCGCGCCGGGCGGCGCGTGCTGGCGCGGTTCCTGCACGATCCCATGACCGACAATCCCCCGGTGACGAATTCCGCCCCGCCCGCCAGCATCCGGTTGGGGAACGACGGTTCCATGGCTGCCCTGGTTCCCGCCCGCCGGGCCCTGTCCTGGCAATTGCTGGATCCCAATGGCACCAATGTCGTGCGGGAACGTTACTGGCTCAATTTCCAACCGGGGGAAGTCCGTACCTGTACCAGTTGCCATGGCATCAACACCCATGACCAAGCCGGCCATTTAGCCCCCACCAACAGTCCGCAGGCCTTGCTCGATTTGCTGGCCTACTGGAAATCTCGCTATGAACCCACGCCCGGTACGACCAATGTTCAAGGGGTCGGCTATCCCACCTTCACCTTTCAACGACATCTCGCCGCAAGCAACCTGACGTACACGGTCCAGTACTCGCCCGATTTAAGCCGGTGGTATCCTGGCTCGCAATACACTGGAACGAATTCCATTCCGGTCACCCCGTACACGGCCGAAATTTCCCGCAACGGAACCACCAACGAAACCATCACCGTCCGAAGTACCAAATCCCTGGGCAACGCCGGTCAACAATTCTTCCGGGTCAACGTAACCGGGCCGTAGTGTCACCGATGACGTACCCGCTGATCAGTTTAAGTGACATATCCTCACGGGTGGGCCTCATTGAATCTCGCCGAAATCGGCGACAGTGGGCGCAGGAAGAAATGCTTTCGAGGCACTGTGCGGACGTCTTCTGCTTCGCCGGATTGCTGTGCAATCGAAGCCTTACCTTCAAATCCAATTTGACAATGGAATGGACGGGCTGGGGGCCTTGGTTCAGAATGGCCGGTATGCGTTCCTTCCCGCCGTTCTTTAGAATCCTTCTGGGTTCCATTGGAATCCTCGTTGGTACGCTGGCGTTGCAGCCGGTAAATTTGGACGCCCAAACGATCACCATCGACACCTCTTCCGCCGGTCAGCGCCAGGTGATCGACGGCTTTGGAACCTGTCTTTCAGGAACCGAGGCCATGCAAACCTGGTGGCAAACCATTTATTTTTCCGACCTTCAGGCGTCCCTGTTGCGCATGGACCTCTCTCCGGCGTTTAAGGCGCCTTATTCCAGCAACGGCTATAACTCGCCCGGCTACGGTATTCCCGGTCCGAATGGCAATTATGTTCGTGCCTACACGAATGCCACCACCTATACCAACCTGTTTCTCGGACTCCAGGCCCGCATCGCCGTGATGGGACCAAACATTGATTCCAACATCGCTTATTTTAGTTTTACCAATGGTGGCCCGCAAGTCGCCGGTTCGGTGGCTCAAGCGGGCAAATCACGCCTCAGTAATCTGGGCGATTTCAAATTATTCGGCTCACACTGGTCGCCTGCACCCTGGCTGAAAGTGGCCTCGGGAAACGCCTATAACTCGGGCGGCGCCAACCTCCCGGCCATCGGCACTCCGTTTCCCTTTATCTGGCTGGGCAACTATTCCGGCGGTGTCCTCGACACTTCCGGCGCTTTGCGGCCTGAGTTCGACGATTCTGCCCTCGGTGGCACCGGCCCCACCAGCGCTCTGACTCAATTTGCCCGCTGTACTGCGGCCTATTTGCGCGGATTTCAAAACACCTATGGCGTGCCTTTTTATGCGATCAGTATTCAAAACGAGCTGGATTTTGAAGAGTATTACAATAGTTGTCTTTACGCCCTGCCTCCCGGGTATCTCGCCGCCATCAAGGCGGTGCGGGCGGAATTGGACAAATACCCGGATCTGGCGGGCATCAAAATCATGGGACCGGAGGATGTTCTGGGCGGTGATCCCTATGGCATGTGGCAATACGGTGCCGGCAACACGGCTACCGCCAAAAACCTTCAATTTTTGCAGGCCGTCGGCGCCGATACCAATGCGGCCGCCGCCGAGAGTTTTTTTTGCATTCATGGTTATGCCAGCGACGGCGTCCAGGCCGCCGGAGCCACTCCCGTCCCATGGAACTGGTGGGCGAACGGTTGGGGAGCCAGTCCGGCTGCCGGTATCCCGGCGAATGTCTCCGGTTTTACCCGCTACGGTAAGAAGTCCTGGATGACCGAAACGTCCGGCGAAAATCCCGCCTGGTTGAATCCCACGAATGGCTTTCCCGGGGCCGGTGCCTGGAGCATCGCCCTCCGCATCGAGCAGGCCCTCACCTCCGGCCAGGAAAGTGCCTGGGCCTACTGGCAAATGACCGACGGAAGCCCCGTGGGCGCCGAGACCTTGACCGATCATGCCAGCGGGACCAACTCCGGCAAATATGTCGCCGTGAAACATTTCTTTCGCTACATCCGGCCCAATTCAATTTGTGTGAATGCCACCGTCAGCGGTTCGACGGCCCTGTCGGCCTGCGCCTTCTGGCACGTCACCAACGGCACCCTGACGGTCGTGATCATTAATTCCTCCAACAGCCCGGTCCCAGCCGTGGTCAATTCGCCCGCCCGGCCGGCGGGAATTCCTTTCTGGCAGACGTTCACTTCGAGCAACGGCAGTTATTGGCAGGTTTCCACGAACCGCATTAATCAAGGCAGCGTCACCGTGAACATCCCGGCTTACGGTGTGGTAACCCTGTACGGTATCGCTCCACCGCAACTGAGCGCCTCACTGGCGGCCAATCGATCTCTGAATCTTTTCTGGCCGCCCACCGCCAGCGGCTTCTTGCTGCAATCGACGACGAATCTTGGTTTCGCCTGGATCACGATTGGAAATAGCCAGATCACCTCAAATGGGATGGTGAAAGGCCTGATCAGTGTTACGACCCAGCCGCCGCCGAGTGGCCCCGCCTACTATCGCCTGAAATCGCCCTGATCGATCAGGGCTGGCCCGCTTTTCTTCCTTTTTTGCTTGTCAAATAAAAAGTAAGGGTTATTATTGCCATGCTACGGGTAAGGGAAATCAACATAACTAAAACAAATAGGTAAAATTATGAGCAATACCATTAGGAATCAGGAAATTGTAAATAAGTTCTTAGCATCCAAGAGTTTTGACTTCGCCGCCTTCGGGAAATTCGTGGCCGAAAACGGGGCGAGCATTGCTAATTCCGAGGACGGTGAGTTCGGCTTCGTGGTGGGGCACCGTTTTATCCGCTATTGCATACCGCCGGTGACGCACGTCCTTGAGGGCGTGGATCCGGTGGCCGCCCGCGGCGCGGTTGCCGGCGGCGAAGTTGCCGGCGGCTGAGGCTGTCACGGCTTTCTGTGGTCCGCCTCGCGGCCTTGGCGGGGCGCGCCGACAGGGAGCAAATCGAATGCGAGGGCGGGGCGCCGGGCGCGACTGCCTTTTCGACCAGGTGACGGAATGATCCCGTCACTCTGGTCCTGCGGACTCACCACCATTATGAAAACCACGCTGGATTCTCGCGCATCGGAGGGCGTGTTGGTCACCGCGCAGGATTCAGGGGTGCGCCAAAATCTTTTGCGACGCTTGCGGCTGGCACTGAAGATTGCGGGGCGGACCATTCGGTTTCTGGGGGCGAAGGGCTTTAGTGGAGCGGACAGCCCCGCGGGCAATTTTGCCGCCGAAAAACCGCTGGCGGAAACGGCCATGCTGCTCTATCTCGCGGACCGGGAACCGTCGGATCCGGGCGTTCGGGAATCCGTTTGCAACCTGGTTCGAGAGCTCATTCCCTACGCTCGCTCGCGCCAGATGGCTTGGGACGTCCTGCGCTATCCTTCCGTTGCCCTGCAGTTGGCCACACCGCATATTCTGCTGAACCTGCTCGGACAGCCCGACCCCCGATTTGATGGTTTGCTCGCCCGCACCCGGGCTTCCGGCGCGAGCTCCGGGCACGAAGTCATTCCTTACCGCGAACTCGAGGTCATCTGGCTTCAATCGCTGTGGCGCCAGGAAGACCCCGGCTGGGAACCGGTGGAAATCGCGCGCAAGACGGCGCTGGGGAATCCCATCGACCTCCTGAACGGCACGCGCGACGACGCCTACGCGCACACCCACGCCATCATGTATTTCACCGATTTTGGCAACTGGCGGAAACCGCTGCCCCGGCCGGCGGAAGAATTTCTCGGCGAATCCGCGGCGGTGCTGGCCCGGGCGCTAATCACGGAAGATTACGATTTAGCGGCTGAGGCTCTCATGGCTTGGCCGCTCACTTCCTCGAGTGGGTGCCCTGCGGCCGCCTTTGGATTTCGCGTGGTTGCATCGCTCGAGGACAAGATAGGATTTCTTCCCGCCGGGCGCTCCGTCTCCCGGCGGCTGATGGAACTGGCTGGAGACGAAAAAACCAAATACGCCCTGGCCTCTTCTTACCACACGGCCTATGTCATGGGTATGTTGTGCGCGGTATCGCTCAAGCCCGGCATGGGGTCGCCCTTCGAGATTGTCGGCCCGTCGTATTCGCCCGCATTGGTGGCCGGATTGCAGGCCTTGATCCCGGGGACTGGCGCTCACTGGGAAGAGGTATTCCGCTCGTTGGCTGCGCCCGAGCAAGCCGCGCTGGCCCCGTTCTTGCTCGATGTCGCCCTGATCCAGGCCAGTCGCAAATGCGAATTTTCCCAATTGGCGGACTTGCTGGAAACTGCGGCGGAACATGGTCTGGCCCACACCACCCTCTGCGCCCAGTGCGCCGAACTGCTCACGCGAATGGCCGCCTTCCCGGAAGCCGACTCTTAGACCAAACCGTCTTTCCTTTGCCACACTTTCCGGTTCGCCCGCTAAATAAAGGAGGCCGAGACAAATCGGGGCCAGCTCAGCGGGTGACCGAGCTGACCCCCGACCTCGTGGACTGGTAATGCTCACAACGAAGTTTTAATAGTTATACCTGGTCATACCACATTATACAAGGAAACACTTACCGGACTGTTCTTGACCCGTTGTGGTATGCCAGCCCGATTCTTTCTGAGTATCACCGCGGCGGAGTGCACGCACCACTTCACGGTTTTGGCGGCCGACGTGGCGTGAAAAACCGTTTTTGGCTTTGACGCCGGCAGCAAACTATGGGAATGATTACGATATCAGTTGGATTGATAAACCAAACTCCCCTCCCTAATGAAAAGAATTTCAAATCTGGCAGCGGCCTTGTTGCTTCTATTCGCCATTAATTCTCAACTCGCCCCGGCTTCCGCCCAAGGCACGGCTTTCACCTATCAAGGCCGGTTGAATTCCACGGGCGCACCTGTCAGCGGGAATTATGACGTGGTCTTTGCGTTGTACAACGATCCTTTGCTGGGCAATCAAGTGGGCACTGCCGTCACGAACAGTGCGGTGACCGTGACCAATGGGCTGTTCACCACCGCGGTTGATTTTGGCGCCACGCCTTGGACGGGGCAGCCACTTCATTTGGAATTGCTGGTGCGCACGAACGGTAGCGGATCGCTGACGCTGCTCTCGCCTCGCCAGTCCCTGGCCCCATCGCCGTATGCCATCTTTGCCAATACCGCCAGTAACGTGAGCGGGACCGTCTCCGCCGGCCAGATCAGCGGTCCGGTGGGGTCGGCCAATTTGGCTGGCACTTACGGCGGTGCCGTCGCCCTGACGAATGCGAATAATACTTTTAACGGGAATTATTTCGGCAACGGCGCCAACGTAACGAACGTGAACGCGGGTTTGCTGGGGGGACTGCCGGCGGCCAGTTTCTGGCAATTGGGCGGCAATATTGTTTCGTCCGGGCAATTTATCGGGGCGGTGAATAATCAGCCGTTGCAGCTTTTGGCGGGCAATGTCCCCGCCTTGCGCCTGATACCGGACAATTCGGGCCAGGGCGCACCGAATGTAATCGGGGGATCCCCGGCAAACTATATTTCCAGTTCTGTCGCCGGCTCGGTTATTGGCGGGGGGGGAGCAACGAATTATTATGGCCAAGCCGTCGGCAATAGTATCTACGGTAATTATGCCTTCATCGGTGGCGGCCAGTGGAACACCAACTATGCCAATAACGGCGTCTTGGGTGGCGGCCAGTTAAACACCGTCGGTGACCAGGTCGCCAGCTATGACGGAGAAAACGCCACAGTTGGCGGCGGACAACAGAATCTGGCTGATTCTTATTTGGCAACTGTGGCCGGTGGAGGGTATAACCAAGCGACGGGTCCGGGCTCATTCATTGGCGGCGGCGGTTTGGCTTCTACTTTTGGTCTTTATGGAAATTTTGCCAGTGGATTGAACTCCGTCGTCTGCGGTGGCGCCGAAAACTCCGCCAACGGCACCAATTCAACCATTCCCGGCGGTTTCGCTAATGTGGCCAACGGTATTTACAGTTTCGCCGCCGGCCAGCAGGCGCACGCGCTGAATCAAGGCGCATTCGTTTGGGCCGATTCGCAAAGCGCCACTTTTTCCTCCACCGCCAATGATCAATTTCTCATCCGCGCAGCCGGTGGCGTGGGCATCAATACCCCCACTCCATCTTCGGCTCTGGAAGTCAACGGCGACACGAGAATGGATGGCAACCGCTTGTTGTTACTTACGGGTTCCGGCGGAACAAACGACGGTTTGGGTTATGGCACTGGCAATTTGCCGAGGATTGGAGCGGCCGGTCCCTTTCTCTTTGGTTATACTGGCGGTGCGTTGGGCGCAATTGGGCCGAATACCGTTTGTTTAAGCTGGGACGCTTCCGGCGATGTTGCGGTAAGCAACAATCTGACGTCCGGCAGCCTGAATGTTCGCACCACCTCGTACTTGGCGGGCAACGTCGGCATCGGTGTCGGCTCCAATCCATCGTACTTGTTGCGGGTGGGTACGGGCGGCGCTTATTGCAACGGTACCACTTGGGTGAACGGCTCTGACCGGAATACCAAGCAGAATTTTGATCCAGTTGATCCCCGCGAAGTCCTCGCCAAGGTCTCGGCCATGCCGATCACGGAATGGCAATACCAGGTGGAAGACGCCGGCACCAAGCATATCGGTCCCATGGCCCAGGATTTTCACGCCGCCTTCGGCTTGAACGGTTCGGACGACAAGCACATTTCCACCGTGGATGAAGGCGGTGTCGCCCTGGCCGCCATTCAAGGGTTGAATCAAAAACTGGCCGAGAAGGACGCCCGGATTCAAAATCTGGAAAAAAAGCTGGACGATTTGCAAGCGATGGTTAAACAGCTCGCGGAAAAGAAATAGGGCGTTCTCCTCGAAAAGTGTAAAGTTTTCGAGAATTCACCGCGCCAATGCGCAAACAATCGCGCATCAGCCACTTGCGTCGTCGCCGGGAATTGGCATCGGTTCTTAAGTCGAATAATTTTACATTTTCATTGGAAGCAAGGAGCGCGGTCAAAGGCACAGGCATCTCCGGCTTGGCCGGTTGCGGTTAAGTTCAGCGCGGCCAAGGAATGGTCCGGCCTATGCTTGATCAGAAAGATGATTTCCGTGCGATGCAGGAGACAAGACTCAAAATCGCATGAACCCGATGCCCGGTTCATGTGAATTGATTCAGAGTGAAAGGATGACCGTTATGAAAAGCTCCTTACTTTGTATAATAGCCTTGATTGCCTTTTATTTGTTTCTGTCCCCGCCGGCAAAAGCAATCCCGGTGGTCGTCAGCGGCGCTTCGGGACCGTGGGATGTTTCGCTGAATCCAAACTACGCCTATGGAATCCCGCTGGGGATAGGCAACGGACATCTG
>Ga0302319_10017950_pt1 | contig 12931 bp, 16 predicted proteins | sample Bog_T0_2_FD_203319 | JGI IMG/M metagenome (GOLD analysis project Ga0302319, IMG submission 203319) | Peat permafrost microbial communities from Stordalen Mire near Abisko, Sweden - Bog_T0_2 | ecosystem: Environmental > Terrestrial > Soil > Wetlands > Peat | place: Sweden: Abisko, Stordalen Mire...
CGCCCGACGCCAACAGCGCCCGCAATCCCGCAGGGTCGCGGTTCACGTTCCATTCTGAGCTGGGGGGAGCGCTCAAGTCTCCGTATCCCCGGTAGATGCTGCCGCCCATCATCACCACGCGCCTAAGCTTGCGAAAGGTGGCCGGATCGCGTTTGATGGCCTCCTCAACATTATTGAGCGGCCCGATTGCGATCAGGGTAATCTGGCCCGGAAACACGCGTATCCGATTCAGGAGAAACTCGACCCCATCGGGATGTTTGCGATCCGGCGACTGACGGGCATATGCGGCCTGTGAGAACACGTTGTCGTGAGGGGTGGGAACACCAGCAGAGACAAAAATATCCGTGCGCCCAACCGCGCTCAGATAGCGGTCTACGAGACGCGCCCGGAGTTCAGTATCGCCAAAAGCGGTCGTTATACCCAGAATGTGAAGCTCCCGGCTGCGCAACGCCAGGGCCAGCGCAAACGCATCGTCGATGTCGTCGCCAATGTCCGTATCCAGAATCACCTGTTGTGAATGATCTCCCAACCCAAGAAATACTCCGCCGGAGTCCGCAGCCACTCCTGGCTGAGCTCCCGCGGTTTCTACCCCGCCGCAAACCACCGCAGCCAACCCCAATACCAATACCAATCGCAGAATCTTCATGCACAACACTCTAATCCGATCAGCCGGGATCGCGCTTTGCCATTCGTCTTTCCCGTCACCAAGCCGGAAGCGAACTAAGCCGTCGGCTGGCCAACGGCATAAAAGCTCAACGCGGCGTCGCCCTGTTCCAGCAGACGCGTCCGCTCCAGCGCACCATATTGGTCTGAGAGCCTTTCTTTCCGGCGATGCTCGGCAATCACCAGCGCGCCCGAAGCGAGCAAGCCGCCCGGCCCGCCAAGCAAGCCCAGCGTATTCGCGTACTCCTCGGCTGAGTCATACGGCGGATCGAGAAAAACCAGGTCAAAGCCCGTTCCTGGGCCTGCCGCAAGGCGGCGCAAGGACGCCGAAACGCCCACGGTCTGAATACGGAATCCAGCGTCTATCCCCAATCTCTCCATATTCTTCCGCAACACCTTCAGCGCTGCCTCAGCACGCTCCACAAAAACCACGCTTGCCGCTCCCCGGCTGATCGCTTCAATGCCCACCGCACCCGACCCGGCGTACAAATCCAGGAAAACCGCTCCCTCAATCCGTGGCGCCAGCACGTTGAAAAGCGTCTCGCGCAGCCGGTCGCTGGTAGGCCGGGTAGCTAGGCCCGCCGGAGCTTCCAGCGTGCGGGAACGAAACTTGCCGGCAATGATGCGCATCGCAAACCAGCATATCGGAAGCGAAACCCTGGCGCGACCCACTACAATCCAGATATGCGAGGCTGGTCAATCCCGCTGGGCCGCTGGATGGGCGTTGAAATACGCGTCCACGCCTTTTTCCCTTTGCTGGCGGTCGTGTGCCTCGTGCTCAGCTCCAGCGATGGTGTGGCGCGCGGCCTGGGCCTGTTTTTGGTGCTTACGTCGGCGGTGCTGGTGCGCGAGACAGCGCGGCTGCTGGTGGCTGCATGGCTGGGACTCAAGCTGCGCGCTGTTCTGCTGCTCCCCATTGGCGGACTTTTTGCCTATGCCGACCCCGAAAGCCAGGAGAACGCAAACCGTGGCGCGGGGCAGTTTGAAATGGCGTTCGCTGGGCCGGCGGCAAACGCAGCTACGGCGCTGGTGCTGGCCTTTGCGTTTCTGGGCGCAAGCGGCGATGTGCAACTCTTCAATCAGCCGTTCATCAGTTCCGCATGGCTGTTGCGGAGCCTGGTTTGGATGCAGGTTGGCCTCGCTCTGCTGCATCTGCTGCCGGCATATCCGCTGGACTGCGGGCGTCTGATCCGGGGCAGCTTTGCTCGCAAGCACGGCTTTGCTCCAGCTGGCCGCGCCGCCGCGGGACTGGGTCAGGTGCTAGCTTTGGCCGCCATGGTCAGCGGCATGCTGATGCACAATTACTGGCTCATCATCGCGGGCTTCTTCATCATGATCGGCGCGCAGATTGAAGATCAGGGCGTGTTCTTTCAGTCGGTTGTAGATACCGTCCAAATGCGCGAAGTGATGCTCACCGATTTCGCCACTCTCTCGCCTTCCGATACGCTTTCAGACGCGCTGGTTCGCTGCGTTCACTCGCTGCAGGAAGACTTCCCCGTGGTGCGCGGCCCGCAACTGGTGGGCATTGTTTCCCGGCAGCGAATCGTAGACGCCCTTCGCAGCGAAGGCAACGGCTATGTGCAGTCGGTCATGTCGCGGGCCTTTCAGGTGGCGCGCCCTGAAGACACGCTCGGAACCACCATCCGGCGCATCACCGCCGGCCGCGGCCTGGCGCTGATTCCGATTACCGAGAGCGGCAGAGTAGTGGGCATTGTGAGCGTGCAGAACCTGATGAGCTCCATGTCGCTGCTGGCCGAGCAACGGCGTCTGGAACGTGAAAATGCCCGCGACGATGCCCGCTGAAAAGCTGGATTCGGGGATCGTGTCCGGTCTTGCACCCGGCCTCTATTTGGTAGCCACGCCTATCGGCAACCTCGGCGACATTACCCTGCGCGCCCTGGACGTGCTGAAGCATGTGGACCGCATTGCCTGCGAAGACACCCGCCACACGCAAAAGCTGCTCAACCACTTCCAGATTGAGACCCCCACGGTGAGCTGCCACGAGCACAACGAGCGCCAGAGAGCGGCCGAGCTGATTGCGGCGCTCAAGGCGGGCGGACGCATCGCCCTGGTCTCTGATGCCGGAATGCCGGGAATAAGCGACCCCGGAACCTGGCTGGTCCGCGAAGCCATTGCCGCAGGAGTTCTTGTGATTCCCATTCCCGGAGCCAATGCGGGCCTTAGCGCACTCATCGCCTCCGGCCTGCCCGCCGAGGAGTTCCTGTTCGTCGGCTTTTTGCCGGAAAAGGCCGGAGCCAGGCGCAGCCGCCTGGAAGAGTTGGCCGCCCAGGCCGGGAGACTCGAAACTATCTGCACGCTCGTCATCTATGAGGCGCCGCACCGGATTCTGGAGACCCTGGCGGAGATAGAAAGCATTTTTGGTCCCGCCGCTCGCGTAGTATTGGCCCGCGAGCTGACCAAGATTCATGAGGAGTTTTTGCGCGGATCGGTGGCGGACGTGCGGCGGGAACTCGCGAGCCGAGATCGCATTCGCGGCGAGATCACCCTGCTGGTTGAGCCCCCAGCCAAATCCGGTTCCCCAACGGATTCACAAGCTGCAAACGCAGCTCCTGAGAAGATTGCCGTTCGCGTAGCGCGCCTGCAGGCCGAGGGCGGATTGGACGAAAAGGAAGCCCTGAAGCGCCTGGCGCGCGAACTCGGCCTGTCGAAAAGCGATCTTTATCGCGAACTCCAGAGGGAACGAGCCCGTATCAAAACCGGCTCCCGTTGAACTCGCGTGGCCTTGCGAAATAAAAAATGATGAAAGAGGGCGAACAAAACTGCCATTTGCAGAATGGTCATTGAATCCGCGCCTCGGGAGCTCTGCTTGCAATCAACATTTCCTTCAGCATGGGCATTGCGCTGCCAAAGTTCGGAAACATCTCGGAAGAATTTGCGGCCAGCCTCCGCCGCCGTGGCGCGATGGAAAGAGCCATGACCTCATCGCCCACCGGCAGCACCGCGCCTTGCTGAATCCGGAACGGATAGATTCTAACTCTGGCCAGAAAGAACCATGGATATTGAGTCAATTCGATTCGCTCCACTTCCACGGCGTTGAAGTGCTCGCTGATGCGGCGAAGCGCCAGCTTGAGCGCACTGGCAATGGCTTCCTGCGATGTATCTCCCACCCCGCTGCGAAGCGATCCATCGGCTATCCGGATGAAACTCCATCCGCGCGTGACAATCTTCTTCTCCAGCCTGCGCGCATTGCTTTGCCGGACGAAGCTCCAGCCCTCCCGAAACTCGTCGGTCGCAAACTCCAGGCCATCCGGCAATTCAATCCGCGTGCGTAAAAGCAAGTTCAGTTCCGCAATCTTCCGCATAGGCACAACTCTCTCTTCACTCGTCAGTTGCAAGGCTGTGGATGGTTCATGGACATAGTCATTCCCGGTTCCCGCATCTCCTGGTAAAGTTGCCGCTCCAGAATCTGGCCGCTGTGCGCAACACCTTGCACGCGCGCCAAATCGGCTTGCTGGACGATCGCGCAGGGAATCGAGCAGCCGCAATAGACGCAATCGGTCTTCCACATCTGGCTGCCTGAGTCGCCAAGCGCCTGGGAAAAGGCTCGCAGGCACTCCGGACAGGCAATGGTGCAATAGAGTTCCCCTGAAGCATTATTTCCGCTTCGCTGAATCCAGACAGGCGCCAACGCGCTTAGTGGCTGGTGGATTAAAGGCCGTTCCGCCACCGGCAGGGATTCCATGATCCTAAGCAGGGAACCCACGCTGCTGCCCTTTTGATAGAAGGCGTCCGCGGCAACGCCGGAGGGAACCTCGTCGCCATGGAACGCTCCGCTCATGGCAATCGTCTGGACGGCGGGAAACCGTCGACGCACCACCGAAAGCAGCTCGAAGCCGGACATCCCGGGCATGTTGAGGTCTGAAAGAAGAATGTCGGGAGTTTCCCGCGCATCTCAGCCAGGGCACAGAATCCGTCCTGCGCTGACCGCACCTGGTACCCGATCTCAGTCAGCACGTGCGACAATGCCAATCGAATTGAAGGTTCGTCGTCAGCGATAAGCAGTTTTGCTCTCGTTTCAACCATCTTCCACCTCGCTAAGGGGAATTACTGAAGGAAGTGGATTGAGTATTCCATTCAACCATTTGCAATGCTGGTCAATTGGGAACAGAGAGGAAACAAGGAGGATTTGGGGGCTTGGAATGGCTAGAGGGAATTGCCAGGGACAGCCGCTCCATCGGCATCTTCGTCCGGCAATCGATCGTGCAGAATCACGTTGAGCAGCGACTTGTGAACCCGGATGCGGCCGTTGTACTCAATAAAGCCGAGCTTGCGAAACCGGTTCATGAAGAAGCTCACCCGAGAGCGGGTGGTGCCGATCATCTCTGCCAGCGTCTCCTGCGAAATCTTAGGAATAAAGGGTTCCGGCTCACCCTCTCTTCCGAATTCGGCCATCAGTAGAAGAATTCTTGCCAGCCGCTTCTCGCTCGAGTTGAAGAGTTGATCCACCAGGTCCGCCTGGATGCGCATGCTGTGCTCAAGCAGAAACTTCAGGAAGAGGTCTGAGAAGCTATGCTCCTCGTGCATCACGCGAACCATTTCTTCCCGCCTTATCTTGAGCGCGGTGCAAGCGGTCACGGCTGTGGCCGTGGCCAGGCGCAGCCCAGCCACGGCGGCAAGCGCCTCTTCTCCAACAAAGTCCCCTTCGGAAACAAGCATGATGGTGGCTTCCTTGCCGGACTGCGAAACCACTGTAACCTTTGCACTGCCTTTTTGAAGATAGAAGACTGAATCCGCCGGATCTCCCTGGGAAAAGAAAGCCATCTTCGGCGCCAGGCGGACAATTCTTCGCCCCAGCCCGGCGTTCGCGAGAAACGCCGCGGCATCGAATGGAGGCTTCGCAAGCTCGATCATCGGAATGGCCTTTCCCCGGAAGCGGTCCTGTCAATCGATAGCGGCGGAGCCCCAACCGGACCATTCGCCTTGGTTAACAGGAAAGCTGCCGCCTTCGATGCGGAGTTGCCAACAGAAACAAAACCGGCTAAATGCCGAAAGCAGCTTCCCGGCGCACCATGAGAGCTACACTTTCAGCCACATCATGACATAGCATCGCATCGCCGCAACCGGGAATCTGTTCAATTTTGCTCACCTTTACATCAATCTTACAAACCCATCCGGCCGTCGAGAGAGCTCAGAAGCCTGATTTTCCGGGTAAAACCCCTCTTCGCCTGCCGGCTTCCGCGCACCCCTCAAGCAAACGAACAGAAGCGGCGCTCCATGGCGAGTGGAAGAATCCAGCCGACTCTTGTCTGCCGGACGAGGGTGCCTCGACAAAGGATGCACCGCACGGATCGGACTGCTCTCACAATGGATCGACCGGCGGTTCACCGTCTTTGAGCCAAATTGCTCAGACCCGGCGACGAATCGCCTTTACTGTGGGAAATACCTTGTGCGCCCCAAATGCGCGGAAATCAAGTGACGCTGCGCATAGGTAGAAAACGGTGAAATGCATGAAGAAACTTGTTACGCTGGCGGCAATACTCGGTATGACGAGCGTTTGTTGGGCGGGATCAACTCGCGAGAACGTACAAGAACGGCTGGACAACTCGGGCAGAGTGCTGCACGAGATTATGGATACGCCTGACAAGGGCATCCCGGAAGAAGTTCTGGAGCACGCAAGGTGCATCGCAGTGGTGCCCCACATGCTCAAGGCCGGCTTTGTGTTCGGCGCCGACAACGGAAAGGGCGTTGCCACCTGCCGCACAGCCGCTGGATGGAGCGCACCGGCGTTCTTTGACATTACCGGAGCAAGCTGGGGCTTGCAGATCGGCGTCGAAGGCGTGGACCTGGTTCTCATCATCCAGAACGATCGCGGAATGGAGCGGTTGCTCTCCAGCCACTTCCAGATTGGCGCGGACGCTTCCGCGGCAGCCGGTCCGGTTGGGCGTCATGCCTCTGCCGATACCGACTGGAAACTGGATACCGAGATCCTGACCTACTCGCGTGCCAAGGGCCTGTTTGCGGGAATCACGCTGAACGGGTCTGCGATTCGCGGGGACGAGGATGCCACCGAGGCCATTTACGGCCACAATGTCTCCACTCGCCGCATTCTGAAGGGTGAGGTTGAGGCGCCGCCTTCGGCACACTCGTTCCTCGAAGCCGTAAGAGGGGCAAAGGCGCAAGCCGTTGCTTCAAACTAATAACCGATCGTGAATGCTTGCGGGCGTCTCGGAATCCTGTTTGGGTTCCGGGCGCCCGAAGCCCCTGGAGGATGCGTCTATGCTTTGGACAATTTTCGTGATTCTCGTAATTCTGTGGCTTCTGGGCTTCACCCTCCATATTGGCGGCGCCCTCATCCACATCCTTCTCGTTATTGCGGTCGTCGTTCTAATCTTCAACCTGATTTCGGGGCGCCGCGGCTTGTGAGAGGAAGGTCAGGGCGTGTTCAAACGCCCTGACCTTCGTCTTGGTTCGCGTCCGAATCCCGCGGCCTCATTTCCCGCTCGCTCTCCTCGATCTCCTGCATCAACTGTTCCACCTGCTCGCGCTTCCGTGCGCTCATGTCGAGGAAACGAATACCCACCAGGAAGCGCTCGCGATCCTGAATGGCCTGAATCACTCCTCCCAGCCGGAACGGCAGCCCTTCCAGGCGAAACTCCGTCTCCACTCTGGTGTAGATTCCCACCGGAAACCGCTCGTCGGTGCGGATGCGGCAACCGCCCGCGCTCATATCGACAATGCGCCCTGTAAGCTGGGACCCGACGTTGATGAGAAGAATCACGGCTGAAGTGTCCACCTCGTGCCGCGACTGCGTTCGGCGTTCCCGTTTGCCACGGATCGCAGGCGGCTTAGCTGCCTCCTTGAATGGAGGCGGCGGAATCCGTTGAGACTCCTCTGCCAACGAACCCGCGGGCGAAATCGGCTCCGAAACAGGTTTGACCACCTCGGCGTCGAAAATCGGCCAGGGCTCAGGCTTCTTCAACTCGATTTCCGGCGGCATGATAATCGGTTGCGGCACAAGTGTGAGAACTTCGGATTCGGTGGCCGCCTGCGCGACTGCCGATGCACACTCTTGCTCGGTTGTAGCCTCAGTTGCTTCCTTTTCCGCTTTGGCGTCAATTGCGGCCTGCAACTCGCACAGCACTTCCACCAGCTCATCCATGCGCCGGGGAATCATGCCGACAAATTGGATTCCGATCAAGCTCGCGCCATTCGCCCATTCGGTGACACCGCCAAACCGGAAAGCAATTCCGCGAATCTTGAACGAAACTTCCACGCGAAGATGGCTGCCTGGCAGCATCCGCTCCCGGGTGCTGATCCGGCAGCCGCTCAGGCTCAACTCTACAACGCGGCACTTCAGGCGGCCGTTGCGGTCCACAAGCAGCAGCACAGCCTCTTCGTCGACTGCGCAGCGCGGCATGATCCGGCGATCTTCGTCTCCCGGTGCCGGACTCTCGGCCTTTTCTTCCATTTCCATGGCTGGCCCCGTCAAGAGGACCGCAAACAATCGAATCAGTGTTCCGCCGTCAGCTCCCAGGGGTTCGTGGGCGTCGGTTGCGCAGCCTCACGGCCCTTCAAACGGTCGTATTGGTACGAGTCGCTGGTGGTTCCCAGCGACTCGTTGTACAAGCTGATGGCGCCCGTCAGTTGTTTCAGCTCCTCGCTGAATAGATGTATCGCCTGCAATTGGCTGGCCGATGCCGGAAGCTCAAATTGAGAAGTCTTAATGAACTTCTGGTAGCCCCGATCGAGCAAACACCCCACTTCCCCTTGCACCAGCGCTCCGGGACGTTCGGCAAAGGCTGCCGCCACGTCTCCGGCCTCGCCCTGCGAAGATTGGGCGGGAACCAGCACCGCCCCGGCCCCATGCTTGCTCACCAGCACCCCGCCTGCGACCGGGGAGAACGGTCGAACATCGAAAGCATGGGCGCGCAGAATCTCCAGCGTCTGATCGAAGTTCGGATTGCGGGACTTTTTCGTCACGGTGGCTTTCCAGTCTGCGAGGATGTTGAAGTAGCTATCGGCTGAACTGTACTCTTGACTTCTTCCCTCGTATACCCAATTTCGCATAACGGGAGCAGTCGCTGCAATTTCCTATGGAATCGAACCTCGAACTCGCAAAGCCCGGATCGGCCCTGCCACAGCGCATTGGCTCCACGCCGCTCATCCGGCTGGACCGCGCGGTCTCCGATCTGGACGGCATTACGCTGCTGGCCAAAGCGGAATGGGCCAACCCCGGGGGCAGCGTCAAGGACCGTGCCGCGGCCTCCATGCTTCAGGATGCCCGCGACCGGGGCCTTCTCAAGCCCGGCAAGACCCTGCTCGACGCCACCAGCGGCAACACCGGCATTGCCTTCGCCATGCTTGGCGCGGCGCTCGGTTTCCCGGTTTTGCTCACCATGCCCTCCAACGTTTCGCCGGAGCGAAAGCGAATTCTCAGGGCATATGGAGCAGCCGTGGAATGGACCAGTGCCGACCACGGTTCGGACGGAGCCATTCGAAGGGCTCGAGAACTGGCTGGCAACGATCCCCTGCGTTTCTGCTATGTCGATCAGTATTCGAATGACGCCAATTGGCTGGCGCACTACCGGACCACCGGGCCGGAGATCTGGAAACAGACCTCAGGACAGGTAACCCACTTTGTAGCCGGGCTGGGAACCAGCGGCACCTTCATGGGCACGTCCCGCCGGCTCAAGGAGTTCAACCCCGCCATCCAGGCCATCAGCTTCCAGCCCGACTCGCCTTTCCATGGCCTCGAGGGAATGAAACACATGGGCTCGTCCATGGTCCCGGCAATCTACAACCCCCACCTGGCCGACCGTCAGCTTGAGGTGGAGACTGAAGCGGCGTACGCCATGGCGAAACGGCTGGCGCGCGAGGAGGGCCTGCTGGTAGGCATCTCCGCCGCCGCCGCCGTCGTCGCCAGCCTCAAAATAGCCCGGGAAGAGTTCGCCAACGGCCGCCGCGCTCTCATCGTAACTGTGCTCCCCGACGGGGCTGACAAGTATCTGTCCGAACGCTTCTGGGAGGAGGATGGATGGGCATACTCCATTTGACTCGCGCGGTTTACGACGCCGTCCGAGCCCACGGCGAGGAGACCTATCCCCACGAGTGCTGCGGCGCTCTGCTCGGCAAATCCACCACCGATGGCTGGCACGTGGAGGCCGCCGTGCGCGCAGCAAACACCCGCACAGACTCCGCCCACAACCGCTACCAAATCGCCCCCCTTGAGCTTGTCAAAATCGAGCGCGACGCCCGGCGCAAGGGTTTGGGCATTGCCGGCTTTTACCATTCCCACCCCGACCATCCCGCTCAATGGTCGGCAACCGATCTGGCCGAAGCCCACTGGCTCGGTTGCTCTTATGTCATCACCGCCGTGGCCCAGGGCAAGGCAATGGCGACCAATTCCTTCCAACTCACCGGCGCCACCGACGAAGAGAAACGCTTTGAGCAGGATACGATCGATATAAGCGATGAATGCATCGCACCGCGGCGCGGCTGAATCTATAAAACACCGGCGAGGAACCGATTCGAATGACCATCTTCATCCCCACTCCATTGCGCCTCTTCGCAGGCGGCCACGACGCCGTTGAAGTGACTGCGGCCACAGTTGCCGAGGCCCTCGACGCCCTAACCCAGGCGCACCCCGATCTTCGCAAGCACCTGTTCAGCGGCGAAGGCAAGCTGCGCTCCTTTGTTAACCTGTACTTGAACGACGAGGACGTGCGTTACCTTCCGGCAAAAGAAGCAACAGCTGTCACCGCCGCGGATACGTTATCGATTATCCCCTCGATTGCGGGTGGAAAATAGCCTGCGGGTGGAGAATAGCCGCCCAACCATACGCCGAGGGCCGAATCGACCTTTTCACTCGTTCACTTCTTCACTTTTTCACTTCTTCACTCGTTCACTAACCACTGTTCACTAACCACTAACCACTGCTTCACCCACTGGAAAACCCATGGCCACCATCTCTTCACCGCCCGCGCTTCCCGAACTCACAACCGATGACCTTTCCCGCTATTCGCGCCACCTGATCCTGCCCGAAGTGGGCATGGAGGGCCAGCAGAAGCTGAAAGCCGCGCGCGTTCTCTGTGTCGGCACTGGCGGACTGGGCTCACCCCTGGCTCTCTACCTTACCGCGGCCGGCATCGGCACTCTGGGTCTGGTGGATTTCGACGTAGTGGACTTGAGCAACCTGCAGCGCCAGATTATCCACGCCACCAAAGACATTGGCCGCTCGAAACTGGACTCGGCCGAAGAGAAGCTGAAGGCCCTGAACCCGGCGATCGACATAGTCAAGCACAACACCATGCTCTCCAGCGCCAACGCCCTTGACATCCTCAAGGACTACGACATCGTGGCCGACGGCACCGACAACTTTCCTACCCGCTACCTGGTCAACGATGCATGCGTGCTGCTGCGCAAACCGAACGCATATGGCTCCATCTTCCGCTTCGAAGGCCAGGCCAGCGTATTTGCCACCGAACAGGGCCCGTGCTACCGCTGCCTCTACCCTGAACCGCCACCGCCTGGCCTGGTGCCCAGTTGTGCCGAGGGCGGAGTGCTGGGTATTCTTCCCGGCCTGGTCGGCGTCATCCAAGCCACCGAGGTCATCAAGCTTATCCTTGGAAAGGGCGAACCGCTCATTGGCCGGCTGCTGCTGGTTGACGCTCTGAACATGCGCTTCCGCGAGCTCAAGTTGCGCAAGAATCCCGACTGCCCGGTCTGCGGCCAAAACCCCACTGTGACCGAGCTGATCGACTACCAGCAGTTCTGCGGCTTCGCGCCGGAAACCCCCCAGGAGAAGATTGTGAAGAATGGAATCCCGCAGCTTACCGTCAAAGAACTCAAGCGGCGAATCGATGCCGGTGAGGACGTGCAATTAATCGACGTTCGCGAGCCCTACGAGTACCAGATCGCCCAAATTGGCGGAAAGCTGATTCCGCAGAATGACGTGCCCAACCGCCTGGCCGAGATCGATCGCGAGCGCGAGGTGATCGTTCACTGCCGCTCGGGCGCACGCTCGCAGCGCATCGCGGAGTTTCTGAAGCAGGCCGGATACCCCAAGGTAGTCAATCTGGCCGGCGGCATCCTTGCCTGGTCCGACGAGATCGACCCCACCGTGCAAAAATACTGACAGAATCGGAGGAATCGGCGGCATGAGCACATTTCTGGAAATCCCGACGCTACCCCCACGCAGCATTGTGCTCACACCTCCTCTGAGCGATGAGGAGTTCGAGCGCCTGTGCGAACGAACCGAGTTTGCGTTCGTCGAGCGAACCAAGGAAGGGGTAATCCTCATGAACGCGCCTGCGGGAGGAGCGACCAGCGACGGCAATAGAGAGATCACTGCGCAATTGAGCAATTGGTGGAAAGAGCATCGTCGCGGACGAGCGTTCGACTCAAGCGCAGGTTTCTTCCTGCCTGACGGCTCCATGCTCAATCCAGATGCCGCTTATCTCACCGCGAAGCAACTCTCGGGATTGACACGCGACGACTTCGCTCATTTCCTCCGCCTCGCGCCCGCGTTTGTCGTCGAACTGCGTTCGTTCACTGACCGCCTCGCCGACATGCAGCGAAAGATGGAAGCCTGGATCGCAAACGGCGTCGAACTCGGCTGGCTCGTGGACCCATTCGCCAAGCAGGTTCATATCTACGAGCCACGCGCCGCGCCTCGGATCGAGGCGGGAAGCTGCGTAGCCGGAACCGGTCCGGTGGATGGATTTATCCTCGATCTCGAAGAGATTTGGCGCTGTTACGAGTGAACTCCCCGACGCGGCAGAGTCAAAGCCGCCTGAACAGCTTCACAAGCGAGGAGCAAGCCATGATCACCGTCACTTTTCTCTATCCAAACGCGCCGGGAAGCCGCTTCGACGCCGATTACTACATCGACGTACATATGCCCCTTGCCATCAGGCTGCTGGGGCCGGCTCTCAAAGCTGTAACGGCTGAAATCGGAACCAGCGCGGCCATGCCGGATCAGCCGCCGCCGTTTTTCGCCATGGCAACATTTTCCTTCGAATCCGTGCAGGCCTTCACCCAGGCTGTGATGCCCCACTACATGGTGCTTCAAAGCGACATCCTCAACTACACCGATGTCGAGCCGGTGGTTCAGATCAGCGATCTCAGGATCTCCTGAGTTGCGTGGTGGGGGTGGAACTGTCCCGGTCCTAGTGTGTCATCTCCACGGGACGCGGCCCGTCTCCGCTCCTGCCGTTCTCTTCCAGCTTGCCGAAGATCATCTTCCCGCTGGCGGTCTGCAGCACGCTGGTTACTGAGATCTCTACGGCCTTGCCGATCAGCTTCCGCG
>Ga0302319_10017951_pt1 | contig 12930 bp, 10 predicted proteins | sample Bog_T0_2_FD_203319 | JGI IMG/M metagenome (GOLD analysis project Ga0302319, IMG submission 203319) | Peat permafrost microbial communities from Stordalen Mire near Abisko, Sweden - Bog_T0_2 | ecosystem: Environmental > Terrestrial > Soil > Wetlands > Peat | place: Sweden: Abisko, Stordalen Mire...
TGAATTTTTTCCCCTGCGACTTCTCTTGCTTTGGACGCCCGAGGGACAAAGGGCCTCTCAACGTGTGTTTCTCCCCTCTCCTCTCCTGTGGGATGTGTACTGTCCTTGTTACGGGAGGCACGGGCTTCTTTGGCCACAACCTAGTGTCGGAGCTGCTGACAGACGATCGAGTGCAATCGATTCGCGTGTACGCTCGACACGCAGCCCCCACTGAGTACAAGCTGTCTGGCTACGGGGACGACGGGTTTCCACCCACTGGAATGGGTGAAGAGCCCTGTGAAAGGGATGACCGTGTGCTCCAAAGTCACCGAGCCAATGCCATCTTTTCCCACCCCAAGGTCACCTGCTACCAGGGAGACATTACCGACAAAGTGGCACTCAGGACTGCCATGGAAGGGTGTACAGTGGTGTTCCACGCCTGCGGTGATACTCGCTGGTGGAACGCCGTGGAGAGGCAACAAGGTATGACCAACGTGGGAGGGACCATTGCCGCCGTAGATTTGGCCATGGCCACCCCGAGTGTGAAGCGCTTTGTGTACACCAGCACAGTGGATGTCATGGGCACTGGCAACGGGGAGTTGTTGTATGAGACAGACGAGGGCATCCCCTTTGATTACAACTACGCCGTCACCAAGTCCATGGCTGAGAATATGGTGCGCTATCGGGCCGTTGCCAAGGATCTTCGCCCCGACTTGCGCATCACTGTCATTCGGCCTGGCTCGATGATTGGTCCCTGGGACGTGACTAATCAGTACGGACGTCTATTCTATCAGCTCAAGTGGGGGTCCATCTTGGGCGTCCCCTGTGGAGGAACCAGTGTATGTCATGTGCAAGACGTGGCCCGCGCTCATATTGCTGCTGCCTTTGCCCCATCCCTTGAACACGTGGTCTACGTGTGTGCCGGGATGAACGTAACCTATCGCCATCTTTTTCGAACGATGCGCTCCTATCTCAAGGACTACGCGGACGGCAAGATCAGCAAGACATCACGCATCGGTCCTTGCTGTGTCCCCTGTGAAGTGATGCCCGAGACGTTGCTGGTTGCGTACGGATGGCTGTGCGAGGTCTACTCCAACAGAGTGTCTGGCACGGAACCCGAGGTCAACCCGGGGATGGCCCGCTACCTCTCGAAGCTAGCCTACTTTGTTTCGCCTCGTGCGGAAGAGGAACTTGGCTATCCCAGTCAAAGTGAGGGGCGCTGGCTTGATGCCATTAAGGAGTCCTACGAGTGGTACCGCGTGAGAGGACGTGTCTGAGATTTGGTGAAGCGACCATTAAACGAAAAGTGTGCAGCATCTTGATAGCGCAGGGGTTCTTGTCTTTATTGTTTGTGGCATTATCATGTTGCTCTCCTCCTTCAGGACATGTTTTGTGCTTGTGGTGCTCCTCGGGCTCCTGCAGTTGGGAGACGCAAGTCGTCGGTGGTCGGAAGGATGGGACAATGGCGAGGACGATGGTAGTCCAAGTGCTGCCTTCTGGGTCGTTGTGGGTGTGGCGGGGGCCGTAGCACTCGTGTTGATTGTCATGCTCATTTGGTACTGTTGCTATCCTACGCCGACTGCCGTCATGGGTACCCCTTCTGGAGGCGCCTACTCAGCAGTGTTGCAAAACATTCAAAGCTCCCCTCAACCCATGTTGCAGTCCATTGCTCTCTTCACTCCATCAGGAACTCCCATCACAGCCAGCAAACGGGAGTGACTCCACGACGACGAAGAAAAAAAAAGTCAATGAAAGGACCGTCTGAACGTGGAAACACTTGTCAACACACGTCAATGCAATGTGTCGTCCATCGGCAAGGTCATCCAGCACAAAAATTATTTTCACTTTTCGCTGAAAATAGTTTGTCTACGGTTTTTCGCCTTGCCCCGTTTTTCTTGTCCACGAATTTGCCGCTGGAGAGGGGGGTCCCTTTTATTGGTGTGTCTGAGTTAGCTCCGCTACGAGACTGGATACGTGCAATAACGAGGGGTCAGTTTTTGTCCATCGGCCCATGGAGAGGTCCATACCCCCCTCCAGACCCTCCGAAGAAAAAATCTTTTTTCCCTCGATTAAATTTTATTCGGGATTATTTTTTTTTCTAAGGTTATCCGGATTCGTTTACGATTTTTCGCCTTGCCCCGTTTTTCTTGTCCACGAATTTGCCGCTGGAGGGGGGTACCCTTTTTATTGGTGTGTTTGAGTTAGCTCCGCTACGAGACTGGAAACGTGCAATAACGAGGGGTCAGTTTTCGTCCATCGGTCCATGGAGATGTCGGGACCCTCCATACCCTCCGGAGGTCCGGAGCCGGACTTTTTTCCCCTTTTTTTTTCTTGTCCCGGACCTTCCGAGAACCACGGAAATGATGTTCCGGGACCATCCATCATGTGGCAGTGTCACTCCATCAAGTTCCGGTGAGTTCCGACTCGAAAAAAAAGGGGAAAAAAGTCCGGCGCCGGAGGGTATGGACGGGGGTATGGACCTCTCCATGGGCTGATGGACCAAAAACTGACCCCTCGTTATTGCACGGATCCAACCTCGTAGCGGAGCTAACTCAAACACACCAATAAAAGGGACCCCCCTCTCCAGCGGCAAATTCGTGGACAAGAAAAACGGGGCAAGACGAAAAATCGTAGACGAATCCGGATAACCTTAGAAAAAAAATAATCCCGAATAAAATTTAATCCCCAAAAAAACATTTTTGTTCGGAGGGTCCGGAGGGGGGTATGGACCTCTCCATCGGCCGATGGACCGAAAACTGACCCCTCGTTATTGCACGGATCCAGTCTCGTAGCGGAGCTAACTCAAACTCACCAATAAAAGGGTACCCCTCTCCAGCGGCAAATTCGTGGACAAGAAAAACGGGGCAAGGCGAAAAATCGTAGACGAACTATTTTATTCGAAAATAAATTACCGCCCCGATGATCGGGTGTGCGGAAGGTTACATTAACATCATTGTAAGATGATCGAAAAGGTCCAGGGCTCCATCGGACGATAAAAATAGTTCGTCTACGATTTTTCGCCTTGCCCCGTTTTTCTTGTCCACGAATTTGCCGCTGGAGAGGGGGTACCTTTTTATTGGTGTGTTTGAGTTAGCTCCGCTACGAGACTGGATACGTGCAATAACGAGGGGTCATGTTTTTCCTCCATCGGCCCATGGAGAGGTCATACCCCCTCCAGACCCTCGAACAAAAAAAAAGAGGGGAAAAAAGATGAAATTTTTTCACCCGAAAATTTAAAATCTTTCTCTTCCTTTCTGGACAAAGGGGGCACAGAAAGATATCATGGACGATGACAACAGGAGTCATCCACCACCCGAGGACGTTCGCTTTCGTCCCGTGACCAACTGGGAGTTGCGTTCCATTGAACTGGCCACACAGTTGAGGGCTAGCAACAAGGCACTACGAGAGGCAGAGGAAGCCCTTGCGTTGAAGAAAGATGACCACGAACAAGTGGAGCGCCGCGGGAAAGACTTGGAGGAGCTCCGGGAGAAACACCGGGAAGAGCTCGCGGTCCAAGAACAAATGCTGCGTCAAGAGATGGCCAGCCGTCTTGAGATGCAACGGCGTCAACACATGCAAGAGGTGGGATTTCACATGGACCGTCAGCGCCAGCAGTATGCTTTGGACACGGCGGCCCACATGGATGTACAGCGACAACGTCATGAGGCCGAGATGGGCAATCGACTGGAGATGCTGAGGCGTGAACTAACGGAACACGCAGTGGCAGAGATTGCAAAGGCTCTGCAGACATGCAGTGATGAATGGACCAGTCGACACCAGACAGAACTGGTTGCTCAGAGGGAAGCCGACAAGTTGACGCATGCTGCCAAGATGGTGGAAGTGGTGGCTCAGCTCAAGGAAGCCGACGAGAGGCGTCGCAAGGAGAAAAGGGAGTTGGCAGAGCAGTTTAAGCAGAGGTTGGAAGAGGCCCGCAATGCAGTGGAAGCGGTGCGCAAGGAAAGGGACGACGAGCGTGTGGAATGGCAAGGGATGCAAAGGGAAATCGAGGGGATGAGCCAGCGTCTGGAGGAGCTAGCAGAGGCTGAGCTGAAACGTGAAGAGGAATGTCGACTGAAGGAGGAGGCACAGCGAGAACTTGACGTGGTCAAGGGACAGTTGGCTGAGGTGAAGAAGTTGCAAGGCACAGAGGCTAGCCGAACCTCAAAGAAGTTGAACGCCAAGCTGGCCAAGTTGCAAAAGGAGCACACTGATTTGGTCGCACTCCAGAAGCAAACTGCCACGGATGCTCGGGACATGAGGGTGCGCTGCGGAAAACTTGAAGTGCTCAAGGAGGATAGCGAACGCGAGGTTAGCAATGGAGACAAGCGCTACGCAGAGTTGGAGAGGTTGCACGACCGCTCTACCGAAGCCATCACCATGGCTCACCAGGAGATTATGTCGTTGCGTGAACGGCTCAAACAACAGCCTCATCAAAAGGCTCTCCTCGACGCTGCCCAGAAGGAGATTGAGGTGCTTCGTGATCTTCTTCGCATTTCCACAGATGACCTGAAGCGATCCGTGGCCGAGTGCGAGTCGTTGCGCATGGCCTTTAGCGAGACGGAGAACGGGGCCTTTTTCAATGCTCTCCACGAACGGGCAACAGCCGTCATTGCAAAGTCTCAGGCCGAAGTGATTGAGCTGCGGAACCGTCTGATGGAGTCGCCCCCTCATCGCAACGAACAAGAGTTCCTCGCTGTGCGGGCCATGCTGGGTACCGCCAATGCCGAGCTGGAGGACACCCGCACCGAACTCAAGGCTGTGAGGGCGGCCTACGACAAGACTGACCAGGGCATCCAACTTCACGCGGCTAAAATTGAGATTCAGAAACTTCACGGTGTGGTGGCAGTGCTCATCACCGAGATCAAGGACAACAAACTGGTGGAACAACTCATGGGAACCATGATGACGGAAGGCATCCCCCTGGCAGCCAAGATGGCTCAACTCCACCAGCAGTCGTCCAGTAAGAGGGCGAAAAAGACAGTGGGTAACAAGGGATAAAGACGGGGGAGGAGTGGGTTGATCACGTGTTAGTTCCATCAAGATGGACGCGAATCTTCGTTGCAAGTGGGAAGAACTTTGCAAGAAGCAAGCAACAGAGTTCCTGGACACGAAGTTGGGTCTGTACGACGAGTCCAAGGAATTGATCCCCATCTTGGTGATGCTCAACTGGAACGGGTTTTTCACCACAAGTTCCCAGCCAACACACAACGGATGCAACCCTTGGCAAAGAGCATATGTCTCCGGGTACATGCCCGCGGACATGCGCCGTTACCTAATTCGTCATCTACCAAAAGACATTGTGGTGTGGCAGACACCTCTTGATACTGGAGTGGTGGCTCGCGATGCCAACCTCAATCCAGCTGGTCGCACGTGGGACGGAGAAACCTTGTATGACCACGAGACCGTCGATCCGTTTCGCCCGGCAATTGTTGTGTTCCACGCGCATGACACAGCCTGGGAACGCAATAATCTCTATCTGTTTCATCAAATTTATGACTGCATGGACATGTGGCGTGCAATGAAATGGAAACGCTGTGTTTGTCTTTATCTTTGACCGTAGTTTCCCCCGTCACTCCACCGCCACCAGTTTGGACGTGGTACCAAAGGCATCGTCACAGAAGCTCTCGCTGACCCCAAAGCTAGACTCGTGCCCGTTGACGGCGTAGTGGTGGTTCTTGTGGGCCCGTCGCAGAACCCGAAAGTGCTCCTTGATTCGAGACGGAATCCACCGGGGCCACTGGTCCAGGTTCACCCCCAAGTGATGGTCGTAGTGCACGTAGTCGTACTTGACAAAGCCCAGCACGATGCCCACGCAGATGGAGTAAGCCACCTTTGGATCGTGGAAGAGCAGGATGTAGGGTGGCAGCACCAGACCTGCAATGGCCAGGCTCATGGGCAAGGGTGTGATGATACGCTTGCGGTCAGTAGGGTGTGCATGGTGAACACTGTGGAGGAGCAGGCGGGTCACATTGACACATCCTTGAAGGGGTCGTGGAAGAACCGAGGCCCAAGCCACAGAGGAGTGAAAGATGAAGCGATGCAACAGATATTCCAGAAGGGGCCACATGCCCAGCATTCCAAAGGTGATCAACAAGGCCACCCCGAGGGTATGGGGTAGCTTCCATATGTAGACCCACAAGCAGAGTGGGACCCACGTGACAAGATGCAACCACCATGGAGCGTAGGTCACCACCTCAAAGGGGGCTAGCCACCCCGTCTCTGGCAACAAGCGCAGGGAAATGTCAGAGTCCAGACGACGCCTGGCCATGGAGTCCTTGATAATGTCAAACTCAGCGCTGCTCATTCGATAGGCCTGCACAATGGCACTGCGATCAGGGTCCAGACATTTGATGTGATTCCTACGTGTGGCATCGGGGGAGAGGGGCCTCTTGAAGCGTGTTTGGTCCGTGTTTGACATAATGAGTGCCCGGGTTTGGTCCGTGTTTGACATAATGAGTGCCCTGAAAGAATCACTCTATCATACACGACCCTTTGGCGACTTTTGCCTTGTTGACCTGGATATGACAAGCAGAAACCTGTGACCACCCCGCCACCGCCGCCGTCGCCGACCATGGATGCTGGATTCTTTAACCCGCGACACCGCTTCACCAAGGAGGAGGTGGCCACTCGTCTGCTTGAGATTACAGAGGCTGTGAACGCTGTCCCGGGCCCTCGGTTGCGTGCAGTGCTAGGCAAGGGTTTTGGCCTGTTTGCCGACCGACACTACGATGTGGGAGAGCGCGTGACCACCTACGGAGGTGTTTGGGTAGGCCCCGAGGTCAACAACGCCTACGTCATTGGTTTCAAGAACGACGAGCACCTGGATGGCGAGTACGGGTTCAAGGCCAGCGAAAAGGGGCGCTGGATCAATGATCCCCAGTCGGACAGCAGGCAGACCCCCGACGAACTCATGGCACTGGAGAATGTGAACATCCACAGAGAGGGAAAAAGGGATGTGGGTCTCTTTGCCACCCGTGACATTGAGAAGGGCGAGGAGATCCTGTGGTACTACGGGGACGAATACCATCGGACCTGGTTGCCACCACAGTCTTTGGTTGCACCGGGCTCCCCTGATTTTCCCAGTGATGAGTACCCCGTGTTTCGTCGCATGACCATGTTGGAGCAACTGCGCCACGAAGGGGCAGACGAGGAGTACATTGACAGACTGCAAGCCTGGCTATCTCCTCATGGATACACACTAGCCAACTTTGACATGCAGGCTGCCCGCAGAGATCCTCTGCTGCTCAAGTCCATGCCTCGAGACATGCGTGCCGTCCTGATGCGAACGATTATCGATGTGGCCCTGGGAGAGTCCCCTGATGAACCCTGTGTTGCAGTAGCCTGGTTGATGCGTCTGGCCACAACCATGGTGACGTTGGCCGAGTTGCTCAACCATGATGATGGGATTTGGCACCGTTTCTTTGTCCACGACTTTGAACCCTTTGAAGAGCGTGCCATTTGGTGGACCTCCAATAGGGTCATGCCCTGGCGCAGTGCCTACCTGTGGACAGTCTTCTTTCGACGGCGCTGTCTTCGAGAGTTGGCGGCTCAGAGAGGCAACGTTTTGGGCAAGGCCAAGGAGCAGACCTTTCGACCCATTGACTTTGGCAGTCCTGGCTGTGTGACGGCACTTGCAGTGTATGAAAGGGGATGGGATGAGGAACTGGCACACTTCACCGGGTATGCGGGGGTGACGGACCTCACTGCGGGTGGTCAGTTTGTGTATGCCATGCCCGAGCACGGAGCCAGGACGGGAGTGTTTCGTGGTGTGGAAGAGATCAAGGACCGATCCTTTTATGCCAGTCCTGGTCAGGCTCTCAATTCAGAAGTGTTTCGCACGACCACCGATGCCCTTACCCTCGATGACTGGCTGGGGGCATGGACCGAGCGCTTTAATCCACTTGGTACTGGAAGTCTGTCAGAGGCTGTGCTTTGGAACTACTCGGCTGCCCTCATGGCCTATTGTTGGCTGGACAGGGCCGATCTCACCGCCTACGAGGGAGACTACTTCAGACGCATCTTTGACAGTCTCCCCGAGGTCCCCGAGCTGAGTGGCAGACTCTATCTGGGGACCCGCGTGGGAGACACAGCGAAATGAAAAGGGCATGATCTCCCTTCCTCCCTCTCTCTCTCTCTCTCCCTCTCCCTTCATTTGTAGCGTCCGTGTGCATCACGAGCATGTCCCACGCCACCTCCGCCATGCATGTGCATCATCGTGGATTCCTTGTGGCTGTGCATGCGTCCGTTGTGCTTGGAGTCTCCTCCATACATGCGGCTCTCGATGGGATCAGGGTCGGCTGCGACGTTTCCCGGAACCCCACTCTCCACCTTGTCCTCCATATTGATGATGTCCACCCCATCAGTAGCCCTGGGGAGCACCACCTCCTTCACAAAGTAGGCCAGTGCGAAACACTTGTGATGCAACACGCGCAGATCACGCTGTTTGTCGGGATCCTTGTACTCGTCAATCATGAACTCGGAGATGTTGGTCAGATTACGCAACTTTCCGTAATAGCTGAGGATCTCTTCACGGGTCGGTTCCCCGCGTGCTCCGCCGATCATCTTGCCCAACGCAGCTGCCTCGTGTTCATACCACGTTTCAAGATCGTGGCAGGTGTGCTTCTTCGCTTTCCTTTGCAGTGCCTTCCAGTCCACAGTCTCTGTCATTCTCGGGGGAGGAGGAGACGGAGACCACCGTGTTGTACCCTTTGAGACGACACACTTTCATGTATCTGCAGACTTGGCTAATTTATCGTACAATCTGTTTTCCTACTGTGGCAGATGACGAGGACCACCGCCTCCTAATCGTCCCTGGCCCACCGCCTTGATGAGCAAGTACATGGCCATGGTCTGTCGTTCTGTGCGATCAGGCAGGGCTTGCATTCGTTCCAGCAGCATGGACGGTCCGTTGAACCCTGGTACCCACAAGGCGTCTTGTCCATCGTAGCCCGGTTGCTGCAGAAGGTGGCGAACATTATCTACTTGTCCCTGCAGGGCTGCCCTCACCAACAGGGGTTCCTCTTGTTCAGCTCCATCAGCCACCACAGCCATGGATTCGGCAGTCTGATGCTTGTGGTCCACCCCAATCTGTTCGAAAAGCTTCATGAGGTCCTTGTGGTCGTCATCATCGTCCTCGTCCTCATCTGACTCAAACTGACGGGGCTGATCCCTCTCCATCTCGTCTGCTGCCTCGTCCTCATCCTCATCCTCGTCATCGATGCGTCCCTTCTTGGCAGGTCTTCCTCTACCCCGTCCAGGGATGCGTTTGCTGCGTCCCAGCCTGGCCTTGACAGAGGAGTCCGAGTCCTTGTCAAACTCCTCCCCCAGATACTCGGCCTCGAGGAGGTTGCTCAGCTCAGTGGCATCGGCCTTGAAGAAGCGGGCATCCTTCTCCATCTGGGCCATGCGGTACTTGTGGCGCTCCTTGGGGTCAAGAGGTACGTTGGGATCATCAAATTCATGGAGGATCTTGCACATTTGCTTGTAAGCCAAGTGCATGGCTTCAATGGTCTTGAGGCCCATGAGGACGATCTTCCCCGTGTTTGCAATGTTGGCACAGAAGCTGGTTCCATCGGGGAGATGACCCTTGTAGATGAGATTGATAAAGCCTCCAGGGTCCCACGTCACCTTTTCTTCGTCTGAGTAGAGCAGGCGGGTCAGATGAACACCGTCCTGGGGGAGAGCACCACTGCCCACAATGTTTTGGATGCCATCACGGTGACAGTCCAGACGACCCTCAAGTGTGGTGACGATGAGTTTCCCCTGCTTTTGGGACCACACGATAATGGGGATGGCCTCAATGGTCTGCCGATAGATGTGACTGTACAGCAGGGCTTCAGAGGGAGTGCGAGCCCTGATGATGACCATCTTTCCTCCCGTGTACAGCATCAGAGTGGTGGGATTGATTCGAATGGTCAAGGCAGCATGGTTGGGAGGCTTGTACTTGATCAATGGTTGAACGTCAGTGACAAAATGATTATTAGCCGAGTCTGTGCCGAGTCGGTACCTTTGTGTTGGGCATGTGCTGAGCCATACGGACAAGTGGGAGAGGACCACGGACAGCCGTACTCTTGAGGGACATCATGTACACAATGTTCACCACAGTGGTGAGCACGTAGGTCTCCTTACTGAGCCACTCGCAGACTGCAGGTTTGGTCTGTCGCATGGAACGCAGCAGACTGAGTGTGGCATCGTTCCCCTCCTTGATTCGTCGAGCTCTGGTCGCTGGATCTAGGCCGTAGCGCACATCGGCGGACCCGGGACGTTCTCTTTTCATCCTGGGATTGCCATTGTGATGGCTGTGTTTCTCTTTTTGATGTTCATTCTACGTACATGACAAGAAACTTGGAACCTTTGTCGTTCCAATGGCCGGGTAGATTTGGATGCAATTTGTTCCAGCCCTTGGAGATGGCGCTCCGCAGCTCGTCGCGTGAGTTCCACATGTTCACCTTGAAGTCTTTGACCTGTTCACCCGTGCCGTTGCATTGAACAAAGTGTCTACGGGTTTCCACGTCTTCGTCCCAGAGCCGTATGCCCGCGTGCCACAGTTTGGAGCTGAAAGAGCTCAGGGCAATGCGTCCATCCGCTGACCAGAACGTAAAGTTAAACGAAAAGGTGTCCAGCAGCTGTGCAGTTTCCAGTTGTTTGCCCATCTCGACAAGGAGCTCATCCACCGCTTCCAAGGGAGGAGACGGGCATGGGTCGTTCACGTAGGATGCCACACGAGCACGGCGCGCAGCTATTCCCTTTTTGTGAAGTTCGTACAGCGCGTCCGGCACCTCTGCATCCGCGGCATCACTGACCAATTCTCGAATCTCATCCGCATCTCGCTTCATGTTGACCCTGGGCTGGGGATTTCACCTGGGAGGTTTAACTGTATGACAATCTTTTTCCCCCTGCGTGAGAACATCAAGGTCAAGGGGACAAAAACAGAGGGGAACAAAAACAGAGGGGAGATAAAAATAATTTCTTCAAAAGTTGGCTGGCCCATATTTAGGACGAATTGTCATTCATTCGTGTCCACAGTGCTGACAGTTGTGAACACTTGGGCGGCCTCAATCATCAGCATTATCATCATCTCCGTTTGCGTGAGTAACAGGCCATGGACAACCCACGGGATTTCCACTACCTGTTGGTTCCCGTGGTGGACAAGGGAGAGGGTCGTTACGACATTCATCCAGTGACAAACGAGCTGGCAGCCCTCCGTGTGGATCGAACGGAACACCCCATTCTCTTCTCCCAGCTGGGGCAGCTTCGCCAAGTGGACAAGGCAGATGGCACGATTGATGTGGGATTCATGGCAGGCAGGCTGTCAAACGGCAAGGGGAACATCTTCTTTGATTTTGTGGGACCCAAACCGGTCAGCATTCGAGGGCCCAATGGACTCTTCTACGTGAGCGACAACAAGGGCACCAAGTACATTGTGCGGGAGGTTCGCATGAGGCCTGGAGGAGGAGGAGGAGACACGTGGATTCACAATCAACAACGGGGTGCAGTGGTCCATGTTTTGATGGTGCAAGAGGCACAGCAGAAGAATGTGCCAGCCCCTTTGCCCGAGGTCGTTGTGATCCCAGACGAGGAGGAGGACGAGAAGGATGAGGACACCCCCGAGGAGCAAGATCCCGTGGAGGAGCCCCTTGAGGATCTGCCCGAAGCCTTGGCCCCAGAACTCAACAGCCACCCACTTGAGGGTGTGGAACTCTTTGCCAACCTGAGGCCAGTTGTTCCCATGGGAGCCGAGAACGAGTCGGCTGCTGTGCTGGAGCTAACCAACTACCTGATTGGGGAGATGAGTGCCATGATGCTGGAGGTGGACAAGCGCGACCGTGTGACTTGGGCTGTTTTCATGCTGCAGCATCACTTGAGGCTGAGGCTCGACAAGGAACTGGGACACAACAACAGCACCAAGGCTCGCCGTGCTTGGCCCGCCCGCTTCGACACGTTTCGTCGTCTGTATGAGCATGGGGCCACGGTGTTGCTGCACTCGCAGGGCATGTATGGACCCTACGACGTGCCCAGCTTTGGAGAGACTGCCCACGATGATTTGCATCCTCTCGTGTTGCATCAGCGTGCTCGAGGTATCTTCTCCAAGGATCCCACCGTTCGTGCCATTGCATCAAGAACTGCGGGCATCCGGACGGGAGAGGATCAAGTGGACGTCATTATCGCCATGTGTCTGCATTTCTGCCGCCGCCACGCCTACGACATCTACTTTGTCTACGAGCCCGGCACCCAGGAGTACACCCACGACTTTGGGCGCTTCTTGTGGGCCCTTCACGAAGATGAGGACTGGCGTGCAGAGGAAAGACTGCGTGTTCATCTCGATGACTACGAGGCGCGTCTAGCTCACCCTCGTCCTCATGGAGTGGATGCCTTTCACCCACTGCTGGAGGATGGTCAAGGTGGAGAGTACAACGATTTGGAGATGGAACACGTGCATGCAGCCACCGAGGCAGACAAGCGTTTTGCAGAGGAGGAGCGTCAGGCCCTTGCCACGTTGCAGAGGGAGCGCCAGCGTGAGGTCCAGAAGGACAAGGAGGCCCAGGATGAGAGTCCACGTCAGCGCAAGTTACCGGGTGCCACACCACAGGGAAGTCCCCTGGGGGTTGATGCCCGTATCTGTGCAGGACTTCAGCGTTTGATGAGCCGAGTCATGGGCGAACCAGAGGCAACCCGCGTGGATCTCAAGCCTCGAACAAGGGTTGCATCTGTGGCACCGACTCTGGTTGAGGTGGCAGTGACAGAGACCGAGGAGGCCAGTGTCCTCCCAAAGCTGCCCATGGTGGTTTCTGAGCCCATTTGCACCAATTGCAACAAACCTGGGGCCTGGGCACGTTGTTCAGTGTGCAAGACGGCCTATTGCAACGAGATTTGCTTGGAGGCAGACTGGGAAGCCGGTCACGAAGATGTGTGCCGCGAGGGTGGACAGTGAGAGAGAGAGAGAGAGAGAAA
>Ga0302319_10017953_pt1 | contig 12930 bp, 7 predicted proteins | sample Bog_T0_2_FD_203319 | JGI IMG/M metagenome (GOLD analysis project Ga0302319, IMG submission 203319) | Peat permafrost microbial communities from Stordalen Mire near Abisko, Sweden - Bog_T0_2 | ecosystem: Environmental > Terrestrial > Soil > Wetlands > Peat | place: Sweden: Abisko, Stordalen Mire...
GCCGTCGGGCTGGCCGTGGGGCTGGCGGTTTGGGTCGCCGTGGGTGAAGCGCTCGGGCTCGCCGTGGGGCTGGCGGTCGGGGTCGCCGTGGGCGTGCCGCTCGGGCTCGCACTGGGGCTGGCGGTCGGAGTCGCCGTGGGTGAAGCGCTCGGGCTCGCGGTGGGGCTGGCGGTCGGACTCGCCGTCGCGGTGGCCGTGGGCGTGGCGGTCGGAGTCACGCTGGGACTGGCCGTCGGCGTCGCCGTGCTGGTCACCGTGGGCGTGACACTCGGGCTTGCCGTCGGGCTGGTGGTCGGGCTCGCCGTAAGGGTCGCTGTGGGTGTGGCACTTGGACTCGCCGAAGGGCTGGTGCTCGGGGTCGGCGTAGGCGTGCCGCTCGGGCTGGACGTAGCGCTGGCGCTTTGGGTAGCTGTTTGCGTCGAACTCGGGCTCGCCGTGCAAGTAGCCGTCGGGCTCATGGTGGGCGACGCGCTTGGGCTGACTGTGGCGCTGGCAGTCGGAGTGACGGACGGCGTTTCTGTGGGCGTCCCTGTCCGCGAAACGCTCGGGCTCGCCGTTGGGGTGAAGCTCGCGCTTGCCGAAGGCGTTGCGGTTGAAGTCCCGCTCGGAGAGGCCGTAGAGCTCGCGGTCGGCGTCACACTCGGGCTGCCGGTGGGGCTGACGGTGGCGCTGACGGTAGCGCTCAGAGTGGGGGTCACGGAAGCGGTTGCCGTCGGGCTGACGCTGGGTGTGACCGTCGCACTCGAAGACCCTGTGGCAGTGGGCGTGGCCGTGACCGTCGGGTAAGCAACCTGGACCGCCGGCTCCGACAGAATATCCTGCGCCAGCGGAGCCAAAGGATCGGCCGGCTGCGGATCGCTGAGGACCTCAAAGGTGTCCAACGCGGCCGATGCGGGAGCCGCCACGGCACCTCCCGGCTGGGTTCCCGACAGCGTATCCCCATAGGTCACGAAGATCTGGCCGCTGTTGGCGGCGAGGCCCCCGACGGTGATCTCAATCTGTCCGCCGGCCTCGGTGTAGCTGATGTCATGGCCGTTGAGGTAGCTGACCGTGTAATAGCCGGGCAGGCCGGGGCTCTCGCTTTGTGGAGCGGTCCAGTCCGCAGGCACGTCCACCAGCAGCGTCCCGTTGACCCAGGGCTGGCTGCCGGCGCTGTAGTCGAGGACCAGGGTGATGCCGCCGGTTGAGGCAAGCACGAGGGAGGGACTGATCGTCGCCGCCCCCTGGCCCTGAAGGCTCGGCGTGGCAGTTGGGCTCGCGGTAGGGGATCCGCTCGGTGAGGACGTTGGACTGGCGCTGGGCGATGCGGTCGCAGGCGGGGTCTGCGTCAGGGTCAAGGTCGCTGTCTGGGTCAGGGACTGTGTCGGCGTCTGTGTCGGCGTCAGAGTCAGTGTTGGCGTCGGAGGAATGCTTGCAGCCGGGCTGGGCGAAAGGTTGGGCGAGGCGCTCTGGGTCGGGCTGGCTGCCGGACCAGGCGAGGCGCTGGGCGTGGCCGTCGGCAGGGGGCTGGGCGTGACGGTCGGGCTCAGGGTGCTGTTGGATGTCGGGGTTCCGGTGGCCTCAGGCGTCTCCGTGCCGGGGCTGTATCGCCAAGGGATCGCTTCCCCGGCGTCCACCGTCTGCCTCAGGGCCGGCACCACCTTCAGGCGGTACAGGTCGGGCAGGCCCCAATACGCAGCATGCAGGCCCTGGGCGGCCAGCATCAGCGCAGCAGCGAAAGGAGCGGACCGTTTCATGGCCTACAGCAGATAGATGTAGAGGGCCGTGTTGAACACCATCTGGGTCGTCTCGTAGGCGTAGCCTTCGGTGCTGGCGCGGACGCGGAAGGGCCCCGCGTCCACGCTGAAGCGCAGGCGTCCGGCGAAGGGGTATTCCAGGCCAAGAAAGCCCCCGACCACAGGACCGCCGCCCGAGAGGCTGTTGACGCCGTTGAAGTTTCCATAGCCGCCTTCACCGCCCACATCCACCTTCAGAGGCCCGAAGCCGGCCACAGTCCAGTACACGCGTCCGGTGTAGACCTGAATTCCCTGCTCAAAGGCGAACTTGGCTTCCGCGTCCACGCCGGCGCCCAGGGTCAGGCGGGCGCGCAGATCGGGGTAGCCCAGGCCAAGCGCAAAGCGCTGGGGCTGCGCAGGCATCACCGCCGCCGTTAAAGGCTCCTGTACCCCCGGACCGCTTGCGGCCTTGCCGGCAGCCGGAGGAGGGAGCGGTGCCTGGTACAGATTCCTCAGGGGCTGGCGTCCGGCAAACCTCAGCTCAACCCGCCGGTTGCGCATGCGCCCTTCCGGGGTCGCGTCGCTGGCCAGCGGCTCCGAGGCGGCCAGGCCTTTGACGCTGTCCATGCGGCCGGTCGGCACCCCGAGGCGCAGGAGCTCAGACCGAACCGCCTGGGCCCACACCGTGCTGAGGATCAGGTTGGTGTCCCCGCGGCCGGCATTGTCCGAAAACCCGAAAATTGAAAAGCTGGACGAGGTGTCCAGGATGAAACAGCTGATGTCCTTGAGCCTCGCTTTGCCCTTTTCCGTCAAAGTGGCGCTCCCCTGCCTGAAGGTTTCGCCTTCATCGAGCACAAAGCCCGCGACCTGGCCCTGGGAGTCCAGCATCTGCACTTGCTGCAGGTCTGTTCCATGGGCCCGGGCTGCCAGGAACACAGTCAGGGACAAAGTAAGAAATCGTAAGGCCGTGTTCAAAGTCAGTGGTCCTTTGACCAGTCAAGAAACCTGCCAAATCATAAAATAGCATTGCAATCTAACATTTAATAGACTTTGGGATCTTAATTTGCATACTTTCGGCAAATAGGACACCCTCGCGGCCCGCAACAGACGAAACTGTACCTAAAGCGTGCAGGACAGGATCAGACTGCATCAAAAGTGTATAAATTAAGGGGCACCCGAACCAAATGGATCCGACTCTTTGACCGTGGATGTCCAAGCCATGCAGCCCCTTGCCCAGGCGGCAAAAGCGGCCGGGTGTTTCAAGGCCATGTGCTCGGCGTGCCGTCCGTCCGGCCAATACGTCCAAGTGGAAGCGCCGGGCAGGGCGTCGAAGATCCTGCGGCTCTGCACGGGAAACACCAGCAGATCCTTGCCTCCGGCGAGCAGATGCAAGGGCAGGGCTGCGCGCGCTGCCAGGTCCGTTCCTTTGGGCTTCGGCAGCAGCACCGGTCCCCAGCGGAACATCTGGTCCGCGTCTTCAGGCACCGCCAAGGGATCATGGGCCTGCTGCCACAGGCCCACCGACAGGAAGCTCAGCACTCCGCCGCTGCCGATGATCGATTCGACGCGCTGGGGCAGCGACACCAGCAGGCCCCGCGCCGGACGCAGAGGCCCCTCAACGCAGGCACGCAGCGCCGTGTAGGAGCCCAGCGAGAATCCGAGGAGGCTCACATCGGCATAGCGGGGCAATGCCCAGGCCAGGGCGGCCTGGGCGTCGAGGGGCTCCTTGGCGCCGAAGGTGAACTGGCCGTCGCTGCCCCCGGTGCCCCTGAAATCCAGCACCAGCACGTCGGCCGTCGGGGTCAGCAATGCGGCTATGTAACGCATGGTCCCGGTGCCGCTGTGCTGCGCATAGCCCGGCAGAACCAACACCAGGCGCGGGGCCGGAGGGACGGAACACCAGCAGGCCGCATGCAGCGCCACCCCGTCCGAGGCGCGCAGATCCACGGCAAAAGGCGGGCGGAGAGGGGCCGGACCGGCACCCGCCGTCGCCGCGGCACCGAACATGGCTGCCGCACCCGCAGCGCCCGCCGCCAAAACCGCCAGCAGCAGGGCCAGCGCAACGGAACGCCCGCGGGCGATCAGGCGCCGGAGGCCTTCAAGATCCGCTTTTGAACCGTGCCTCGGATCCCGCGGCACTCGGGAAACCAGATGGCACGCGTCCACAGGCCAGGGGGCCACCGCGGCGCGGACCTCGGAGCCGAGCCGGGCCCGGTCCAGAGCAGGCCCGGGCCTCGGTTCCAGGCACAGGACCGCCTTCTGCCCCAGCCGCGGATCCGGCTCCCCGAAGTAGGCGGCAAAGCCCACGCCGTCCACGGCCGCGGCCCTGCGTTCCGCCTCCCCGCTCCACCAAGTGCGGCCCACCCGCTCCACGCGTTGCGCCACCCGCCCCATCAGGAACAGGCGGCCGCGCCGGTCGAGGTAGCCGGCGTCGCCGGTGCGGTGCCACACCCGGGCTCCGTCCCGGATCTTGTTGCGCCGCTCGCCTTCCGGGTCCCCCAGGTAGCCGGCCTGCACATGCTCTCCGCTCACGGCGATCTCCCCGATCCCGCCCCGGGCCAGCTCCAGGCCCTTCCAGCGCCGTTCGCCCAGGGACAGCGGCCCTTCGGAAACCCTGAGTATCTTCACGTGGATGCCCTGAGGCCTGCCTGCGAGCAGGCCCGCCTTGCCCTCGCCCGCGGCCCTGAGCAGATCCCCGGCACTGCAATGGGCGATAGGCTCGGCTTCGGTGCTGCCGTACACGACTTCCACCTTCCCCACGCAAGCCGACTGCAGCTGGCCCGCCAGTCCCGGGTCGACGGCTGCGCCCCCGACCGAGAGGCGTTCCAGCGGCAGGCGCCTTCCCCTGCGCAACGCCTCGTCCGCCAGCCGCCCGAAAAAGGCCGGCGAGCCGCTGGCGCTGGAGACGCCCTCGGCGTCGATGAGCGCGATCTGGCGCCCAGGGTCGGCCTTGAGCGGCGCGCGGGGATCCATGTCCGGCAGGACGCTTGTCACGCCCCGGTTCAGGTTGAACAGGACGAAGGACGGAAGCACCGCAAGGTCCACGCCGCCCGGCCTCCACGCCAGGCTGCGGGAAAGGGCCCGGGCCTGCGCCCTTAGGAAGGCGTGCGACCGCGGGGCGCCCTTGGGCTTGCCGGTGGATCCGGTGGTGAAGGTGACATAGGCTTCCTGCCCCGCAGGCAGGTTCGGCAAGGCGGCGGATTCCGGATCCGGCCCGGGAGGGCACAGGCGCCCTAGCCCCGTCCAGCCCGGCCCCACCAGCATGCGCCGCGGGACCCGCCGCAGGGCCGGGCTCAGGGCCAGCAGCAGCGCTGCGCGGGGGGACAGGAAGGCGGCCTGCGGCGCCGCAGCCTCCAGGGCCGCGTCCAGGCGCGCCCGGTCGGACCAGGCATCCAGGAAGACAGCGGACAGGCCGCTGCGGAAGCAGGCCAGCAGCACCGCGTACAGCTCGATGGACATGGGGATGAACACGAGCATCCGGTCCCCCCGGCGCAGGCCGCGCCGCCTCAGCCCTTCGGCGAGCCGGCCGGACAGGGCGTCGAGCCCGGCAAAGCTGAGCGTCCGGCGGCTGCGGCCCAGGCCCTGCACCAGGGCGGCCTGACCCGGCCGCAGGCCCGCATGCTTCCGGAAGGGCGCCAGGACGTTCACGGACGCAGCTCCCTGGCATAAAGGGCATAACGCCGGAAGGGGGTGGAGCGGCGCCTGGAGATCGACGCGGAATGGTTGTCCACGTGCATCAGCGCATGGATTGCCTCAGTGCAGCCGCGGGCGCGGGCGGCGCCTTCGGCGTCCTCGATGAGCCAGGGGCCGAGGCCGCCGGCGCGGGAATCCTTGCGGCAGGCCAGGGTCTTCAGCACGAGGCGCTTTCCGTCGCGGTACGCAACCATGCAGGCGCGCAGCCCGCCCTCCGGGGCGTCCACGAGGCGGACCAGCTCCGGGTCATACAGCGCCTTGAGCGGCCGGTACAGGGCAAGGAACTCCTCCAGGCCGATGGGCGTGGCCAGGACCGCCTCGTCAAAGGCCTCAACGGTGAGCGCATGGATCGCCTCGAGCTCCTCCTCGAAGCGGTCGAGGCGCAAGGCCCTGGAACAGCCCCGCCAACGGCGCCTCAGGCGCTCAGGCAATCCGGGGGCCTGGGCTGCGCCGGCGCCGGGCGCCGGTCCCAGGTCCACCCGGCGGCTTTCGTACTGTTCCAGGATCCTGAAACCGGCGGCCTCAAAATCCCCGGGATAACGCCCGCGGTTCTCCGGCTCGCCCGGGAACGGCGCGCCCCCGCCTCCGGGCAGGGCCAGGCGGTAGCGGTGCCAGGTGCTGCCGTTCATGGGCCCGACTGCGATGCAGGCGCCCAGCGCACGCAGGCGGTCCAGGCCCCGGGACAATAGCAGCGCGCCCGCCTCGGGGTCCGCGGCCTCGTAATGGCCGATCAGCCCGGCCGGGCCCCTGAGGCCCCGCAGGTCCGGCGCGAGCGAGAGGCTCAGGCGGCCGACGGCCTTCCCTTCCCTGCACGCCAGCAGGGCTTCCGCTCCCCCCCAGAGGGGCTCGTCGCCCTGGCGGTAAGCGGCGTTCCGATGCGGATCCCCGAATGCCGCCGGCAGCGTCGCACCCGCCGCGAACTGCTCCAGCTCAAGGCCTCCGGACTCCGTCATGGCTGAAGCCCCACGCTGAACGCCGCACGCAGCAGCAAGGCCAGGCCCAAGGACGCGGCCATGCAGGCGCCGATCGCACGCGCCCCTGCCGCCTCGGTCCCAAGCCGGTCCCAGCCCGCGAGGCGCTGGACCAGCGGCGCCATCGCCCCCACCAGGGCCGCCAGGCCCAGCCCCGCCGCCGCCGCCTGCGCCGGACTGCGCTCCACCCAGGCCACCAGAGCCGCCAGGACCAGGGCCGCAGCGGCGCCCGCAAGCGGCCAGGCGGCCGGGCGCAGCGGCAAGGGCAACCGCGCGCTGAAGCGCGGGCGGTACACCTGGCCCACGCACGCCAGCCCCGCGCCGTGCGCGGCGGCATACAGCAGCGGCAGCAGGGGAACCAGCAGGGCCTGCGGCCCGCCGTTGCCGAAGACGACCAGGTAATTGCGCGCCAGCAGCAGGGCAAAGGGCGCGGCCACGACCCAGAAGAAGCTCACGGCCCTGAAGCCCGCCGGGCGCAGGCGGGGCCCGGCCGGGCGCCGCAGCAGGGCGAAGAGCGCGTACACCGCGATGGGGGGCAGCAGGCAGGCGAAGTCGCCGTAGGCGAAGGCGCCGTAGAGGTACAGCTGCGCCGCCAAAAAGCCGCTCACCGAAAGGATGCGCCCGCGCCAGGCCAGCAGCAGGGTCACCACCACCAGCAGGGCCTCGATGCCCAGCTGCGCGCTGATCCACAGCAGGTCGCTGCGGGTGGTCTGGATCAGCACATAGTAGCTGGCCAGGGGAATGACCAGGTTGTCGACCCCGCCCACGCAGATCGCCTCCAGGCAGGCCACGATGAAGGCCAGCTGGAGCGCCACCAGGACCAGCGGGCCCTTGGGCAGGTCCGTCATCAGCAGCAGCGGCAGGAACACCACCAGGAAGCTGAGCATGAAGAACATGAAAGAGCCTTCGAGGCTCTTGCGTTCGCCGTGCTCGATCTCGAACAGGAGGCGCCCGTAGCTCCTGCCCACCAGGGCGGCCACCGCGTCGGGAAGGACCAGCACCAGCAGGGACGCCAGGTAGAAGGCCGGGCGGTCGTGGGACAGCCAGAACAGCAGGCCCACCGCCGCCGGGAACAGCAGCTCGCCGACGCTGCGCCGGCCGACATCGCCCACGGCGCTGAAGAGTCGCCTGCTCCTGAGGAACAGCAGCAGGCCGAAGAAGCCGGCCGACAGCAGGCCCACCGTCACCGGGCTGGCGAACAGCCAGGGGAACGCGCACACCAGCAGCCCCGTGCCCACATGCACCGCCTTGCGGGAATGCTCCGGCTCCAGCTGGCCCGTGCGCCGCAGGGCTTCGGCGGCCGCGAGCACCAGCGCCAGCAGCACCGCGACCAGGGCCGCGGACCGAAGTTCGGAGGCTGCAAAGGGGCTCATGCGCGCACCTCATCCAGTTCAAAGGAGCCGTAGAACCAGGCCTTGTCCCGCGCGTGCAGGGACCGGGCCTGGCCGGCCAGGCGCCGCACGCGGGCCGCAGGCAGGGGGCAGCTCCGGTTCAGGAGCAGGTTCCACCAAGCCAGGCGCGCCCCCGGCCGGGCCGCCCGCGCCAGGGCCGCGTACACGTCGACGAAGCCGGCAGGGGGCAGGTACTCGAACAGGTCCGACAGGTTGAAGCCGCTGAAGGGTCCCCCAGGCGCGTCCTGGATGCGGCCCTGAAACAGGCGCAGCCGGCCGAGCCGCCGCCGGATGAGGGCGCGCGCCCCGGGACGCAGGTACAGGGGCAGCGCCGAAGGGGTGAAGTTCCCGCCGACGATGTACTGCAGGTAGGGATTGGAGGCTGCGGGCAGCGCGCTGAGGGCCTGCCGGGTCCGCGCGAGGATCCGCTCCCCCACGGCGCCATCCACCTGGCTGAAGAAGGCGGGATCCCGGCCAAAGGCGCCCATGACCCGACGGCTGAAGAAGACCCTGAAGAAAGCCCGCCAGGCCGGATGGTCCCAGCGCCGCGAGTACAGGCTTGCCTGCGCGGCCGGATCGTCGAGGCTGCACAGGGCCAGGCGCCAGGGGCCGGGCTGCAACACCGGCAGCACCCGGGCCCCGAAGAAGCGCAAAAAGCGCTCAAAGCGGCCGGCATGGATGGCGCCCAGCCCCAGCTCGGCCGGCCGTGCGTCCCAGAAGGCGCGGGCCTCGGGGCCCAGGCGCGTGCGCAGCCCGTCGTACCGGGCCCGCCGGCGGGGATCATCCCCCACGCCAAGAAACGGCGCCAGGTCCGCGTCCTTGAGCCCGGCGAAGGCCGCCATCCTCAGCTCCAGGCAGGCCAACTGGGCCGGATTCATGTCCACGGCCACCACCCGGGACGGATCCAGCGTCAGCAGGGCCAGGGCGTTGTCCCCGGCCGAGGCGATGCTCAGCAGGCGCGCCCGGCGGGCCACCGGGGCCAGGGCCCGGCACAGCAGGTCCGCATCCTCCCATACCGAGGCGTAGCGGATGGGATCGGCGGCCATGCCGACCTGCACCGCGGGCGCGCTGCGCCCCGCGGACGGGCCCGGTCCGGAGGCGCGCCCGGCGGCGTCCGGGCTTCTGCGTTCCGGGGCGCTCATGGGAGCCCCACGCGCCGCACCGTGCCGGCGCTGCCGTCGATCTCGATCCAGTCCCCGTCGCGGACCGAGGCCAGCAGTCCGCCCACGGCCACCACGCAGGGCAGCCCAAGCTCGCGCGCCACGATCGCGGAGTGCGACAGCAGGCTGCCCCGCTCGACCACGATCCCGGCGCAGCCTGGAAAAATCAGGGTCCAGCCCGGGTCCGTGCGTTCCGCCACCAGGATGCGGCCCTGCAGGTCCCCGGCACCCCGCGGGTCGGCCACGACGCGGGCCTGGGCGCGCACCACGCCGGGGCAGCAGCCCAGGCCCTGCAGGCCGTCGCGGGCCAGGATCACCGGCCGGGCGGACACCTGCGCCAGGGCCAGGGGCCCCCAGGTCGAGAAGCGGTCCGGCGGCGCCGGCGCCGCGGCGTAGCCGTCGAATTCCCGGCGCCTCAGCGCGGCGAGCCCCCTGAGATCCCCGCTGGAGGACGTGCCATCCAGCGCCCCGAAGACCTCATCCTTGCTGAGGTAAAAGATGTCGGCCGGCCCGTCCAGCAGGCCCGCCTCTGCAAAGCGCCGCCCGATGCCCTGAAAGATCCTCCGCACCACGGCAAAGGCGCGGGTGCGTTCAAAGCGCTGGTTCTCGCGGTGGCGGATGCTGCTGCGGGCCTGGGACAGGAGCCCGCGGACGCAGAAGGACCTCCACGGACCCAGGCCCGCGAATACGCGCGCCTCTGCGGCCTTGCGCAGGGCGGCCTCATCTCTCGGCGGCGGAAGGCCGGCCCGCAGGCGCCCCAGCTGACCGCGCACCAGGCCCAGCAGGGCCTCGGGCTCATCGCGCAGAATCAGCGTCTCCAGCTTCAGCTCGCCGGCGCAGCGGGCCCCGTACAGCCGCAGGTACTCGGCGGCGGCGGCGTGAAAGCGGGGAAAGGACTCCAACCGGGCCTGGATCCGGCGGTCATCCTGCTCGGAATCGAACAGGTCGGCCAGGCCGGGTTCGGCCAAGGCCAGGGCGGCCAGGCCGGCCAGGGCCTCCAGCGGCCGGGTGGAGATGATGCCGCCTTCCCCGCTGAGCAGGTCGTTGACCGCGCCTTCCGGCAGGTCGGCGCGCCAGCGCGCCAGCGTCCTGGACAGCAGGCCGAAGGAGACCATGGCGAAGAGATCGTTGACCAGGGGGGCCTTCCAGTGGCGCAGGACGTCCCGCTCAAGCCCGGCAAAAGCCGCGGCCAGCCGGTCCGCGTCCCAGCGGCGCAGGTCCTCGGCTTCCAGGGGGGCCAGGCTGCGTTCCACCCGCGCATGGAAGTCCCGCACCGCCGCGCCGTTCCGCCACCAGGCCCAGGCCAGGCCGAAGCCGGTGCGCAGCGCCCGCCAGGAGGCGGCGAGGGTGCCTTCCGCGGGCGGACGCACCAGGCCGTCGGGCAGCGGCTCCGAGACCCCCATCATGCGTTCCATGAAGGCCCGGTTGGATCCGTAGAATGGCAGCAGCGCCAGGTTGCCGTACCAGGTCACGAGGTTGTAATAGACGCGGCCCTGCACATGGGCCAAACGCCGCGAAAACAGCCCGCGGTGCCGGTCGATGAGGGACTGCGGCACGCCCAGCAGGCGCGAGAAGACGATGTAGGCCTCCTCGTAGACGCCGCGGGCAAAGGAGAAGGTCAGGGGCAGGGTCACGCCGGAATAGCTTTCCACGATGTTGCTGTTGTCCCAGATGCGCAGCTCGCCCTTCAGGGTGGTGATGGGGCGCGACTGCAGAAGAAACAGCCGCCGGCCGGGGCCCAGGGCCCACTCGATGTCCTGGGGGCCGCCCAGCGCCCGTTCCAGCCGCCTGAAGCGGGCCGCGAGCCCGAGGACCTCCGCTTCGGCAAGGGCCGGCAGGGCCTCCGCGCCGGCATCCACGGGAACATAAACCGTCCCGCCTCCGGAAGCGCGCCGGCAGGCGCGGGGCTTCAAGGCGATGCGGGTCTCCACGCCGCCCGCCTGGACCCGGTGGACATCGGCATCCAGCTCGCCGCTGACGAGGCCCTCGCCCAGGCCCAGCACCGCGCTCAGCACCACCACGTCCCCGCGCCGGCTGACCGGGTCCGCGGTGAAGGCTACGCCTGAGACCTCCGCCTCGACCAGGGCCTGCACCAGCACCGCCAGCCTGGGGGCCGGCGCGCCGATCGAGGCGCGGTAGGCCTCCACCCGCGCCGAGCGGGCGGACTCCCAGACCCGCCTCAGCGCCGGCAGCACCTCGGCGGCGCGCACCCCTAGCACGGATTCGAACTGCCCGGCCCAGCTCGAGCCGGCGCCATCCTCGGCCTGGGCCGAGGACCGGACCGCCAGGTAGCCGGCGTCCAGCCCGGCGAGGGCGAGGCCCGCCGCCAGCGCTTCCGTGAACGCGCGGGGCGGCTCCCCGCCGCCGGCATGCGCCTCAAAGGCCGCCACCGGAACGACCACAAAGCGGGGCACATCCTCGCCTGCGTCCCGCAGCGCCTGCAGGGCCAGGCCCTTGCCACCGGCCTGCTCCAGCGTCAGGCGGTCGCCCCTCCAGGGGTCCAGGACTGCGCGACCCGCCGGGCTCATGCCAGCCGCAGCAAGAAGGGCGCCAGGCCAAGCCAGGCGTAGGCGAAAAGCGTCCACAGGCCGCTGGCGGCCTCGACCCTGGAGGCGGCCGCCGGGTCCATGCGCCCCAGGAAACGCAGGCCCTGGGCCAGCGCGGCCAGGGCCCCCAGGGCCAGGCAGGCGGTGCGCGCGGCCCCCGGCCCGGTCCAGGCTCCTGCCCACAGGGCGCAGGCAAAGGCCAGGCCCAGGCAGGCGAGCCAAATCCAGGCGGCCCGGCGCGGACCCCACAGGGCGGAATAGGTCTCCACCCCCGGGCGTTCCTGGCCCGGGGCGCGCAGTTTGCGCCCGAACTCGACGACCAGCCCGTTGAGGAAGGTCACCGCCAGAAAGACACCCAGGCTCAGGCCAGGCAGGCGCCCCTCCAGGCGCCAGTCCAGGCCCGTGGAATAGAAATCCATGGCGGGCATGAAGAGCATGTGCGAACCAAGGTAGGCGAGGGGATGCCGCCGCAGCCAGGACCCAACGAAGAATTCCCGCCCCATGAGCGCGGCCCAGCCCGCGGGCACCAGCAGCAGCGGCAGCATGTCCGGCATGAGCGCCGCGTTGAGGGCCACGGCTGCGGCGCACAGGGCCCCTGCGACGAGGCGCAGCTCGCGCAGGCTGACCAGGCCGCGCGGCACGGGCAGCTCGGGGCGCCAGGCCCGGTCGACCTCCCGGTCCTTGTGCTCGTCGAGCACCCGCAGCAGGAAGAACAGCGCCGCCGACGTGAAGCAGCCGGCGCCGAAGCGGCCCCAGCCGATGAAGCCCGTCCGGCCGCTGCTCAGGCGCGAGAAGGCCACCGCCGACAGGCAGACCCCCACCGACATGGGCAGCGTGAACCAGACGGGAAAGCGCTCCTTCTGGTAGGCCCACAGGCGCCCGGCCAGATTCATGGCCTGGCCCCGCCGCCGCCGCGCCCCAGGGACGCGTGGGCCGCGGCGAAGTCCCCGGCGCAGAGCGCGCCGATGATGGACAGCTCGCCGCAAAGGCACAGGGCCGCCGCCACCTCGGCTAGGCGGTCGGCCCCGCCCTTGCCGACGCAGCCCAGCAGGCGCAGGCACTCGGCGGCCGTGGGCAGGCGGGTGCCCCCGCCCACCGAGCCCACGATGAGGTTGGGCAGCGTGAGCGCGGCGTACAGCCCGCCGCCGGGGCCGACCTCGAGCCGGGTCACGCCGATCGCTGCTTCGGCCACGCAGGCCGCGTCCTGGCCCGTGGCCAGAAAAAGGGCCGCCAGGCCATTGGCCACATGCCCGCTGACCCCGACCGAGCCGCTCTGGGCCCCGCCCGTGAAGCTCATGCGCCAGTATTCGCACATGCGGTCCACCGAGGTGTGCAGCACCTGCTCCACCAGCGCGGAGGGGATCAGCGCCTCGGCCACGACCTTGCGCCCCCGGGTGTTGAGCAGGCTCTGGGTGGTGGCCTTCTTGTCCCCGCTCATGTTGGCTTCGAGGAAC
>Ga0302319_10017955_pt1 | contig 12929 bp, 13 predicted proteins | sample Bog_T0_2_FD_203319 | JGI IMG/M metagenome (GOLD analysis project Ga0302319, IMG submission 203319) | Peat permafrost microbial communities from Stordalen Mire near Abisko, Sweden - Bog_T0_2 | ecosystem: Environmental > Terrestrial > Soil > Wetlands > Peat | place: Sweden: Abisko, Stordalen Mire...
CTGTCGTGCCCTTGCGCACCCAAGACAATAGCGTCGCCCTGTCATCCGAGGAAAGTTCAATCTTCATAGAATAAGGACGTTTCAATGGCTAAGTAAGCTGGAGGATTATTGAGACACTACACTAGCGGACATATCCAAGGCAGAAAGGGAATTCGGTTACTGCCCTTCCATTGAACTACGCGAAGGAATTCGCGAATATGTCGCATGGGCTCGGAGCGAGTTGGTATGCGCCTAACCACAAGATGCGAATCAAGAGTACATGTGTGCTCTAGACGACTTTACGAGCGAATGCGACGGCGTACGTGCGAAGCAACGATGCTAATAGCCTCAAGAGAGATAAGGAAATGAACATTTCAGCGAATCCTATTGCCAGTACCAATTATGGACCACTGATGAAGATCGACAACGAGATCTTTGCAGATAAGACATTACTCATAACTGGCGGTACTGGGAGCTTTGGCAAGGCCGTCTTGGACCAGTTTCTGAAACTGCCCATGAAGGAGATTCGGATCTTTAGCCGCGATGAAAACAAGCAACACGAATTGCGACAGCTATACGATAGCCCGATCTTGAGATTCATTCTCGGTGACGTAAGGAACTACGATAGCCTCCTATATGCCATGCACAATGTGGACTACGTATTTCACGCCGCAGCTCTTAAGCAAGTCCCTTCATGTGAGTTCCATCCAATGGAGGCAATCTTAACAAACTCGATCGGCGGCGAAAATGCGATGAATGCTGCGATCGCCAGTGGAGTATCCAGGATGATCGTATTGAGTACGGATAAAGCTGCTTATCCAATAAATGCGATGGGGCTAAGCAAGGCACTTCTTGAGAAACTCATGGTCGCTAAGTCACGTAGTGCGGGGCAGCGGGGCACGATCCTCTGTGGCACGCGATACGGCAACGTTATGTGCTCTCGGGGCTCGGTCATTCCACTCTTTATTCAACAGATCGAAAGAGGAGAGCAGCTTACCGTCACCGATCCGAATATGACCCGCTTCATGATGTCCATTCAAAACGCGGTAGAACTTGTCCTCTTTGCATTCCAACATGGTCAGCCTGGCGACCTATTTGTTGAAAAGGCGCCTGCAACGGAAATCGGCGTGTTGGCAAGTGCGGTGAAGAGGGTTTTTGACGCGAATAACTCCGTTCGCGTGATTGGAACGCGCCATGGCGAGAAACTTTATGAGACCTTGTTGACGAGGGAAGAAATGGCCCGAGCCGTAGACATGGGCCATTACTATCGGGTCATTACAGATGACCGGGATCTAAATTACAAGGCATTCACCTCGGAGGGGAGCGGACCCTGCTCTCAAGTGGCAGACTACCATTCGCATAATGCCCAACGGCTCGATGTGAACGAGACTGTAGAGCTTCTCTTTACGCTTGATTACATACGGAATGAGCTCGCGAAGCACCAAAGGCCCTTGGCTTACGCAGTGTGAGGAACAAGTGCGCATACTAATCTTAAGTCAATTCTTCGACCCCGAACCGACGCTTAAGGGCCTCGCATTTGCCAAAGCGCTTGCCGCTCAAGGACATGAGGTGGAAGTCTTGACTGGATTTCCTAACTATCCTGGCGGAAAAGTCTATCCGGACTTCAAAATCCGTCCTTGGAAGCGGGAAGAAGCTGACGGCATCACGGTCTATCGAGTGGCTCTCTTTCCAAGTCACGACCGATCTGTGATGAGACGGGTTGCTAACTACCTAAGCTTTGCCCTTTCGGCGAGCGTTTTTGGACCTTGGCTTGTTAAGAAACCCGATCTTCTGTATGTCTACCACCCTCCGCTGACCGTAAGTTTGCCGGCTGCCATTCTGAAACTCGTCAAACGCTGCCCAATCGTCTACGACATTCAGGATCTCTGGCCCGACACTCTTGGTGCGACGGGAATGGTGAGCAACAAGTTCGTCACGAGAGCGGTCGGACGGTGGGCACTTGCGGTCTATCAGTTTGCAGACCGAATCGTAGTCCTCTCGCCGGGCTTTCGGGACCGTTTGGTCGAACGCGGCGTTCCTTCTCAAAAAATCCATCAAATCTACAATTGGAACGAAGAGTCACGCCAAGGAAAGAGCGTGCCCGATCGTTCATTTGCCAAGAGGTGGGCAATGGTAGGCAAATTCAACGTCGTCTACGCCGGGTCATTTGGGCCCGCACAGGCCTTGGATAGCGTGCTCGATGTCGCCGGGACCTGTAAGGTGCTTTTGCCAAATGTCCATTTTCTATTGATTGGCCGCGGTATTGAAGAAGAACGGTTGAAGTTGAGAGTGCTTCTGGAGGGGCTTGACAACGTAACGTTTGTTCCTCACCAAACGATGCAGGCGATGTCTGGGATTCTGCCTTTGGCTGATGCGCTACTGGTTCATTCGAAGGACGATCCCTTGTTTGCCATAACCATCCCCTCAAAGACTCAAGCCTATCTCGCGGTTGGGCGCCCTATTATCATCGCAGCACGTGGAAATGCTGCCGACCTTGTGCGAGAAGCACAGGCTGGAATCGTAATCGCTCCCGAAAACCCTAAACTCCTATTCGATGCGATCGAAGAGATGTCTCGTATGTCAGAAGAGCAACGATCCCAACTGGGTCGTAACGGTTCGATGTATTACGAACGCGTGCTTTCGATGGCTGTCGGAGTCAAGAAATTTGAAGAAGTGTTCCAAGAGGCAAAGACTGCGTCTGAGCTCGCAAGAGGGCTCAGGCAGAAAGACGTCTACCGTCGGTTTGGCAAACGGCTCCTAGATCTTATGATCGTGATCCCTGCCTTGATACTCCTGTCGCCTTTGTTCGTGCTCATCGCCCTTCTCTCACTATGGCAAATTGGCTGGCCAGTCTCATTCCAACAGCGCCGTGCGGGGAAGGACGGCCGACAATTCAGCATCTATAAATTCCGTTCGATGACGGACGCTCGAAATGCCGATGGAGAGTTGCGTGTAGATTCAGAGCGAACTCCCAAGTATGGCGCGTTACTAAGGCGGTCAAGCCTCGACGAGTTGCCTGGGTTATTGAATGTCCTAAAGGGTGATATGAGCCTTGTAGGTCCGAGACCTCTTCTGCCGGAATACTTGCCGTATTACTCCGAACGGCATGCTCGTCGACATGAAGTGTCACCCGGAATTACTGGGATGGCACAGGTGAATGGGCGCCAATTGGCAACGTTTAGCGAGAGGATGGAAATGGACGTCTGGTATGTGGAGCACGTCTCCTTATCGAACGACATACGTCTGCTGCTACTGACTATCCCCAAGGTTTTTGGTTCCCGCGGAGTCGTTGTTGGACAAGACGTCCGGGACGTCGATGACCTGGGTTTGTCCAGAGAGTCTCGTGAGCACAAGGGCCAGCTTCAGCGGCTCCAGGGTTATGAAGGGTAATTCCTATCCAATCGTTCTGCGAAAGCCAGAACCGCTTGACCTAGCCGCATTGTACGTCCAGAAGAACGACCCTGAGGTCAAATGCATGCTTGGCGGCTTTTCTCGGCCTACATCCAAAAGAGACTAGGAGGAGTGGTTGGAATGGCATCGCACAAGGACCGATGAAGTTATTTGGGCAATCATCGCCGAAGAGGATGGTCGGTGCCTGGGGCATATAGGTCTTTACAAGATTGACCAACGATCCCGGACGGCAGAACTAGGCATCATGATCGGGGATCGGTCGGCCTGGGGACATGGCATCGGTTACCAAGCGTCTCTTTTTGCCTTGCGCCATGCATTCATGCAGGAGAATCTAAATAGAATCAGCCTAACCGTCATCCCAACCAATGAGCGAGCAATTCGCTTGTATCGGAGACTCGGATTTATAGAGGAAGGCCGGCTGAGGCAAGTCCTCTATAGAGACGGACAATATCTCGACCTCATCGCGATGGGTCTGCTCAAGAGCGAGTTCGTCGATGAAGAGTAGGCTCTGCCAGTGGGAGCATGGTTCCGAATTCCATTTGGCGATGGAGTGGGGAGGAGGAGGAGGGCCCGATCTACCTGCGGATGCGGACCTATATGGCTCCGGTCGAGATGCATTGAGATCCCTCCTGACTTTTGGTAGTCGGGTGCATGGCTGGAGAACTCTCTGGGTACCCAGTTACTTCTGCCAAACCGTGATTCGAGACATATCGATGCCGGGCTTGGAGGTTAGAGCCTATGGCGACGGGCCTCTTGACAGCGAGCGGGACCCCGTTAATCTGAGTCACGAAGGCCCTGGAACTGTCCTGACACTCAATCCCTTTGGACTAAGGACTGAGGCACGACCTTTGATCCTGGATCGTAGTCGTCATTGGGTGATCGAGGATCATACTCATGATCCTTGGTCGCCCATGGTCAGAAGAAGTAGTGCCGACTACTGCTTTGCTTCATTAAGAAAGACGATCCCGATCCCGGACGGTGGAATGCTTTGGTCTCCGATCGGTCGGCCGCTTCCGAGTTGCCCACCGCCAACCAAAGAGCGAACCGTAGCATCGACATGGAAACTCGCCGGAATGGCCTTAAAGGGGCTGTACGTGGACGGCCATCATGCCGACAAGGCTCTGTTTCGTGGGTTGCTTGTGGCTGGAGAGGCAAACATCGCATCCGGAGATATCTCGGGTATGCCGTACCGCACAAGGGACCTGCTTCAAGGCTTTTCGGCGAGGGCTTGGAGGGATCGGCGTATCAGGAACCACGCAGAAGCCGTCATGGAACTGCAAGGTTGTCCTGACCTCAAGATCATCGGCGCGACTTCCAAAGAGTGCGCTCCATTTACCCTCTTCTTAGTTCTCTCGACTGAGGGACTCAGAAACGGGCTTCGTCAAAACCTGATTGATTCCCACATCTTTCCCGCCGTCTTGTGGTCCCTTGAGGCGCCGGCGATCAGCCAAATAAGGGAAATCGACCTAGATCTAAGTCGCCGGTCTCTTTGCTTGCATTGCGACGCCAGGTACCGACATAACAACATGGTCCGAGTTGCCGATGCGATTCAGGACTATATGCGCTCCTAGGGGAACCTGAGTCGGGCTAGGTAGGTCCACTCACTATGAGCGAAGGAATGAGAGTGCTAAAGAGCAAAAACACTCTCGATCGACAGTCGTGGCTGAACCTATGGCAGGATTGGCCAAGCCGCGAACCGTTCGCGCATCCTACTTATGCAGAGGCATTCTTGGATCCCGGATATGAGGCAGTCTGTGCCGTAAAATGTACGCCCACCGGCCGAGTCATGCTCCCGCTCATCCAACGGACGCTCACGACATTCGATTGGGCAAAGGACCTTGGATACAGCGATTTGACCACTCCTTACGGATATGGCGGAGCCTATTTTTGGGGTGAGGTCGATGGTGATGCATTTTGGAACGAGTTTGATGAGTGGGCCGGCCAAAATAAGATCGTAAGCTTGTTTGCCCGCCTCTCCCTATTTCCAAACTCAATCCTGCCGTTTCGCGGCAACACTCGATATGTGATGGACAACATTGTAAGGTCTCTAGACCTCAATGAAGATCTCATGTGGATGGACTACGAGCACAAGGTGCGGAAAAACGTCTTGAAGTCAAAGCGAAACGATGTCCAAGTCGAATGGGATCATCGTGGGACAAGGCTCAAGGATTTTCAAACGATCTATAAGTCGACCATGGTGCGACGAGAAGCCAGCCAAGGCTATTTCTTCTCTGATTCGTTCTTTAGGGATCTGATCGCAGGGTGCGCCGACTCGGTTGCCTTTATTCATGCGACTCGACATGGACGAGTCATCTCTTCCGAAATGCTCCTCGTAGGCTCGGACCACGTATATTCATTCCTGGGAGGAACGGAATCTGACAGTTTCGAATTGCGTCCCAACGACCTGCTGAAACATGAAATAATCCGTTGGTGCCGCGACCAAGGCAAAAGTTTCTTCGTTTTGGGAGGAGGTCTCAGCGCCGATGACGGACTCGTACGGTACAAGAATTCGTTTGCTCCGAAAGACGGTCGGGTGCCATTCTATGTCGGCGAGCGAATTCTCGATTACGACGCAAACGAAGAACTGATCCTACGGCGCAAGAAAATAGAACCTGAATGGGAGTCTGACCAAATGTTTTTTCCAAGCTATCGCTCGCTAAGCCCTGTTAAGGGTTAGCGAATCTGCTTGTCGGGCGCCTACGACTGCGTTAGGGCCGAACGTTCTTGCCAAGCCGTTTCAGCGAGATCTGGGATTCGGTAGCTGAGAACGAGTCGGCAGACGGTATCGGCTACGCCACGAGTCAAGTACTCCTGCGGCGGTGTCCAACCACCACGCCTGCAACTTACCATTTCAACCGCATCGGAGATCCGCTGTGGGTCAGCGCCGCTTAGTATATTGGAGCCGCATTCCAGGGTTTCAGGTCTCTCAGTGACGTCCCGAATCGTCACATTGGGGACTCCAAGAATGCAGGCTTCTTCTTGCACCGTCCCGCTGTCGGACAGGATGCAAAAGGCGCTTTGTTCGAGACGAATAAAGTCCAAGAATCCAAGGGGGTCTACGAATCTCAGACCTTCTCCACGGACGTCGAGGCCAAAGGCCTCCACTTTATTACGAGTGCGTGGGTGAAATGAGCAGATGATCGGGAACCCGTATGTTTTACTTAAAGTTGCAAAGCTATCGACGAGCGATTTAAGGCGAATTGCAGAGTCGACATTTTCAGCACGATGCACGGTGACAAGGAAGAACTTGCGGTCTTCGACGTTCATTCGCTGCAAGATATCGCTCGCGGATATCTTGGGTTCGAAGTAATCCATAACTTCCTTGATCGGGTTTCCAGTGACATAAACCCGGTTGGTGCTAAATCCCTCTGCAAGTAGGTTCTCTCGACTTCGATTGGTGTAGGGAAGTAATACACTGCTGGAGTGGTCGATGATACGGCGATTCACCTCTTCAGGAACCCGGTCGTCATAGCATCGGTTGCCTGCCTCCATGTGATACACCGGTATGCCCAAGCGCCGAGCGACAATTGCGGAGATTCCGCTATTGGTGTCACCGAGGATAAGCAGCCGATCTGGGCGGTACTCCAGGAATAGCTCCTCGCTCTTCTCTAGGATCTGTCCAATCTGGCCGGCAAAGGAATCCGCGCGGACTCCCATCTGCTCATCCGGCTCGCGTACTTCGAGTTCTTCAAAGAAGATGCGGCTCAACCGATCGTCGTAGTTCTGTCCGGTGTGGACGAGGATATGGTCGCAGAACTCATCGAGCTGTCTGACCACTAGGCTGAGGCGAATGATCTCAGGGCGTGTGCCTAAGACGGTGATGATCCTCATCGAAGAATCTCTCCGCCGACATAAGACAAGTCGCTTAGCATGAGTTGCCGGGACCGCATAAGAGCTTCCGTCTCGTCCAGGTCCATTATGAGGTCACAGGAACTGTACTCCTTGCTCAGAGCCGGGTTTACGGGTCGCGATCCCAGCACCTCTGGGAGCATGGGCGCTATCGCATAGTACTTGCCCCGATCTTCGGTTCGAGGAGCCTCCTCTTCGCTGATCATGATCTCATGAGTTTTCTCACCCGGGCGAATCCCTGTTACGATCGTTTGGATGTCTCGGTTGCCGATGAGAACCTTCGCAATACTTGCCACCAGGGCGGCAGGGGCTCTGGGAACCCACACCTCGCCAGGATTTGCGTAAAGGTAAGCTGCTGCGACTAGGTCGACCGCGTCCTCTAAACTGAGGAGAAACCGGGTCATCTGCGTCGTGGTAATTGTGACGGGGCCCCCATTTCTAATTTGTTCGTGGAAGAGGGGTATGACCGAACCACGCGATGCGAGGACGTTGCCGTAACGTGTGCAGATGAAGCGCGTCTGAGGGCAGCGCATGTTGCCCTGAATGAAAACCCGTTCTTGCAGAGCCTTCGTCATGCCCATTACGTTTACCGGCTTACAGGCTTTATCCGTTGAAACCCCGATGACCGCTTCTACGGGTAAATCATGTTCGCGGATCGCTCTGACAATGTTCTCAGCGCCTTGAACGTTGGTTCGGACGGCTTCGAATGGATAGTATTCACAGGTTGGCACCTGCTTCATGGCAGCCGCGTTTATCACGATATCGACATCTCGGAGCGTCGACGCTATACTTGAGTATTCCCGAACGTCTCCGATCCGAAACTCCAGTTTTTGGGCAAAATTCTGGTAAATGATCTCATCGGTCGCTGCGGTTCGATTCTGATAGTCGACCCGCATGAAGTGTTGCTTGGCCTCGTCGCGCGAGAAAACAATGATCTTCTTGGGCTCGCCAAGCTCGCCTGAAAGCAAACGCCTAGTGAGAGTCTTTCCCATAGAGCCCGTGCCCCCCGTGATGAGAATCCTCTTTCCGTCAAATGTACGCATTCAAGGCGGTTGACCATCAGATGGGGTAATTTGTTGCATCCGAAGCCAAATTCTCGACAAGCTCATCCCATGAAGGGGATTCGTAGCCCGTTGCATCAAAGAACCTCTTGCCTAGCATGCTTCGATCGCAGACCTCACCGTCTATCGGTACGATATCCACATTCAAGCGGTAAGCCGATCTGAATTTGCATAGGAGATCGTACTTGTTGATCGGAGAACTGACGACTTGATAAAGACCGCTTAGCTTTGGGTAATCGTCGATCAGCCAGGACACGACATCCGCAAGATGGTTCGTCGTCACTCCCGAGTAGATCGCTTTTGTGTAGCCGGTGACCTGCTTTCCTTCCTGACGGCGAAACCACTCAAGCAAGGACTGGTATTGGTAAAGCTCGCGTCCGACGATCGATGTACGAATCGTTAATGCGTTGGAGGTCTGGACCTCTCCCAGGAACTTCGATTTGCCGTACAAGTCCTCGGCATCAGACAGGTCTTCTTCTACATAAGAGCCGCGCCTGCCCGAAAACACGCAGTCAGTACTAAAGTGAATGACGCGTCCACCCCATGCATCGGACCATTCGGCAAGCGTGTGTGGAAGCAAAGAATTGACCTTGATTGAGGGAATTGCCGCCTTGGCGCTGTCTCTCTGTTTGATGATGCCAATGCAGTTCACGATAACTGCTGGCCGCAATTGATCTAATATCTGAAACAAGCCTGTAAACGCCATGGCATCCACACCCTCAATGACCCTTGGGGATTGCAAGGGAGCAAAGTTCTTAAGATGCGCTTGAGCTTTTTCACCCTTTAGCGTGCAGTAGACGTCCTTCCCTTGGCCCAGCAAAGTCTGGAAGATCTTGTGCCCGAGCATTCCCGACCCGCCCAAGACGAGGATTCTCAAAGTCCAACCCTAAATTCAGCGATGAATCCAAGCTCTGCGTTTTCGAAGTCTTTATTTGGTTTCATAGAGTGTTCTCGACAACGGAGATCGGGGCTTCAACTTGGGAATCAGCTGAACTGACAAGTACCCAAGTCCATCTACTGTCACGGAGCATTTATTGTCAGCACGGAAGATTGGAAAACACTGCCGTGGGTCGCAGTGATTGTAGCAGCAGTGGTATTCGTCACCGCCCCCGTGTTGATGATGAACGTAGCGGATGTCGCTCCCGCAGGAATTGTTAAGCTTGCTTGTAACGTTGCGTCTCCGGTGCTTGATGTGAGTGCGATGCTGAATCCTCCGGTGGCAGCCGGACCGGACAAAGTAACCGTTCCGACGGACTTGCCGCCACCGGAAACCGAAGAAGGGGACAATGCTAGATTGATCAGAGTCGGCGGGTTGACGGTTAGGACGGCACTCTTCGAAGTATTGCCAAGCGTGGCAGCGAGCGTTGAGGTCTTCACACTCTGAACGGCAATTGTGTTGATCACAAAGGTTCCCGTGAACGAACCGGCGGGAACAGTTACAGAGCTTGGTACGATTGAGGTCGCGCTGCTCGACCCCAATGCCACGACGGTCCCGCCAGCAGGCGCCGGACCACTGAGGTTCACCGTCCCCGCCGAATTGGAACCGCCGATCAGTGCCGAGGGAGAAAGAGATACGCTGGTTAAGGATGCTGGATTGATGGTGAGACTTCCAGACTGAGAACTCGCCCCATGAGCTGCCGTGACGGTCGCGACCGTGGCGCCCGAAACGGCCGAGGTGCTTATCGCAAAACTCGCCGATGTCGCCCCTGCAAGCACTGTGACCGAGGACTGAAGGATTGCGCTCGTGCTGCTTGAAGAGAGGCTCACTCCAACTCCGCCGGTCGCCGCAGGGCCGGTCAATGTGACGACTCCGGTCGCCTTACCCCCACCAATAAGCGACCCTGGGGATACCGTAACCGATTGAATCAAGGGGGGCTCGACCGTGATCGCGACCGACTTTGAAACTCCGAAAAGCGTTCCCGTGATCGTTGAGCTTGCCGAGCTTTGCACGGCCGTCGTGCTGATTGCGAAGGTTGCGGTCGATGCCCCGCTCGCCACCGTCACAGAACGAGGGACGCTAGACTTCGAATTGCCGGCTGCAAGACTGACGGTGACTCCTCCGGCTGGGGCAGGGCCGTTTAAGGCAACCGTCCCTGTCGACGACGAACCGCCGGTCACCGTCGCCGGGGAAACCGACAGACTTGTCAGAGATGCCGGATTGATCGTCAGGGTCGCTGGAAGGAAAGTGCCAAGACGGGAAGCAGTGACAACTGCCGAATTCGTGCTCGAGACTGCCGTTGTTGTAACTGAAAAAGTCGCCGTGTTCAATCCTGCCGCGACCGTTACATAGGACTGAACCGTCGCGCTCGTACTATTTGATGACAGGCTTATCGCGACTCCTCCGGTAGCTGCCGGTCCTGTCAAAGTGACCGTTCCAATGGACTTTGTGCCGCCAACGATTGAAGTTGGCGACAGAGAGATGGAGGCGAGAGCCGGTGGGTTAACCGTCAACGTAGCACTTTGAGTCGAAGCTCCCAATGCTGCATCGATGATCGCGGTCTTTGCGCTCTGAACGGCAGTTGTGCCGACCAAGAAATTACTGGACGTCGAACCCGCGGCAACCGTGACCGTTCCCGGAACCGTTGCGACGGCGTTGCTTGACGAGATGTCGACGACCATTCCTCCGGTTGGCGCCGGCCCGCTCAACGTAACCGTACCGGTTACAACAGCCGACGGTCCGCCAGCGGTCGAGGTTGGAGACACCGCAACGCCGATCAATTCAGGTATCGGTGCAATGGTTAGGTTCTCCGAAACAGACGCCGCGCCGGATGTCGCGGTAATCATTGCCGTCGTGTTTGCCGAAACGGCACTTGTCGTTATCGTAAACGTTGTCGTGGTCGCGCCGCCAGGGACGGTCACGAATGGAGGCAATTTCGATGAGGGGCTGCTGGTTCGGAGGCTAACGACATCGCCTCCGGCAGGAGCCGCCATCGCGAGAGTTATCGTCGCGATTGAGCTTAAGCCACCCGTAACCGTACTCGGATTAAGCGTAAGGCTCGTGACCGGAACCGTGTTCACCTCGGTTCCGATTGCGTAGAGATTGTTGTCAAAGCACCCGACATAGACTGCGCCGTCTGGACCGATTGCGGGAGACGACGAGATGATATCGTCGGTGTCGAAATACCACAACAACGTTCCAGCCGGACTGATGGCAAGTAGGTTATCGTCAAACGTGCCCACATAAATCGTCCCGTCTGTACCGACGGCGGGAGACGAAACGATAGGATTGGCGGTCCAAAAACTCCAGTTTTCTTTCCCATCGGAATTTATTGCGTAAAGGTTCTCGTCGTATGAACCGACGTAGATGGCGCCGTCGATTCCAACCGCGGGCGCCGAGACGATCGTATTACCCGTCGCAAAACTCCACTTCAAAGTCCCATTCGGGTTGATAGCGTAGAGGTTGTTATCGTATGAGCCGACGTAAATGGTGCCGTTCGAGTCAATCGTAGGCGGAGCTGAAATGTCGCTTTTTGTGGCAAAGGACCATTTCTGAGTGCCGTTCGAGTTGATGGCGTAAAGATTGCTGTCGAGCGAACCCACGTAGATTGACCCCGCTTGAATCGATTGCGGGCGAGGAGTTTATTTTGTTGCCGGTGAGAAACTTCCACTTCTCAGTCCCATCCGGATTGATCGCATAGAGGTAGTTGTCAAAGGAACCCACGTAAATCGTGCCGTCTGAGCCGATTGCGGGTGACGATTGAACACTGCCTCCAGTGAGAAAACTCCATTGCTCGACTCCTGCCGAATTGATGGCATAAAGGCGCCGATCGTCCGAACCCAGGTAGATGGTTCCGTCGGACCCGATTGCAGGGGACGAAACCAGCGATGGATTCGTCCCGCCTGCCGTATCAGTCCAACTCCACTTCTGAGTGCCATTGGGGTTGACGGCATACAAGTTATTGTCTTCTGAACCAATGTAAACCGTGCCGTCCGCGCCAATGATGGGTGAACAATAAATGGAATCCCCGGTCGCGAAGGTCCACCGAGCCAAACCGTTCGACCCTCCGGCGCTAGCCTCGCCAGTGTTTGCGTTGTTTTGATGGAATTTCGGCCACGGACTGGTTTGAAGGCTGAAGGAATGCGAGCGCGAGCGTGCCTCGACGGTACCCTGAGCTTGCGGTACCCGGTTCTCGGGAGTCTGGCATCGGAGGATGAGGGGGCAGCCCGCAAAACCTATAGCGAGCAATGTCCGAAATCCGGAGCCGAGAAGGTGCCTAAGTAGAGTCATGGGGCAAGCGGTTACAAATTGAAGCAGACTCTATATTACGCTTCCCATGCACGGGACTCCAACCAAGCTAGAGCCTGTATTCTCCCGGTCAGGTCGGATCGCGCCGAATGAGACCATGCCGGGGACCGCTGGCGCGTCATTGTCCGTGTTCGCGATTGCAAATCATCGGATAGAAACCCAAATCGTTTCATAATCTTACGTCGTCGATATTGAATACGGAATGGTCAAAAAGGACTCCCATATTCCGTAACCCTATACCGTATGGCCTTCAGGCCCGTATTGACTCACGTAAGAATCGCACCAAGAAGGATTCGTTGACTCAAATGAGAATCGCACTCAGGGTCCTTCTATTTGGTCGTCCATCAACGATATCAGATCTTGTCCGAGTAGGGGTCGTTTGG
>Ga0302319_10017958_pt1 | contig 12928 bp, 8 predicted proteins | sample Bog_T0_2_FD_203319 | JGI IMG/M metagenome (GOLD analysis project Ga0302319, IMG submission 203319) | Peat permafrost microbial communities from Stordalen Mire near Abisko, Sweden - Bog_T0_2 | ecosystem: Environmental > Terrestrial > Soil > Wetlands > Peat | place: Sweden: Abisko, Stordalen Mire...
GGCATCAAGGACGTGTTCCTGCACGACGGCGGCGCCTACGATCCCTATGGGCTGACGGTGCCGATCAACAGCCAGTGCACCCTGCTCGGTCCCTATGTGGTGCCGAACTACGACAGCACCTTCACCCAGGTGTTCACCAATCTGCCGATCGTCACGCCCTATCGCGGCGCCGGCCGCCAGCACGGCGTGTTCGTGATGGAGCGGCTGCTCGATTTCGCCGCTCACGAACTGAACATCGATCCGGTCGAGATAAGGCGGCGCAATCTCATTCCGCCGGATGCCTTCCCGTACAAGAACGAAATCATCTACCAGGATTTCGCGCCGCTGGAATATGACAGCGGCAATTACGAGCCGGTGCTGGACATGGCGCTGGATATTATCGGCTACAGCACCTTCAAGCAGGAGCAGGCCGCGGCGCGCCTCAACGGCCGTCATCTCGGCATCGGGATCGCCTGCTATGTCGAAGGCACCGGCATCGGCCCCTATGAAGGCGCAAAGGTTCAGGTGCAATCGAACGGCAAGGTCAGCGTCGCCACCGGGATCGGCACCCAGGGCCAGGGCCACTTCACGGTGTTTGCCCAGATCGCCGCCGACCAGCTCGGCGTCGCCGTCAGTGACGTCAACGTCGTCACCGGCGACACCGACCAGTTCTATTGGGGCGCCGGCACCTTTGCCAGCCGCGGCGCGGTGGTCGCCGGCAATGCGGTCAACGAGGCCTCAAAGGTGGTGCGCGCCAAGGCGCTGAAGCTCGCCGGCGACCTGTTCGAATGCGCCGAGGCCGACCTCGTGATCGACGACGGCAAGGTGTCCATCATCGGCATCCCGGAGAAATTCATCAGCCTCGGCGATCTCGCCCGGCAAGCCAATCCGATGCGCGGCGCGGTGCAGCCGGGGACCGAGCCGGGCCTCGAGGCCACGCAATATTTCGGACCGAAGATGGGCGCGACCGCCAATGGCGTCCACGCCATGATCATTGAAATGGATCCAGAGACGTTCGAGTTGAAGGTCCTGCGATATGTCGTGGTGCATGATTGCGGCACCGTGATCAACCCGATGATCCTGGCCGGCCAGATTCATGGCGGCGTCGCCCAAGGCATCGGCAACGCGTTCTACGAGAAGCTGGTGTTCGACGACCAGGGCCAGTTGCTGAACGCCTCGCTGGCCGACTACCTTTTGCCAACGTCGCTGGAAGTGCCGCGGATGGAGCTCGCCCATACGGTGACGAAATCGCCGCTCAATCCGCTGGGGATCAAGGGCGCGGGCGAAGCCGGCGCCATTCCGGCCGGGCCACTGTTCGCCCAGGCGATCGAGGACGCGCTCGATCTGAAGGCCCGTGGCGTCGAGTTGACGGAAATCCCGCTCAGCCCGAGCCTGTTGTTCGAGCTGACGCGGGACGCGAAGCGATAGGGATAGGATGATCCTGGTCACCGGTGCGGGCGGCAAGACAGGCAGGGCCGTGATCAAGGCGCTGGCGGCGCGCGGCGCGGCGGTACGCGCGTTCGTTCGCAGCCCGGCGCATCAGGCCAGCCTGCGTGCGATCGGGGCGCGCGATGTCGTCACAGGCGCAATGGACGATCCCAGCGCGCTTGCGCGGGCGCTGCATGGGATCAAGGCTGTCTATCATATCTGCCCCAACGTCAGTCCGCACGAAGTCGCATTTGCCGAAGCGCTGGTCACGGCTGCCACCAAAGCCCAGGTCCCACGGCTGGTCTATCACTCCGTGCTGCACCCGCAGATCGAAGCCATGCCGCATCACTGGAACAAGATGCGGGTCGAGGAAAGGCTGTTCAGCTCCGCACTCGATGTCACCATCCTGCAGCCGACCGCCTATATGCAGAACTGCCTTGGCGAATGGGACCGCATGGTGGACCATGGAATCTATCGCGTGCCCTACCCGGTCGAAACCCGGCTGAGCCTGGTTGATCTCGACGACATCGCCGAGGCCGCCGCGCTGGTACTTACCAGCGACGGCCACGCCAGCGCGACCTACGAACTGGTCGGCACGCCGCCGCTGAGCCAGATCGAGATCGCCGAGGCTTTCGGCCGCGCGCTGGGCAAAACCGTTCGCGCCGAAGCCGAAACCTTGGAGGCCTGGGACCAACGCGCCCGCGAAGGCGGCATCGCCGATTATGCATGCCAGACCTTGCGCAAGATGTTTGAGACCTATGCGCGCGACGGTCTCAAGGGCAATCCCAAGGTGCTGGGCTGGCTGCTGGGACATTCGCCGACATCGCTCGATGCTTGGACGGCGCGAATCTCGCTGCGTTAGATTCGTCATGGCGAGGAGCCCTTGCGACGAAGCCATCCAGCTGTTCTGCCCATCAACCATGCGGCGGCCAGCCCAGGGGCACGATCTGCTGCACGATCTTCATCGCTGACAGGATCAGCGGCTCCTCGAAACGCGGGCCGACGATCTGGATGCCGACCGGCAGGCCGTCGCTGGTCTGTCCGGCCGGCACGCTGCCGCCGGGCAGGCTCATCAAGGTGATCAGGAACGAGCCGGCGATCCAGTCGGTGTAATTGTCGAGCTTCTTGCCGTTGATCAAGGTTGGAAAATTCATTTCCACCGGGAACTGCTTGACCGGGGATTGCGGCGTGATCAGCAGATCGTAGCTCTCGAAAAATTTGGCGAAGCGCTGGAAGATAGCCGCGCGCTGCTGTTCGGCGGCGGCGAACTCGGTCGGCGTCACCTTGAGCCCGGCCTTGACGTTGCCCTTCAGATTGACCCCGAATTCCTCCAGCCTGTCGAGATTGGCAAATTGCTGGCCGACCATCCAGAGCCCGCGCCAGGCCTGGTAGGGCCCCATGCCGTCGGAAATATCGAACGCGATCTCCTCCACCGCAGCGCCGGCATCGCGCAGCGCGTACGCGGTGGCCCGGCAGATCGCGTCGATCTCCGGTTCGACGCCGATGCCGGCGATGTCGGAGACATAGGCGATACGCAGGCCCTTGAGGTCTTTCGCGTCGGCGACGATGGCGCGGGCGCTTTTCCAGGGCGGCGCCATCGAGATCGGCGAGGCGCGGGTGAAGCCCACGAGCGCATCGAGCATCAGCGCCGCATCCTCGGCGGTGCGCGCCAGCGGCCCATGCACCTGGCCGGGATCCCAGGCCAGCGGCATCGGATAATTGGGCGTCAGCCCCGGTGTCGGCCGGATGCCGACAATGCCGCAGAACGAGGCCGGCATCCGGATCGAGCAGCCGAAATCGGTGCCCTGCGCCAACGGCACCATGCCGGTCGCCACCGCGACCGCCGAACCGCCGGACGAGCCCGACGGGCTCAGCGCCGGATTCCAGGGATTGCGGGTGACGCCGAAGACGTCGTTGAAGGTGTTGGCGCCGGCGGCGAATTCGGGGGTGTTGGTCTTGCCGAGCACGATGGCGCCGGCAGCTTTGAGGCGGCGCACCGCTTCGGCATCCTCCGTCGGTACATGGTCCTTGAACAGCTTTGATCCAAAGGTGGTGCGGATGCCCGCGGTCGGCGTCACGTCCTTGATGGCGATGGGAAGGCCATGCAGCGCGCCAAGCGTGTCACCGCGCATGATCGCCGCCTCGGCCTCCTCGGCGCGGACGCGCGCCGCATCCGCCGCCAGGGTGACGATGGCGTTGAGCGCGGGATTGACTCTGGCGATGGTCGCGAGATGCGCGTCGAGCACCTCGACCGGGCTGACCTGCCGGGTCGCAATCAGCGTGGCGAGTTCGGTGGCGGTCTTGCGGCTGAGATTGTCCGTCATATCCAATTTCCTTATCTGCCTGACCAATGCACAAAGCGGCGCTCGATGGTGAGGAACAACAAATTGAGGCCATAGCCGAGCGCGCCGGCGGCGAAGATCGCGGCATACATCGCCGGCATGTCGAACAATTGCTGGGCCTCGAACACCCGCTGGCCAAGGCCGTCGGTCGAGCCGATGAACATCTCGGCCACCACCACGATCACCAGCGCCAGCGAGACGCCATTGCGCAGGCCGACAAAGGTCTGCGGCAGCGATTCCAGCAGCATCACGTCCCACAGCACCCGGATGCGCGAGGCGCCCATCACCCGCGCCGCCAGGATGCGGGTCTTGCGCGCGTTCATCACGCCATAGGCGACATTGAACAGGATCACCAGCGCCGCGCCGAAGGCGGCGACCGAGATCTTGGTGCGGTCGCCGACGCCGAACAGCACCAGGAACAGCGGAAACATCGCCGAAGCCGGTGTGGAACGGAAAAAATCGATCAGGAATTCGACCGAGCGATAAAGCTTTTCCGAGGAGCCAAGCAGGACCCCCAGAGGAATCGCAATCACGGCCGCGATCGCCGTGGAATAGACCGTTCGTTCAACCGTCTTGAGAAAGTCGACGCCGAGCTTGCCGCTGGCCATGCCGGTCCACATCGCCTCGAAGGTCGACATTGGCGACGGCAGCAATACCGGATCGACCAGCCGCGCCCAGACCGTCAGCGACCAGATCAGAAGCAGCACCGCGACGCCGACCAGGGGCAGCAATACCTCAAAGCGTTTCATCCCTTCCGCACCTCGCGCTGAAAGATGTCCAGGCAATGCGCCTTGGTGCTGATGAACTCCGGTTCCGACAGGGTTTTCAGGGTGCGCGGCCGCGGCGCGTCATAAGGTACGAACTCGACAGCGCGGGCGGGATGGCGGGACAGCAGCAGGATGCGATCCGACAGGTAGACCGCCTCCTCCAGATCGTGGCTGACCAAGACCGTGGTGGTCGCGGTGTCGACGAAGATGCGCTGCAGCTGCTCGCGCATGAACAGCGTCATCTCGTAGTCCAGCGCGGAAAACGGCTCGTCGAGGAACAGGATTTCCGGCTCGACCACCAGCGCGCGCATGATCGAGACCAATTGCTGCTGCCCGCCCGACATCTGATACGGATAGAGTTTGAGGTCGATCTTGACATTGAGGTTGGCGACGATCTTTTCCACGCGCCTGATACGCTCGGCCTTCGGCAGCCCCATCACCTTCAGCGGATAGGCGATGTTGTCGAAGGCGCGCAGCCAGGGAAACATCGCCTCGCGGTAGTTCTGGAACACATAGCCGAACTTGATCCGGCTGAGCGGCTGGCCGTCGAACAATATTTCCCCGGCATCGGGGGGAAACAGCCCGGCGATCATGTTGATCAGCGTGCTCTTGCCGCAACCATTGGGGCCGAACACCGAGATCAATTTGCCGCGCGGAATATCGAAGTCGAAATTGTCATAGATGGTGGCGTCGGAAAACCGCTTGCTCAGGCCGCGGATCGTGACATGCGGCGCGGTGCGCTGCAGGGGATCATGCACCGGGCTGGCCAGATCGACGGTCTCGGCTGGCTGAACTCTGGCCACCGATGCCCCTCTCAGAATTTCTGCAGCACTTTGCTGACATCCATTTTTTCCGGCACGACGCCGATCGAATGGCCGAAATCGGCGAATTTCTGCAGATCGGCCAACTGCTTTGGAGTCATGTCGCCGACCATGACATAGCCCAGCATGGCAACCATATCGACGACGTTCTCCGGCGTGTAGGTATTGTTGACCAGATAGTGTCGGGCTTCATCGGGGTGCTGCTTGATGAAGTCGATCGCCTTGGCCCACGCCGCGGCAAAGCGTCTCGCCACATCGGGCCGCTTCCGGATGAAATCGCTGGTCATCGCACAGCCCGCGGCATAGGCATCGGCGTTCTCGTCACCGAGAATGTATTTGGAGATCACGCCGGCCTCGATGGTATGCGCGATGCCGGCCTTGATCATCATCGAGGCATTGGGCTCCAGCGTGTAGCCGCCATCAAACGTGCCGGCGGTCATGACGTTGACATGCTGGCCCATGTCGAGCTGGTCGATGGTATAATCGCCGTCCTTCAGGCCGTTTTTGGCCAGTATGGCCTTGGCGGTGTTGAGATTGGCCGGCCCCGGGGCCGACATCAGTTTGGCGCCTTTGAGGTCAGCGATGGTCTCGGCCTTGAAACCGTTGCGGACCACGAACTGCTCCATCTTGAAGACCTTGGTCTGGCTGTTGAGCGCGATATACATCGCCACGCCGGGCTTCTTGACGTCGGCGTTGAGCCCTTCGAGCGTCACCAGAACCGCCGAGACCTCGATCTGGTTGGTCATCATGGCGGCGACATTCGGCGGGCCGCCCAGCAATTTTGTCATCTCGGGTTGGATATTCTCTTCCCTGAAGAACCCGCGTTCGAGGGCAACGAAATAAGGCAGCGAGGAACTCACCGGAAATACGCCGACCGAGACCTTGTCCTGCGCCAGCGCCGGGCTGGAGGCGATCGCGCTCAGCACCAGGATCGTGACGGTAATCCAGACGTTGCGAATTAATATCTTCATCAACGCGCTCCCGGTCGTCCGATTGATCGGCATCGTCGCCAATTTACTGGCGATTTCGCAGCAAGGAACGTGCCGGACTTAGGCGACACGGCGTTGCGACCTTCGGACTGCAGCAGCGGGGCCTTCATGGTTCGAGACGCCTCGCCTCGCCCGGTGGGCGACGCGCGGCTCCTCACCATGAGGATCGGGCCTGGTTGCGGAGCATGCGGTGGCAGGCGCCCGTCTCGAACCCTCATGGTGAGGAGTACAACCGTTGCCCGCAAGGGCAACGGCTGTACGTCTCGAACCATGAGAGCCCGGTTCTTGCATCAAGTCTGACTCACCTGATTCACGCATTTCGGCGCGCAGCCTTAGCTATCCAGCTCCACGATCGCGATCACCGGGCCGCCGCCATGGGGGCCCTGGTGCATGGCATCGACTGACACGAACACTGCGGGATCGCCGATCGCCGTCGCCGCCACGCCGCCCACCGCCGCTTTGGCATGGCGGTGATGGTGGACGTCGGAATCATCCAGCATGATCTGCCGCCGCCCGCGCAGCGTGCCGCGGCGGTCGGCCTCGCATTTCATGAAACAGTTGACGACCCGGCCCTTCAGGTCCTCGGCGCGCGGACGTTCCGGCAATTCGATGCCGGCATCGCGGATCGAATCATAGATGCCGTCAATATCGAGCGCATCCCGCATGACCGAATGGCCGATCCGGTAACGGCCGCCGGCCCCTTTGGCGTTGCCCAGCAGCACGATCTGGGCCTGCGTCAATTCCACGCCGGACGAACAGGAGGCGACCGAGGAATACAGATCGAGATTCTTGCAGATCTCTTCGGCCTTCGGCATCGCCACCTCGCCGAGCGCCACGGCAATGCCGAGCGCGGTGGTGCCGTTGGAAACCCCCATGGAGTCATGGACCTCGCAGGCCAGCGTCTGGTGCCGCGATTCGGCGTCGCGGACCGAATCGATGGTCAAAAGCGGCGTCTTGGTCTGGACGTAGTGCACATCGCGGGGATCGGTGATGCCGGCATCCTGCATCGCCTCCTTGACGGCGGCAGCGACCTTCTCGACCATCGCGGGACGGCCGATATCCTCGGGCAGCAGTTCCGCACTGAGCGCGGTCCCGATGACCAGCCGCGACTGGTCGGCCGGACCGGTCTTGGCATTGCGCGCGAAGATGGTGGCATGGGGGGTAATGACGCCGTCGCAGCCGCCGGACCACACCATCGGGATGTTGTGGATCTCGGCTTCCGAGCGGGAGCCATGCTTGAGCAGCACCTTGCGAAACGCCTGGTCGGCCAGGATGCGGGTGAAATCGTTGACGCCGCCATTGCCCTCGGTCTTGCCGATCACCGCGATCACCTCGTCGGCGCCGAACTTGCCGGCTGCGATCAAGGCCTCGAGACCGCTCGCATCCTGAACCGTCTTCAGTTCGACTTTTGCCACTTCAATCGCCATCGCCGGAACGCTCCATCCTGTCTGGGAAAAAAATACATCGATCTCAGCGCAGCCGCGGCCGATGTTCGCCGCGCAGCATCTTTTCATAGCCTTCGCCGCGGTCAATCATGCCAGGCGAGCCGCTGCGCGTCTTGGCCAACTCGGCCCGGCGCTGCAGCGTCGCCGCGGCGTCGATGGCGGGCTGGGCGGCGCTGCCGGCGACCGCGAATACCACGCCATAGTCGGCTTCCGCGCTTTCCTTGGACACGCGGCCTTCGATGACATCACGCAGCACCCGGTCGGTTTCGCGCTGCAATGGATCGCCCCAGCCGCCGCCGCCTGTGGTGACGACCCGCACCACCTGGCCCTTCAAAACCAGTTCGCCATCGACCAGGCCGCCGAGGTCGAAGCCTTCGCCCTCGGCATCGACGGTGACGCAGAACGGCTGCCCGGCCTTGCCGCCATTGAGGCCATAGCAGCCGAGCCTGACCCGATCGGCGGTCACGATGGTGCGGCAATCCACCAGCGCGCGGTAGTGCTTTTCATAGCCCTGGCCGCCACGGCGAAAACCGGCGCCGCCGGAATCGGTGCGCAGCGCCAATTTCTCGACCAGCAGGGGAAACCTTGTCTCGGTGAATTCAGCCGGCTGGTTGCGCGAATCCGGCACGATATGGATCGCGTCATTGCCATCGGCATAATAGCGGCCACCGGAGCCGCCGCCGAGCACCTCGCGCGACAAAAACGGTTGGCCGTCGCGATCCGTGCCAAAAAATCCGGTGTAGCGGATGGTCTCCTGGTCGGCCGGCATCCGGCCATCGACCGCCTGCGCCACCACGCCGGCCAATAGCCCGAGGCAGCGCAACAGCACGAACGAGCGCGCATTGGTGGCGGCCGGCCACTCCGGCGTGAGCAGCGTGCCCTTGGGCGGGAAGATCACCTCGAAGACCTCGCAGACGCCTTCATTGACATGGATCTCGGCGGATCGTTGCGGCGTATCGGCGAGATTGCGCAGGATCGGTGCGATCCATTTGATCAGGAAGGCGCCGTCGGCATAGTCGGCGGGCCAGTTGATCGGGCCGGTCGATTGCGGATCGGTGCCGTTGAAGTCGAGCGTGATCTTGCCCGCCTTTTTGGTCATCTTCAGCGCAATCTTGTGCAGCTTGGGATCGGTGATGCCGTCATGCTCGACATAATCCTCCCAGGCATATTCGCCGTCGGCGATCTTGGCGAGCAGCTCGTTGCGAAAGATGTCGCGGCATTTGTCGAGAATGGCCTGGAAACAGGCCTCGACCTGCTCGCGGCCAAAGCGCTCGAACAGGCCGCCCATCCGGCGCGCGCCCATCAGGCAGGCCTGGATCTCGCTGTCGAGATCGGCCGACAACATGTCAGGCACGCGGGTGTTGCGCCGGATGATGGTGAACACCGCGTCGTTGCGGACGCCTTCGCTGTAGATCTTGACCGGCGGGATGGCGATGCCTTCCTCGAACACGGTCGAAGCCGTCCCCGGCATCGAGCCGGGCACCCGGCCGCCGACATCGTCGTGATGGCCGAAGGCCTGGATATAGGCCACCACCTCGCCGCCATGAAACACCGGAACCGTGCTGCAGAGATCGGGCAGATGGCCGATCGAGCCTTCGGTCAGATAGGTGTCGTTCATCAGGAAGACATCGCCGGGCTTCATGCTCTCAGGCGGAAAATCCCGCACCACGGCGTTCGGCATCGCCGAATAGGATCGCCCGGTAAGCTTGCGGCAATAGCGGTCGAACAGGCCGACGCGGAAATCATGCGCCTCGCGGATCATCGGGCTGCGCGCGGTGCGCTCGATGGCATATTCGATCTCGGCCTCGATCGAGTTCAGCGTGCCTTCGACGATCTGCAGCACGATCGGGTCGACGGCAACCGCCTCACGCTGCGGCGCGACCGGCCAGGGATGCGCGTGCTGATTCAGTTGCGAATGCATGTTCATGGTCAGACCTCCTGTACAGCTATCGGCCGGATCACAAGGATACCATGCGGATCGACTTCGACAACTTGTCCCGGGAAAACCACCGTCGTCGAGCCGAACTCCTCGACCACGGCGGGGCCATTGACGCGGCCGCCGGCCGGCAGCGCGGCGCGATCATAGACCGGCGTGTCCCGGAACGCGGCCCCGAAATACACCGGACGGCTGGCTTTCGGCGCGACATTGCCGCTTCGCAAAGCGAGCTTGGGCAGTTGCGGCCGCTCGATCAGGCCGAAGCCGGAGACGCAGAGATTGACCAGTTCGATCTTCTGCTGGCCGGCATAATTGTAACCGAAGGTCCGCAAATGCGCCGCGTTGAACGCCCCGATCAGGCCGGCCAAAAACGCAGCATCAATGGCGCCGCCGGGCGCGGTGACCCGCACTTCCATCGACTGCCCGGCATAGCGGATGTCGGCCTCCCGGACCAGGCGAATGCGCGACGGCTCGATACCATCCCGCTGCAGCGTCGCCATCGCCTCGCGCTCCAACCCCGCATAGCGCAGGGCGACATCGGAAAGATCGATGGCATCTTCGTGCATCACCTTGGTGACGATGTGATCGGTGCGCCAGTCGACCGCCAGCAGGCCAAAGGCCGAGAGATTGCCGGGGTTCGGCGGCACGATGCAGGCCTTCATGGCCAAAAGGTCCATCACCGCGGCCGACTGTGCCGGACCGGCGCCGCCAAACGATAACAGCGCAAAACTGCGCGGATCGATGCCACGCTGGATGGTCATCTGCCGGATCGCATTGGCCTGGCTCCAATTGGCGATCTCGATGATCCCGGCGGCCAACTGCTCGACGCTGAGGCTACCCGGCAGTCTTTCCGCCAGTGCGGCGATGCCGCTCCGCGCCCGGCTGACATCGAGCGCAATGCCGCCGCCGATCAGCGAGGGCGGAATCCGCCCCAACACCAGATTGGCGTCGGTGATGGTGGGCTCAGCGCCACCCTTCGGATAGCACATCGGCCCGGGCTCGGCGCCGGCGCTGCGCGGGCCGACCTTGAGATGACCTTCGCGGCTGAGCCAGGCGATCGAGCCGCCGCCGGTGCCGATGGTCTCGATATCAATCATCGGGATCCGCACCGGAAACGGACCGACCGATCCGCCATTGGTGACCTGCGGCTTGCCGCCCTCGATCAGGCAGAGATCGGTCGAGGTGCCGCCGGCATCCAGCGTCACCAGATCGGGAAAGCCGGCGATTTCCGCGACCACCGCGCTGCCCAGCGCGCCGGCCGCCGGCCCCGACAGCGCGGTCGTGATCGGCTTGCGCACCACCTGGTCGGCGCTGGCGACGCCGCCGCTCGATTGCATCACCAGAAAAGGCTTGTCCTGCAGGCCCGCGCCGAGCTCCTGGTGCACCCGCTTCAGATAGCGTTCCATGTGCGGCTTGACGAACGCATCGACCAGCGTGGTCACCGCGCGCTCATATTCGCGGTATTCCGGCAACACCACGCAGGACAGCGACAGGGTTGCTTCGGGATATTCCTCGGTGACGATCGCGGCGGCGCGGCGCTCATGCGCATCATTGGCATAGGAATGCAGCAGGCAGATGCCGATGGCGCGGATACCCTCGGCGCGGAAAAATTGTGCCGCCGCCCGCACGCTGGCTTCATCCAGCGGGTGCAGTTCATCACCGCGAAAATCCAGTCGCCCGCCGACCTCGCGAACGAAGGGCAGCGGCACGATCCGATCGGGCTTCACCCAAAAATAGGAATTGCCATAGCCTTCCGGCACCGATTGCCGCGCGATCTCGAGGATATGGCGAAAGCCCGCATTGACGATCAGCCCGAGCGAACTGATCTCGCCCTGCAACAGCGCGTTGGTGGCCACCGTGGTGCCGTGGGCGAGGCCCGCGACGTGATCCGTGGTCGCGCCCGAAGCCTCGAGAATCTGGTTGACGCCGCGCACCAGGCCGATCGCCGGATTGGACGGCGTGCTCGCGACCTTGGTCACCTCCGTGGCGCCCGTGAGCGTATCGACCGATACGATATCGGTAAAGGTTCCGCCGGTATCGATGCCGATGCGAAAACGCGAGAGTGAGGTTTGCGACGACATGATGGCCTTTCATCGCTGAATCCAGTGTCGAGAGCACCATGGCGCGCCGCACGATACCAAGTCAAAACCTGATTTTTGATCGCATTATCGGAAAATCCGATCAGAGAGGCAAACCTCTCCCCAAAAGCGGCGATTGTATGCATCCATTGGATTCGATCGACCCGGACCTTTCGAACCCTCATGGTGAGGAAACCGTCATTGCCCGCATGGGCAATGACGGTTGTCTCGAACCATGAGAGCCCGGCTGCCGCAGCGGGCCATCGCAACTTGCCGCGTTGCGCTTCGTACCCCTTGAGCCCTGATCGGCGCGGTGTGCCGCGCGATGCCGCAGCCGGGCCTTCATGGTTCGAGACAACGGCCATCGCCCTCCGGCGACGGCCGTTTCCTCACCATGAGGACAACCACCAGGTTCTGCGGAACGGGTTGCGAACCGCCATCTCGAACCCTCATGGCGTGCCCGAAAGATTGAAAAAGAGCAGCTTCTCGAGATGTGTGATCCGATAGCCGCTTGCGGGGAGAACTCGGCGCGAAGCGCTGTTTTCAGGAGAGTTCTGATGCGTCTTCGCGCAGCATGATCCATGAAACTTGTTCCCTGGTTATTGCGAGCCTGTCAAACAGCCAAAATTTTCAAACCAAACCGGCGCCTGGCGCCACTCGCAATATCAAACCAGCAATTCGCGCCTCGCGGCGCGATGCGCCCGAGTCGTTGAAAGATCTTCCGCCCCAGAGAGGGCGTCGTCACGCCCATGGGCCTGGTGAGGCCCAGAGGGCGTGCGGGATGCCGGGTGCCTGATGCACCCGCAGCCTTGTGCGCAAAAAAGGTAGCACGTCCGCGCACAAGTGTTCACAGCGGAGGCACCGGAAAACCCGGCAATCCCGCACGCAATGGTTTACTGCTTATACCGTGCTCTCCTCGGGGAGGTGCTCATTGCGCCCGTCGTCCCGCGGATAAGGTTTTGTCTGCGCCCGGTTGGGCCGACGAGCCTCCGCAGGACTTGACCCCAGCATCAGGGGTGGGACCACACGGCTTCGCAGTCCGCTTCGATATCGTTCGTCCAGCGCGACCTTCGAAAGCTCACAGGCTCAACTTAATGGCCGCCTGCCCTGCTAACTCAGATCACGCCCGATACCGCCGCGTCC
>Ga0302319_10017959_pt1 | contig 12928 bp, 12 predicted proteins | sample Bog_T0_2_FD_203319 | JGI IMG/M metagenome (GOLD analysis project Ga0302319, IMG submission 203319) | Peat permafrost microbial communities from Stordalen Mire near Abisko, Sweden - Bog_T0_2 | ecosystem: Environmental > Terrestrial > Soil > Wetlands > Peat | place: Sweden: Abisko, Stordalen Mire...
GATCGGGCCGGATTCGCTGCCGGTGACGCTTCGCCTGGCACCTTCTCGCCGTCTTGCCCCTTCGCAAACCACGACGGGGGGATAGCAGTGATTTCCACTTGATCGGGTAGATAGCGGTAATACTGGTCAAGCTCCTCGCGTGGTGCGTTGGTAAGCAAGTCGAATCCAAGCATGCAGCTGTATGTGTCCAATTCGGCTAGCGAAGGCAGCGGCGCAGTCGCCAGGACACGACCCCACATGAGTCCCGGAGTCTGCCGCGCGCTATTAAGAGGATCGTCTCCATGGAAGAAGCATTCCCGCTGCGGCCGGTAGGCAATCCAATGCAGTTGGTCTCCATGCTCATCCTGCTCAAGAATCGACCTGCGCGCCGCTTCAGGGATGCTGGAAAAGTGAGGCAACCCGGTTACCGAATCATCGACCAGCGAGGCCCGCGGGATGGTGGTCATGAGCGTGTCGTCGTTTGCAGCAGCAGCCTTATCTTCGTCCGGCAGCGCGCTCGGCATAAGCCTCCTCAACGCTTCCGCCTGGTGCTGCGATTCCAATGCCCGCGAGGCGTCGATCTGTCCCGTCGTTTCGATTTCGCCCAGCAGGAGTCCGACATAATCCATCGCGTCCAGCAAGCGGTCTGCCAGCTCCCGGGAATAGATTGCGTGTCCGCTTCTCACCAGGCCCAGCAGGTCTTCTCCGGCATGCAGCACCCGCGTCATCTCCGGAAAGGTGAACAGACCGCTGTTGCCCTTTAACGTGTGAACGCAACGAAAAAGTTCGTTCAGTATCCCCTGATCGCTGGGCGCGTCTTCCAATTGCATCAGCTTCTTGCCGGTGGCTTCAATCAGATCGTGGGACTCGGATAAGAACTGCTCCAATAATGGGTTGGGGAGCAACGAGCTCTGCGACAAGGGATTCATGGGTGGGCGGCTCATTGGTTTGCCTCCCCCAGCAGAAGACGGACATGCGAAAGGAGCTGCGACTGCGCGACGGGCTTGACGAGATAGCAGCTGGCGCCGGCCTGATAGGCCTTCCTTTCATCGCCCGCGGCGGCTTCGGTGGATACCATGACGGCCGGCTGTTGGGCAATCTCCTGCTGGCGCAGTTCGCGCAAAAAGCCGTACCCGTCGAGCCTGGGCATGTTGATGTCCACAACGTAGAGATCGAATGGCGCTGCCAGAGCTTTCTCCAGGGCCTCGATTCCGTTCCATGCCTCTTCCACCTGGTAACCGGCGGATTCGAGAATGCCACGGTGATACATGCGCACGGTGGCTGCATCGTCGACGATCAGGATGCGTTTCATCGAGATTCCATGCCTTTCTGATAAACAATCGCGTCGGGAAATTTGCGCACCCTGAACAACGAGGAGATGCGGCTCATGGATTCGGAGTGACCCAGGCAGATAAAGCCGCCCGGCTTCAATGCTTCGTAGAAGGTTTCGGCCGCTGTCGTCCTGGACAGATCGTCAAAATAGATCAGCAGATTTCGGCAGAAGATGATATCGAAGTTGCGGTACGCGAGAGTCTCCGATGGTTCGGACAGATTGACGCGCGTGAATTCAACTGCCTCCCGGATGTCGTTACAGAGTTGGTACTCATCTCCGCTCTTCTTGAAATACTTCAGCAGCCACGATGCAGGCACATTCTGCACGGAGCGGGAAGAGTAGCGGCCGGCTCGTGCACGGCGCAGGATGCCAGTGTCTATGTCAGACGAGATGATTTCCACATCCCACTCACGAATTCCATTCCAGCGTTCCAGCAGGCACATGGCGATTGAATACGGCTCCTCCCCGGAAGAGGAGGGTATGCACCAGATCCGAATCGCGTCTGAGCCCTTCCTGTGCCGGACAATCTCCGGAAGAATCGAATCGACCAGGCACTTGAATTGATATTCCTCGCGCAGAAAGTAGGTTTCGTTCACTGTCATCAGGTTGGTGAGCTGCTGCAGCTCTTCGCCCGAAGCCTGGAAACGCAACATGGTGAAATAGCCGCGAAAATTGACCGTGCCCGTGGCCTCGATCCGCTCGACCAGGCGTTTGTCGACGAAGTAGCGCTTGGTCGGTTCGAAGCTGATGCCGGTCCGGCGATAGAAGAACTCCTTGAACTTAAGGAAGTCTTCGGTCGTGATGGTTGGCCCGGACTTCGGAAGCGACACATGGGAGGGCATGATAGGTTCAGACCTCGCGAATGCGCTTGAGCGCCAGATCGGCGGCAAATTGGATGTAAGGTTCGGACGGAAACCGGACCTTGAGACGGGCAAGCGGATCAATGGCCGCCTCCGTGCCTACTTCACAAAGCTGATCCACTGCGGTGGCGCAGACGTTCAGGTGCCTATCCCGTTCGATTACATCGATCAGCAAAGTCTCAGCCTCCGGATGCCGCTCGGAATCGAGAATATTGACGGCGAAGATGCGTATATCTGGATCGGGGTCGGCGAGCAGCGATCGCAGAATGGGCGCGACTTCGTTGTTCAAGCGCTTGAAAGTCTCGATCACTTCGTTGCGCAGGGCTACGTCCTCGCTGCGAAGGCAGTCGACCAACCCGCTGAGTGCCGAGGGATCGTGCAGGTGAATCAAGGCTGAGAGGATTACCTCACGAACAGCCCCATCCTGCTCGCACTTCAGGCGGCTCACCAGCGCTGCGGCGGCTTCTGGGCATTGAGCGATCTCCCGCGCGGCCTGTCGCCGTCTGGCCGCATCCGCGTCCTCCAGGGCAGCTGCAAGTTCGTCGCAACCCCGTTCAGGCTGCGGCTTGCCGCGTACGGATAGCTTGACGATCTTCTGTTTCACAAGGCCCATGATTCACTTCCTGATCTGCCGGCAAGATTGAACCTTGCTCGGGGAATTGTTGGTTACCGGCCTGCCCATTTCGTGAGCTGCGCAGCGATTTTTTCGGCGGCCAGGATTATGCTCGCCCCACCCTTTTTCACCAGTTCCGCGGGCATGCCATACACCACCGCCGAGTCTTCCGATTCCGCAATTGTGCGTCCGCCTCGTTTCTTGATTTCCGTGAATGCATCCGATCCATCGTGGCCCATTCCGGTTAGCAGAACCGCCGTTGTTCGCTTTGGATCGTAGTGTTCGAGAGCCGATCGCCCAAGTAACTCGACTGAGGGGTGCCAAAGATATCCCGGATTCTCCGGCGCAGGCAGAATGGTCAGCCGGCCAGACCGCATTGCCAGCAGCATGTCCGCTCCACCTCGTCCGATATAGACCCTTCCGGCCTCGACAGCCAGGGCGCTGCCTGCCTCGACAACTTCAAGAGCGCAACACTGATTAAGTCGATCCGCAAAGGCCCTGGTAAACGCGGCCGGCATATGTTGCGCGACCAGCACTGGCCAGGGAAATGTTGCCGGCAATCCCGACAAAACAATCTCGAGCGCCCGCGGGCCGCCGGTAGACGCGCCAATCACCAGCAATCCGCCTGTCGCGATTGCAGGGCCTTTTAGCGCAGAAGACTCTCGAACCGTCTTCTTGCGCTCCTCCTGCATGCGCCGCACAACCCCGGCCGCATCAAATCCCTTACCCCTTGGCCGCGCTCGTGCGGCGCCGCGCACTTTGGCAACCAGTTGCGCCGTAATCTTGTCGATGGACAGAGAAATGGTTCCGCCGGGCTTCGAGACATAGTCAACCGCGCCCAGGTTCAGAGCTTCGAATGTTGCCAGCGCCCCCTGCTCGGTAAGCGAAGAAACCATCACCACTGCAACCGGCCTTTCGGCCATGATGAGGGAAAGTGCGGTCAATCCATCCATCTCCGGCATGTTGATGTCCAGCGTCACAACATTCGGTTGGAACTCCCGATTTTCCCTCACGGCTTCTTCGCCGTTTCTGGCCTGGCGGATTTCGAAGTCCCCCTCGGCCTGAAACAGAGTCATCAACTGGCGACGCATCAGCGCCGAGTCGTCCACGATGAGCAGTTTGATCATGGCGTTATCCAGTGACCGCGGCCAACGCCGCCAGTTCCCTCTTCGCCATCAAGTGGGGCGGATCGATGAGCTGTATCATTCGCTTCTGCCTTTCGAGGTTGGCCATGCGGCTCAAGAGCCGGCTCTGCTCCGCGGACAGTTGCGGCGCCGGTTCGATTGCGGACTTGGGAATTCTCAAGACCTCAGCCACCTGGTCGACAATGAAGCCGGTGCGTATATCGGAGATGAGAAACACCATGATCCGCTGGCGATCGGTGCGCTCCACCTGCTTCAGACCGAGGCGCAGGCGAAGATCGATCACCGGCAGAACCGTTCCGCGCAGATTGATGACTCCCTCGACAAACGATGGAGCCTTGGGGACCCGGACCAGCTCCTCCGGCACCCGGACAATCTCCTGCACGCTGGCGATCGGCGCGCCGAACTCCTCCTTGTCCAGGCGAAAGATGACAACCTGCTCGTCGTCGTCCATGCCGTCGTCCTGCTTCGTGTCGCGGTGGTCGCTTTCCAACTCGCTCTCGTTCACGGTGATCAGTGCCTCCTTGATAACGGAATGGCCGAAGAGATTGCGCGCGGTCACAATCGCCACCAGGCGCTTTCCATTATCCAGCCGGCAGATCGAGGTGATCTCGGCAAGGTTTCCTTCGCGTGCCAGCATAGCGGGGAGCGCGTCGACTCCGGACTTTGAGACTCGTAACACCTCGCTGACCGCATCCACGACCACGCCTACCGAGACTCCGTTCAACGTGAGCACGACGATGCGGCTCTTCTCGTCCAGATCGCGGTGCGGCAGCGCGAACATGCTGCGCAAGTTGACCAGCGGCAGCAAGCGGCTGCGCAAGGTCATCACACCCAGAACGTGAGACTCCGAATGCGGCACATGAATTACCGCTTCCGGCACCTGCACAATCTCCTGCACATCTTCGATGGCGATGGCGTACTCCTGGCCGTCGACATCGAAGCTGACCAGTTGCAATTCATCGGTTGAGTCCTCTTCCTCGTTCTGCGCACTGGTCTGAACGGCGCCAGCAGCGCCTGTGCTTTTTGAGATTGCCGCAATCTGCGAGAACTCCTTCTCGATGAGCTTGGCAAAGTCCAGCACCATGATCATGGCGTGGCCGCCCACGTCCTTGATCAGGCTGGAAAGCACTTCGGTATTCACCGTGGTGCGAATTGAGCCCACGTCTTCAATGTGGCTGACATCAACGCCGACTACGCTCGAGACACGGTCCACCACGAAGCCCAGCGGCTGCCCTACATCCACAACCAGTGCGCGCGTCGAGTCGTCATGGGGCACCTCCGGAAATCCGAACAACCGGCGCAGCGAGATGATGGGCAATACCTTTCCGCGCAGGTTGGCCAAACCTTCCAATGCGGCCGGCGCCAAAGGTACTCTCACCACCTCAGGAACCCGGATGATCTCCTTCACCGGCACCATGTCCGCTGCGAAGACTTCGTCGCCGGCGATGAACGTGACAAATTGCTGCGTGCCCTGTTGCGTCTTGGCGCCTCGGTCTTCTGTCTGGTTCTCTTCGGCGTCCGCCTCGGCCGATTGCACGGCATAGACGCCCTCGTCGATTTGACTTTCTTCGACCGCCAATTTCGCCGGTTGTTTGTTGGGGGCGCGCTTGTCGAGGGTGCTCTCCTCAAGAAGCGCCGTCCCATTGGTGTGCTGCTTCGATGATCTTGTCGTCATGGTGGCGTCCCCTTACGCTGCACTCTGAAGTTCGTCAGCCAGAGAAGAAATCTCTTCGATGGCGGCGGCAAGGTCCTCGGCACCCTTGGCTTGTTGCTGGGCCGCACCGGCTGCTTCTGTGGCTGCCTTGTCGGCTTCAGTTGCCGCAGCAGAGATTTGCTCGATGCCCTTCTTGACCTGGGCGATGGCGGACGCGATTTCGTCGGATGCCGACAGGATTTCCTGGGCGCCCTTTTCAACCCCAAGAATTTCGCTCTCAATCAAGACCAGGTCGGCAGTCGTGGCCTTTGCCTTCAGAACTTCCGATACAGCCGATGCAACAATCTCGTTCAAGTCCCGGCCTACGATACCAATCTGATCCTGGACAGCCTTCACCAGGTCCTTGATACGGTCGGCGTTTTCCGACGAATCGTGGGCCAGGTTGCGGATGTCGGTGGCCACTACTACGAAACCCTTGCCAAACTCGCCGGCTCGCGCGGCTTCAATGGCGCCGTTCACGGCCAGCATGTTGGTCTGTATCGACACTGTGCTGATGGCCTCGACGATTTTGTCGATGCGCCGGGAAACGAGTTCCAGATCATTCATCTGTTTGATGCTGCCGCGGGACGCGTCCGCTGAAGTGGAGAGACCTGTAATCAAACCATTGACGGCCGTCTTGTTGTCGGCGAGCAGGCTCTTGATCGCGACTACCTTGTCGGCACTCGCGGTGGCGCGCTTCTGGGCAATTGCAAGGCCCCTCTCGATCTGGTTGCTCGCCGCGGCTGCCTCTTCAGATGCTGAAGACTGCACCTCTGCGCCCTTGCGAATCTGTCCGAGAGCGATCGTGATCTGTCCGCCGGACCGGCTGATCTCCTGCACTGCGGAGGAAAGCTCCTCGGCTGCGGAAGCCACTTGCTCAGCGCTCTTGGCCACGTCGGTCGAGTTCTTCAGATCCTCTGCCAGTTCCGATAACGACTGCGCCGCCTGCTCGCATTCGCCCAGTGCTTGCGTCTGCTCAGACACCGTCTTGCCTGCCTCTTCGGCGGCAGCGGACTGTTCCTCGGCGGCAGCCGCGATATCCTGCGACCCTTTCAACGCCTGTTGGGATGCGACATTGGACTGACTCGCGTTCGCTGCGATCTCAACGATGCCCTTCACGATTTCAACCGCATCAAGGCGAATCTGCTCCAGTTGCGCGGTTACCAGCTTTCCCTTCTCAACTTCGTCTTCCATAGTCTTTGCGGATGTATTGATGCCGCCGGCAATGACCTTGACTTCTTGCTGGATCTGCCCGACAAGTTCCTGAATTTGCTTCGCGCTCTTTTCCGAAGTTTCAGCCAGCGTGCGAACCTCGTCGGCGACGACTGCGAAACCTTTGCCGTGCTTACCGGCCCGAGCCGCTTCGATGGCGGCATTCAGCGCCAACAGATTGGTCTGGTCGGCAATCCGAGCCACAGCCTTCACGATGTCGCCGATATTGGCCGCCTGTGTCTCAAGCTCTGTGACCATCTTCACCGAAGCGACTTGCCGCTGCGCGGCCACTGCCACATTCGTGATCAGGCCGGCCACGTCAGCGCTGGTTCGGACGATCAATGTCTGGCATACTTCGCCCTTGCCCCGGCTGAGTTCGGCATTCTGCAGCTGACGTGTAATGGAGACCCCCACCTGCTGGAACGCGGCCAAAGATTCCTGCGCAGCACTTGATGCTTCTTCAGCGCCCGCTGCGATTTGGTCGCTCGCGCGCTTCAGTTCCTCGGCTGCTGACGATGCCTCGGCGATTCCGGAGGCCAATTGTCCTGTGGCAGCAGCAATGCGTTCGGCTGCCTGTTGCTGCTTGGCGAGGGTTCTTGCCTTCTTGCGCTGTGCTTCCGCTTCGCGGGTGGTTACAGCCGAGAGCCTTCCTTCAGAGACAGATGTTGCCTGTACGGCAGCCTTCTTGACGAGTGCCATGGGTCCTTTCCTTTCGTGCTGCTTTTCCAGAGTCGAGTCCCGTGATTATTTCTACGGCTGGGATTCGCGGGGCGGCGAGAAGTGCGCGGTGCGTGCTTAGGCGCGGAAGAGATACGCCCGAATGGTGACATTCCTATTAGCGCGCCAAAGGCTGGCCTCCTCAAACTGAAATCTGGTCGAATTTGGTCATGGCGTATGAGCCATTCCAAAGCAGGAGGCCGGACCAAAACGGAACAACCATTGTGAGATTGTGTAGCGGCTGTCACAACTTCGCCGGATGACGGCACACTGGAGAAACCGATCTACACGTCCGTTGAGCACTGGCGCGCCAATGCCCAGCCCGCGCTGCCTGGCTTCGCTCCAACGACATTGCCTTCCCGTGCTTACAATCATCTTTCGTTCTCTTCATGCCTCCTTTACGGCACCCGGCCAATACTCAGTCATGGAGGGGAAACAAATGAATGGACGTCTCATTGCAACGGGCATTTTGACTTTGGCTTTTGCGGGTGTTGGAACGGCATACGGTGCGGTTGCTTCTGGCGGGGGCGAGGCACATACCAGCCCTGCTCAATTGAAAAAGATGGCCCACGAAGCGCATACTCCGGAGCAGTACAAGGCCCTTGCTGTTTCGTACGATATCCAACAGAAGGATTACCTGAAACAAGCGGCCGACGAAAAGCAGGAGTGGATCAGGCGCAGCCAGATCACGGTCAGCCTTTATGCCAAGTATCCTAAGCCTGCGGACGAGGCAAAGTACCTTTACGAATACTATGTCGAGAAGGCGTCTGAAGCTGGGGTGCTTTCGGCAAAATACGCGCAGTTAGCTGAACCGTCGGGCGCGGCTACCCAGCAGCGCATGTAAGAGACTCAGCAGTCCTGAACTGAAGCATCGATGGCGTAGCGGAGATCAAGCATTTGATTCTCCTCTACGCCATGTCTTTTCTATATGTGATTTTTATGGCTTATTTATGTTTGCCCGGATACGCTTGATCCAGCAGTCCGCAGCACTGACAACTTAGAACCCAATTCCGACTGTTCATCCGCATTTTGTGAGAAGAGCGAATTGGTCGCGAAAGCTGCGGCCTCTAAGTACCTCGTCGCGTCCGGTATGGCGCTTGCGCCGCGAGCGTTGTGTGTGATCGGCCACCGCAAGGAGAAAAATCCAATCTTTCTCCCTTCCGGCAAGTCTAAGGAGGAAGGATTGACCACGCAAAATTCTCCAGCGGACGGAGGCAGGATACTTGTCGTTGACGACGATGCATCGACGCGACGAGCATTGCGCGTGACGCTTTCCGGGCTGGGCTTCGTTGTTGTGGAGGCGGCCCGCGGAGAAGAGGCGCTTTCCCTGGTGCGCGCGACCCGCTTTGATGCCGTGCTGCTGGACGTGGATATGCCAGGCATGGGAGGAGTGGAAGCCTGCCGCGGTATCCGGCGTGCTGTTCCACGACTGCCGATCCTGATGCTCACGGTGATGGACAGCGAAGAAGACAAGGTGCTGGCGTTGGATGCCGGAGCGGACGATTACATCACAAAGCCTTTTCAGTTGCGCGAACTCACAGCTCGCCTGCGTTCGGCGGTGCGAAGACGGAATACTCAGGATGTCAACCGGGATGCACCGATCCGGCACGGCCAGCTCGAACTGGATCCGGTGAAATACAGGGTGCAAAAGGATGGACGTTCGATTCACCTGACGCCGAAGGAGTTTGAAGTGCTTCATTACTTGATGATGCACGCCGGCGAGCCCATTCCTCACGCGCGGCTACTGAAGTCGGTGTGGGGTCCGGAATATGGACGCGAATTGGAGTATCTTCGAACTTTTGTCCGCTTGCTGCGCAAGAAGATTGAAGACGATCCCGCTAACCCGGTGTATCTGTTGACCGACCCATATATAGGTTATCGTTTCAGCGAACAGCAAGCGGCAGAATAAGAAAAGTATTCATCTACGGTTTCACGAACTGAGCAGGTTCGCAATCTTTGATGGAAGCGTCCTTAAACCAAGAGAGCGCTTCTATCTTCCGATGGCACTGTATTCAATCTGGCGTTCACTCTTGCAGCGTCCCCTTCATCTACCTGAGGGTCTGCAAACCGATATCCAACGTAAATATCGGTCAGCAGATACACCGGGTTAGCGGGATCGTCTTCAATCTTCTTGCGCAATTGATTGACGTAAACGCGAATGTACTGAATCTCCTCGCTGCAGTTTGCGCCCCACACCGCGGTCAGCAGCTTGGAGTTGGTTACGACGCGACCGGCGCGGCTCATAAGACAGTGCAGTATGTCGAATTCCTTGCGTGTGAGATGCAACGGTACGCCTCGCTTGGTCACCGTTCGCTTGACGGGCTCGAGACGGAATTCGCCAATCTCAATTGGAGCGGTCTCCGCGCGAACCGGCGCGTGGATTCTGCGAACAGCGGTGCGAATGCGCGCAATCAACTCCCTGGTACTGAACGGCTTGGTGACATAATCGTCGGCTCCCAGCTCAAGGGCTTGCACCTTCTCGTTTTCTCCATCGAGTACGGTAAGCATGAGAATGGGAAGCCTGGAATGAAGCGAACGGATACGGCGTAGCGTCTCGATTCCGCCCAGGCCGGGCATGTTGATGTCCAGCAGGATTGCGTCGAATACCGCGGTGCGGAGCATTTGCAGCGCTTCTTCACCGCGTATCGCTTCAGAAACCTCAAAGCCAAGTTCGGTGAGCGGTGGCCGCAGAGCCCTGCGGATGGCCGGTTCGTCATCTACGATCAGTACGCGAATAGCACGCTGGCTCATCAGTTCGATCTCCTTTTCAGCGCAGTCGGAATATCCGCATAAAACGTGGTGCCTGCCGACTCGCTGCTCGTTGCCCATACACTTCCGCCATGAAAAGACGCAATCCGCTTGGCCACCGAGAGGCCGAATCCCTTGTTCTCCGTCCGCCCAACAAGGGACGAGGGCATAGAGTAGTAATCAAAAATACCCTCAAGATCTGCCTTTGAAATAACGGGGCCGATGTTGTGAACTGAAAAGATCACTTTTGAACCTTTATCGACGGCACGAATCGTAATCGAAGTTCGAGGATCGGCATATTTACATGCATTGTCGAGGTATTGACTGAGTAGCAGAAGAATCAACTGGCGATCGCAACGGAGCACAAGACTGTCATCTTCAAGATCGACTACGACTCTCCTGTTCTCCAAACGCGGCCGGATCGCAGCAACCACATCGTCGATAATCGGCTCCACGCCCACGGGTTTGGGATGTAACTCAATCTCCTTTGCGTCGAGGCGCGCCGTGGCCAGGAGGCGTGAGGTCAGGTTGCTCAACAGACGTGCCTGATCGTCGATCAGCGCCACCAGCTCGGCCTGGGTTTCTGACAGCGTGCCCATTTCGCTTAGGCCGGCACTCGCGGCCAGGATTGCCGTGAGTGGCGTCTTGTAAACCTGCGCAAGACCGTCAAGCACTGAAGAACGAAGCTGTTCGGCACTACTTCTTTTCGCTTGTCCCCTAACAGGTGCGGGGCGCAATAAATCAAGGCTTTCAGTCATCCAGCCACCATCTCTCAATCTGACATAGCTTGGGAATCAGAATGCTTCGGGTAGTACAGTCCGCGACAAAACTGCAGCGGTACCACTTAGGCGAAACCGGCGGGGAAGGGCTCCGGTTCGACCGCGAGAATTCATCGATATCACGGATTGTATATGAATTACATGAAAAGTTCTTTGCATATTTTTAATAGCTTCTTTATGGAATCCTTGTGTAACTAGAGATAACCCAATACGACCTGAACGGCACGCAGGCCCACGAATCTCTTCTGCGGATTCGGCAGGATCAGTGCGCCCTGAAGGCTATGAAGACCGCGCCACCAGGGATGCTCCGTGCAGCCGAAATGGAACTGCGCCCCAGCTCCCTGACGCAACACACCTTCACCTTGCCCAACAAGACTTTTTTCGGGAGGAACAGTGCCAATGAATGCAAATCTTGATCGATTTCTAAAAATAACGGCCAGCGCAACAATGTGCATGGCCTTGATGGCCGGCGCTCAAACGCCTGCAACACCAGCACCAGCCCCTGCAGCAACAACAGCACCAGCTGCGGCACCCGCGGATCAGGCTCCAGCCGCGGCTGCAGCGCCCGCAGCGCCCACTTGGAGCGTGGGCCCGATGGACATTAGCGGCTTTATCGATGGGTACTACAGCTTTAACGTCAACCGTCCAAACACTTCGGACGGCTACGACCAGCTCAACCAGCTTTATAATTTCAACGACAAGACAGACCAGTTCGAATTAAGCGCGGCCAAGCTCACGCTGAATCACGATCCCGATCCGGTCGGCGCGCATGTCGACTTTATCTATGGGCGAACCAATGAATTGATCAACGCAGCCCCAACCAACAGTAATTCCGCTTCGCAGCTGCCTTACCTTGAACAGGCATTCCTCAGCCTGAAACCGCCCAAGGCGAAAGGATTCGAATTGGATTTCGGCAAATTCGTTACCTCGGCCGGCGCGGAAGTCATTGAGGCGAAGGATAACTGGAACTACTCCCGCTCACTTCTCTTCGTCAACGCCATTCCTTATTGGCACTTCGGCGCGCGTTCTTCCATGCCTGTCTCCAAAACCGAGACCATAGGCTTCCAGCTCGTCAATGGCTGGAACAACGTCTCGAAGACCAACGGCGGAGTAACTGGCGCCTTCACCAGCGCGTATGTCAAACCGAAGTACACTTGGAACGTGAATTACTATCTTGGCCCGGAGAACGCCAATACCACGAACGGAATTCGCAACCTGATCGACACCACAATTCTGTTCACACCTCCCGGCAAGCTGAACGCCTACATCAACTATGACTTCGGCTCGAACCGGGATGCCCTTGAAGCGCAGGGCGACAAAAAGCTGAATACCTGGCAAGGCGTGGCAATTGCAGCACATGAGCAAGCCTCAGCAAAGTCAGCGCTGGCGGGTAGATTCGAGTACTTCACCGACCCGGACGGTTTCCAGACTGGCACCGCTCAGCATCTCTACGAGTTCACCGCGACTTATGAATACAAGTGGGTCGAGGGTCTGTTGGCCCGCGTTGAGTACCGCGGAGACTTCTCCAACCAACAGTACTTCCACAAGCTGGCTAACCAAACCACGGACCAGCAATCCACTTTGACGGTGGCCTTCATCGCTTTCTTTGGTCCCAAGCGCTAACCAGGTAAAGGCAAGAGCCGATCCAAGTTGCTCGATTAGTATTCGATGATCGGGTGAATCCTACAAGGCTCCCAGTGGCCATCCATTGGGAGCCTCTCTACGAAACTCAAATTCCAGGAGAATGCTCATGGCAGAACAGAAAGCACCTCAGATGCAGGCCACGCTGGGCCTTACCGGGCTAACCAGCAACGCAATGGCTCTTATCGCACCCGGAGCCTTCTTGTGG
>Ga0302319_10017960_pt1 | contig 12928 bp, 6 predicted proteins | sample Bog_T0_2_FD_203319 | JGI IMG/M metagenome (GOLD analysis project Ga0302319, IMG submission 203319) | Peat permafrost microbial communities from Stordalen Mire near Abisko, Sweden - Bog_T0_2 | ecosystem: Environmental > Terrestrial > Soil > Wetlands > Peat | place: Sweden: Abisko, Stordalen Mire...
GGTGTCATTCAGATCTTCAACGTCGGAGCCGAACGCATGCTTGGCTACGCCGCCGGGGATGTGGTGAACAAGATAACGCCCGCCAATATTTCGGACCCACAAGAGGTGATCGCACGCGCGCAAGCGCTCAGCAGAGAGCTCGAAACCTCGATTGCTCCGGGGTTCGAGGCCCTTGTCTTCAAGGCCTCACGCGGAATCGAAGATATTTACGAGCTGACCTACATTCGAAAGGACGGCAGCCGATTCCCAGCGGTCGTATCGGTCACGGCCCTGCGCGATGCTCCGGGCGAGATCATCGGTTACCTCTTGATAGGCACAGACAACACTGCCCGCAAACAAATCGAGGCAGAGCAAAGACAGCTCGGTCAGCGCCTGCGCGATCATCAGTTCTACACACGTTCCCTGTTCGAAGCCAACATTGACGCATTAATGACCACCGATCCGAGCGGAATCATCACCGACGTCAATAGACAAATGGAAGCGCTCACCGGGTGTACACGCGACGAGTTGATCGGTGCCCCCTTCAAGAATTACTTCACAGATCCGGAGCTGGCCGATGCCGGCATCCGCCTGGTGCTGAACGAAAAAAAGGTGACCGACTACGAACTGACCGCGCGCGATAGAGACGGCAAGGAAACCGTCGTGTCTTACAATGCGACCACGTTCTACGACCGGGATAGGAAACTGCAAGGAGTGTTCGCCGCGGCACGCGATATCACAGAGCGAAAGCAGCACGAGAATTCGTTGCGTGAGGCGTCTCAGAATGCCGAGAAGGCCAACCGCGTCAAATCCGATTTCCTCGCCAACATGAGCCACGAAATCCGAACGCCGATGAACGCGATCATTGGCATGACGCGTCTGGCCCTCCGCAAGAACCCAAGTCCGGATCAGCTTAACTATCTGACGAAGATTGACGGCGCCGCTCAGTCCCTGCTGAGCATCATCAACGACATCCTGGATTACTCTAAGATCGAAGCGGGCAAAATGGATCTGGAGCAGATAGCGTTCTCACTCGACGAGGTGTTGAACAATCTTGATGACATTGTCCGTGAAAAAGCAGAACAGAAGGGCATCGAAGTTGTATTCTCGATGGCCAAAGAGACTCCTCGTTACCTGAAGGGTGACCCGTTACGGCTATGGCAAATACTCATCAACCTGGTCAATAACGCAATCAAATTCACCGAGCAGGGCCGAGTGATCGTCGGGGTGACGGTCGAAAAGGGAACCGAAGACACAAGAAGGCTCACGTTCTCGGTGGGTGATACCGGAATCGGCATGAGTTCTGAGCAGGTCTCCAACTTGTTTCGGTCGTTCAACCAGGCAGACACATCGACCACGCGAAAGTATGGCGGGACCGGGCTGGGGCTTGCCATCACCAAGCAGCTTTGCGAGTTGATGCAGGGGACCTTGAAGGTGGAAAGCGAGCTAGGCAAAGGGAGCACGTTCCTCTTCACTGCCACATTCGGCACTGCTACAAGCGGGTTACCGCTAAAGAAGGGGGCACAAAAGCGAAATCTATTGAATAAATCAGTTTTGATTGTTGATGACAGCGAGAACGCCCGCGATATGCTGATCGCGATGCTGCATGCCAACGGCCTGACCGCGAGAGCAGTCCCGTCGGGCGAGGAGGCACTCTCCGCGATCAGAAGCGCATCTGAGGCTGGACACCCATTTGACCTTGTCCTGATGGATTGCCGGATGCCTGGTATCGACGGGATTGAAGCTTCCCGCAGCATCAAGGCCGATCGGACCATTTCCCACATCCCGGCGATCGTGATGATCTCGGCATTTGATCGCGAAGAAGCGATGGGCCGCCAGGCCACACCTGGATTGGAAGCTTTCCTCAGCAAGCCGGTAAACGAGTCCCTGCTCATTGACACGATTGCCTCTATCTTCCCTGCGAAATCGGACTACCCGGGCTCCGCGTTACAGCCAGCGCCAGGATACTTTCCCGCCGAGCTGGCAGGTCGTCGAGTGCTGCTTGTCGAAGACAACGAGGTAAACCGTGATCTCGCCACCGAATTGCTGGGCGATCTCGGCATTCTCGTAACGATCGCGGTTAACGGTCGTGACGGCGTGGATATGGTGGCAGCGGAACCGTTTGACCTGGTGCTGATGGACATCCAAATGCCGGTCATGGACGGATTGACGGCAACCAAGCTGATTCGCGCCGACGACCGCTTCGTCAATCTTCCGATCCTGGCCATGACGGCCCACGCTATGAGCGGCGATCGCCAAAGAAGCCTGAATGCAGGAATGAATGACCATGTCACCAAGCCGATTGACCCCAATGGGCTGATGGCGGCGCTCATCCGGTGGATGCCAGACAAGATTGGGAAGGGACCGGAGCCGCGAGTGGCGCCGGTGAATCCCGTTCCTCCCGCGGATCGGTTACCCTCGCAGCTTCCTCCATTCAACATTCCGGCCGCGCTGGCACGCATCGGCAAGCCTGGGCTGGTTCGCAAATTGATGCTGGGGTTTCGCGATCTGTACGAAGGCGCAGGAATCGAGCTGCGGGAGCATATCGCAAAAGGAAGATCCGAAGAGGCAGAACGACTTGCCCACTCACTCAAGAGTGTTGCCGCAATGTTGGAAGCGAAGGATCTGACTGAAGCTGCATCCTCGATCGAACTTGCCTTCCGCACGGGACGCCTGGATGGCTTGAGTTCCCTGATCGTCGACTTTGAGGAGGCGCTTGCTCCGGCCATCGCCGCGGCCAATTCATTGGATCGGACGATTGCAGCACCATCCAAACCGTTGATTCAGATTTCATGTCCGTAGGATCCACTTCCGCTTCGCTAAGGTCTACGCTCCAGTGGAACTGAAGACCACCCTCTTAAACACAACGCTCCAACGGGGGAGCCAGTTCAAACGGCCGAAGCGCGCCAGAGCAACATGCCAAATGCAGTTGTTGAGTTTCAACGCTTCGCTAGTGAATAAATCGATCTGTAAGTCTGCCGAATTGTGGCCAACCCTGTTCCCATTTCTCACTCCTGCCGATACGGTGCAATGACACGAGTCGTTGAATCGACTGGAACTCGAGAGCAAGAAGCGTGCTTCTGGATGCTTGCGGCCAGCCCCAAGGCTGTTTGTGCGCACCTGATTTCTCCCTAGGTAATTCTTCTGGTCATAAATCATGGGCTAAGAGAGGGATGAACGGAAGCCTTTCCGTCCTATTCGTCCGGCTCAAGGCAGGTGTACAAACATGAAGGGTAATCCCTCTCCGTGCTCTTTTTTCTCGACATTGCCTGATCTCACCAGTGTCGCAACTGGATCTCCACGAGTGGCCAAATGGATCCTTATCCTCACGGGGATCGCACTGTTTGCCTGGCCTGGAAGTCCGGTTTGCTCCGCACAGGCTCCCGACCTCACCAGCAAGAGCCTCGAAGACCTAATGAGCATTGAGGTAACCTCCGTCTCCAAAAAAGAACAGACGACTTCGCAGGCTGCCGCGGCTATCTTCGTCATATCTCACGAGGACATTGCCCACTCGGGCGCACTCAACATCCCCGACCTGCTGCGCATGGTCCCCGGCCTTGACGTAGCCCAGATCGACGGCAGCAAATGGGCCATTAGCGCCCGCGGCTTCAACGGAGAATATTCCAACAAGCTCCTCGTCCTGATTGACGGTCGCGCGGTATACTCCCCCTTCTTCGCCGGTGTCTTCTGGGACGAGCAAATCCCTCCGCTCGACACCATCGAGCGCATCGAGGTCATTCGCGGCCCTGGCGCTGCCGTTTGGGGATCGAACGCAGTGAACGGCGTCATCAACATCATTACCTTAAGCGCCGCAGACACTCAGGGGGGCTCTGTTACCGCAGGCGCTGGCGATTCCAGTACCGGGCCCGAAGCTATTCGTTATGGCGGCAAGATTCGCAAACTCGGAGCCTATCGCGTGGCCGCGGAGGGCGTCCAGATAAACGCCTTACCCACCTTGGCCGGCCTTGACGGCCATGACGACTGGCGGCTGGTCCATGGCGGATTTCGCACCGATAGCAACCTATCCGCGAAGGATTCCCTCACCACCGAGGGAGAAATGTATCAGGGCAATGCGGGAGAGATCGCCTTCTTCCCGGTTTCCCTGCTGCCACCTGAAAATGCGACCGAGGCCCTGCGCAACCGATACTCAGGCGGAAGCATCCTTGCCCGGTGGAATCGCACCATTTCGCATGGATCGCAGACCTCGCTTCAGGTCTACTTCGATCGGAGCACGCGCGGCGACTCCACATACAACGTCGGATTGGATACCTTCGACATAGACTTTCAGCATCACATTGTGTGGGGAGAAAGACAGGATATCGTCTGGGGGCTTGGATACCGCGTCAGCTCGGATAAAATGGCTCCGACCTTGCGCATCTCAGCAACTCCAGAGAGCCGCCGTTCTCAGCTCTTCAGTTCGTTTGCGCAAGATGAGATCGCAATCCTCCCGGATCGCATACACCTGAGCCTGGGCGCCCGGCTGGAGCACAACGATTACACCGGATTCGACCTGCAACCGTCTGTCCGCATGGTTTGGACCCCGGACAGCAAGAACTCGGCCTGGGGCGCGGTCTCCGGCGCCGACCGAACTCCGGCCCGCAGCGACACCGATCTCCGCGTGAATTTCGAGGTCTTCCCTGGATCTCCTGAAACCGGCAACCTGCCCATAGTCGTAAGCTTATTCGGGAATTCAAACCAGAAAAATGAGCGGCTCACAGCGTTCGAAACAGGCTACCGGACTGCGTTGACCAGCCGATTTTCGCTGGACTCGACCGTTTTCTACTACCGCTATCACGATCTGGAGTCGGTGGAACCGGGAGCCATGCGCCTGGAGGCGAATCCTGCGCCCCTGCACCTGGTCATGCCGGAGTCATTTGGCAACGGTCTTGTTGGCGAAACGCACGGGATTGAGGCTTTCGCAGACTTGAAGGTGGCGAGGACCTGGACGCTGAGCCCTGGCTATGCGTTCTTCTCCATGCACCTGCATCCATTCGCCGGCAGTCAAGACGTCACCTCCGCCTCCTCGACTGAAGGCGGCACCCCGGATCACCAGGCGCAGGTGCGTTCCACTGTAAGCCTGCCCTGGAGAATCCAGTGGAATGCGTCGGCGTATTTCGTCAACCGGCTTCCCGCCCAGTCGATCTCCTCCTACACTCGCTTTGACACAGGCCTAACCCGGCGTCTCGGTGAGAGTGTCTCTCTGAGCCTGACGGGGCAGAATCTCTTAAAAGACCTCCATCCGGAATATTCCGGCCCCAGTTCCACAGTACAGTCCGGCCTGATGCGGCGAGCTGCCTACGCCAAAATCGCATGGTCCTTCTGAGCTAGAGGTCGTCTTTGTATCGAATAGCGAACAAATCGGATTTGGATCTGTCTCTGGGACGAAGGCGTCGCTATCTTCAGGTGGTCGCGTTTTTATGCATCGTCCTGTTTGTCCCAGGTACGCCGAGATGTGGCCTGGCCCAAACCACTCCAGATGAGTACCAGGTCAAAGCTGCTTTTCTCTTCCATTTCGCGCAGTTTGTAGATTGGCCTGCCGGCGTCCTGACCGCCAGCGATCCTTCCCTCACGCTCTGCATCTTCAAAGACGAGCCGCGCGGCATGGAGTTCCAAAGCACTATCGAGGGAAAGACCCTGGGATCCCGTGTATTTCACGTTCGTCTGATAAGTCAATTGCAGGAGATCGAGGAATGCAACATCCTTTTCCTCAGCCGTGACCAAACGCGGCGCCAGACCGCAATTCTCCAGAGTTTGCGCGGGTTAGGGATCCTCACGGTGGGAGAAACCCCAAATTTCCTGTCAGACGGCGGGATCATACGCTTCCACCTCGTGGAAGACAAGATTCGCTTTGACATCAACCTTGAAGCTGCCGAAGCCGCCCATATTAAAATCAGCTCCCGGCTGCTGCTTCTCGCCACTTCGGTGACTCGCGGCCATGGAACGGATGGGAGAAGGTAACGCCATGCGCATCAGGGACTTCTCCATCCGGTTCAATCTGAACCTGCTTATCGTATCCGCAAGCGCGCTTGCCGTCCTGCTCGCATCCCTCGGATTCGCCATCTATGAGCGGCAGAGTTATCAAGAAAGCACCATTCGCGAACTCACCGCCTTGGCCGACACCCTCGGTGCAAATACCGCTGCTTCCCTGGCGTTCAACGATCAGCCAACCGCCAAGGAGATGCTCAGCGCCCTCGCCACCGAACCCGGTGTCCTCGTCGCCTGTCTCTACGACAATCAGGGGCGCGTCTTTGCGGATTATCGCAGGGGCGGCAGTTCGTCCGCGGTCGCTCTTCCTTCGCGGCGACGCGACGGAGCCTACTTCGATAGCCAATCTCTCACTCTATTCCACGGTGTCCTGCTCAACGGTGAACGCACTGGATCCATTGCCATCATTTTCGATCTGCTCGAGTTCCGCTCCCGTCTTTTCGAATATGCGAAGATCTCCATGCTTGTCCTTCTTATCTCTGTGTCTGCCACCTTCCTGATCTCTCTGCGTCTTGCACGCTCAATTGGAGATCCTTTGGTGCAGCTGGCTGCTGTCGCCCGCCGCATTTCCACTGACAAGGACTACTCCATTCGTGCCGGAATCCGCTCAGGCGGCGAAACCGGACTGCTGGTCGACTCTTTCAACGAAATGCTTTCACGGATCGAATCGCGCGAACATGCGCTCAACAATGCGCTCAGTTCCCTCCAGGAAAGCGAGGAGCGCTACGCACTTGCCGCCCGCGGAGCCAACGACGGCCTCTGGGACTGGAATCTCTCCGCTGGTGAAATCTACTTCTCCGCCCGCTGGGGCCATATGCTCGGCTACTCGGAGAACGAGTCCTGGTCCGAACCCGAACAGTGGTTTAGCCAGATTCATGGGGAAGACCGCGAAAGAGTCCGCGCTGAGATTGCCGCGCATTGCGACGGCAAAATCCAGGAATTCGTAAGTGAATACCGCATGCGCCATAAAAACGGCGGCTATATTTGGACGCTCAGTCGGGGTATCGCGGTGCGCGACCCGTCTGGTAAAGCAACCCGGATCGCCGGATCGCAGACGGACATCACGGAAGGCAAAACTGCCGACCCGCTTACCCATCTCCCAAACCGCCTCTACTTCATCGACCGTCTCGAGTCCGCGATCGAGACTGCCCGTGCGCAAAACATGCTCTTCGCTGTCCTGTTCGTCGACCTCGACCAGTTTAAGCTGGTCAACGACAGCCTCGGACATGCTGCCGGCGATGAACTGCTCATCGATGTCGCAGGACGGCTGCGCGCGGGGATCCGATCCAGTTCACGCCGCGTTGGCTCCGGGGAATCTGTGGTAGCGCGCATCGGGGGAGACGAGTTCGCGATCTTCCTCGGTCATATCGAGCGCGAGGCCGACGCCTCGATGATCGCTACACGAATTCTCGAACGCCTTGGCGAAGCGTTTCTCATCGATGGCCGGCGCATGTTTGTCTCCGCCAGCATTGGCATTGCCCTTAGTTCCACCGGCAGCACACCCGAAGAACTCCTCCACAACGCCGACACCGCAATGTATCACGCCAAGACCAATGGCAAAGCGCGCTTTGAATTCTTCGACGAGGGATTGCGCAAGCAGGGCGTCACCCGCTTCGAGATCGAAAACGGTTTGCGCAAAGCGATAGATGCGAAGCAACTCGCGATTCACTACCAGCCAATTGTCTCGGCCAGCGATAGCCGCCTTTGTGGTTTCGAGGCTTTGGTTCGCTGGAATCACCCTGAAAGAGGCCTAATTCCCCCAAGTGAGTTCATTCCAATCGCCGAGGGAAGCGACCTCATTGTTCTGCTCGGACGTTGGGTTCTAGTCGAGGCTTGCCGGCAAATGGCCGAATGGCAGAGAACCTTTACCCCCGGTCCTCGTCTCACGATCAGTGTCAATGTTTCTGCCCGGCAATTGAACGATTCTCGCCTGGTTGAGGATGTAGAGTTCGCTCTGGCTGAAGCCGGGCTCGATCCCGAGTCGCTGGCGCTCGAGATGACCGAGAGTTCCATCATGGGGAATACTCAGCTGACTCTAGCGGTCCTCGACCGCCTGAAGGCGATGAACATCCGCCTCCAGATAGACGACTTCGGGACGGGATACTCATCATTGAGTCGCCTTCAACGGCTGCCCTTTGACTTTCTCAAGATCGATCGCTCTTTCATCAGCGAACTGCGCTCGGGAAATGGAAGCCTGGATATAGTAAGGGCCATCATGCAACTGGCTCACTCCCTCCGACTCGAGGTAATCGCCGAGGGCGTTGAGACGGAGGAACAGTTACACACCTTGTGCCAGTTGGGATGTGATGGTATTCAGGGTTTCCTGTTTTCAAAGCCTGTCGACGCCGAGGCAGCCAAGTGGCTTTACCGGGAGACTTGCGAGACCGGCGTCTTCTCCCTTGCATCGCCGCTGTGCTAGAAATACCCGTTCAGGCAGGCACGCCGATCAATACAGCACAGCGACGCCCCGAGAATTGGCAGAAGATCCCGAAATGTGGACTCCCCGATAAGGATATGGCCCTATCTGGTTGGCTTTGAGGTTTGCCGGCGCTGCCGGTCTTGCGGAGACTCCATTTGTGGTAACGCGAAGAGTGCGCGGGTTCAATTGATCGGCCGTTCCAATGGAGGGCTGTTGTGGAAGAGTTCAACAGCATGGCGTCGCAACAATCCGTAGCTCAGTCACAAGTTCCGGATCGCGACTCATCGGCCATTGAGGTTTTGCTCTTGCCCTCAACTGCGAAGACTGAAGAAAGTGCGGAGCGAAGCATAAAAGACCACGCACCTTCGGGGGGTGGACGAATGGATACTGAAGTCAGATACAGACGGCTCTTTGAAGCCGCACAAGATGGGATACTGATTCTCGATGTGGAGACAGGAGCCATCACCGATGTGAACCCATTCCTGGCGAGCCTTCTGGAATACTCCCATGAGGAATTGCTCGGAAAAGCAATATGGGATATAGGATTGCCCAAGGATGTTGAGGCGTCAAAGAGTGCATTTCAACAGTTAAAGAGCAAGCATTATGCCCGTTATGAAGACCTGCCTCTGATAACCAAAGGCGGCCAATTCATCAGTGTGGAGGTGGTAAGCAACGTCTATCGGGTGGAAGGTAAGGAAGTCATCCAGTGCAACATTCGCGACATCCGACAGCGGAAGGATGCCGAACTCCTGGAGCAGCGGCTTCGACAGGCGCACAAGATGGAGGCCGTGGGCCAACTTGCCGGAGGATTGGCTCACGACTTCAATAACCTTCTTGGTGTGATTCTTGGATATTGCGAGATCCTGGAGGACGAGGCGCCATTAACGGATTCGGTCCGCAACATGGTCGTGGAGATTCACAATGCCGGCAATTCCGCCAAGAATCTGACACAACGGCTGCTGGCTTTCAGCCGCCGGCAAGTGATGGAACCTGTAGCCCTGGATTTGAACGATACCGTGCATCGCATGGAGAAGATGCTGGACCGGCTGTTGGGCGACGACATTAAACTGGTTAGCGTGCTTGCCCATGACCTGGGAAGGATCAAGGCAGATCCGAATCAGGTGGAACAGATGCTGATGAACCTGGCCATCAATGCTCGCGACGCGATGGCAAAAGGAGGGCTCATCATCCTGAAGACCGCGAATGTAGAGATCGATGAGACGTATGCCCATCAGCACCCGTCCACAGTTCCCGGCCAATATGTGCTGCTGACTGTGAGCGACACGGGAATCGGGATGGATGCCGAAACGCAGTCCCACATTTTCGAGCCTTTCTTCAGCACAAAGTCGCAAGGACAAGGAACCGGGCTCGGCCTGTCCACAGTTTTTGGTCTTGTGAAGCAGAGTGGGGGCGCGATTGCCGTTTACAGCGAGCCAGGCCAGGGAGCAACTTTCAAGATACATTTCCCGCGATGCAACGAAGTCGTGGTCACCGCGCAACAGAAGATCAGATCGCCCTCGATTGGGGGCACAGAGACGATTCTTCTGGTCGATGATGCCACTCCGCTTCGGGGACTCACACGACGGATTCTTGAAGACTCTGGATACAAGGTAATTGATTCAGGCGACCCCGCCGAAGCACTGCGCATGGCTACCGAGCATGACGGGCCACTGCCACTGATGATCACGGATGTGGTGATGCCTGGGTTCAGCGGCTCTGTTCTTGCCGAGAGAGTTGCTGAAGTGAGGCCAGAGACCAAGGTGCTTTATGCATCAGGCTACAACGACGACTCGATTGATCACTTGCATGTTCGCGGACAGGACTCGGCATTTCTTGACAAGCCGTTCACGCGAGAGAACTTGTTGAGAAAGGTGCGCGATCTTCTGGATTCCACGGCGTAACGACTGCCGTGCGCTGCGCCTTTGCAGGATCTGGCGATATTTCGAAACTGGTCGAACGCGGCGGGGCCTTCAACTTCTCCTGCTCGATTCATCCAAGCTGTCAACTCAGCACAATTCCCAAACACTTCTGAACTGCAGCGATTTCATGCTGTGGTGCCCCGCTGCGCCTGGCCCATGGAGACGGTTCCTTTTCGACCCCGGTTGGAAGAGATCGTAAGGTATGCCGATAGAAGGGGAGCGAGCTTGCGGTTCCTCACAGAATGCTCGGCTGCCTGTGCGGCATTGCGGCAAATACTATTCAGACGGGAAGGAATAAAGAATGTCTTCGATCGGTGGAATTCTTCTTGTCTTCGCCTGCGTAATTGCGGGCTACCTCATGGAAAAGGGAAAAATTGGCGTTCTTCTCCAGCCAGCCGAGCTGCTGATCATCGGCGGTGCGGCGATCGGTACTGTGTTGACGGCCAATCCGATCCACATTCTCAAGAAGATTGTTGTGGGGCTTCTGGGTGTGTTCAAGGGATCGCCATTTAAGAAAAAGAGGTATGTTGACACGCTGAAGATGATGTTCGACCTCCTTGCCAAATCCCGCAAAGAGGGCTCAATTGCTATAGAAGGCGATATTGAAGACCCGAACAAAAGCCCGATCTTTTCAAGATACCCGGTGTTCCTTTCAGATCATCACGCTCAAGGCTTTGTTTGCGACACGATGCGCATGGCGATCACCGGGGGGGTGAGCCCGTTTGACGTGGACCAGATGATGGAACTCGACATGGAAGTCCATCATCTGACGGCCAATCAACCGTGCCAGGCATTGACCACGATGGCAGATGCGTTGCCGGGACTAGGAATTGTGGCCGCGGTGCTGGGTGTGGTGGTGACGATGGGTTCGCTGGGCGGTCCGCCTGAGGAAATTGGAACCCATGTGGCTGCAGCCCTGGTCGGGACGTTCCTCGGAATTCTGCTTTGCTACGGATTGGTTGGGCCGCTGGCCTCGAATATGTCGAAGATTGTAGATGAGGAACATAGCTACTACCATGTGCTCCGCGTCGTGATGCTGGCATCTATTAAGGGCACCGCGCCAATTATGGCGGTTGAAATGGGTCGCCGCGCAATCCCAGAACACGCCCGCCCAAGCTTTGTCGAAGTGGAGAAGGCGTGCAGAGAGAAAGCAGAGGAGCCTGCGGCTGTACCAGAAGCCGCGTAGGTTCAAACAGCTATGTCTGACAACGAGCAGGTCATCATCATCAGGAAAAAGAGCGGGCATGCCGCCCACCACGGCGGAGCCTGGAAAGTGGCATATGCCGATTTTGTGACTGCCATGATGGCACTGTTTATCGTGCTGTGGCTGATGAACAGCAGCAAGCCGATACAGACCGCGGTGGGCGGATATTTCCGCGACCCGAATGGTACGGCGCAGAAAACGGGGACGCAACTCGGTGGTGCCGGCGATGCTGCCGCGGTTAAGAAGGAAGACATGTCTAAGTTGAGAGATGACCTGATGAGGTCTATGGAGAAAATGAAGGACTTCGACAAACTCAAGAAGTTGATTGAGATGACCGTCACACCGGAAGGCCTGCAAATCGAGTTGATGGAGGATCCTACTGGCACCTTCTTTGAAACAGGGAGCGCGCAGCCAACTCCAATTCTGCAGAACCTGCTGAAGATACTGGCACCAGAGGCCGGCAAGTTGCCGAATCCAATTTCAATCGAGGGTCACACCGATTCCAAGCCCTACTCTAACTCAAAAGTTTACGGCAACTGGGAGCTATCGACAGACCGAGCCAATACAGCCAGGCGCTTGATGGAGGATAACGGCGTTCGCCCAAACCAGGTTGTACAAGTGCGCGGTTTCGCCGATCGAAAGCTGCGCAAGCCTCTGCAACCGCAGGATGCCTCCAACAGAAGGATCACGCTAATCATTCAATACGCGACCAATCCAACCCAGGCGAATGTGATCGTTAGCAAAGGTTCACTGCCAGTGGCGAAATGATCAGGTGCCGGCTACTCGCCGGATGGCAGAGAATCAAGTGCGATTCTCAGGTTTTTTGCAAAGCAGGATTTCGTGCTCGGAGTCGATAGCTTTCTCTCGCTGTGAACAGCAATTGCATCAGGCTAGATACTGGCTGTTTTGTCGAACCTCGTGGACCCTCCTGCCGATAGAGCAACTGTAGATGATCTTTGATCGAGGTAGACGTGGGTTGGATAAATGACAGCATCGAGGTCGCCTGGCTGGATACGAGCAGGGACCCGACTCCCGACGGCAAGGTCAGCGCCGATCCCGATGATAGGATCCAATTCGTGAAATCCGAGTTGAGCGTGTTACCCGATTGTGCCCAAAAGGAGACAATAGGGCAGACTTCTCAGGGCGCTGAATCCTGGTGGTGCCCACGGGCATTCTTGGGTAACCTGCGGAGCATCATACGATCTCCAAAGGCCTGGCCTGGCGGGATGATCAACAGGCGCAAGGAAGATGCCATTTGCAAAGATGAGCTGCGAATCGCTCATTTGCCGGATTCAAAAAAGAGTATTGCCAGTTCCCCGGCGTACAAGTGGGATGCACCAGCACGGATGCGGGCTATGCAGGCGTTAGTAGACAACGAGGGTAGCTTCCTCAGATTCTTCGAGGAGAGTAGCGCGGTCATGT
>Ga0302319_10017963_pt1 | contig 12927 bp, 8 predicted proteins | sample Bog_T0_2_FD_203319 | JGI IMG/M metagenome (GOLD analysis project Ga0302319, IMG submission 203319) | Peat permafrost microbial communities from Stordalen Mire near Abisko, Sweden - Bog_T0_2 | ecosystem: Environmental > Terrestrial > Soil > Wetlands > Peat | place: Sweden: Abisko, Stordalen Mire...
GTGACCTATCAGGACGAGCAGCGGCATCTTCGGCAATCGAGCGGAGAATCTTTTGATTGTTCTCCTGCAGCAGATCAAAACGGCCCCAAGTAGCCTCTTCCGGAGGAATGGGATTTGCCTTCAGCCAGCCGCCGCAAGCGTACTGATAAAAGTCATTACAAGGGTCGACGGATTTGTCGATCGCACTGAGATCGACGCCGCTCCTCGATTGCGCGGCGACAGCGGCAGCCGATAAGAGCAGGGCCGCTATACACAGGAGAGCGGGATTACCAAACGCGGCAAGCGTTCGCGGAAACCATGGGCTGTCCTTCCGAGCAACCGAACGCGGTAGCAAATTCAGGCATGTTTTGGACAACGCCATCGACGCGGAACTCACCAGGTGAATGCGGATCGGTACGAACCAGGTTCTTAAGTGACTCCGGCCGTTCATTCTGGCACCATATCTGGGCGTAACCCAGGAAGAAGCGTTGTTGCGGGGTAAAGCCATCTAGTTTTTCCTTTTTCACCGAGCCGTCTTCAAGGCTGTTCACTAGGGCCATGAATGCCAGGCGAATACCGGCATTATCGGCGCCGTTCTCGCCCAGAGTGAGACGGCCATTTAGATTCACACCTTCCACGGGACTGAAGCCGGAGTACTCTTTGTCGATGCAATCAACGCGCTTTTTGAATTCTGCATTGTCTTGCTCGGTCCACCAGTCGCGTAGGTTCCCGTCTGCATCAAACTGGCGACCTTGGTCATCGAAGCCATGCGTGAGTTCGTGGCCGATTACGGCTCCGATCCCGCCAAAATTGAGCGCCATGTCGGCGCCGGCCGTATAAAAGGGCGGCTGAAGAATGCCTGCCGGGAAATTGATATTGTTCTGCAGCGGACTGTAATAGGCGTTGACAGTCGGCGGCGTCATGCCAAATTCGGCGCGATCAACTGGCTTGCCAATCTTGACAAGATTGCGATGGACTTCAAACTCGCGCGCATTACGAACATCGGCAACAAGGTTGTCAGTCACGGTCACGCTGCTGTAGTCTTTCCACTTTTCCGGATAGCCAATCTTATTTGTAACGCCTTTCAACTTCACCAGCGCTTGCTCTTTAGTAGCTGCGCTCATCCATGTCAACGAATCGATGTCGGCGGCCATTTCTTTTTCGATGACCGCTACTAACTGGCGGGTGCGTTCTTTCGACTCGGCCGGAAAAGCCTTCTCAACAAACTTCTGCCCGACGGCATCACCTAAACTGCGGTCAGTGAGTTGAACGCAGCGCTTCCAGCGGGGCTGCAGTTCCTTCGTGCCATTCAAATAACGTTGATAGAAATCGAAATCTTCGTCCACAAAGGCTTTGCTCAGTTCGGTGGCTGAGTTGTTTAAGAAGTGCCACGTAAGATAACTCTTGAGATCGTCAAGGCTGCTGGTGTCGATCAGCGTGTTTAGGTTTTTGAAGAAATCCGGAACGGAAACATTCAGCGAGTCAAAGCTTGGGGAGTGACGGTCGGCGAAATAGCGTTTGAAATCAAACGCTGGAGCCAAAGCTTCAAATTGGGTTGCACTCATGCGATTGTGGAGCAGCCGCGGGTTGCGGCGCGCCGTCCGGTCGAGTGACGCTTTCGCCAAAGAAGTTTCAATCGCGAGCACCGCCTTTGCTTTAGCGTCGGCGTTGGATTTAGGCACCCCAGTCAACTCAAACATGCGGGAAATGTGCGCTACATATTTTTCGCGCTTTTCGGCGTCTTTATCGCCTATGTAATAGCTTTTGTCGGGTAGACCGAGTCCGCCCTGATCTACATCGGCGATGGTCATGCGTGCGTTATCGGAATCGGGAGTAGAGTTGAAGCGGAAAAAACTATCCACACCCTGATTATGGAAACGGGCGACTTCGGCAGGAATGTCGGACTTGCTCGCCAGCGCCTGTATATGATCGAGTGCGGGCTTGATGGGCGTGTAACCGGCTTTATCGATGGCGGCTTCGTTCATGCAAGAGCCGTACATGGTGCCGATTTTTTGATCGGTTGCTGAGCGTTCCGGGTGGGCCGCTGAGTCTTCTAGAATTCCGCGCACGATGGTTTGGTTGCGCTCCGCCAATTCGTTGAAGCGGCCCCAACGCGAATATTGCGGCGGAATCGGATTGGCTTTCATCCAGCCGCCACAGGCGTACTGATAAAAGTTCTGGCAAGGATTAATGGACGAGTCAATCGCTTTTAGATCAATACCGCTCGAGGCAGATGAACTCTGGCCGAGAAGAACGCTGCTGAAGACAAGGCTGAGGAGGGAACAAAGACCGTAAACCCGCATACATCAGGAATAACAGATTTAGAATTGACGCATTGATGTGCGGAGTGAAAAATAACTCGAGTTGACGGAACATTTGCGAAGCGAATCCGTCTAAGCTGCAAGGTTTTCATGGAAACTCTTCTGCGCGATGTTAGACATGCTCTCCGGATGTTCCGGGAGAGCGGTGTGTCGTTTGTGGTGACGGCGGTGATTGCACTGGGGCTCGGCATAGGAGCGAACACGGCCATCTTTTCGCTGGTAAACACCGTGCTTCTCAAGGCGCCGCCCTTTCCGCGTTCGGACCGCATCGTGATTTTAGGGTCGAAAGTGCCAGAAGGAGAAAACGACGCTGCCTCTCCGGCGAAGTTCGCTTATTGGGCGCAACAAAGTGATGTCGTGGAGGACGTAGCGGCGTTCAATAGCGGCGTTATGAACTGGACCAGCGCGGAACTGCCGATACAACTGCGTGCGTCGCGCGTGAGCTCAAAATATTTTTCTTTGTTTGGTGTGCCGCTGGTGATGGGCCGCCCTTTCAATGCGCAGGAAGATTCTCCGCAGGCATCGCCCGCCGTACTGATCAGCGAAGGATTATGGACGCGGCGCTTTGCGCGTGATCCAGCGGTGGTGGGAAAGAAGATGCTCTTAGGAGGTGAACCGTTCATCATTACCGGGGTGGTGAGCAATGGCTTCGACTTCCGGGATTTTGGTCCGGCGCCGGAAATCTGGGTTCCTTTTCAACTCGATCCGAACTCTGTCGATCAAGGCCATTACTTTCAGGCCGCAGGGCGACTCAAAGACGGCGTTACGCTGGCGCAAGCTAGAGCGAGATTAGGCGCTGCAACGCGGGCTTACGTTGCGAAATATCCAAACGCGCTGAACCCCAAGGAAGTTTTCAACGCGGTGGCACTGCAAGAATCTCTCGTTCGAAGATCGCAGACGTCGATCTTCGTTTTGATGGGTGCGGTGGGATTTGTTCTATTGATTGCTTGCTCGAATGTGGCCAATCTTTTATTGGCGCGCGCCGAATCAAGGAAGCGAGAACTGGCTATTCGTGCCGCACTGGGTGCCGGCCGTGGACAAATCATCCGGCAGTTAATGACAGAGAGTCTGTTGTTGGCCACGGCGGGTGCGCTTTGTGGACTGCTGCTGGGAGTTGTCGGGATTCATGCGCTGCTGTCCGTAAACACGGCTGGATTACCGCGGGTTGGCACGGATGGTGAATTAGTTCATCTGGATGGGCGCGTGCTTGTTTTTACCTTTGGACTGACCCTTCTCACCACGCTGCTATTCGGCCTCTTCCCTGCCCTGCAAGCCACTCGCACGGACTTAAGCGCCACCATTAAAGAGAGTGCGAGCCGCTCAGGCAGTGGGCTACGGCATAACAAGACGCGCACCACACTGGTGATTACGGAGGTGGCACTAGCGGTGGTGTTGCTGGTAGGCGCCGGCTTATTGATACGAACGGCGATGGCGATCTACGCAGTGAAACCGGGCTTTGAAACAAAGAATATTTTGACAATGCGAATGTCATTATCGGGCAATGCGTATGTGAAGAGTGCGGCTATTGATGATTTAGTGAAGCGCGGTGTGGAGCGACTCGAAGCGTTGCCCGGTGTGGAGATTGCGACCGCTACGTGCTGCGTACCGCTCGAAGGTGGCTACGGCTTGCCATTCCGTATTATGAGCCGGCCGCTGGACAAAGGGCCGTTCCATGGCGGCGGCGAATGGAAGACCGTATCGCCCGGATTCTTCGAAGCCTTTGGTATGCACATGCTCCGCGGACGCACCTTCAATGATCGCGATACTGCTGCGTCGACACCGGTTGTGGTCATCACAGAGACGATGGCGAAGAAATTCTGGCCGAAGGGTGACCCGCTCTCTGACCGCATTTTGATTGGCAAGGGTGTGATGCCGCAATTGGAGACGGAGCAACCACGGCAGATTATCGGCATTGTGGCCGATGTGCGCGATGGTGCGTTGAACCAAGACCCAGGACCGGGAATGTATTTGCCGAACGCCCAGGTGCCCGACGCGATTCAAGCGTTGAATGTAAAGCTGACGCCGCTGGCATGGGTGATCAAGACCAAGGTAAATCCAATGACGGTGCGCGCGGCGGCTGAGGAGCAACTTCGTCAAGTGAGCGGGCTGCCCGTTTCCGATGTGCGCACCATGGACGAGACGGTGTCGCGTTCCACATCACGCGAACGATTCCACATGCTGCTGATGAGCGTTTTCGGCGGTGTATCGCTTTTGCTGGCGGCAATTGGAATCTACGGTTTGATGGCGTATTCGGTGGAACAGCGAACCCAAGAAATCGGCATACGTATGGCGTTGGGCGCCGAAGCATCGAGCGTGCGCGGCATGGTGATGAAGCAAGCGATCTTGTTTTCTATCGCTGGCATTGTTGTCGGCCTCGCCGCGGCCGCAGCTTTAGCGAAACAGTTGCAGAACTTTGTTTTTGGCGTTACTGTTTGGGACCCGCTGGTGTTTGTGACAATACCGGTGGTGTTGGCGGTGGTTGCAGTGCTCGCAGCGTGGTGGCCCGCGCAAAGGGCCACACAAGTGGATCCAGCCACAGCGCTTCGGCAGAGTTAAGTAGGACGGCCAGTTTTCGTGGCTAATAAATCGGTGAGGATGCGGCTGTTTGGACCAGGCGCGAGTAGGACCAGTTTGCCTGGATTATCGGCGATGCGTTGCGTTTCCAATACTTCAAACAGGGCGTTAGCCACTGCCGGATCTTGCGCGATCTCCTGCAACGCCGCGCTCAAAGTGCTCGGACGAATAGCGTTCGCCTTGGCGAACTCGACCGAGGCCTCGCGTTCCGCTGAACTGGTGATCACGCTGACTTGATTGGCGCCCGCCTGGCGAATTGCCGCCGTTACCTGACGCAGCCGGTTCACCACTTTCTCTTCGATTTGACGGATCATGGCGGCGTCGCGGAAGTGGACTTTGCGGATATAGACGGACCCGAGTTTGTAACCCCAGGATTGCGACTGGCCTGACACTTCACTGCGTACTGCCTGACTCATCTCATGGCGAGTCTGTAGCATTGCCGCCAATGGCATGTTACTCAAACAGCGCACCGTGGCATTGCTTACATTGGCGCGCAGAGAACCGCGGGGATCGGTGTTTTTAAACAGATACGCTACCGGATCGGTAATCCACATCTCGTACCAAATGCCCACCCCCATGGGCGCACCTTCCTCTGAGTTAACGGCTTCGCTACGGCGATATTCTTGATCCAAGCGGAGATCGAGCACGCTGCAGCGGCCGAATATATTGACGATGAAGGCGTTGATGCCCAGATACTTCGGCAAGAAGTGCAGCCCTGGTTCAGACAAGGAGCCGATCACTTTACCGAAGAGGACGTAGACACGGCAAGTGCGTTCGTTGACGATGGTATACAAACCAAATAAACGAGCAACGGAAAGCAACACCGGCAACAGAAAAAACATGCCCAGAAAAGCGACCAGCGCGGAAATGATGAATGGCGAAATTCCGAGATCCATTACGCCCTCACATCCAAATAGATCTCTTTAGACTTCTCAAAAAGTTTTAACTTTACGTTGCGTATGTACGCTTCCAAGACACCCGGCCCCGCGTGACGCAATTGGGCTAGTTGTTCGGCTAGAAGCTGGATCGGTTGTACTTCGGCCTGCGCCTGCAGCGTCTGAATTTCCACTGCGCGTTTCGACTGCACGATCTTCTGATCGGCTGACGCCTGTGCGAGGCTGATATCGCTTGAGACCTGATTATGCGCGGTATTGATGGCGGCAAGAGCCGACTCCACTTCCGGCGGAGGATCAATACTTGTGATAAGCGAAGCGTCTAAAACCACGCCGTAGCGTGCGGCGGTGTTGCGGCATTCCTGGTCCATATACTCATTGAGGTCGCGCAGATTTTTGCGCAGGTCGTTGATGGAAACACCAATCATTTCGCTGCTCGCCACCGCAGGAACAATTGCGTTGGGATCTGATTTGGCTTCGAAGTTCGCAATCTTTTGGCGGAGCACCGACACAAAATAAGCCATCACGTGAACGAGCGGCTGGCGAATCCCAAACAAGTAAGCGTAAAGATTGGTCTCACTCACCCGGTAGCGAATCTGCCCGGTGAGTCCGGTGTTGAGTTGGTCTTTGGTAACGGCGTCCAGCATAGTGCCGCCTGCGTTGGCAGCGGGCTGTTCGGGATCAACGGCCATATTAAGGGTATTGGTGGAGATCACAATCTTCTTAATGCTTTGCCAAGGCATTTTGAAATAAGGGCCACCGGGTGGAATCACGCGCACTTGCGGATAACAGTAGCGCTCGCGTTCTTCCGGCCGCAACGCTTCTGAAATCGGATCGTCCAGCGTTGTTTTGCCTTCTAAACGTTCCGCGCGCCCAAAGCTGATCTTCACCGCGCGTTCGTTCTGGTCAACGGTATAGATGCCGAGCCAGATTACGCGAATCGCGAACCAGATCATGATTCCGAAAAGAATGCCGAGTATTTCTTCCATGCAGACAGTATGGTACTCGCAACCGCACCAGGATGCAAGGACCAACGGTTTCAGGCTCGCGATGGCGCCGGCACAAGACTACTCACAGGCACGAACAAACTGCCGGCCGTTGTGCCTTGCGGCGCAAAGCGTTTAAGCTCTTGGCCAAGTTGCGCAGCCGATTGCGCTCCGGCCAGCGTCTTCGCAAAGGCGCGAGTGACGGCTGTAACTTCCCTGCCGGATTCGTGCGCGAATTCAAGCCGGAAGTGCGCAATGCCCGCGGCTCGCCAAATATCCAGCCATGTGCTGGCCTCTTGTGCTTCTGCGCCGAAGACGGTGTTACGGCAACCCACATCCGCCACAAGCGGATGGGAACGGCCATTTACGTCACGCAGAGAAACCGTATGTTTTTCGCAGGGGCGGCCGCAGTCTTTATAAGAAGTGCCGGTTGACAAAAAGCGGCAGAAGACGCAGTGTTCGGTATGGAAGACAGGCAGGTGGTGATAAGCCGCCACTTCGATTGAGCCGCCGCCAACCTGTTCGGCGAGAGCGCAGATCTGCTCTGCGTTGAGGTCATGTGTCGGCGTGATGCGGAGCAAGCCTCGCTGCAGAAATTCCGCAGTCGTAATCGAATTCGCCGCGTTCAAACTGAAATCGCCGGTTAGCTCGCGCTCTGCTTGGCCTTGGAGCCTTTGCAGCAAACCAGTTGAACGGACAAGAATTGGAGCCTCCAGGCGCAGTAGAAAGTCTACAACGCGATCTTCGCCAGGCTTGAGAACGCGCGGACTGGCGATGCGTACCGCGATACCGGCTGTCTTCACCTTTTCCACCGATGGCTTCAAGCCATAAAGATCTAGATAGTCAAGCGTAATGCTCGCGGGAGAGGCTTGCAGAGCGGCCTCGAGTTGTTCGGGGATTCGGACAAGTAGATGTAGTTGCGGCGCCGACGAAGTAGTTTTCACGGACGCTGCTACATGCGAAGCAAGTACGGTTACCGGGTCAGCTTGATGACGGGTGCTCACCGCCGATTGCAGATCCTGCAATTGGTCAACCGCCTCACGCCGCAACTGATTCAGCAATGACGCTTGAGCAAAGGGAACGCCCTCAATGTGCGCCGAAAACTTGTTGATCTCGTACGGTGTGCTCCCCAATCGCCCCAACTGCGCCATCAGCACATCCTCGGTAAGACCGCGACTGTTCGCCTTGGCCAGCGGCTCTGTCGAAACTGTGGTCACAGTCGATCCCGACGAAAGCGCCCACTGAATCGTGAGAGGCTGATTCTCCACCGCATGCACAATTACACTAAGCGGCTGCTTATGAATTGGCGCGGCGGGTTCTAAATAAGGACGCACCACCCGATCCAGTTCCGGATCATGACTGCGCCACACCATATCTCCAACGCGAATCCTGGAAAAATCTAACGCGTTATTCGCGAAACGTAGCTGCCATGTCTTGTTAGGCTGCGGCTCCAATTCATAAAGCCGGCCACCTTCTTCGGCTTCCTGCGGACTACGCCAACCGGCGGCATCAAAAACGATACCATCGCCTGGTTTCAAAGGCGCTAGGAGGATATCGCCGGAAGTTTCAACTTCTACGGCTTGCGGCAGGACTCGCGTAACTTTACCAACCAACACACCGCGATGGCGCGGCGCACGACCCCTCACTACCGCCTGATGATTTGTACCTGTTAGGAAATGCGCTCCCAAGCCACGCGAGTAAACTTGTTCGAGTCGCAGCTTATCAAGCGGCGTAATCGGTGAAGCCAACTTCGCAAACGCGGCATCCACCGCTTGGCGATAGGCGCGCGTTGTCAGCGCAACATACTCAGCGTCTTTGTAGCGGCCCTCAATCTTAAGCGCGGCAATTCCCAGTTCCACCATTTGCGGAACATGATCAATCGTGCAGAGATCGCCGGGCGAAAGCAGGTAACGCGCGTCCCCTAATGGCTCTACCTGACCATCGACAACCAATTCATACGGCAGACGGCAGGCCTGCGCACATTGGCCACGATTCGCGCTGCGCCCGCCCCAAGCTTCCGACGAAAAGCACTGCCCGGAATAAGCGACGCACAGCGCACCGTGAACGAAAATTTCTAAATCACAATCTGACGCGCTCCGAATCATGCCAATTTCCGCCAGTGATAATTCGCGTGCCAGTGTCACTCGGGTTGCGCCCAAGCTGCGCGCAAACTCGACACCGGCGGCATCGGTAATGCTCATTTGCGTGCTGGCATGTAATTCCAAATCCGGGGCAATCTCTCTCGCGAGCTTTAAGATGGCCGGATCTTGCACAATGATGGCATCGGCACCCGAATCGGCAATCGCCGCGATCGTATCCGCCGCTTCACGCAGCTCATCTTCGAAGATCAGGGTATTAAAGGTGACAAAACCTTTCACGCCACGCCGATGAAGAGTGCTGATAGCCGCCGGCAATTCCTCTAAAGAGAATCCAACCTTCGCGCGCGCCGTGAATTGAGTGAGACCAAAGTATACGGCGTCCGCACCCGCTTCAATCGCGGCATGAAGCTGCGGCCAATGGCCGGCGGGACTCATGATCTCAGGTTTACGTGGCAAGCTATAACCAGCTTAGCTGTCTTGGAAGCAGCTGTTCGTTATTCTAATGAAGGATCAAAATAAGATGATCGTTCGAAAATCGCAACTAATCCTTTTAGGCACTGCTTTATTGTTGACAGCTTGCCGGAACTCGCACGAAGACAAAAGAGACAACTCGGGCAATCCGGACAGCGTCGCCGGTAAATCGGGGCAGGCGGCTTATACCGTATCGAAAGAGACTGAAAAAGCGGCAGTGGTGGTTGGAAAAGAAACTGGAAAAGCTGCGAAGGTCGTGGGACACGAGTTGAAAAATGCCGCGAAAGACGCCCACGAAGGTTGGAAGAGCGCATCCGAAGAAGACAAAGCCAAACACGATCAGTAGCTGGGCTCTAGTTAGCGGCGCCTCGGGGATGCACTAAATACTTTTCAATATAAGCGTGAATCCGATCGCGGTGCAGCGCGCGATACGCATCATAATCTTGCGCAATCCCGCGGTCGGCCAGGTTGAGCAGAATAAGCGGTTCCAACATGCCATCTCTGCCTATCAGCACCAGATCGTGCAGACTCGGATCCAATTTATCGTCCGGCACATTTTGCGTTTTTACCGAACTCAACACTAAGTCGAGCGATTCTCTTTCTTCCGCCAAAGAATGCCGATACTCTTTTTCATTCGGAAACTCCTTGGCAAATTTCTCACTACGCCAAAGAGACCGGTTCATCGGATACATGAGCCACGCTGAACTCCCCGACTTCGGATCGTTCATCAGACTCGCATCAATCGTGATGTTGGTAGTAGTCTTTCCATCCTCAGTCTTTTGCGTTTCGGGCGCTTTGGGAATTTTCACGCTAGGCGCACGCAACGCAGCGCCGGTTCGTTGCGCCCATTGGCTAAGACCAGCAAATGCTTTTCGATCGTACGGTTGCGCCACCACAGCGTCGATAAACTTCTGAAGCGCCGCATCTTTTTGTCCGTCGGCAAAAAGCGCGTCTCCCCAATATCGGTAAGCTGTTTCGCGGTTCGGATCAACTTCAATCGCCTGCTGAAACCATTCGCCCGCTCCCGCCACATCGTGCTTGCGAAAATACATGTCGCCGGCAAACAAGCGCGCCTCATAAGAGTTCGGGTCGTCCCCCGCAATCTCCTTGTACAACGCCAGCGCGCCATCCAAATCCCCTTTGGAAAAGGCCGTCTCGGCAGCCCTCATCTTGGGGCTTGAGTCGATCACAACTTTGCTCGGATCGGCGTTGACTCGTTCCAGAATCACCTGCAATAAATTGCTTTGATCTCCCAGCGCTTTGGCTCTTTCGGCTTCTGCTTTCACCCGCCTGAAGGTCGCATCTTTCTCTTCACCAGGCGGAAGATTCTCGGCCTTGCTCATCAAACAGAATGCTAGGCGTTCAGCATACGCCGGACTCTGCGGAATCTCCGCGGCCAGATGTTCATAGAGAGGCAAAGCGGCCACTAAGTTATTCTGCTGAAAATAGGCGCTTGCCTGCGAAGCTTCAGCAAGCTGGCTGCTGGTAAGCTTGGGCGCCTCTTGTCCCCGGGTATTAGAAAGCAAGATCGCCGCAAGGGCAATAGCACGAACTGCGTTGGAAAACTTCATTCCATCTCCTGCAATCGAGGGCTGAACCGCACAAGCGTTTCTATCGTACAACACCTAGTTCCTTTGCCTCCATGCCAAAATGACGGTTTGCCCGACCAATCGCATAGGCGCGAATTTGTCAACGCCGCCGTTTTTACACTCGCTATCTTCGTCGTTCTGTGGCTGAGGCGGCCCGACTCCTTATTGAACGCGCAATTCTGGGCTGAAGATGGCGGAGTGTTCTTTCGTGAACAGGTTTTACTCGGTTTTGGAAAGGCGCTCGTGCGCCCTTATTCCGGCTACCTTCACGCTATTCCGCGTATCATTGCTGCGGCCATTTGTATGTTGCCTGTTCGCTGGGTGCCCCTCGGCTTTAATTTGTGCACCCTATCGCTCGAGGCCATTTCTTGCAGTGCCTTCTTCTGGCCATGCTATCGAAAAGTGATTGCTTCAGATCTGTTGCGTGCCACTTGTTGTCTTGTGGCCACCGCTTCCATTGTTGCCGGCAGTGAACTGATCGCCACACTCTCCAACGTGCAGTGGTACCTGTGCATTCTCTCGCTTCTTCTAATTCTGGTTACCACGCGACGCCTGGAAATCGGTCTGACAATTTTGCAAGTCTGCATCGCTTTCACGGCGCCTCTCACTTTGCTTTATGTCCCGTTCCTTCTTTGGCAAACCAAAAAGAACTCCGCAGCATTAAAACTGCGCCCCATCTTTCACTTACTTGCCTTATTTGCACAAGCCTGGATCATGCGGCAAGACGTCTCCTCCGGCCCCAGACGCATTTTCCAATTCAATTCTTTGTTTCTCGCGACCATCGGTGGCGGGCTCTCCCGCTGTCTGCTGTCTCCTTTGATCGGCTCAAGTTTTCTCAGAAACGATAGGGATGTCGCGCTGTTCGCAACCTTGGCGATCGGACTGATCATGGGAACCGCGCTGGCCGCTTTACTAACCGTGCGGCTGGTTCGCTCGCCACAGATTAAGTGGCTGTTCGGTGCTGTCTATATAGGTGTTGGATCGTTGTTGGCTGTCATGTACGGTCGCGGCGTAGCGAAGCCTTTTGTGACATTGGACGGCCTGCGCAACTACACGGCGGAACGCTATTTCTTCATTGGCGCATGCATGTTCATCTTTTGTTGCGCACTGGCGCTCGAAACATTCATTCAATCGAAAAACAGAATCATTCCACCCGTTATACTCGCCTTTGCCTTTGCTTGGGGAACCGCGCAAAATTTCTCGGCAAACACGTTTCAGGACATGCACTGGCCAGAAAACGCCGCCAAAATTGAGAAATGGAAAGCAGCCCGCCGTGAACATGAATCCAGCCAGACGCTCAGCGTGCCCATCAACCCGAACCTGCAGCTGGTCCTGGATTAGCGGTTAGGTGCCAGCCGTACGCGACTGCGCCTGCTCGCTCACCTTTTCTTCTGGCCGTTTATAATCGCCGCGGCTGAAATACTTCTCTAGCCACACATAAAGACAGATAAAAAGGTAGCGGCTGCCCATCTCCTTCAACTTCAACTTAGGCACGCCGCTGCGCCGGTTGCGCCAGGTAATAGGAATCACTGTCCAGCGATAGCCGCGCACCACGGTTTTCAAAGGTATTTCTACTGTCAAATTGAAGTGCGGCGAAAGCAGTGGCCGGCATCCTTCAATCACACTGGCCCGGTAAGCCTTAAACGCGTTCGTCGTATCGTTCAAGCCAATATTGAACATCAGGCGAATGAAAAAATTCGCTAACCGGTTTACGCGCAGCTTGAACCAAGGGTAATCAATCACTCCCCCGCCCTTCACAAAGCGGGAGCCAAACACCGCGTCCCACCCTTCGTTGAGCAGTTTCCAGTAACGCACCACGTCGCGGCTGTCGTCCGATTCGTCCGCCATCATGATCACCACCGCATCGCCCGTCATGCGGTCTAAACCGTAAATAATGGCGCGGCCAAAACCGTTTCTGCCAAGATTCTGCACTGGCTTCAGTTCAGGCAATCGGTCGGCTAGATCTTGCAGTTTGGGCCAAGTGGAATCGGTGCTGCCGTCATCCACCACAATAA
>Ga0302319_10017967_pt1 | contig 12926 bp, 8 predicted proteins | sample Bog_T0_2_FD_203319 | JGI IMG/M metagenome (GOLD analysis project Ga0302319, IMG submission 203319) | Peat permafrost microbial communities from Stordalen Mire near Abisko, Sweden - Bog_T0_2 | ecosystem: Environmental > Terrestrial > Soil > Wetlands > Peat | place: Sweden: Abisko, Stordalen Mire...
GGACTTCGCCGTATTGTGAAATGTACATTTCTTTAGCTGTAAGTACCGGCGTCCGCCTGATGCTGATCTACCTCATGCTGGGTGTGTTCAAGACGATCTCGAACAACTGGATCGCGACGATGAATGGCTATACCGCCGATCAGCCCATTACTCAAATCTTCCCAACCTTGATGTCGATGCTGCTGTTTGCTTTCGCGTCCTGGATGATCCCGAAGATGGCGGCGTCGATTGCTTCGGAGACGCTTGGTTCCGGGCAGGACGCGGATTCTTACGACTGTTGCGTCGGTCTGCGCCGGGATAAGTTCAATCGAGTCTTCGCGCGGCACGAGGCTTCCCGTGGAACCGCGCACCTGGCGGATCATCGGACCGCGCTTCACGGTGTCTGGCCAGACGGCCGAGCCATCCACCGTGGGCGCTGCAGGTTTGAGCCGATAAGCGGCAAAGAGCGCCGCCGCAACCACCACAACCACGACCGCGCCGATGATGATCATCCGACGACGACGCTTCTTCGCTAAATCCGGGCGAGCAATATCCATGACACGAACAACTGTGCACTTGGGGTGCCAAAGGATTCCGCGCGGCGATTGTTGAAAGAAAAGGGGTTGTTCCCGAGTGCGGCCGGCGACTGATCGGAAGCAGTGACCGCATCAGCGCGCGGGTGCCCGATTCCGAACACTCTTGGAGCCTCGGCCGCCTCACGATTGGCCACTGATGGCTGGTGGGCGGAGATTCAGGAAAGGATCAGGGGCGCGAGGCAAAATCGAGCAGGTGGAGATAGGACTGGTAGACCTTGCCGGTGGCTCGGGTCATGCCGATTTCGCAGGTGCGGCTGCTTGAGTAGTATCCGTAGTGGTCTGCCTCAGTGGCCTGCGCGGCCTCAGTTGCAGTGGCGGACGCAGTGAGTTCCTCGAAGAGGAAGCCTCTGTCGCCAGCGAAGGCGCAGCAGCCTGCATCGGGCGGCACGATCACGTTTTCGCTGCAGGCGCTGGAGATCTTTACGAGTTTGGGAACGATGGCCATTTTGGTGGCCGAACAGACGGGATGGAGGGCAACCGAGTGGACCTTGCGCTTGATCGGCAGCCTGGGCAGCAGCTCATCGTGCGCAAACTCGACTGAGTCGAGAATCCTAAGTTTGTCGAACTTTGCCTGGTTCTCGGGCGTGAGGTCGGGTCGCGATGTTTTCAGGCCATAGGTGCAGGGACTGGTGTCGACCACGATGGGCAGTTCCCCGCCGTTGGACCAGCGGAAGAAGTTGGCCACGGTGTGATTGACGGCGGCGGCGTGGGCGGCTTCAAAGCCCTTGGATGAGAATGGAACGCCGCAGCAGTTGCCGCGGGTGTCTTCAGGAACGCGCAACCTGACTCCGGCGCGGTCGGCAACGTTGAGCAGGGCCTGCATGGTGGAGGTCTCCTGCTGCTCGCCGGGAAGCGCGCCCATGATGCGGGAGATGCAAGCGGGGAAATAGACGGCGTTGGCATTGGCGATGGGGCGAACCGGTATGGCGCCTCGACGCGGCCTGGGCATTTCGGCGGACCATTGCCAGAAGGCTTCGTCCATCAAGGAGCGTGTTCCCTTGTTGAGGATGCCGGTGATGCCGCGCATGAAACCGAGGCCGAAGACTTTCTGGGTCAAGTGTCCGGCGCCCATGGCGAAACGCGCGCCAACCTCCATCAGCCCCATGTTCCTGGCAAGAAGCAGTGCGATGCGGTTGGCAAGCTCAGTGTGGCGCAACTGGCGAAAACGTTTGGTAAGCTTGCCGGTATCAATATAAACGGGGCAGGCAGTGGCGCAAAGGCCGTCGACGGCGCATGTGTCGAGGGCCATGTAGGGGAAGTCGTGGTTGAGAGCGTCGTATGCGTCATGTGTGCCGCTATCTTTTAACCGCTGCATCTCGCGGCGCACGACGATGCGCTGGCGGGGGGTGAGTGTGAGATCGCGGCTGGGACATTTAGGTTCGCAGTAGCCGCACTCGATGCACTTGTCCACTTCCTGCTCGACGACCGGCATCCTTTTGAGGTCGGCCATGTGGGCCTGAGGATCGGGATTGATGATGACGCCGGGGTTGAGCAGATTGTGAGGGTCAGCCAACTGCTTGAGCTGCTGCATGACGGCGTAGGCTTCGGGGCCCCATTCTGTCTCAACAAAAGGGGCCATGTTTCGGCCGGTGCCGTGCTCGGCCTTGAGTGCGCCGTCGTATTTTTGCACGACCAGGGTGACGACATCGTCGATAAAGGCCTGGTACTGGGCTGTTTCTTTTTCGGTGTTGAAGCCCTGGGTGATGACGAAGTGGAGGTTGCCGTCTTTGGCATGGCCGAAGATGATGGCGTTGGTGTAGTCGTGCTTCTCAAAGAGATGGATGAGGTCAACGGCTGCGTCAGCAAGGTGCTCCAGGGGAAACACTACATCTTCAATGATGACGGTTGTACCGCTCTTGCGCACCGCGCCAACGGAGGGGAACATGCCCTTGCGGATGTTCCAAAGCTTGTCTTGCTCGGCAGGGTCGCTGGTGAACAGTGGCTGGCCGAGCAGCTTCAATCCGGCTACGGCAGCCTGTGCTTTGGCGGCATTTTCGCTTGCAGCAGCCACATTTGCAGTTTGAAATTCGACAAGCAGGCTGGCAGCGCCCTTGGGGAGTCCTTGAATCTGAGCCGGCATGCCTGGCTTGTCTTCAACGGAGCGCATGGAGGCGCGATCCATGAGTTCGAGCGCAGCCGCACCAGCCTCACGCAGGGGCACGATTGCCTCGCAGGCCGCATGGATATTGGGGAACAGGAGCAGGCCGGTGTACTTCACGGGCAGGTCAGGGACCGTCTCAAGCACGGCCCCGGCAATGAAAGCGAGCGTACCCTCTGCGCCGATGAGCAGATGGCTAAAGATCTCGACCGGCGTGGAGAAATCGAGGAACGCGTTAAGCGAGTAGCCGGTGGTGTTCTTCATTTTGTACTTGGAACGAATGCGCGCCGCAAGACCTGGATTGCTTTCAAGGCGGCGCTTCTGCTGAAGCAGTCCGGCTGCGAGTTGCGGCTCGCTGGCCCTGAAGCACTCGTCCGCATCCGGAGCAGCGGTATCGATGACCGTACCCGAAGGCAGCATGAAGGTCATGGAGCGCAACGTGTGATAGGCGTTCTGCACGACGCCGCAGCACATGCCGCTGGCGTTGTTTGAGAGGATTCCTCCGAGCCGCGCGGCAGTGATCGATGCTGGATCCGGGCCGATCTTGGCGCCGTAAAGCTTGAGCATCTGGTTTGCCTGTTGTCCGATGAGGCCTGGCTGGACGCGGAGCAGTTTGCCATTTTCTTCCACCTTGGCGCCTCGCCAGTGACGACCGATGTCGACGAGGACTCCATCTGTAATGGCCTGGCCGGAGAGGCTGGTGCCGCCGGCGCGGAACGTGAGCGGGATCTTCTTGTTTCTGGAGTACTCAAAGAGCTTTTGGACTTCATCGATGGTGGCCGGTTGTGCGACGGCTCGAGGAACGAGGCGGTAAAGGCTGGCGTCGGAAGCAAAGGCGATGCGATCGATGGGGCGCGTCAGCACTTGCGCGGGATCAAGAAACTCACACAACTGGCGGCCAATTTCCTCAGCGCTGAGCAAGTCGCCCGCGGATGTGGTGGGGATTTCTGGAACTGCAACCGGGGATGCCATCTCTCGACTCCTAAGGGCTTGGTTTCCGTTTTAATTGAAGTGTACCTACACCCGGGAAACGCGGGTGTAGGTACAGGCAAACGCTACGCTAGCGAACGACGAGCTTGCTGAATGGTTCGACATAAGCGAGCAGGTAAACGAAAGCTCCGGCCAGGCACGCGAGGCCCAGGCTGTGCCAGAAGACGAAGCGGAGAATCGAGCCTTCCTGTCCGTACTGCTGCGTTGCGGTGCTGGCGACAACGATGCTCTGGGCGTCGATCATTTTGCCCATCACGCCGCCGGCCGAGTTGGCTGAGGCCATGAGTATCGGCGAGACCCCGATCTGCTGCGCGGTCAGTTTTTGCAGGCTTCCGAACAGGACATTGGATGAGGTATCGGAGCCCGTGGTTGCGGTACCCAGCCAGCCGATCAACGTGCCGAAGAAGGGATACAGCGCACCACTGCGCGCGAAGGCCAGGCCCATGGTGGCGTCGAGTCCGCAGTAGCGCGTAATGAAGCCGAGGGCCAGCATGGCGGCGATGGTGATGACGGTAAAGCGAATGGTGAAGACAGTCTTCACGAAGGTTTTCACCAGCGCTATGGGGCCGAGGCCCATCAACAGGCCGGAGATGATGGCTGCGAGCATGATCCCGGTGCCTGTTGCCGCTGCCCAGTTGAGCTTGTAGACGGCTGCTTCCATGGCCGGCTTGAGGACGACTGGTGGGACGCGCTGGACGATATTGTGAAGTCCCTGCACGGGAATCTGAATGGTAGTGAGTTTGTCGAGAGGCTTGGCGAACTGGGGAAGGCCCCAGCAGAAGACGACGAGACTGAGTACCAGCCAGGGCAGCCAGGCCTTGAATGTGTGGCCGGCGCTGTGGTCGAAGCGCTTCCGAGGTTTGCTGGTGATGTCTTCCCCTGCCGCGTTGAGGACGCACTTAGGTTTCCAGAACCGCAGGAAGACGATGAGCGCCACGATGGTGGAAGACGATGCGACTATCGCTACGAGGGAGGGTCCGAAGTAAGACGCCATGAAGCACTGAGCGATGGAAAAGGTTCCAGCGGCGACGAGAATTGCCGGCCAGACCTCGACCATGCGCTTGAATCCGGCATATACCCAAATGAGCCAGAAGGGGACGAGCATGCAAAAGGGAACGAGGATGATCGCAGTCATCTTGGTAAGCATCTGCACGTCGAGGCCGGTGACGGCGGCAAGCGTGACTATCGGAATTCCCAGTGCGCCGAAGGCTACCGGCGCCGTGTTGGCGATGAGCGAGAGGCCGGCTGCCTGGATGGGCTTGAAGCCGAGACTGATGAGGATTGCGCCGCAGACTGCGACAGGGGTGCCAAAGCCTGAAGTGCCCTCGAAAAATGCGCCGAGCGCGAAGGCAATGAGCAGGAGTTGGAGGCGGCCGTCGTCGGTAATGTTGGTCAGGCTCTCCTGGAGGGCGACGAAGCGGCCGGTCTTGACAGTCAATTGATAGAGGAAGATGACGGGCAGAATGATCCAGCAGATGGGGAACAGCCCGTAACCGGCACCGTAAACCGTTGTGGTCATCGCCAAGCGGACGGGCATGTGGTAAATGGCGATGGCGATGATCAAAGCCGTGAGCAGGCCGATAACAGCAGCGATGTGCGCCTTTAGCTTGAAGACGGCCATGGAGGCCAGCAGCACGACGACGGGCATGGCCGCAAGCAGCGTGGAAAGCCACCAGTGTCCGGTGGGGTCATAGCCCTGCTGCCAGAGGCCAGTTTTGGGGTTGGTGGACAAGATGAAGGCCGCCCCGGCCAAGGCGGCCAGGATTCCGGCGACGGAGAGTGCGATACCGAGGGTTGAGGTTGGCGTGTTGCCTTTTGCGGGCGCGGATGAGCTTGGGGGAGGAGCAGCGATCTCCATTGAGAACCTCACGAGAGTAGTGGAATTGACATCTGCTCATCCATCCGGCGGCAACTTGGATCGCACAAGACGGTTGGCGGAATGCAATCAGGAGTGTGTTGGTGCTCATGCACTTTCGTATGTGATTTTCATCACAGCCAGATGTCCTGTATTGGCTGGAACCTCGGGAAGTCCTAAAAATCAGCTTATCAGCCTGTCTGATAAGCTGCATGTCGTCGAACCCATGATACCCCCGGGTGTCATGACCCCGGGGACCTGCAATCAGAGAGAGGCCATATGAAGTCATTTTCCAAATCCATCACTTTGGCAATCATGGGCATCGCCCTGATTGCCCCATTCGCGCACGGTTCCGACAAGGACCAGCCCGCAAAGAAACGCGTTACAGCCGCGAAGGCGAAGACGCCCCCGCAGCCCACCCTGCAGGACCAGATTCAGGCACTACGCCAGGCTCTGGACACACAGGCCAGCCAGATTGACAGCCTTAAGACCGGCATGTCCGAGAAGGACGAACGGCTCAAGAGGGCCGAACAGGCGGCAGCCGATGCACAAGCCGCAGCAGCAAAAGCACAGGCTGACGCATCCGCGGGAAACGCGGCCGTGAGCCAGAATGCCGCAGCTGTCACTACTCTGCAGACGACCGTATCGGATCTGAAAGGCAACCAGGTTTCCCTGGCGGCAACTGTATCGGACGAGACCACGAAGATCAAGAAGGCAATCGAGAGTCCGAATGCGCTGCACTTCAAAGGGATCACGATTGTTCCCTACGGCTTCTTCAACGGGGAGTCGGTTTACCGCACGCACGCTACTGGCGGCGAGGAGGCGACGCCGTGGAGCTCGATTCCGTATGAGCATGCAGACTCCTACACCATGAGCGAAACGATGCTCACCGGGCGCCAGTCACGGGCGGGCGTGGCTTTTGAAGGCAAAGTTTCGTGGGGCACACTCCGCGCTTATCTCGAGGGCGACTTCCTCGGAGTGGGCACCACATCGAACGACAACCAGTCGACAAGCTATGTTTTCCGGCAGCGGATTGCTTCAGCCGAGGCCGAGACCAACAGCCACTGGACATTCTCCGGAGGCCAGGGATGGTCCCTTTCGGCGGAGAACAAGGCGGGCATCACAACGGCGGCGGCGAACGTGGCGCTTCCTGCGCAGATCGACCCAAATTACGTGGCAGGCCTGGTTTGGGCGCGTATGGGCTACTTTCGCGTGACCAAAGCATTTTCGAAGGCGTCGTTTGCAATCTCTGCTGAAAATCCGCAACTTCTTTATACGGCGACATTGGCGGGTAATACGCCTTATGCCGTCGTGGGCAGCGCGGGCCTGAGTGCCAGCCTGCTGAACCAGACGATCAGCGCCTGCTCTCCGGCAACTTCGATTGTGAACTACAGCAACCAGGCGCAGACCGATTCCGGAGGGAACACCCAGGCCAACGCCATTCCGGTGTACAAGACGGTCAACTCGTGCGCAAACCTGGCGAACATCTCGTTCAACAAGGCGCCTGACATGTTGGTGAAGGTGGCGCTTGATCCCGGCTTCGGTCACTACGAAGTTTTTGGGATTTCGCGCTTCTTCCACGAGACGATCTATCCCGGTGAAACGACGAACAGCAACCTTTATGGGGGGAATACGGACGTTGCCACCGGTGCGGCAATTGCTCCGGCACTCACAACAGCGGGCGCATACGGGAACAGCACCGTCTTTGGCGGCGTGGGCGGCAGTATGCGCCTCCCCATCATCAAGGACAAGTTTGTGTTCGGCGGCAAGGGCCTTTTCGGACCGGGCGTTGGCCACTTTGGAACATCGACGCTTTCCGACGCAACCTCGAACTCTGCCGGCGAGCTGGTGCCGATCCACAACCTCTCTGGGCTGCTGACCGCAGAGGTTACGCCGAACCCGCGCCTGCAGATTTACTTCTACTACGGCGGCGACTACGCGGGCCGGGAAGATGAGGCCAACTCCAGTGCGACCACACTTGGCACACCCACCGCGGACTTTTGCGCCAGTGTCGCCGGTGTGATCACTTGCAGCAACAGCGCAACTCCGGTGTTGATTGCTGCGGGCGGCAAATGGGGGGCGCATTGGGCCGCGCCCTCCGCAGCTGCCGTGGGCTACGGATCGCGGTTGCTTTCGAACTCTGCCTGCAACACCAACACTGCGCCTGGCTACAACGGCAGCTCTACCGGCTACTATGCCGGCGGCTCCTGCGGTGCGCAGACGCGTGACGTGCAGGAGGTTACGGGCGGCTACTGGTACGACATCTACAAGGGAGACCGGGGCCGTCTGCGGCAGGGGTTCCAGTACAGCTATGCGGTTCGCGAGGGCTGGTCTGGCGCTTCGGGAATCGGAGCCAAGGGAATCGAGAATATGGTCTTCACTTCGCTTCGGTACTACTTGCCGTAGCCAGCAGGCACAAAGCACAAACAGGAAGGGCAGCCTTGGCGGGCTGCCCTTCTTGTCGCTGAGATTAATGCTCTTTACGTTTCCGAGATTAATGCACTTTACAACGCGCCGACCGGCTCCTCGGCTCGAACAAAGGTGTAGGGGCCCTCGGGAATCATGGCCACCCTGGCATCCGGAGGCAATCCGCCCAGGGTAGCTATTACTGCTTCGTCGATGGAGCGGAAGCAGCGCTCGCCGAGGGTGCCCAACTGGCCTGCCGTAACGCCCGGGGTGTAGAAAAAGATCTCGTACTTCTCTCCGGTGAGTGCGAGCTTCTCCAACTGCCACTGGTCAACCTCGACGGGAGAAGACTTCAACTCGTCAAGGAAGATTTTGAAGTCTCTGAGCGCCGCAAGCTTGCGCGCGAAATCGGGCGAGCCGACGCCTTCAGCGCACTGCGCCACGGTGAGAATTCGCCCTCCCGGCTTAACCACGTGGGCGGCGGCAGTGAGCCCCTTCACGATCTGGTAGAAGGTCAGATCGAGCGGATATCCGGCGGCGCTGGTGATGACCGCGTCGACGGGCTCTTCGAGGGTTTCGAGGCAGCTTTGCTCGACGAAGGCTACGCCGGCCGCATGGGACTTTACGGGCTCGCCGGCAAAGACTCCGGAGATATGGCGGTCGTGGGTGAGGGTCACATCGAGGGCGAAATCGTGCCGGGCCATGCGTGCTACCTCGAGTAGTTCGGCATGGAGCGGATTATCTGCGATAGAGCCCTCGGTGGCCATCGGCTCACGCATGAATCGGGGCGAGTGAATGACCTTGATGGTCTCTTGGGCGGCGAGGCCGGGCGCGATGAGCTTGCGCCCTCCGCTGAATCCGAGCATGAGGTGCTGCTCAATAAAGCCCAGCGTGATGTGGAGATCGGCGGCTATAAAGCGCTCGTCGATGTGGACCGGCGTGCCGCGCCGGGTTTCGCCGAGGTAGCGGTGCTCGTGGAGCGCCTTGGCATCGTGGCTGACGATTTTGTATTTCGCGGCGATCTCAGGACCGACAATGGTGTTGATCTCATCCTGGGTGGCTGCGCGGTGCAGGCCGGTTGCGATGAGGATGGTAATGCCCTCGGCTGGAATTCCCGCGGCGTGAAGGCGCGAAAGAACCGGAGGCAACGTGACACGATTTGGCGCGGGGCGGGTGATATCGCAGACGGAGATGGCTGCAGTCTTCTTGCCCGCAGCCAACTCGCGCAGCGGGGCGCAGCCGATTGGGTTGTCGAGAGCATTTCCCAGGGCTGCGGCTTCGTCTGGCAGAGCGTCGCCGGTGCGGCTGTGAATGACCTGAGTCTTAAAAGAGTCGGGAACAGTGACATCGATGCCGCTCTTACCGAACGAGAAGTGTGCTTTCATACTGGCTCCTGGAGTCATTCTCCCGGGCCTGTGCCTGCTGCGTTACCGTGCAGCACGGAGAATGATACTTGTCTGATATTCTGACGAGTTCAGGATGCAAAGTCCAGTGAATCCGCATGTCGCGTCCCATAGTGGAGGAAATTTATGATTCGCCCAGCCGCAGGACTCAAGCCGGTTTCGCGCACGACGCTCAGCGAGCAGGTTGCCAAGCAATTAGCCTCTGAAATCGAGACGGGCCGATGGAAGCCGGGCGAGAAGCTCCCCTCCGAGGCTGACCTGTGCAAGGTCTTCAACGTCGGGCGTTCGTCACTGCGTGAGGCATTGAAATCCCTATCCTTTATCGGTCTGATTCATGTAAGGGCGGGAGGAGGAAGCTATGCGGCCGACGAGCGGTCCAAGTACATCGATCGCCCGTTTCTGCTGTCTCGAGGCGTACTGACCACCGAAAAGGATGTGAACGACTTCTGCGAGGCGCGCATACTGATCGAGACGGAGATTGCCGGCATCTGCGCCCAGAGAGCCACGGTTGAGGATTTTCGCGAGATTGAGAAGATCGTTCGCGAGATGAAGGTGTCAATCGATAAAGGCGCGAAAGATTTCGGTACCCTCGACCTGAGTTTTCATATTGCGATTGCCGCAGCCAGCCGCAACAGTGTTCTGATCGAACTGCTCAAGCACATCCGTGAGGGCCTTGAAGAGTTGATTGAGAAGAGCCTGCAATTGCCGGCAGGAACTGAACTCGCTTACAAGCAGCATCGCGCACTTCTGGATGTCCTGAAGCAGCGCAATGCGAGCAAAGCACGCAAGGCGATGCGGACGCATCTGCGCTCGTTCCAGCGCGGCTATCGGGTTCTGTTCCGCTCAGCGAGCTAGAGCGGCGCGCATCGGGCGGGGTGATTCGGCGCAAGTTCCTGAGGCGGAATGGGCGGCTTCGACCATCGGGCGCAAGGCGACGGAAGAAGAGGCCGGCGCTCTTGCAGCGGGGTACAACCTCAACAGAACCAGCAGACTACGTGGCTGGAGACCATCGGCAACCCTCGATTCCGATGAATTCGCGCGTGGGAGTCGACACCAGGGAGGGAAGCTGCATCCAATCGGTTATGTTGACGCGAATGCTTTCGTGAGATTGCAAAAGGCTTTGCGGGTTGCAGTTCTCTGATGGCCATGAGCGGCCCGGGACACTGCGCCGCTGTTGTGGTCACCACTGGCACTTAACCAAATTTGCGTCGCACCCGCATCGCCGAAGGATCCATAATCGACGAAGGGTGGTGGCCGGCTCGCATCGGAGAACGCGAACTACTTGGCCTCAGGCGCAAGCACAGTGATTATGACATTCTCCGTGCATTACATCATCGGCCAATATGAACTACTTTTGCGCAACAAACCCTCGTGGTTTCGGACCGGGGTCAAGGGTACCACGCTTTGGCCTTCATCTTGACCATTGACCCTTGATTCGGCTCCTGGCGGCAATCCCCTTAAGCATGCCGTTGAAGACAAAGTGGTGGAAAGGGAGCACGGAGTACCAGTAGGCGCGCCCCAGCAACCCTAAGGGATCGAAGGATGCCGTTTGGCGAATGACGGATCCGGTGGAATCGCGCGTCACTTCGAATTCGAGACTGGCGCGGCCAGGGAGCTTCATCTCCGCGACTAGGCGCAACAAGTGATCGGGTTCGATCGCCTCCACGCGCCAACAATCAACAACATCGCCGACACAAAGCGAATCTGGATCGCGGCGGCCGCGTCTCATTCCCACCCCTCCGACTAACTTGTCCATCCACCCACGCAGTTGCCACATCCAGTTCGCATAATACCAACCGCCCGCGCCGCCAATCCGACGAATCGGTGCGAACGCATCTGCCTGAGATGCGTTCACATGAATCATTCGGGAATCGGTTTTCAGATGCCTTTTGTCGGCATTGATGGCGGCCGAAATGGCTTCGCGAAATCCGTAAGGCCGAATGCCGAACTCAGTCAGTGCACTCGGATCTTCCACGACTGTCGAATGCCGGATGCTGTCAATCAGCTTTCGGCCCACCCGCACGTAGAGGGGAGTGACCAGACCGAGCCAAAGACTGGACAAGCGGGGCGTGAGGAACGGCACGGAGATTACGAGACGCCTCAATCCCCGCTGCCGTGCATATTCTCGCATCAGACCGCCGTAGGACACTCGATCCGAGCCTCCGATTTCGAAGATATTGCTGGATGCAACTGGATAGTCTAGAGCGGCTAGCAGATAGGCGAGCATGTCGGCAATCGCGATCGGCTGCGCGTCGACGGAAACCCAGCGCGGCGCGATCATGACGGGAAGCCGCTCCACCAGCGCGCGGATCATTTCAAAGGAGAGGCTGCCCGATCCGATGACGACCGATGCGCGGAACTCGATGACTGGGACTCCAGCCGACCTGAGGATCTCACCTACCTCCTGGCGGCTGCGCAGATGGGCGGAGAGTTGGTCGGTACTGTGACCGAGCCCGCCGAGATAGATGATGCGCCGAACTCCAGCCTCGCGGGCAGTATTGGCGAAGTTCTGTGCCCCCGTACGGTCCTGCTCTTCAAAGGACTGAGTCGAGCCCATGGAGTGGACCAAATAATAGGCAGAGCCGACGCCGGTCATCGCGGCGCGTACCGATGCGGAGTTAAGAACATCTCCTTCGACGACCTCGAGCCCGGGAAGCGCCTTCGCTCTGAGAGCTTCCGGACGCCGCGCCAGGCATCGCACTGCGTAGCCCGCGTCCAGGAGCCTTTTCAGCAACTCTCCACCAACATACCCCGTGGCGCCAGCAATCAAAACAAGGGGTTTCACGCCGCGTTCTCTCCCGGCTGGCCGAACAGCGCATCAATTTGAAGGCGGCGGAAATCGAAAATCCGGCTGACGTCTCTGCGAACTTTCACCGCGTGAACAATCCGCCCGAGAACACGGAAAGGCAGCGAATATTGCACTTCGTCTATCATCTTTGTCTGGCTGCCGTGCGCCTCAAATCTGTGCGTGTGACGCCATTGCTTATACGGTCCTTTCGTCTGCTCGTCGACGAAATAATGAGGAGGATTCCACTCGCGGATCTCCGTCCGCCAGTGAATGGGCATGCCGTGAAGTCGGAGGCGATAGCGAATCACGGTTCCTTCGGAAATAGAGTTGGTGCTCATGGAGAGAATTTTGAAGCCCAACCAAGGGGGCGTGATCTCCTCAAGGTTGTGAGCGTCCGCGAAGAAGGCAAATACCTCTTCGATGGGGCGTGCAATCCACTGCTCACGGCGCATAATGTAGCTCACAACACTCACTCCTTCTCGCCGTTTTCGACTGTGCCGCTATGGTTCCTGAAGCAAAGCAGACATCTGTGTATAGAGATCCCGGTAGGCTTTTTCATCGAACGCGCCGCTGTGGCGCCAGCGCACCACACCGTGCTTGTCTAGCAAAACCAGATAGGCCGCATCCGGTGACGCGTAGCCCACGCGCTGCTTCCAGGAATCTGTGCCGCCGTAGACCGTGATTACATTTTCCTGATCGCTCCTAGTGTCATGAGTCATTAATTCAGTAAACAAATAATAGCGAGAGGCGTCTAACATGACAGGAGCGAGGTCATGAGACGAGGACGCCGATTGCCGGAGTTAAGACTGAG
>Ga0302319_10017968_pt1 | contig 12926 bp, 12 predicted proteins | sample Bog_T0_2_FD_203319 | JGI IMG/M metagenome (GOLD analysis project Ga0302319, IMG submission 203319) | Peat permafrost microbial communities from Stordalen Mire near Abisko, Sweden - Bog_T0_2 | ecosystem: Environmental > Terrestrial > Soil > Wetlands > Peat | place: Sweden: Abisko, Stordalen Mire...
CAACCGAAGGTAGCACTTGTCCCGTCCTTTCGCCGTAACTTGTCGAACCACTCGACGAACGGGCATGATCCGTCTTCCTCCCGGTAGAGTACAACTTTGCATTCGGGCACCCGATCCCAGTCTATTCGCAATATTGCGAAAGCGCAAGTTTCCTCGCGACAGCCCGAAGGCGGTCGCTGGGCCACGCTGGCGCGAGTCCAGATTGTGAAACGGCCTTCTGGCATTGAAGAAGGTCGTGAGTTCGAATCTCACCGGGTCCACCAAAGAAACGTAGATCTATCTTGACGAAACCACGAATTGGTTGTTGTCCTTGAACGTCGCAAAGTGTCCCCACCGCTGCTTCGCGGATGGTCTGCCGGTATTCATCGTCGGCTTCCAGCCAAAGTGAAGTTTATCGAAATCGTCCATGGTGATCCCGAAGTCCGCAAGGACGTCCTCCATTGGAACGCCGCCGTTCTTGTCGGGGGAATCGAGGCCGGCTTGTACGGCGGCCCGGTCTTGCGCGGTCGGTTGCTCTTCTTCGCCACGGGGCCGCGTGCGGCGCTATCTGACGAAGGGAAGGTACGCGGGCACGGACCTCTGGTACTTCAGGAACCGTTCGCCGAAGCGGGCGGCCAGCAGGCCATCCTCGATCCTTACTCGAATTTCTGTGCCGGTCAGGAAAATCGCCACTGCGATCGGCAGCATCCAAAGCGGCGATAGCACCACTCCGGTCCCAAGCAGAACGCCCAACATCGAAGTATAAATGGGATGCCGGACGAATCGGTACGGTCCGGTTTGCACCAGTCGATGATCTTCCCCAACTACGGCGTCCACTCTCAGGTGCTTGCCGAGCGCCGCTGCACCGGTCCAAGAGAGAACGCAAGCTAAAGCGAAGGACACGATCGATGCCGCCAATTGCCAGACTGCGGGCGACCGCCGCCAAAACGGCCCTTGCCAGAGCAGTGTATATGCCACGCCCTCCAGCGCGACGCCCCAGCGAGCACGCTTGTCGAGTCGCTGCGGCGTTCCGCCCCTGCGCATCGCCAAAGGGAACGGCGCGACCCACAGAATGGTCCCGGCCGCCAGAATGAGGTACGCGGAAAGCGGCATATCTAAATCGCTTGAACTGCGATTTCCATTACAACCCAATTTCAGAGTATCCTCAAAAGAAGCCCCTAAGGAGGCGCCAACATGAATGCTCAATTGAGTTCCGAGGAAAAGCGCGAATTTCTGAAGCGCGGATTTAGCCGCCGCAGTTTTGGCCGTCTTGCCACCCTGATTACGGCCGGCGCGGCATTACCCTTTTACAACGAGTCCGCGATGGCTCAACTTTCCATGTTGAAAGCACCGATACCTTCCGACGCCGTTAAGATCAACGCGAACGAAAATCCGATGGGACCCTGTCCCGAAGCGGCCGACGCCATGTACAACGTGATCAAAAAGGGCGGCCGGTACATGTACGAGGAAACGTTCACTTTCACCAACCTGCTGGCCAAGCAGGAGGGCGTGAAGCCGGACTATGTGCTGGCCTTTGCTGGCTCCAGCGCGCCTCTGCACCAGGCTGTTCTCGCCTTCACGTCGCCGACCCGCAGTTATGTGGCAGCCGACCCAGGCTACGAAGCCGGCGGACGCGCGGCGAAATTCATCAATGCTCCGATTCATAACGTTCCGCTGGCGAAAGACTATTCGCACGATGTGCGGGCCATGGTCGCGGCCGATCCGAATGCGGGATTGATCTACATCTGCAACCCGAACAATCCAACCGGGACGCTGACTTCGCGGGCGGACATCGAGTGGGCACTGGCGAACAAGCCCGCGGGCAGCATCCTGATGGTGGATGAAGCTTACATGCACATCGCCGGATCGAGCCCAACCACGGATCTGGTGGCGGCGGACAAAGATATTATCGTGTTGCGCACTTTCTCGAAGCTCTACGGAATGGCCGGATTGCGCGCGGGCGCGGCCATCGCGCGGCCGGATCTTCTGGAGAAGTTGAACCGGTTCAGCGCCGGCGCCATGCCCGTCACCGGGATGGTGGGCGCCACTGCCAGCCTCAACGTCCCCACGCTGATTCCCGAGCGCCGCAAGATCTACAAGGACATTCGAGAAGACGTGTTTGCCTGGATGGTGCAGAAGAACTACAAGTTCGTGCCTTCGGTGAGCAACAAGTTCATGGTCGATACCGGCCGTCCGGGCGGGGAAGTGATTGAAGCCATGATGAAGCAGAACGTCTATATCGGACGTGTTTGGCCGTCCTGGCCCACTTACGTCCGTGTGACGGTGGGTTCGAAGGACGACATGGCGAAGTTCAAGATTGCCTTCGCCAAGGTGATGGCTTAAATCAACGGGCGATTAAAATCTTGCCAATCAGAAACGCGACGCCGAGTATGAAGCCGAGCAGCGCTTCATACTCGCGATTGCGCCGGTAGAGCGATGGGCGGAAGCGCTCCGGGTGGCGCTCCGGGCGTAAGGACGGAAACAGCGCGGGCACTCTCTCGGCGTAGGCGCGAAATTCAGGAAAGAGCTCGCGCAGATGCTGCTCTTCCAGTTCAATCACCGGCAAATATACCAGCAAAAAGACGACCGCGAATAGCGCCGCTAGCATCCACCGGCGGCTGGCGATCACAAATCCGGCCGCCACCAGCAACGTACCAATATAAAGCGGATTGCGAACGAAGGAATACGGGCCGCTGCGGGTCAGCTTCATATTCTTTTCAAGGTGTCCGGTGGCCCAGGCCCTAAGCAGGAGGCCGGCCACGGAGACGGGCATTCCCGCGGCCAAGGACGCGAACGTTGGCTGGGAAAACCAGCCGAAAGCCAGCACCAAAATGAAGCCGAACGGCACCCGCAACCGGGCTACGAAATCTGCGTAACGCTTGAACATGTGCGGGCGCGGAGCAGGGCTTCGAAGATCATATCTGGAGTGATGGCGAGCATGCTGGGATCGGGCGCTGTGCCCCGGTGGTAGGACGTCACGGAATTCGGCGCTCGCATCACTTGAAGGTTACTTTGATAGGGGCCGTTGCGCGCCGGATCGGTGGGTCCGAAGATGGCAACGCCGGGTTTGCCGAGCGCGGCCGCCAGATGCATGGGGCCGCTATCGAGACCGATGACGGCTGCGGCGCGGCGAGTGGCGTCGATCAGGCCGGGCAATCCGCTGACGTGCGCGTGGGTGTGGGGAAGAGAGATCTGACGGGCGCCATTGAGTACCAAGGTCATGCCCATCTCGCGCTCGATTCTTTCGCCGAGAGTGGCATAGTAGCCGAGCGGCCATTGCTTCGCGCCCCAACCTGCAAGAGGGCTGGCGAGGACGAATTCGCCGGGCGGGAGGTTGCCTTCCGGCTGGCCGGGGGGAAGCGGAAAGCAATGGAGCGGATTCGATGCGCCGGCTGCGGCGGCCAGATCGAGATTGTGGTCGACCACGTGAACGCTTCGCGGTATCGTGCGGTTCGAATAGAACCAGGAGGCGATGGATTCGCGAGGAGCCGCGAAGCCGTAGATGCGCTCGGCCCGGGATAGCGCGGCTACTATGGCGGACTTCGCCAAGCCCTGGAAATCGACAGCAAAATCATACTTCTGCGAGCGCAGCTCGCGCCATGCTTTTCGCCAGCCAGAAGACGTGCCGCGGTGGAGCGAGAGCACCCGATGCACGTAGGGGTTGCCGTCCAGCAGCGGGGCCCACTTCGCTTCGATGGCCCACGTAATATGCGAGAACGGATGGCTATGCTTCAGACTGGCCACGGCGGGTAGCGCGTGGATGACGTCACCCATGGCTCCTAAGCGGACCACCAGAATGCGCGGTCCGTTCATTTGCGCGGTTCTCCAGCGGCATGGCGTTCGAGAACGAGCTGGATAAAATCGTGCTGAATTTGGGCGTCTTCTGGCTCCTCCGACGGCATGTCACCGGGTTTCATCACGACGTAATCGACCCCGGCAAGCGCCGCGACCAGCTCGGCGCGGGCCCTTTGAGGGAGCAGAGGACGCGGGGGGTTGGTGACGACCACGATCAATTGTCGACTATCGGTTACGAATTCGCGGATGCGGCGGGCGTGCTGAGCCAGCATCGGATCGAAATACCCGGTCACCCAGCGCACTGGGTGATCCTGGGCGATGGCGAGCGCCGCAGCGAATTCGATTATTTTTGTTCTGGTGTCCAAGACTCTCTTTAGAGTAGACGCAACGCTTCCTCAGCCACACGCTCTGGCGCGACTCCTGTCATACATCGGTGGTCAATAGGACATTTTCTCAGGAGACAGGGACTGCAATCTACCGGCTGGCGTACTACGACAGAGTGGGAACCGGTGGGACCGGTGGCAAGGTGGTCGGTGGCGCCGAAGATCGCCACTGTGGGGACACCGAGGGATGAGGCGATATGCATGGCGCCAGAATCGTTGGTCAGGAAGACTTCGCAGCGGGCGGCGAGGTCGATGAACTGGGCCAGGGTGGTTTGGCCGGCATAGTTGGTGACCGGGAGGCCGGTGAGCAGGGCGGCCACTTGTTCGCACAAGGCCCGCTCAGACTGGGAGCCGAAGAGTGCGATGGAGGCTTGGCGGGCACGAGCAACCTGGGCGGCCGCGGCGGCGAATCGTTCCGGAAGCCAACGCTTGGCGGATCCGTAGGCGGCTCCCGGACTCACACCGACGATGCGGGTGCAAGCCACTTGGGGACCATCCAGATGAATGACGTCGCTGGCTGGCAGGGCGTCTATGAGTCCGGCGCGGCGCAGCAGTTCGAGATAGTAGTAGCACTGGTGGCGGGGGATCTCGCCGGGTTTGGGCAGTGGGACGGCGTTCGTTAGAAGCAGTCCGCGTCCGTCGCGGTTATAGCCGATGCGCGTGGGGATGCCCGCGATGCGCGCGATTAAGGCTGCTTCGAAAGCGTTTTGCAGCAGGATGGCGCAATCGAAGCGGCGGGGGCGGAGAGACCACGCGAATGCGGACATTTGTTTCCTGGAATCAGGCGTGTAAGGGAGTACTTCGTCCGAGAAATTCTCACGGCAGTAGAGGTCGGCCACCCAGGGTTTGGCCAGGATGGTGATGCGGGCGTGCGGGAATCGCTCCCGGATGACGCGTAGGGCAGGCAGGCACATTACAGCGTCGCCGACCCAGTTGGTGGCTCGAATTAGTATGTTGGAAAAATTCACTACTCTACTGCAATCGTAGCTTGTTCTAAATCATTCCTCCGATGGTGAGGACTACGGAGGCCGCGGAGGTGGCGTGAGGCCGGTTGGAATTTGGACGTTCACCATGGAACTGAGGCTAAGAGGCCACGTTTTACCTGAGCAAAGCCGATAGTTCGGATTTGCTCGGCTGATTGCGCCCGGCGCTACCCATTGTGAGAACAATAGAGGAACGCGGGCAATCGAAGATTCCTCTACTGGGTGTTGAACACCGTCGGATGAGCGAAAGCGAGCCCACGAAGTGCCTAACCGGAGGTTAGGGATAGTGTCTCATTGAATAACTTCTCCTGGTTTTGGGATTGAAGATGATCGGGTTCCATTTATCCGCACCCTCGTGCGCCTTCCTTTTTACGTCTCGGTGTGCCGACCTCAACCTCCACAATCATCATGCGCCTAACTCGACCGATTGAAACACGAGTGCCTCGATCTGGGTCGATGTGCTCCACTCAACATCTTCGCTCGCTCAATTCACTCCGCAACAATCATTTGCAACCGATCGCAATTGAGGTTAGGTTGGTACTATGAAGACCGTTCCTCTCGAATTGCCGGTTGAACTGATCCGGGTTGCCAATCTAGACGAGGAGCATCTTTCCGCCGAAACTGCCCGCGTGGTCGCGCTCCTTCTCTTCCGCGAAGACAAGATATCGCTCGGACGGGCGGCGGAATTGTCCCGCGCGCCGGTGGAAGCGTTCATCAAATTTGCAGGCAGCCATGGCGTTCCGCTCCACTACGGATTGGAAGAACTTGAAGAGGATCGGCAAAATCTGGCGCGTCTCGGTTTGTGATCGTCGTCTCCGATTCCTCTTCCCCGATCGCGCTGGCGGAGGTGGGTTGTCTTCATCTTCTCGCCACGGTCTACCCCAAGATCCATCCTGCCGACCGAAGTTTATAACGAAGTGGTCATCGCCGGGGCCGGTCTTCCCGCCTCGCGCGAGGCGGCGAACGCCCCGAGGATTGAAGTAACGCCGGTTCGGGATGGGGACGCGCTCCGGGCGAAGATGACAAAAACCGGTCTCGGTCCCGGCGAAGTGGGCGTCGTTCTTCTTGCGCAGGAGCTCGGAGCGCCGGTAGTACTGATCGACGAACGGAAAGCCCTCCGGTAGGCCCAGTCGCTCGGGCTGATCACGGTTGGCTGCATCGGCATTCTGGAGATGCTCGATCGCAATGGATTGATCGCCGATCTCCGCGCCGCTTACCAGCAACTTCTGGCGGCTGATTTTCGAATTGACCTTGGCACGCTGAATGGGAGTTTGCTGAAGGTCGGCCTAAAACCGCTTTGAATTGTAACGCTGAATCATAGTCAGCGGAGAATCTGGTCGGATCTGATCTCATCGCGCGCTCCCTGGTGCGCTCAAGGCCGGGCTCGTTCAGAACGGAATCCATTGCGAGCCTTGGCGATGGCGATACGTGCCCGCGCAGCGCCTCCTTGACGTATCCTTTTCTGACGCTCGATTCATAGTCGTGCATGATGTTCAAAAGGGCGAACCGGATTGGTCGAGCCGACACGGGCACTACTCGCGATGGACAAGTCGCGGGTGTATACCAAGCGTAAATCCAGCAGCGGACGGTAATCTACTTGACCGGCAACATCGCTTGCGGGCAGGATACTGAGCCGATGCTGCAGGTTAGAGTTTGCAGGCCGGTCCCGATACCCAAGGGCACTAGCGCATTCACCTGGTACAAGCCGACGAAATAGGGCGCCAAGCCGCTATAGGACACTGACGCGGTCTCGCCTCCGATGGTGATTGTGGGCGTAGTGGTGGTGGAATCTACGGTCGTCACGGCGGTCCCGGAAGCGGGTGGATTTTGCACCGGTCCTAAGCCATTCATAAACAGTTGGACCACACTGCCCCGCGCTACGGCGTTGCTGGTAGTCACAACCTTGTTAGTGGAATCGAGCGCAGCGGCGATGGACTGTCCGGCGACGGTGTTGGCGAAGAAACCGGGAGAGTATGTCGCCAGAGGAAGCGTATATTCCGCGCTGTATGTGAAGTTGACGATCACCTTCACGATCGCCGAGGAGTACCCCGCCAGTTCCCAGGGAACCTGCACGTTGAGTTGATTCGGACTGGCATAAAAGAACCGGCCTGGAACACTGACACTCGCGGAAGGAACGTCGAAGCTGAAGGCTACACTGGCGGTGGGAGTGACAATCCCGTAAGGCAAGGGAATGGTGAGTGCCGATCCCGTGCCGTCTCCCATTCCCGTACCAAAAACGGAAATGATGGAGCCCGGGGCCACGGCCCGACCGCCCGAGTAACTGGCCGCGTCCACGACGCCTCCCGCGTTGATCGCCGGTTGCAAGCGGGCGTTCCCGTCGAACGGAAGTGTAAGGCCGCCTACTGTGGCCGTGAACTCCTGCGCGCCCAGCGTGGAGCCTAACGCAACCGTGGCGAAGGCGATGCCATTCTCGTCCGTCGACGTGGAAGTGTTGTCGGCTCCCGATTCCACGGTGCCGCCGCCGATGGTGACCGCCCAATCGACTGCGGCATTCGATACCGGCGCGCCGTTCTGATCGATGACACGAATGGCCAGCGGGCCTTCTCCCAAGGGCAGCGGTTGATTAACAGGCCCGTCGAAGGCCTCACCATACAACGAGATCACATCGTACACGGTATTGTTGGCGACCAGAAACATGTAGGGAACGTGGAGCGGCACCGGACCTCCGGTGAGTGATATCAACCCTTCGTAGCGTCCGGCGGAGGGAACCGCGCCGGACAGGCTGACTTGCAAGGCCGCGCTTCCGCCCGCCGCCACGTTGAGAGTGCTGCTGGTCGAATTATTCGCCAGCACTTGGGCGGTGCCGGACATGGATGGCTGCGCCACGCTGACGGCTAGAGAGACCGCCGACGATCCGGTGTTGGTCACCGTTAGGGTTTGCGAGTTGGGAAGCGAACCGCTGAGCAATCCGAAGGACACGGTCGACGGCACGATCTGAACGGTTGCGAGCACGGCGTTCTGGGCCTGCATGATGCCCGCTCCCACCTCGGTAATGGACGCCGGCGCGGTTCCGGCCTGGTTCAAAAGTCCCGAGAGCGTGGCGGTATTCACGACAGCGGATTTAAGCTGCAGAGGAGTGAGTGTGGGATTCGCCTGCTTGACCAGAGCCGCGCCGCCGGCCAACATGGGTGTCGAGAAACTGGTGCCGTCCGCGGTGGCGTAGCGGCTGGCATTATAGAGATCGCCGTATGGGTCGGCGTTCTCGGCGGCAAGAAGGAAGTCGGTGGCGACGGCGGAAGCGTCGGGCTTCAAACCGTTGCTTCCTGTGGCCGGCCCGCGCGAAGCAAAATAGGCGACGGAGTCCGGAATGAAACCGAGCGATGCGGACGAAATCTGGAACGAGTTTGGATCCATGGTGGCCGTTACCCCGGAGGTGGCGTCGACGTAAGTCTTGAGGCTGGCCCCATCCGATTGAGAGATCATGAAGGACGGGATCTGTGTGGTGGAAAGGCCGCCCCAGCCGGATAGGGTGGTGGGGTCCGCGCTGTTGTTAATAAATACGACGCCGACCGCGCCGGCGCTTTGGGCGAAGGTAACTTTCACCGAGAAATCGCATGTCCCGCGCTGGATCAAGGCGATGTCGCCTGTTAGGGAGCCCACCTGTATGGCTGTACACAACAAGCCGTCGCTATCGTCGGCTTTGGTGACGTCGACCAGCGGACCCGTGAGGCTGGTGGTCGGTATGGGACCATCGGCACTGGGAAAAGCGGCGATTTTCGTTAAGTTGGAAGGCACGCCGGTGCCGGCGATCTGGATACTGTTGGCGTAGGTTACATCGTTCTCGATGCCGCCCGCCGCGAGCGCGGACGGAGCATAAGCGGGAGAAGCGATGGTACCGAACGTGGGGGCTCCGGTTTTACTCGCCTGATAGCCCGTGCTGCCCGCGTTGCCGGCTGCGACTACGACGAGAATTTCTCCGTTGTCGATAGCCTGCTCGATGGCGTAGGCGGCTGGGTCGCAAGGTTCGCCCTCGGGCTCACCGCAGATTTGTCCGGTATCGAGCGGTCCACCGAAAGCCGGACTGCCCGAGGAGAGATTGGCGATGTCCATGCCGTCGAGGACGGCGTCTTCGAGCGCGCTCATGATGCCGGAATCGGAGGCGTAGTCGTTTACTTCCGGCGAACCATAAATCTTATAATTCCCCAGGAAAGCCTGAGGGGCGACGCCCGAAATGGACGCGCCGTCTACCGTGCCGGGAACGCCGGCAGCCACTGAGGACACCGCGGTACCATGGCCGTCCAGATCCTGAGCGGAAAGGTCGTCTGGCCGGGAGTCCGCTGCCGGGTCGGCCGGATTGCTGCCAGCAGTCAGGTAATTCACATAGCTGCGGGCGACGATCACTTTATTGGTGGTGTAGGCGCAGTTTGAGGGAACGTCGCACTTTGGAAAGCCGGCCGGCGTGGTGAGCGTGGAATCTTGAAAGGACGGATGCGTTTGGTCGATCCCGGTGTCGATGATGGCGATCTTGAGGCCCGCTCCGGCATTGCTCTGACCGCCGATTTTCGAGGCGGCCCAAGCGCCTTGCACGTCGCTGAGAGTCAGCTGATCGTTCAGATGGTAGCGCTTGGAGGGGATTACAGCCTTGACGCCGGGCAGGCTTTTTAGCGCTGCCGCCTGGGCCGGGGTGGCCTTTACGAAGAGCGCGTTGGCCAGATGTTGGACGCCTCCGATCACGCGGACGTTGATGGCTTCAATCTGCCGGGTGAGGTCCGCTTGGACCTGCTTCAGATGCTGCCGGTAAGGCTCCGAGACAGCGCGAGTCGCTTCGATGCGCCCGGGATAGCGGCTGACGACGGATGGCTCGTTGAGCATCACGACGTACTCCCGCGACAGGGGAGGCGCCGCGAGGGCGGTCTGGATCAGAAGGAGAGAAAGAAGCGTAAATCGACGCACGAATTGGGGGACGCTGGAAGTCATGGTTACGTAAGCTGCTTTTTGTAAAGAATCATTTTCATCTTAAGGCACTGCTTCAGCCAAGCCGCGCAACTTGGTCCGTGGATTGCTTTAATTAGGCGCGAAAGCTCAATGAATATGGCTGGACATCTGCATTCGGGTGCGACTGGGCACCACACCCCGCGCGATTATGCGCGGACTCCCCTCAACATCTATTGGGAAATGACCCAGGCTTGCGCACTCGCCTGCCGCCACTGCCGGGCGACAGCGATGCCCAGCGCGGATCCGATGGAACTGAGTTTCGACGAAGGTGTGCAGTTCCTGCGCCAGATTCCGGAGTTCGGCGATCCGGTGCCGCAACTGATTTTGACCGGCGGCGATCCTTTGCAGCGCGCCGATTTATACGAACTGATCGACGAAGCCCGCAGCCTGGGGATCGGAGTTTCGATCACCCCGGCGGCCACCGCCGCTTTCACGCGCGAGGTTCTGGTGCGATTGAAGGAGCACGGAGTGGAAGGTTTAGGCCTGAGCTTGGACGGTTCCACCGCGCTCCGCCACGATTCTATTCGCCAAGTGCCGGGCACGTTCGACCGGACCATCCAGGCCATGAGATGGGCGCAAGAACTCGACATGCCGCTGCAAGTGAATACGCTGGCCGCCGCGGAAACAGCGGACGATATGGAGAACATCTACGAACTGCTGAAGCCTTTCGCGGTGGCACGCTGGAGCCTGTTCTTTCTGATTTCGGTGGGGCGCGGACGGGTACTGGAGCCGCTGACGCCGCATGAAGGCGAGAAGCTGATGGCTTGGGTTTACGATACATCGCGAAAGGCGGAGTTCACTGTGGCCACGACGGAAGCGCCTTCGTACCGGCGGGTCGCCCTGGAGCGCATGCGAGGCGAGGGCATGACGGGCGAACAGATCAAACGCAGTCCGGCTTATCGCGGGTTTGGAATCCGCGACGGGCACGGGATCATGTTCGTGTCGAATACAGGCGAAATTTGTCCCGCCGGATTCTTGCCGCTGGCGGTGGGCAACGTCCGAAGCGATCGGGTGGCCGATATTTATCGGAACGCGCCGTTGTTTCAGCAGTTGCACGATCCGGCGCAGTTGGAAGGGCGCTGCGGCTTATGCGAATATCACACGCTGTGCGGTGGATCGAGAGCGCGGGCGTATGCGGCGACGGGGAATCCACTGGGGAGCGATCCGTTCTGTCAGTATGCGCCGGGGTGAGGCTCGGTTCGACGGCTTTTTATTTTCTGCGCAGCGGATCGAAATCATCCGGCTTGGTCTGGCAGAGAGTGCCAAGTTTCTCCAGGTCGGCGAGGGTAGCGTTGGGTTTACGCATGAAATCGACCAGGTTTATAGGGGCGGGAGCGGTCGATTTGGGTTCGTTTTGTACGGGCCGAATGACGGGCTTGGGTGCGGCAGCTTGGGCCTCGTGAGCGCGGCCGCGCTCCAGTTCCTGCTTGGCCTTGTAATAGGACCGCTCGGCAGCAGCCATGTAGCGCTGTAGAGAGGCGTAGGCGTTGGCGTTGCCGGCCAGCATGGCGGCGACGATGACCGCATCGGGATTGGTACGATCGGTGTCCTGGCTGACCATTTGTTGAATCAGCGCGGCTTCCACACGTTGGAGACGGGCAAGCTTCCAGCGGGATTGGACCATGAGCTGGATCAGGAAGGATTCGTGATCGTTGTGAGGTTGGAAGGTTTCGAAGTAGCCGTGGATCAGGCGATCGAAGGCTTGGGAATCTTCGTGAGGGAGAACGGCGAAGTGGCCGGACCAACCGTGAGTGGTCGCATTGCGGCTGGAGGCAGCCTTCCCCTCGGGCGACGACGGCCCGGTGCTGAGGGAGGCGTTGTGTTGGTTGGCAAGGATTTGGGCGGTGGTACTCATGCGACTTGAGAGTAGCAGGCGGGGGCGGGAAACCGGGTGGGAAGAAGTGGGGAAATTCACGGGAAGGCACTGATAACGAGGGAGTAAAGGTCTTTGGAAATAGTTGTGAACGGGTTTTGGCGGGGGGCACCGACGCAGATGGCGCGCTACCCGTTGCCGGGCGCGAAGCCTGGTTTTAGTTAAACTGGAGGTGCCCCAGCGAAACAAGAGGTGCATCTTTGGCAAGTCTGAGCGATTCCGGAAACTGCTAAACGCGATGTCATTCCCCGGAATCGACTCTCGGCCTGACGTTTGCGGTGGCGAACCACGCATCGTCGGCACTCGGATTCCGGTTTGGCTCCTGGAACAGGCGCGCCGCCTGGGCGCAAGCGAACGGGAGTTGCTCGAAGCTTACGCATCTCGTCGAGCCGCAGATCTGGTGGACGCGCCTATGCGGACGAGCACACGGCTGAAATTGGAGATCAAATTCGCGACAACGAAACTGCTTAGTGGCCCGGTTCTACGCAGACAACCGCCGCCATTTTTTGCAACTGCATCGGAGGCGGACTGAAGGCCACGCAGGCATAGTCCTATGCACCTTTGATTTAGATTATTGGGGACAGGCTCAGCGAATAGACATGGCCCTTACAAACCTGCTCGAAACGAAGAACGCGGTGGTTCGCGTGAATCGGCCCGGCTATGCATCCGTGCTCCGGCGTCGTTTCTAGCGTGTGTCAGGCCAACGTCAGCCTGCGTCCCTTTGGTTCAGGAACCGGATCGCCAAACTCGTTCGCCGTGTCTATCCAAAAGTGAATCGCATCCTGAGCATTGAGAAGCGCCTCCTCCTGAGTCGAGCCATGCGCCGCACAGCCTGGAAGTTCAGGCACCTCGGCGACGAACGCATCGTCCTCGTCGCTCCAATAGATAATGATTTCGTATTTGATCATCGTTTCGAACCAAGCTTTGCATTAATAATTATCGCCCGGACCTGATTAA
>Ga0302319_10017969_pt1 | contig 12926 bp, 12 predicted proteins | sample Bog_T0_2_FD_203319 | JGI IMG/M metagenome (GOLD analysis project Ga0302319, IMG submission 203319) | Peat permafrost microbial communities from Stordalen Mire near Abisko, Sweden - Bog_T0_2 | ecosystem: Environmental > Terrestrial > Soil > Wetlands > Peat | place: Sweden: Abisko, Stordalen Mire...
TACCAAAAGCATGGATTAGAAATTGGGGGCTATCCGGCAAAGCGCCAACGCCCACGGTGTGGGAGTACGGGAAGGCTCATTTGAAATGGACTTGGCCGCTGGAGTCCAAATTCGCAACCGCGAAGAACCGAGCCGTGTCCTTCTTTGACACCCAAATGCACAGTGTTCGATACTTCAATTGAGACCTTTTTCCTCCATTTCCAACTTCCACCCTCATCGGCGACCTGCAAGGTGACCCACCCACTCCATGAAGCTCCCTCGACACGCTGAAATCTGGCTTCTGCCCTATCTCAAGGACCATTTCCGAAGGAGTTCGAGGGCAGCCGGGGTCAAGCGAGCGTGGATAGCAATCACCGACCACTACGAACCGTGGGGCATGGGCGCTTCGCTTCAAGAGGCGCACGCGCGTGTTGCACTCTGGCGCGAGAAGTGGCCTCAAGTCGCCGAGTTGGCTCCAAGAGACAGCGCAGGAAATCGCGCCCAGTACACCTTCTTCTATCCGCAAGAGGAGTACCACCGCGAACTTCTCAACGCACTCGCGGAGATCGTGCGGCTCGGCGTTGCCGATGTTGAAGTGCATCTCCATCACGACAACGAAAAGCGCGAGTCCTTCATTCAAAAAGTAACGGAGTACTGCAATCGCCTGACAGACGATCACGGACTGTTGCGCAAGGTCGATGGACGCGCGGTCTTCGGCTTCATTCATGGAAACTGGGCGCTCGATAACTCGCGCCCCGACGGAAAGTGGTGCGGCCTTCCTGGGGAAATCGCACTGCTCCGCGATCTAGGATGCTATGCCGACTTCACCATGCCTTCCCTTCCCTCGGCAACCCAGGGGCGCATCGTCAACCAGATCTATTGGTGCACAAACAATCCGGACAATCGGCCCAAGTCCTACGATCGGGGCATCGAGGCAGCCGTCGGCGCGGGAAGACAGGGCGACCTGCTCATGATCACCGGGCCGCTCGGGCTCCGATTTGGCGATCGCGTGAAGCCAAGACTCGAAACCGGCGAAATCGCCGGCTATGATTTACCGACTCCTGAACGGGTGAGCCGCTGGCTCGATATTGCTCCCACCGTCGGAGAAGATCTCTTTCTCAAGCTCTATACGCACGGCGCACAGGACAGAAACATCTTGCCGCTTCTCGACGGCGGCCTTCCGAATCTCTTTCGCTGGCTCAAGGAAGAGACCGATCGCAGAGGAATCGCGGTCCACTGGACGACCGCTTGGCAGATGTACAAAGCCGCGGATGCTGTGATCCATGACCGGGACCCCTTGGCGATTTCCAATTAGACTATTCCACGATATAGACAGCATGAGGGAGTCAATGAACGGCAAACGATACGACGCACTCGTGATCGGCTCCGGCGCGGCCGGCAGTATTGCCGCGTGGGAGCTGACCAGGCGCGGCCTTAACGTGCTTCTGCTCGAAGCCGGCCCGGACATCACCGAGGCCGACTTCAAAGTGCCGGACGCGCCGCGGCAGAAGGGGATCAATCTCAAATCGCGAGCCCTCGCCGTGCTGCGTGGCCAGTACATTCAGGCGCGCATCGGCTTCTTCGGCGAGCAATTCAAGCACCTCTTCGTAAACGATCGTGAAAACCCCTATACGACCCCATCCGACGCCTTCTACCTCTGGATTCGTGGTCGGCAGTTGGGGGGCCGCTTGCACCTCTATGGCCGCGTCCTGCTGCGCATGACGGATGTCGACTTCAAGGCTGCAAGCCGAGACGGCTTTGGAGAGGACTGGCCGATTTCATACTCTGACCTTGCGCCATATTACGACCGCGTCGAGGAGTTCCTCGGTGTCTACGGCGACGACGACAGAATTCCCAACCTCCCCACCGGCAAATACACAGGCAAGCCCAAACTCACTGCCGTCGAAAAGGACTTTAAGGCAAAGGTCGAAGCAAACTGGCCTGGCCGTTCCGTGATCTCGTGGCGCTATGCAGCTCCCAACCTCAAGCGCATCCCGCTCGGCATTCTGGCTGCAAAGCAGACCGGGCGTCTCACCATTCGTCCCAACGCAGTCGTCAAACGCATCGTCGTCGACGACTCAACCGGCAAAGCAACTGGCGCTGAATTCATCGACCGCCTGACCAAAAAAGCCGAGACAGTCGAGGCGAACGTGGTCGTCGTTTGCGCCTCAACCATCGAGTCCGTTCGCCTGCTGCTCAACTCAGCTTCTTCAAAGCATCCCAACGGTCTCGCCAACTCCAGCGGCCTTCTCGGCCGGTATTTCATGGATCAATGCCCGAGCCAGATCTATGGGTCGATCCCCGGCGTCAGTGGCTCCGAGGGCGACGACTCCGCGCCTCCCGATCCCTTCTACGGGCCTGCCGGCGGCGTCTACATTCCCCGCTTCCAGAATCTCGACCGTGTGACTCATCCCAGGTTCCGGCGCGGCTTTGGAGTGCAGGGTGCAATCGGCCGCGGCAATCTTTCCAACGATCAACCGGCGATCTACGGCCTCATGGGTTTCGGCGAAACGCTCCCCTACTTTGACAACTGCCTCACCATCGACCGCCGTCGCAAGGACGCATGGGGCATTCCCGCTGTCCATATCAAGTGCACTCTTGCCGAGAACGAACGCGAACTCATCGTCGGACAGACCCGCTCCATTCGCGAAATGGTGGAAGCGTGCGGATACAAGGTCACGTTCTCCGGCTCAGCGCTGGGTCTCGACAATCCCAGCGAAGTCTTCAAAGATGCAAGCTGGCTCAGCCGCACCATGTTCAAGGCCAACTTCAAAAAGAGCATGGCCGTGGGCGCTGCGATTCACGAGTGCGGCGGCGCCCGCATGGGTTCCGACCCGGCAAAATCCGTCGTCAATGAGTACAACCAGTCCTGGGATGTGAAGAATCTCTTCGTCACCGACGGCAGTTGCTTTGTCTCGAGTGGAACCGTCGGGCCGGCGCTCACCATCATGGCGTTGACTTCGCGAGCCTGCGAGTACATCGCCGGCGAATACAAGAACGGTCAGCTCTGACCAAAACTCTGTGTCCCATCCTTTCCGCATGCTTTGCGAAATGGGTGGGATCCGGCCTCCTAGCTTCGCCCACAAACCACTATCGTCCGGGTGCCCCAGGTCCCTCGCATTTGGGGACCTGGAAGACCTCAATCAAACGCCGCCGCTCTCGGTCTGAATCCGTTTCAGGCCAGCCCCAGCAGCCTTCCCTGAATCGTCTTCAGCTCTTCCACCGTGAACCTGCGCTTCTCCACCGCCCTCACGTTCGCCTCAAGATGCTCCCCCCGCATCATCGAAAACACCAGCGCATGCATCCCTGCCGCCTTCAGCCCAATCCCCAGCAGAGCCTCCAGAACCATCTCATCTCCTCCGCCCCGGAGCTTCTCGCGCAGCTCGCTCGGAACTGTCTCATCGCGGCTTGCCGCAGCCAAAGCGCCTGCAAACCGCTGCATGCGCTCTTCGCTGCCAAAGGGATGATTCCCAACTAGCAACATCTCCCGCTGATTGCGAGCGGCAAATCCAGCTACCAAAGAACTGAACGGATCGGCGTTGAACTGCGCCGCGCCAATCGTCCGCGACCCGCTCTCGATCGCAGCGTCAATTACCTCCGCGCGCGCATAAAGCCCTACCCTCAAAACCTTCCCTGATCCCACCAGCCCGTCGAGCGCGGCCATCAACTCGCCATCGTGCAGGACAGCCTCTGTTGCCTCATGCAGAAACAGAATGTCGACGTAATCGGTCCGCAATGCCCGCAGGCTAGTCTCAATCGACTCCCGCACTCCCGCCACGGAAAACTGCCCGGGACCACCCGCGCTCTTCCCCTTGCCCCGCACCAGCCCGCGAACTCCCGGCACTTTAAATGCAACCCGAACAGCCCCAACCGCTATCCGCTTCACGCCGCTCTGTCTCTGCGGCGCGATTCCGTACTTGGTCGCCACTACAGCCCGCTCCCGCTTTCCCCGCAGAAACTCCCCTAGCACCGCCTCCGCCTCGCCGAATCCGTAGCTGCGCGCCGTATCGAACAGCGTGATCCCGCTCTCCCACGCCTCACCCATCGCGCGCAACGAAGCGCCGCGCCCCACGCGCCCCATCACTGATCCGCAACCGAATCCCAGCACCGATGTGCGCAGGTTCCCACAAACGCTCTCGATCATCGACCCCATTCTAACGGGCGCGGTCTCCCCCTCTTGCGCAACCAAAACCGCAACTGCCCGTACGGTAAACTTGAAAGGGCATCCACTGCATACCAGACAAACCCATGACCGTTCCAGAGCAAATCTCCCCATGAGCCTCAACGTCCTGCTGGTCAACTACACATTTCCCCCGGTCGGCGGGGTCAACGTGCTGCGCGTTGCCAGTCTGGCTCGCTACCTACCGGCTAACGACATTCGTGTCGACGTCCTTACCACGCGGAATCCATCTTCGGTCGGCGCCGATCCATCCCTGCTCAACGACATCCCGCCCGAAGTAACGGTCCATCGCACCATCACGCTCGACCTTCCCTTCAGCCTCAAAAAGGCCATCAAGCGGCTCCTCACCGGGTCTCGCCCTCCTACGGAGCAGGCCCACAAAGACGCCCCCCCCGGCAGCCCGAATCCGGCCAAGCTGAACCCTCTCAAACAAATCGTCCAGAACGCGCTCCTCCCCGATCCACAGGTCACCTGGCTGCCCATCCTTACCCGTGTAGCGCCTCGCATCGTCCATAACCGGAAGATCGATCTCGTCCTCATCTCCTGTGCCCCGTTCTCCACGCTTCGCCTCGCGGAATCGCTTCGCAAACAGTTTCCTCGCCTGCCCATCGTCCTGGACTTTCGCGATGAGTGGCTATCGACCACATTCGATGTTGCGAGCTTCAACTTCAGCCGCACCGAGCGCGCGCGAGTCTTCTCCATCCAGGCCGAAGCGCGCGCCGTCGCCAGCGCTACTTGCGTTGTTTCCGTAACCGAAGCAGCCCGGTGCGAAATTCGCTCGCGCTATCCGCATGAGCCCGACGAGAAATTCAAATACATCCCCAACGGCTTTGACGCCACGCGGCTTTCGCCGGCGCGAACCGACGCGGCCATTCGCACCGACTCGCGAATCGTCATCGCCTACATCGGAAGCGTGTACGCCTCGACCGAACCAACCAAACTCGTCGAAGCGCTCAAGTCCCTGCCCGACCAGCTGCGTTCCCGCTTCCTGATCCGCTTCATCGGCCATATCGAAGAGCCCCGCTACCGCGCTGCTCTCCTCGAATTGGGCGATATGATCCAACTCCAGGGCTATCTGCCCCAGCACCAGGCCCTCGCAGCGATGAACGAGGCCGACTACGTCCTGCTCATCACCCACGACCGCCTCAACGTCTCAGCCAAGTTCTACGACTACATCGGCGCGGGCAAGCCGATCCTTGCGTGCGTCCACCCCGACGGCGACGCGCGCCTTCTGATCGATCAGTTGCGAGCCGGATGGTGGGCTGACAGCCAGGATGTTGCCGCAATGCGCAGACTCTTTCAGGAAGCTGCCGATCGCGGCAACCCGCCCTTCGCCGACTTTCATCCGGAAACCACCGGCATCGCGGCCTACGAACGAAGCGTCATTGCCAGACGCTACGCCGGCCTCCTTCATTCCATTGCAAACAGTTCCTCCACCGGCTGCGCGCCGCAGCGCGCCGCTGACACCGAAGCGGCAAAGGCCTGATCATGCTCAGAATCGCGGTAGTCACGGCCCATTACCCCAGCTCCACCGAGCCGACCCGTGGCCGCCCCGCCTACCAGACCCTCCGTGTGCTGTCGCGCCAGTGCGAAGTAGAGGTCTTCTATCCCCACGCTGCCTATCCGCCATTACTCCGGCCGCGCAGCCGCACCTACGCGTCGCTTGACCACGTGTACGCACTGCCCTGCGTCACCGCCCACTACTACGACTACCCCGTCTTGCCGCTCGTCTCTCGCCCTTTCAACGGCTGGGTTGCGGGCCGCGCGCTTCTGCCTCACGTCAGGCGCTTCCGTCCCGATCTCGTCTTCAGCTATTGCCTATATCCCGACGGGTATGCCGGCCTCACCGTCGCAAGAGCCCTCTCTGTCCCCTTCGCCGCAATGGGCGTCGGGTCCGACGTGCACAGCATCCAGGACCGCTTCTCGCTGCAGCACACCAAGACTCTTCTGCGCGAAGCCGACCTGCTGCTTGCCATTAGTGGAGATCTGCGCGAGCGCATGATCGCGATGGGAGCACCGCCCACAAGAACCCGCACAGTCATCAGCGGCTCCGACCCCGAGGTCTTCCACGTTCGGGACCGCGCAGCCGCCCGCGCACAGTTGGGAATCGATTCCTCCACTCAAGCGGTAGTCTTCATCGGCCGCATGGACCTCCGTAAAGGTCTACGTGAACTTGTCGAGGCAGCGGCATCCCTGCACCCGCAACGGCCAAGCCTTCACGTCTTCCTCGTCGGGGAAGGACACGACGCGCCTCTTGTTGAAAGCGCCATCGCCGCCAACAATGCAAGTGAATTCATTCACACCATCCCGGCTTGCAGCTTCGATCAGGTTGCCGTCTGGATGGCGGCAGCCGACCTGGTCACGCTTCCCAGCTACATGGAAGGCTGCCCCAACGTCGTCCTCGAAGCGCTCGCCTGCGGCCGCCCGGTGGTTGCGACCAACGTCGGCGGAATCCCGGAGCTCGTGACCGACGCATGCGGCCGCCTTGTCCCTCCGCGCGATTCTCGAGCACTCGCCAACGCACTCGATTCAGTCCTCGGCAGCACTTGGGACGCCTCATCCATCGCGGCGCATTGGAGTCGCAGCTGGAGCGTCGTGGCCGGCGAATTGCTCGATGCCCTGCGGACCATCGCCCCAAAGGCTAAGCTGGAACAGCATGACCAATAACTCCATTTCGTTTCCGAGCCAAAGTTCGTCGTGGACACGCAAACTCTACCGTATGCTCGCGCGGCTCTGCGCCGTCGCTGGCCTCGTCACCCTCCTCACCCTCTCTACGCCTCTTGTGCATTGGTGGGCAATCGCCAGCGCCGGCCCCATCGAGCAACCCAATGGCGACATCTTGATTGTCCTGAGCGCGGCACGCGACCAAGGGAATGGAATGTCCTTCTCCTCGTATTGGCGAGCCCGCCAGGCTGTCGACGCGTGGAGGGCCGGTGGGTTCACCAGGGTTGTGGTCAGCGGCAAAGGCGTCCCGGCCATCTCGCAGTTTCTGGCGGCCGAAGGCGTTCCGTCCGAATCAATCCTGATCGAAGACACATCCCAGAGTACGCGCGAAAATGCCATCAACACCGCGCGGCTCATCCAGAACATGCCCGGCAAACGAGTGCTGCTCACAAGCGACTTTCACATGTTCCGCGCGCTGCGCACATTCCGGAAGGCCGGCGTTGACGCCGCGCCCATGGCCGTTCCTGACGCAATCCGAAACTCCAATGGTTGGGCTGGTCGCTTCTCGGCTCTACAAAACCTGGTTGTCGAGAACTTCAAGATTATTTACTACGCGATCCGCGGCTGGATCTAGCGTGTTGAGTTTGAGATTCGTACGACAATAAAGGTGCAATCCCGGCCGGCCTGTGCCCCTGAGCGCGACCGAAGACTGTAGCGCCGGCCTCCCGGCCCTCAGCGGCTCCCAGAAATTGAATTCTGCGGTGTCGCTTCCTCCGCGAGAGTAATCGCTCGTTACCTGCCCGTCGATTGCGCGCGAAGATACTCAAACGTCCGCATCAGCCCTTCCTGCGTCGATACAACCGGTCGCCATCCCAGCCCGCGCAGCTTTGCATTGCTGAAAGTGTTCCCGCCCCACGCCGCCGCTGCCTTGTAGCGCGTGATGATCGCCGGCAACTGTCCCCGCGAGCGCCGGTGATAATTCTCCAGCCTGCCTGCAAGGAACCTGGTTGCAAAATACGGCAAGCGAACCGACCTCAGCTTCTTCACATGCTTTTTGTATTCACTTAGGTACTGCGCGGCGGTTGGCATCTCGTCATCGTGCACGTTGTACACCTGCCCCGCAGCCTCGGGATGTGTCGCCACCACCACAATCGCCTCGGCGCAGTTGACGACGTAAGACAGCGGCAACAGGTTGTTCCCGCCCATATGAACAAACATCGGCCCTACCTGAATCCCAACCCGATTCGAAAACGCGCCCCCGCCCGGCCCGTAGATCACGCCGGGTCGCAGCACCACCAACTCGAATCCAAGGTTCTGCTGATACTCCCTTACCAATTGCTCCTGCCTGAGCTTCGAATGCGAATACGGATCGCGGCGCTCGGGGACCTGCTCCAGTGGTGTCGACTCATCCACGAGCGCCCCTCGTCCCATTGGAACCACCCCATACACGCCAAACGAGCTCACCAGCACCACCCGCGTTTGGGCGATCTTGGGCTCGGTTCGCGCACCGAGCGCTTCCAACAAGTTGCGCGCCGTCACCACCGAATCCACAAACAACTCGGCAGGAGCGCCCTTGAGCCCCGCCGCCAGATGAATCATGATCCCGGCGTCCGCCACGGCTCGCGCGCAGTCCGCTTTGGACTTCAGGTTGCCGTAGCAGATCTCAACGTTCGATCCAGGATTTGCCGCCGCCAACTGTTCAATCCGCGCGGCTTTGCTCTTGTCGCGTAGAAAGCATCGAATATCGCTCCGCCCATGAGCCAGCAACCGCTCCACCACGTTCACGCCCAGAAAGCCGCCCGCCCCGGTTACAAGGATCTTCACGCCCGCACCTCAGGATAGACTTGCACGAAGATCCGTTCCATAAGGTCCGAGACGCGCAGAATGTCGCGATACGCAATCGGCGGATCGGTGTCCTCCTCAATGCATTCATAGAACTCCGTCAGCAGCGTGCGCATGCCGTCGAAGAAATGAAACCGATGCCGCCGGAATCGGCCCACATTCCGCAGTCCTTGGCGCCAATAGTCCCCTGCTACCTGAAACGGCGGCCGCAACCGCCCCAGCGCCGATGGGAACGACTGCTTGCGCTCCAGCACCAGCGTCCGCGCATTGAAGTCCACGTGCGCCGTGTTCTTCGTTCCATACACGCGAAGCGTCTGCCCAACCGGGCGTGCATTTGCGCAAAACGTAGCGTACGCGCTGGTCTGCCTTCCCTTGATCATCACTCTCAGCTCGTCCAGAATCTCGCCCCGACCCGAATCTGCAGCCCCGCCATCGCGCTTGTAAGCGATCGCATGAATATACGGTTCATCGTCATCGAGAAACGGAACGATCTTGTTCAGCACATGATCCATCATGTTCTGGAAGAGCTTGCCCGGAAGCCGATGCACCCAGTGGTCAGGATCGCGCTGCAAGGCGAGCCCGAACTCTCCCGCAAGATCGTAGCCGGTGTAGCTTTCAATGTGCACCGCGCTGCCAAGCACGCCCGCATCGTACAGTCGGTGCAACTCCAGCGCCTGCACTTCGAAATTCGGCCAGTAATTCACGGTCAGTTTTTTCTTCGCCTCAACCACTGCGGCGACCAGCGCCTCCGCCTCCGCATGGACCAGCGCTACCGGCTTCTCCAGAAAAACATGACAGCCTGCCGCCACAGCCTGCCGCGTGAGCGCGAGGTGCGATTGCGGAGGAGTGGTGATGTGTACAACGTTTGGGCTCTCTGCGGCAAGCATCTTTGCGCAGTCCGTGTACCACCGGGGGATCGAATAACGAACGGCCAGTTGCTCCGCCATGATGGGCTCCTGGTCGCAGACCGCCACCACCTCCGTGCCGGGAATCTTCCTGGCCTCCTCGACGTGCGCATCGGCAATCTTGCCGCACCCGACGATCGCCACCTTCAGGCCCATTCTTCGTTCCCCTCGAGGCGCAAACCGAGACGCATTCTCGCGGTCGTCACCTCAACCAGAATACTTGAGCCGCTCGCATCCTCCGATAGACGTGCCGCAAGATTCAACCTCGACCGATGAACCGTAACCGCCTCCAGATCGCGTCGAATTACGCAGGGCTGGCTCCTTGAAACGGCATTCGGCCTGCGCGCACCTCAAGCATCGGCATGAGATTCAAGCCGCATTCGACTCGCTGCTTAGTTCTGAGGTATCGCCGACCGCAAATCGAGTGCGAGGGTATTTGCGCCAGCGTGGACCTGAACGGCTTGTCCCCAGATATAAGCCTGCCGGTTGTAGATGGCAGAGATCATCAGGTAATACGTGCCGGGTGGAACGCCGGGAAAGGTTCCAGCGCCATTTGCATCCGCACGCACGGCGGAGATAGCGCTGGCGTTGATGGCGGCTTTCACCTTGGGGCAGTCCGGTGAATTCGTCCCGCAGGCGATGCCGGCGTACTTATACGCGGATGTTCCCTGGGGGACTGTCACGCCGCCCCTCGCCAAAGAATCGGCATAGCTCCAGCGCAGCAACAGAAACGACCGTCCTGCGAGCGCATTCGGCACGCCCGGCTGCGCGGGAAGTCCCGAGACGATCGAGAGTGCGGCACTCCCCAGCGGAGCCTGAGGGGTAGAGAGCGTTCCGCCGTTGTTATACGCGGCCGTGCCCGGCGCCGCGGCAGTCGCAGCCGTCGAGTCCGCAATCCCGCCGTTCATTGGAATCTGCTTGCTCGGGCTCAGAAGACCAAGGTTGCAGGTCCGCTCCATCGGAGCGAACGTGAAGTCGTCGTTCTGATCCTCACCGGTGACGATGCGCCCATGCACCTGGTACGGTGCCGAGCTGCCTGGGTCGAGCGACCCATCCGCGTGGAAAGCTAGTGCGAGCGAGTGATCGGGCGCATTTATCTTCACCACTGCGCCGGTCCCGCTGGCCTCTACCGCGTACGGATAGGCGCGGGCCGCGTCCGGACCGCAACCAACAATCGCGGACTCAGGAAAGAACTCAACACTGAATCCCGTGGATGCCGCGAAGATGCCGTGCATCCGAATGCCAGGAGGCGTCGGCGGCCCCTTGTCGCCACCCATCATGCTTTTGAGCAAGTCGGTTTGCATCGTCTGCATGCCAACAATTGCTTCTTTTGAAGAGAGATTGAGCGCGGGGCAGGTGGCCGTGCGTGGCGCGAAGTTGGTATAGCCTGGGTCGTGGTGCACTCGATTGCCTACCGAGTCATAGTAGTTCCCTGCATTGTCCACCTGCGTGCCCTTTTGCGCTGCGGTTTTGCCGGCTACGTAGCCGGCCGCAACCACGCCCTGAATGGTTACAGGGCCGGGCCCGGTAATCGTTCCGTCCGGGTGGAAGGTGAGCATGAGAGGCCGGGGCCGGGTGTTGATGATCAGCGTCGCTCGGTTGCTCTCAAATCGTAGCGAGTAGGCCTCCTGATTGGGCGACAGAAATGCACAATTGACCAGAACGCCGCCGTCGATGAAGTCGAGCCGCCAGTTCCCTGCTCCCTCAAACACTCCTGCCATGTTCGCGCCCGATGCAGGACCGCTCGCCTTATCCGCCCCCCGGCAATACCGAGCCAATCATCTGCGTGAACGCGCCGAGAAGCTGGTTGCCCGTGCAACTTGCGGGCAGGCGGCCTGAGCTGACGCATCTCCGCATGGCTCGCTCCTCTGCATTCTTTGGCGGCGCAATCTGCGATCCATCCCCCGCGTTTGCCTGCCCGGCCACCGGCGCCGGAGCCCGCATCTGCTCTTCCGACTTCGCTACACTCGCGTTGTAGATGTCCTGTTGCTTTTGCTGAAACGCTTTTGCGGCAGCGGCCTGTTTTGCGCTGGGCTGGGTGCACGTGGGAAGCAGCTTCTTCAGCGCCCCGCGGCTGACATAGGTGTAGGAATTCATGCCGTTGGGCAGCAGCTTGTCAGGGTGCGCAACCATGCAGTTGGAGGTGTCGGATGTGTCGCGAATATTGCAATTCTCGATGTAGATGTGCTCGCCGCTGCAGACGTAGGTAACGCCGATAGGGATATCCTGGGCGCCGGCCGAAGCTGCCGCGAGGACAGCCGCACAAAGTGCGAGGGTCAGTGTGCCGATGCGGAATGGCGCTGCAATGCTGGCGCTGCGATGCGAACACATAAGAACCTCCGAAGAGCAAGGGACCGCCGGATCGCGATGGCCCAGGTCTTCTTTTCTGCGACTGCCTGACTAGAAACTCGGGCAGCCGTGGGGAAACGGAGTCCTGATGGTAGTACCGAGCGACGGGCCAGGGCAAGAACGGTTTTTCGGAGCAGAACCAGGTGTCCCAGAGATTTACTCCGGATAACCGGAACCTGAACTCCCCCATTCTTGGACTTTTGCTGCCGGATGTTCCCGGAAACGAACTCCTCAGATCGAGTGGATGAATCCACTTTAGTCTCGGATCGACACAATTTCTTTCGCCATTCGATATGAAACCGGATAAAGTAATGGCCAACGGCTCTCTACCCGCTTCGTTCGTGACGCCTTTGCCGCGCCGCGGTGGGGTGTGCAGCCCGTTGGTGGCCTTTTTCTCCGCGTTGTTTTTTGAGGTGACTCCCAGTGAACGATGTCAGTTGCCCACGGTGTGGCGGGTCGTGTCCGCCAAATTCTGCGTTCTGCGGAGCCTGCGGCGCTCCGCTGCCGGCGCAACAATCGAATGTCCCCGCGGATAGCCCTTCGACGCTTGAAGTGCAGCCACCCGCCGAAATCCTGGCTGCGCCCCCCTATCCCACTCCGCCTCCGCCCAATGCTTATCCGCCGCCACCGCCAGCTCATGCCCCGCTCCCGGGCGGTTATGCACCGCCTCCTGGCGGTACTCCGCCGCCCCCCGGCGCATTTCCCCCGCTCGTTCCTGGCATCAAGGTGGTCGGTGACAACACCAAGTGGGCCATCGGGTTGGGCATCGCCGGCTTCTTCTGTTGCGGACCCTTCAGCACCGTACCCGGCATCTTTCTCGCCAAGAAGGATATGGACGAGATCGCCGCTGGCCGGGCACCGAATCGCGACGAGGGCTGGGCCAGGGTCGCCTTCTACCTCAACATCGTTGCCCTGTGCCTGTCGGTTCTCGGCATGTGCCTGTTCTTTGGCTTTGCCGGGATGCGTCGTTTCTAAAGCCAAAGGGGGGTGTGTCCCCATGTATGGGC
>Ga0302319_10017971_pt1 | contig 12925 bp, 11 predicted proteins | sample Bog_T0_2_FD_203319 | JGI IMG/M metagenome (GOLD analysis project Ga0302319, IMG submission 203319) | Peat permafrost microbial communities from Stordalen Mire near Abisko, Sweden - Bog_T0_2 | ecosystem: Environmental > Terrestrial > Soil > Wetlands > Peat | place: Sweden: Abisko, Stordalen Mire...
ATGGCGTTTTGGCCGTTACCCAACGGTGGCGAGTTGCCCGCCGTCTCCGGCCAACCTGGCGCCGCTCTTTCTTACAACAATCCCCGCCAGCATATCCGCGAAGATTTCGGCACAGTGCGCACTGATTATGTGAAGAGCGACCACGATACCGTTTCTGCCGCCTACACGATTGATGATGGCGACAACTTATCGCCTGCCGCCGATCCGCTCTTCGCTTCGAACGTCACCTTGCGCAGCCAAGTAGCCAGTCTCCAGGAAACTCACATCTTTTCGCCCACCATTCTGAATACCTTCGTGGCCGGTTATTCGCGCGCCGCTTTCGCCTACGATTCGTTTCCTCTGGAGGCCTTTCCGGCGAACCTCTCTTTTGTAACGGGCGCAAATCCCGGCGGCATCACCATTGGTGGCGGCGTCACCACCACCGGCGGCGGCACCATCACCGCTGCCGGCGCCAATAACGCCTCAAACGTGTGGAACCGCCGCAACCTGTTCACCTATACCGACACCGTGCAGATCACCAAAGGTATTCATCAGTTCAGCGCGGGCGCCTGGTTTCAGCGCATGCAGGATAACGAAGATTCCGCCTCGCGGCAGTTAGGCCAAGCCACCTTCACCAGCCTCACCACTTTTCTGCAAGGCACTGTAAGTTCGTTTCAGGTGGTGCCGAGTGCCAATGAACTGGGCTGGCGCAGTTGGTTCGGGGCGTTTTGGCTGGAAGATTCTATAAAGCTGAGTCCGCGCCTCACCGTCCGCCTCGGCTTGCGCGACGAATTCACTACCGGCTGGAACGAAGTGTCCGGCCGCGCGGCCAATTACATTACGGATGCGAACGGCCTGCTGCTAACCACGCCTACCTTGGGTGCATCCGCCTTCACCTCCAACAACGCCACAAGGCTTTTAAGCCCGCGTGTCGGCTTAGCGTGGGATGCCTCCGGCAACGGCAAGACCGCCATTCGCGCGGGTTACGGAACGTATTATTCCTTGATTGACGCCCTCAGTTTCTTGCTGAATTCGCTCCCGCCATACAACGGTTCGATCTCTTTATCGGGCCCCTTAGCTTCCATTACACCCATCAGCCGCAACGCCGTCATCGCGCCCTCTTGCGGACCCGGCGTCCCCACGCCCTGCACCACCTATGCGCCGCAAGGCGTCCAAGCAAACGCGAAAACACCAACAGTGCAGGAGTGGAATTTCTCGCTCGAGCGGCAACTGACGCATGACACAGTTCTGCGCGTCACTTATCTCGGGTCATTCGGTTATCACGAGTTACTGAGCGTCGATCCCAACACCGTGCCCGCGCAAATTTGCGCCAACGCTTCCGGCTGCACCGCTGGCGGCACCACCACCGGCGGAGCCAAAGCGCCCGTCTCGAGCCAAAGCAAAGTTTCGTTCGGCACGCCGTATATTCCGGTAGCCACGCGTCCGAATCCGTATCTCGGTGCCGGCTTCTTTTGGTACACCGAAGGCAACAGCAGCTACAACGGCCTTTTGACAGACGTTTCGAAACGCCTCAGTAAAGGCCTGCAATTCCGCGCCAACTTCACCTGGTCGAAGAACCTCGACCTCAACTCAGCCTTAACCGGCGCGCAATCCAGCAATGAAGCGCAGATGATTCTCAACCGCAACAATCTCCGCCAGGATTGGGGACCGTCTGCCCTCAACCCCAAATATCAAGGCACCGTCTCATTGCACTATGATTTGCCATTCCGCACCGGCCCCACCATCGCGCGCCGCGCTCTCGGTGGTTGGCAAGCCGCTGGCATAGCCACTATGTTGAGTGGCTTTCCGTTTACGCCACAAGTCGGTTCAAACCGCTCGGGCGATGGCGATACCCGCAACCCTGACCGGCCTTCCCTCAACCCGTCGTTCGCAGGACCCGTCATTCTAGGTCAGGCCACCGAATGGTTCAATCCCAATGCGTTTATTCTGCCGGCGTATGGGACGTATGGCAACGCTGGCCGCGGTACTTACAGCGGACCCGGCCTGGCCGATCTGGATTTGTCTCTACTCAAAGACACGCGCCTACGCGAACGCATGCAGTTGCAGTTCCGCGCCGAATTCTTCAACGCCTTGAATCACACCAACCTTGGCACGCCCAACGCCACTGTTTTTTCGAACGGAGCCATCAGCTCGTCCGCCGGAGTCATCACCGCGACCGCCACCACCTCACGCCAAATTCAGTTCGGGCTGAAGCTCGTCTTCTAGCTGGACTTCCTACATTTTCCAAGACCACTGGAGCTTCTTTGGTCTTGGTGGAGTTGGTGGAGCAGACGGTTCCGTCTGCTAAGGGCTGCAGACGCAGCCCACAGCGGGTCCCTCCTCACACCCAGCGCTTCAAACCTTTTTGTCCGATGTCTCTTCGATACTGCATCCCTTCAAACCGTATTTTGCTCGTGGCAAGATACGCAGCGTTGATTGCCGCTTGCAACGTCTCGCCGCGCGCCGTTACTCCCAAAACCCTTCCTCCACTGGTAACAAGTCGCCCATCTGCTTGTGTGGTGCCCGCCTGGAAAACGGTCGCACCGGTTGCTTCCGCCTCGGCAATCCCGTCGATCACGTCACCGGTTTGCGCTCCTTCCGGGTAGCCCTTTGCTGCCAGCGTTACGCATATCGAACAACCCGCCTGCTTTACCTCCGGTACAGTTCCCGATCCACCAGCTATTCGGTTCAGTAATTCGGCAAAGTCGCCGTCATAGCCGTGCAAAATGGCTTGCGTTTCCGGATCGCCCATGCGCACGTTGAATTCGAGAATTTTCGGCCCGTCAACCGTCATCATCAAACCCGCGTAGAGGAAGCCAGTGAAGGGCGTTCCTTCTTTGCGCATCTGCGCGAGAGTGGGTAGCATGATCCGGTCAAGGATGATTGCGGTCTGAGTACTCGTCAGGATGCGCGAATCTGTGTAAGCGCCCATGCCGCCGGTATTCGGGCCTTGGTCGCCATCGAAAACCCGTTTGTGATCTTGTGCGGGTACGAATGGAGCTAGGACTTGGCCGTCGGTAACAGCGATGAAACTTACCTCTTCGCCCTCAAGGAACTCTTCGATCACTAGGTTTGGTCCGAGCTTATGCAACGCTGCTTCTGCTTCGGCTGGGTCGAGAGCGACGATCACGCCCTTGCCCGCAGCCAGTCCGTCGGCTTTGATCACTACCGGAAACGGGAATTGCCTCAGGCACGACAGCGCTTCGCCAGAATTCGAGACCTGCTTCGAGCGGGCCGTAGGAATGCCCGCGCGCTCAAAGAATTCTTTGGCGAAGATTTTCGAGCCTTCCAGACGCGCGGCCGCTTGGGTTGGACCAACAATGCGCAACCGCCGGCGGCGGAATTCATCTACAATCCCCGCCACTAACGGCGCTTCCGGACCGACAACCGTTAAGTCTGCGCCGAGGCTTTCGGCCATATCGGCATAACCCGCTACGCCGCCCGTTGGCGTAGCCACACACGTTGCCACACTTGCAATTCCGGGGTTGCCCGGGCTAGCCCAAAGCGCTTTGACGCTCGGCGATTTCTGCAACCGCCACGCCATGGCGTGTTCTCTACCGCCGCCTCCAACAATTAATATCTTCAAGGTGCCTTTACTCCAGCTAGAATAGCGGATGTCCCCATGCAGAAGAAGTATGACGTTGTAGTGGTTGGTGCCGGGCATGCCGGTTGTGAGGCGGCGCGCGCTTGTGCCCGCCTCGGGCTGCACACGGCTATGGTCACTATGAATATTGACCTGATTGCCCAGATGTCGTGCAACCCGGCCATTGGTGGCATTGCCAAGGGCCACTTGGTCCGCGAAATCGATGCGTTGGGCGGTGTCATGGGCGAACTGACCGATGCCGTCGGTATTCAATTCCGGCTCCTGAACACTAGCCGCGGTCCCGCCGTTTGGTCGCCGCGCGCGCAATGCGACAAGAAACAGTACCGCATCCGCATGCGCCAGTGGCTGGAAAACGAACCCAATCTGCGGATTCTGCAAGCGGAAGTAGGTGAACTGCTCTTCGCGCCAACCGAAACGGGCTGCCGGCAGATTATCGGCGTCCGCCTCAAAGACGGCCGCGATCTGATGACCGAAGCCGTCGTGGTCACAACGGGTACTTTTCTAAACGGGCTCGCCCACATCGGGGAACAGAAAAATGCTTGTGGCCGCAGTGGAGAGGCGCCATCGAACACCCTTGGTGCCCAGCTTCGAACCCTTGGTCTCCAGTGGACCAGGTTGAAAACCGGTACCCCCCCTCGTCTCGACGGACGCTCCATTGACTGGTCCCGGTTCGAACAGCAGCCCGGCGATGCTGTTCCCACGCCCTTCTCCTTCATGACCGAGAAGATTGACCGTCCCCAGATCGATTGCCACCTGGCCTACACCACCGAAGAAACGCACAAGATCTTAAGCGACAGCGTTTCTCGCTCGCCGCTCTATTCCGGGCAGATTGAAGGCGTCGGGCCCCGCTATTGCCCGTCCATTGAAGACAAAATCGTCAAATTCCCCGAAAAGCGCCGGCATCAGATTTTTCTGGAGCCGGAAGGGCTGGATACCCACGAAATCTACGTCAACGGCATGTCCACCAGCATGCCCATTGATGTACAGACCGCGATGATCGCTTCCATACCAGGTCTGGAATCGGCTGAGATGATCCGGCCCGGCTACGCGATTGAGTACGATGCCATTGACCCTCGGGAGTTGACGCGGGCCCTGGAAGTGAAGTCGATTCGCGGCCTATTCCTGGCGGGGCAGATCAATGGGACTTCCGGTTACGAAGAAGCCGGCTGCCAAGGGCTAATTGCGGGTCTGAACGCGGCCTGCTCGGTCAAGGGTTTGCCCCAAACCACCTTGGCCAGAAGCGCCGGCTACGTCGGGATACTGATCGACGACCTGGTCAGCAAGGGTGCCGACGAGCCATACCGAATGTTCACCTCTCGTGCAGAGTTCCGCCTCCACCTGCGAATCGATAACGCCGATGAGCGGCTTACACCCATCGGGCGGCACCTCGGGCTGGTTGGCGATACCCGTTGGGACAATTTCAACCGTAAGCAAGAGCAGAAGGCCCGGATTCTGGATTTACTGGAAAAGACCCGGACCAGTGCCGTTCCGGAGATTGTTGGGCTGGAAGCCGCCACGGATAACCCAACGTTGCGGGTTTGGTTGCGCCGCCCGGAAGCGAAAACCGCTCAACTCGAGTCGTGGCTAGCGGGCAAGTTGGGCGGCCCCATCGTGAACGGCGTTTTGGCTACGGTCGAGACCGAGACGAAGTACGAAGGCTATTTGCTCCAGCAGGATCGGCAGATTCGCCGGCTGGTAGATGCCGAAGGGCGCGCAATTCCTGGCGGGTTCAGCTACGAAGATATCCCCGGTCTATCCAACGAGGTGCGGCAAAAGTTGAGCCGTGTTCGTCCCGTCACCCTCGGTCAAGCAGGACGAATTCCGGGCGTCACGCCAGCGGCTGTTGCCGTTCTCGACGTCTATCTGAGCCTCGCGCATGTTTCACGTGAAACATGAAGTTTTGGCAAACTACCAGACCACAGTTAAAGTGAATGTTTCACGTGAAACGTGGTAGGCTGTTGCTGAACTGTGGCGCACGTCATCTCAATCGCTAACCAAAAAGGTGGTGTCGGAAAAACAACGACCGCCATCAACCTCGCTGCGGCTCTCGCCGCTTCTGAACTCCGCGTCTTACTCATCGACTCCGACCCCCAAGGCAATTCCACCAGCGGCGTCGGCGTTTCCAAAAACGACGACCGCCGTACCATCTACGACGTGTTGCTCCGCCAAGCCCCCGCCACCGACGCCGTCACCCAAACCGACTTCGGCATGGCCCTCCTTCCCGCCGATCAAAACCTCGTCGCCACTAACCTTGACTTGGTCGACCAGGACGAGCGCGAACGCCGCCTTAAGACCGCTCTAACCTCCCTGTCCGAAGACTACGACTACATCCTCATCGATTGTCCTCCGGCACTCGATCTGCTAACCCTGAACGCCCTCGTCGCGTCCCACTCCGTCCTCGTTCCCATTCAGTGCGAGTTCTTCGCCCTGGAAGGCATCTCCCAACTGATGGACACCATCGACCGCACCAAGAAAGCTTTCAACCCCGGCCTCGAAATTGAGGGTGTCCTTCTCACCATGTACGACGACCGCACCAACCTCACCCGCCAAGTCGAAAGTGATCTCCGCGAATTCTTCGGCAGTAAGGTCTTTCAAACCGTCATTCCCAGAAGCGTCAAACTCGCGGAAGCCCCGAGCTTCGGGAAAACTATTCTCGCCTATGACCCGCGTTCGCGCGGCGCCGAGGCGTACATTCAATTAGCAAAGGAAATTTTGGCTAATGAACAAAGAGCCAGAACGGAATCCGCGCAAAGTGCTGGGTAAGGGCCTTTCCGCCCTTTTACCCACGCGCAGCGCGCCGATTCCCGAAACTCCAACAACCCAACCCACCGTCGTTGCCAAACCGGTCCTGCCCGAAAACTTTGAAGAGTTCCAGAACATCCCTTTGGAACAAATCCAGCCCGGCGAGGAACAGCCGCGCGACGTATTCGACAGCGACAAAATTAACGAGCTGTCCCAGTCTATCCGCATTCACGGAGTCCTGCAGCCGATTGTCGTGTACCGCGACCGCGACAATCGCTATCGCATCATCGCCGGGGAACGCCGCTGGCGCGCCGCCCGTCTCGCTGGTCTCTTGGAAATTCCGGCCCTGGTCCGCACCGTGGATCGCGACCGCTTGCTCGAACTTTCGCTCATTGAGAACATTCAGCGCGAGGATCTCAACCCAATCGAAATCGCCACGGCCTTTCACCGCCTGGCCTCCCATCACGGCCTCAGCCATGAACAAATCGCCGAACGCACCGGCAAAGAACGCTCCACTGTCACAAACTTCCTCCGCCTCCTCCGCCTCGGCGAACGCGCCCAGCACGAACTGAAGGCCGGGACCATCAGCGTCGGTCACGCGCGAGCTCTGCTCAACTTGGACAACCATCAGGAGCAGGCCCGTTTGTGCGATCAGATCATCGCCCGAAAATTGTCCGTCCGCGAAATCGAAGCGCTCGTCAAGAAGCTTTCCGAACCACCCGCGCCCCCGCCACCGGAAAAATCTGAGGAACCGCCCAAATCCGATCCCAACGTCCGCGCCGCCATCGACCAATTGGAGATGGCGCTCGGAACCAAAGTTCGCTTGGTCCCCACCTCAACCGCCGGCGGCCGCATCGAGATCCAGTACTATTCCCAGGAAGATCTGGATCGCATCTACTCCGTCATTGTGAAGTAAAACGGCAAATGCTACTCTGTTGAGTGCGTGCGCCGGTGTAGCTCAGGTGGTTAGAGCGACGGTCTCATAATCCGTAGGTCGGAGGTTCAACTCCTCCCGCCGGCACCAAACCAAATCTATTCTTGTGGGGCGGCGCCATGCGCGGCCAAGATACTCGGGTCACAGATATATACTGACGGTAGTGGACTTAGCCTAACCTTCGCAGTTCAGCCGGTTTGAATCGAAAAAGTCCTTTCTTTTCAATGAAGGCAAACCGCAGGTCTCCACTACATTTTGAGTTGGGGCATGGGTGAGGAGGTGAGGGTAGAGAGGCGAGGCGGAGGCTGCGGCGGAAGCACAAGCTGGAGGTGATGCAAGAGGAGCGCCTGCTCATTATCGGGCTCGGTGTAGCGTGGCATGACCAAGCGGCGGCCATCGGTGGTGGGAAACGAAACATCGAGCATCTGAATGGTGGCCAGTTTTTCCAGCACAGCGCGGGGAGTCAGTCCAGGCGCGTACTCCTTCAATCGATGTTTAAGCGTCACGATCAGACAGTAGGCCAGGAAGGCCACCAGGATGTGCGCTTCCACGCGATGTTCCAGTTGATGATAGATCGGGCGAATTCCCAGGTCGTTCTTCAAGCATTTGAAAGCAGCTTCGATCTGAGTCAGTTGCATGTAGCGGTCCCACAACACGGCCGGATCTTCACTCACCAAATTTGTGCGCAGCAAGCAAATAGTGGCCATCACAGAGTTCAGCGTCTTTCAGTTTGGCCTTATCGAGCTGGAAAGTGAAAGTCTCTTTGGTAACCTCTTCTCCCGCCTTGGGCAAGTGGATCGTTACGAATCCAAAAGCGCGCCCCACATCCGTCTTGGCCGCTCCTACACGCATGAGCAGTTGATCCCGCTTTGGGCAACTGCGCCTCATCGCCCGCAGCTTGCGCAGCAGCCGCGCCAGCTTCTTGCGCCGGATGGCACGCTCCTTCGCCTGCCGCCCTTCACTCTTGGCGAGCACATATAACTCGCCCGCTTCGGCGAATAACTTCACCTCTACTGAGTCGCGCACCTTGCGCCAGGGCAAGTCCAGCCATTTCTGTTCATACTGCTTGACCTTTGACCGCGACGTTCCCACCAGATAGAACGTGTCCTGCCGCGACTCCCGCATCTCCCTCAACAACGCTTCGGTGGGGATGCCCCTGTCCATCAAATCAACCACACCCGCCGCGCTTTGCCGTACATCGTTTCGATGCGATCCAGAAAACCACGCAGCGTCGCCTTGTCCGCCGTGTTGCCGGCCAGCACTTCGTAAGCCATCGGCAGACCGCTCGGTGTGATCACCAGCGCAATCACCACTTGCTTGCAGTTCGGTTTGCCGTCGCGGCTGTAGCCGTACTTGGCTTTGGGATTTTGTTCGGCTTCGCCTTCCACGTAGCTGCTGGTGAGGTCGTAGAGCAGTAAATCAAATTCTGCCTGGAATAGATCCTGCCAGCGCTGCCGCAGATGCACGAACAACTCTTGCTTGTGCTCCAACACACGATCCAGGCAGCGGTACAGCCGGTCCTTTTCGGCAACCGCAAAATCCTGCCCTAGCAACACATCCATCGCGCTTTGCTCAAACCACTGCCGGTGCAATCGAAACTCGCTGCCTGGATCGATCAGCCGGTTCACCACCAGCAGTTCCAGCACTTGCGCCCACGCCACGGTTTCCCGCCCGGGCGGCAACTTCCCACTCCAGAACCGGTCCAACTGCAACTGCTCCCACAACCGGCACCCCAGCCAGCAGTTGCCATAGGCGCGTGCCCGCTCCAGCTTCATCTCGCTCAGCTTCACTTGCACGCTGTCGAGTGCGTCGGCCGGAACAGGACGGTCTTCGGCGAACAGGCTTAGCGGCGTCATCCGCTGTTGCTGCTCGTCGAAGACCTCCAGCGTCTTGCGCCAGGCCGCTTGCTGGCTGTCGTTGATCTCTCCCAGGTACAGCACTTGCTTCTGCACCACTCGACCCGCTCCGACACGCCGGCTTTCCACCACCGTGTAATAGCGGTGCTCCTTGCCATCCTTCATTCATTCGCTTGTTGAAACGCAGATACATGCCTGCTTGGCAGCATGCCAGATTTTTCATCCCCTGCCTACTGGGTAGGTCTCTACTACAAGACCCTGCGGAAATGTTTTATTGAGGGCCAAGGACTTAGCTGGGCGCTTCCCCCGGTTTTTGCCAAAAATAGGGATTAGCTGCGAAGGTTAGGTTAACAGCCGAACCGCTAGAAGGAGCCGCATCTGATGTAAGTTATGCTTGATCCGGTGTCCCGCGCTCTGGCCAACGCGCCCCTGGAACAAGCACAACAAGCCCATCCCGCACGAGCAAGTGCTCGCCGAGTTGGGGCTTTCGCCGGCCGACTTCGAACGCATGGGCCGCACTGCGCTTCCTACGGAGCCGCGCCGCTCCAGCCATTAAGCCCGGCCAAAGAACAGCTTCGGGCTGGTCCGAAAGAGCGTCGACCAACGCCGGCTTCCAAAAGTAGTGTAGAATCGCCAAGCCCACCGGGATTTGGCGACTTTGCTCCAAGCTGCCCGCTGATCGTGTGTGATCTTTGGTTTTCTTCGAATAGTCCGTTTTCCCGGGACCTCGGTGGCGATCCCGGACTTCCGCAACCGCGCGCGAATGTGTCGAGCTTTGTCGCGCAGTGTTCCGTGAACTAACTAACTAATACATGGCAATCAACGGCTCGACCCCAATTTACTCACCGGGCAAAGGCGCCGCTGACACACGCCTTCACATTGTTCCAATCACGATCGCTAAGGTGCCCAATACTCGTTAGTTAGCTCGAGCGATGAACGGTCAGCACACACGCGCGGAAGTGGGATTCCGCCCGAAGCCCAGCGACCTGCCAATCTCGAAGGGAGCAATCCGTCGATGCTTGGGGCTTTGGCGGTTGGGTCGTGAGGATTCCCACCAGGACATCGGGGCGTTCCGCGAGATAAGTTGTGCCGGCGATCACAATTGCCGGTCGAACTTTCGTCTGTACCGCGCGCTCGAGGAGCCCAACGACGACGTCTCCGGGCTTCAACCCTTGTTCTCGGATTCAGTTTCTTCAAGGCGCCGAACCGACGCGGCCCGAAACTCCTCGGGCGGCAGTCGACCGAATGCCGTGAGCATGGAGGCTTCTTGGGAATTTAAGCGGATTTCCATCATCCTCGACCTAGCTAGCTAGAACCGTGAAAGACGGCTAATGCCACGATGGGTGGAGACGCCGGCGCTAATAAATCAAGGCGGCTGGTCGTATGGTCGTACCTTGCTAAAGCGTTAGGACAACTGGAAGATTGCGGATAAAGGCACGGCTTTGCCGTTCCATTGCAAAACAGACTGGCGCCGCAAGCTAGCGCTGAGGAGAGGCTCGCCGCGGCGATGGACTTTCACTTCCTGTTTCTTAGGCTCGACTACCCAAGTCTCGATCCCATGCTCCACGTAGATGGCCACCTTCTCCCGTAATGGAGTTGGCCGGTTACTGGGGGAGATCACCTCGACCGCAAGCAGCACTCTTGAGCCATCTAGATAGACTTCTTCGGTGCGGACCCGATGCCATTCCCCCCGGTCGATGACGAAGACATCAGGGCTCGGCATACTGTCAACGTCCGGGAAGCGCAGGTTCATCCGTTGGGCCACTTTATGGAGTTTCCTGTTGCAACCGGCCTTCAATAATTCGAAGACATTTTCGGCAACGTCAAAGTGAAGCGCTTTTGGTTCCGGAGACACGACGATCCTTCCGTTTATCAATTCGTCGCGGTGACCGGCGGGCGATTCGAAAGCAAGGTACTGCTCCATCGTGATTGGCGGCGCAGAAAGTGCTGAGCCCATGGCAATTTAATTATAGAGCGATTCAAATGTAATATGAGCGCGGCCTTGTTGCGGCTTGCCTACGTGAGCCCGGGGTTTCCGGGTTTCCGGGACGGGTTTCCGGGACAGCCTGGAGTGCACCCCAAAAATGAGACAGTGGAATTAGGGACGAATTTCAGCGAATGGAAGGAGTCCCGATATGAGCAAAGGAAATCGAGTTTTTACAAGCGAATTCCGCGTACAGGTGGCGCAACGCATCTTGGACGGGGAAAGCGTATCGAAGTTACACCACGAGTTGGAGATCAAGCGCAGCGTGCTGTATCGCTGGCGCGACCAGTATCGGAAGGAGGGGGTGGCGGGGTTGAACCGGTCGATCGGCCGACCGCCGGGGATTCCAAACCCGGTAACCACTCCGAAGCCAGGTGTCAGCGCAGAGGAAGCGTTGCGGAAGCAGATCGCGGAATTGGAACGCAAGATCGGTCAACAAGCAGTGCAACTGGATTTTTTCAGAGGAGCCTTCAAGCGTGTAAAGGAGTCGAGCCAGAAGAACGGCAACGTTGGCGCGACAGCATCTACCAGGAGATCCGGGCAATGATGCAGCGGGAAGGCTTTTCGATCCAGGAAGCATGCCGAATGACGGAACTGAGCCGCGCCGGCTTTTACCGTATGTACGAGGAACACGAACCGCGCCAAGCCGACGTAGAGTTGCGCGACGCCATCCACAAAGTGGTGATCGAAAATCGCTGCTACGGGTACCGGCGAGTGTGGGAGGACCTGACCAAGAAACAAGGCTGGCAGGTGAATCACAAACGCGTTTTGCGGCTGATGCGGGAAGACAATTTGTTGGCGCTGCGCAAACGTCGGTATGTGCTCACCACCGATTCCCATCATCCGTTTGCCATTTATCCGAACCTGGTGCCACGCTTGGTTTTGAATGGCATCAACCAACTGTGGGTGGCCGACATTACCTACATCCGTTTGCGCGAAACGTTCTTGTACCTCGCGGTGATTCTCGATGCGCACTCACGCAAGGTGATTGGTTGGGAGTTAGGCGATACGTTGGAAGCAAGTCTGGCGGTGGCTGCGCTGAAACGGGCATTGGCCGAGCGTGCCATCGAGCCAGGCATCGTGCACCACTCCGATCGCGGCGTGCAATACGCTTCGCACGAATATGTGGCGATGCTGGAAGCGCATGGGTTTCTCATTAGCATGAGTCGCAGCGGCAATCCGTACGACAATGCCAAAGCGGAGAGCTTCATGAAGACGCTGAAGTGCGAGGAAGTTTATCTGCAGACTTACCGAGACCGCGAAGAAGCACAAACTTCGATCGCGCACTTCATCGACGAGGTCTACAACAAAAAACGTTTGCATTCGTCTCTTGGCTATTTACCGCCAGTCGAGTTCGAAGCTCACATCCAAAACAAGGAGGCCGCTACGCGGCAACGCTCTGTATGAGTTTTTATAGGCATCGGAAGATCTATCGATCCGATTTCTTGACCGGAAGGCGGAGCGCCGTGCTCCGCCCTCTGGCCGACCATCGTTCCGATGAGTCTTCCGCCGGCTATTCCTCGGCAGGTTGCTCTCCAGCAGAGCCTGCCTCCGCTTCGCCGGGTATTCCTAGTTTGGTCCAAATCCAGGCTGCGGTAAACTACAACTCAGCCAATGGCAACCTGTCCCTAATTCCGTTGTCTCAGCTCAGGGGTGCACTTCAGGTTTCCGGGGTTTCCGGGGGTTTCCGGTTTCCGGGACAGCCACGGTTTCCGCGGTTTCCGGGACAGCCACCGAAATGCCGAAATTCCCCAGAGAGCTTACCCAACATCGCCACACTCCTTTGGCAAAATGTCCAGAAGAATCGCGAGTCGAAATCCCCGGTT
>Ga0302319_10017972_pt1 | contig 12924 bp, 13 predicted proteins | sample Bog_T0_2_FD_203319 | JGI IMG/M metagenome (GOLD analysis project Ga0302319, IMG submission 203319) | Peat permafrost microbial communities from Stordalen Mire near Abisko, Sweden - Bog_T0_2 | ecosystem: Environmental > Terrestrial > Soil > Wetlands > Peat | place: Sweden: Abisko, Stordalen Mire...
AAGGCCGACATCGCTGCCGCCATGCAGAAAGCCGCCCAGGCCCACAAGCGGGTCATCCTCGACTTTGGCGGCAACTGGTGCGGCGACTGCCAGGTCCTCGACATCTACTTCCACAACGCTCAGAACCTGCCAATCCTGGAAGCCAACTACGTCCTGGTCCACGTCAACATCGGCCACATGGACGAGAATCAGGACATTGCGGCCAAGTACCAGGTCCCGCTTGGGAGAGGTGTGCCGGCTCTGGCCGTCCTGAGTGAAAGAGGAAGGCTGCTCTACAGTCAGCAAGGCGGGGAATTTGAAGCCATGCGCCGCATGGAAGCCAGTTCCGTGACCACGTTTCTCACCCAGTGGAAACCAGCGAAAGAAGGCTGCTCCGCCGTCATGGTGAACTGCTAGCAGGCAGGCTGAAACGCGGGCGTCTCGCCTGCATCCCAAAAAGCATTTAAAGCCCGGAGCACTGCGGACTTTATCGGACCCATATTACCGGCGATTTCAAAAGGCTTTGTAACAGGGCATGACTTCAGTCATGCCGCAATAGGCTCAAAAGAAGGCTGGGCTTCAGCCCCTGCAAAACTGATCTTCCAGTTGAACGGCTCTGCGGCCGGTTCTCCGCGCCTTGCGTGGCTCCGCGAAAGGTATTCCGCCCTTCACCCGATCGGCGCCAAATGCTTGGTCTTCGAATACGTGTACTGGATCCGGTGCACCACCGTAATCGTCGATAGCGCAGCCAGCACCCAAAGCACCGGCGCCATCACGCCGGCCCAGTTGAAAAGCGAACCCAGCAGGATGAGCACAATCCGTTCCGGACGCTCCATGAACCCTACTTTGCATTGGCCGATGAGGGCTTCGGCTCGCGCACGCGTGTAGCTCACCATCAGCGATGTCACCATCACGAACGCCACCAGCACCACATAGCGGAACCGGTTGATCCGCCCGTAGTAAACCAGCAGCCCGAAGAACAGCACCACGTCGGAATAGCGATCGATCACCGAGTCAAAGAACGAGCCGAACACCGTTACCTGGTTGTTCCTCCGCGCCACTCGCCCGTCGACCATGTCGAAGATGCCGGCCCCGAATATCACCAACCCGGCATAGAAAAACATGCGCCCGGAGTTGGTTGCGTTGGCGTGTCCAAACAGGAACGCAGCAATAATGTTGATGACCAGGCCAATAAACGTGAGCACGTTCGGGGAGATGCGGGTCAGCGCCAGGCCATGTACGATTCGGTCAAGAAGCCAGCCGCAACCGCGGCCAAAAGCGCTGGTCCAGGTCATTCCATCAATCCTTGCTACTGCTTTGCGGCGGCCGCCGCGCCATTTTCCGGCGCCGCGTCGCCCGATTCTTCGCGGCTCGCTTCATCGTGAATCGTCGTCAGCTTTAGAACTTCAAGCTCACGCTTGCCGTTGGGCGTCACAATGGTGGCAACGTCGCCCACTTGCTTTCCCACTAGCCCCCGCCCAATCGGCGATGTCGTCGAGATCAACCCCTTGGAGACGTCAGACTCTTCGCTCGTAACCAGCCGGTAGACAATCTCCTCGTCCTTGGTCGAGTCAAACACCACCACGGTCGAGCCAAAGCCGGCCCGGTCCCGTGGAATATTCGAAAGATTCACCAGGGAGAGCTCCGCCATCCGCTTTTTCAGCTGGCCCAGCCGCGCGTTCACAAAGTCCTGGCGCTGCTTGGCCATGTGATATTCGGCGTTCTCTGACAGATCGCCCATCGCCACGGCCTTCTTGATCTCGGCCGGGAGTTCGTGAGAAAGCTCGTGCTCGAGAATGGCGATCTCGGCGAGGAGCTGCTTTTTAATGTGCTCGGGCATTCGTTGTCCGTTGCGGGAAGCGACCGCGCTCCGTCCGCGTGAGGTAGAAAAGCTTGACTCCTCATTATAGAGCCAGAATTGCAGGGAATAGGGAATAGGGAACCGGGAACAGAAAAACCCGGGCCGAAGTCAGGATTTATGCCCTCCAAACAAGCGGCCAGAGATCTTGGATCCCAGCAGCCGCACACAAGCCAAGAGCTGCGAATTCCCTATTCCCTAATCCCCGTTCCCAGTTCCCTGCTTCGAAGAAACGATTGCAGAATCAGCACCGCCGCCACCTGGTCCACAACCTTGCGATGTTCCTGCCGGGCATGCCCCGCCTCATACAGAATCTGGTGCGCTTCGCGCGAAGTGAGCCGCTCGTCCCAAAGATGGATCGGCAGACCGCTGATCTCGCCAAGTTGGGCCGCAAATGCCTGCGTCTTCGCTGCCTGCGGGCTCAAATCGCCAGACAGGTGCACCGGGTTGCCAACCACGATCCCGACCACCGCAAACCTACGAGCCAGCCGCGCCAGCGAGCGCAGATCATCGCGCGGACTCCGCTTGCGTTCCAGCGTCAGCACCGGCTGCGCCGTCAGTCCCAGTTCGTCGGAGACAGCCACCCCGATGCGCCGGTTACCGACGTCGAGGGCCAGATAACGAGGGATGGGGGCAGGTTCCAGCGTTCAGCTCCTGGCTTTCAGCTTACCGCCCCTGCGCTCCTAGAACCGAATAACAGCCCCAACGCTCACACGTGCCCGTCCCGCGTGGGTGCTTCCGGCCGGACCGCCGTAGGTACTGCCTGCCAGCGAATTTCCGAGGTAACCTCCCTGTCCGCGCAAGGCAAGGTGCTTCGTCAGCGAGAAGTCCAGTCCGCCATCGAACGCCCACGCAAAGGACGTGTGGTTATCGAACTGCCACGTGTATTGCTGGCCGCTGTTATGCAGGGTATTCGTTCCGACCAGCCCGTCGAGAAATGGGACAATCCGCGAGGTTCTCGATAGCGGCACTACGAAGCGGGGTCCCACCAGCACATTGAATTCCGAGATTGGGTTCACGGGCGACGGCGGACTTGAGGCCCTGGTAAGCCCGAATTCGCCGGTGAAGCCAACTCCTTTGAAAACCCTGTCAATGTCGCCCCCCGCCAGGAAACCGCTGCCTGACTGGCTGGAGTTTCCGGCGCTATAGAGGTACCCGCCAAAGACATCGCCACTCATCGTGGATTTTGAGTGGGCGGGCTCCGCCTGCGACCAGGCCAGCGTGCAGCACAGAAACAAGAGCGAGAGAACTGTAGCTTTCATGGTCACAGCCGCCATTTCAGACACGAATCCGCACTTGGCCGCAATTCCACCAGAATCAGTGGGTTGAGTCCACGTATCTGGTCAGACAGTGGCAAGTTGCGAAGGTAAGCCGCAAGCGGCGCCCGGCTACAAATGGGATGGGCTCCGGCGATCCAACCGCTCTTTCATCCGAAAACAAACCCGCGCCGATTCCCTCCCGATACAATCTAAAGGAGTGAGCCCATCCGGGGGATTCACGCGTCTTTCATACAGGAAGGGTTGACAGCCGCAGAATGGTAGGCCGCAAACGCAAGACCAGAATGAAGAAAAAGCCCAGCGCGGCGCCAATCATCCTATCGGTTCTGGCGGTCCTCCTGCTGACCGCCGGCGTAGGAGCCTGGGCGGTCCTGACTCCATTCGGGCCGGCTCAAGAGACATTTGTGGAGGTGCCCAACGGTTCATCCACCGCGCGCATCGGCCAGCTTCTTGAAGTGGCGGGCGTGGTCCGCACTCAATATGCCTTTGAACTGGTCCGCTTCTGGAAACGCGGAACTCTGCGCGCAGGCGAGTACCGGTTCGATCATCCGGCCACGGTTTCAGAAATCTACAAGCGGATCGCCCGCGGCGACGTATTTACAAGGACGGTCACCATTCCGGAAGGCTCAACCATCTTTGATATAGCGGCGCGGATGGAACAAGCCGGGTTTGGCCCGCGTAAAGACTTTCTGGATGCCGCCGCCCAGCAAACCAGCCTGGTGGCCGATCTCGACCCCGGCGCCACAAGCCTGGAGGGCTATCTGTTCCCGGACACCTATCACCTGGCACGCAAGGCAACCCCGGAGCAGATTTGCGGCACCATGGTGCGCCGCTTCCGCGCCATCGCTGCACAGTTGGGCCTGGATCATCATGTGCATAGCGTCGTCACCCTGGCCTCAGTCGTCGAGCGCGAAACTGCCGTCGACAGCGAACGTCCCATCGTCGCCAGCGTCTTCGAAAACCGCCTGGCGAAGGACATGCCTCTCATGACCGACCCCGCCGTCATCTACGGACTCCAGCGCGAAGGCCGTTGGCGGGGAACCATCTACAAGAGCGATCTTGCCCACGACAGCGCCTACAACACGTACCTGCACAGGGGGCTGCCGCCCGGTCCCATCGCAAATCCCGGCATGAAGTCATTGCGCGCCGCCATGGAACCGGCCCACACCGACTATCTTTATTTCGTTGCCGCCGGAGCCAACCCACAGGGACATTCGCTCTTCTCCGCAACCCTCAAGGATCAGAACCAGAACGTCGCCGGTTATCGACATGCCGTGAAGCGAGCAGGTGGCCGATGAAGGCAACCTCAAGCTTCGCCTTGCTGCTGCTTCCCATTCTGCTCACTGGCTGTTCGCTGCTGCCAACCACCCGCAGGCTGCCCATTCCCAAAGCGCCTCTGCTTGTTCAGTCGGTTTCGCCCGAAGATCTGATTGATCGGCTCAACAAGCGCTGGGATGGAATCACCTCCCTCACCGCCAAGGTCGAGTTCCTGGCAACCAAATCCAAAATCAGAGTTGGCGTCGCCACCGACTACCCCTCCGTCGAAGGCCATATCCTCATGCGCAAGCCGGAACAGTTGCGCGTGGTTGGACAGCTTATCGGCGTCCGCGTCTTCGATATGGCCAGCGACGGCAAGAACTTCAGCCTCTCCATCCCCCATGAGAATCTGTTCATCACCGGCTCCAATGCTTCCAAAAAGAAGTCGAAAAATACGTGGGAAAACCTCCGTCCTGCCTTCTTTTTCGATGCCATGCTGGTCCGCGCGCTCGATCCGGAGGACCTCTACTCCGTCGTCACCGACTCGGAAACGGTCGAAGATACCGCCCGCAAGCACCTGTTCAGCGTCCCCGAATATGTGCTCAGCATCAGCCGCCCCAAACCCGGCACCCGGCAGCTGATTCCCGTCCGTGTCGTCACCTTCCGCCGCGACAATCTGCTCCCTTACCAGCAGGATTTGTACGATGCCGACGGAAATCTCGAAACTCAGGTCATCTACGGCGCCTACCAGGATTTCGAAGGAAACCAGTACCCCTCCACCGTCACCATCAAGCGACCCCAGGAAGAGATTCAGATCATCCTGAACGTGGAAGATGTGCATGAAAACCTGCCCATTGCCACCGACACCTTCACCATCCCTGTCCCCGAGGGCGCCAAGGTCGAAGACGTCGAATAGCTATTTTGTCGATCCAGCCGATGAACCGCTCAGCAGGTTGGTGACCTGGTCAATCAGCGCGGATTCGTCACCCAGGACCTTGGCAATCACCGGCACCCCTTCTTCGGTGAGCTTCCAGTCTTCCTGGTCCATCGCCTCCCGGACTGCGGGCAGCGTCTTGACGCCGTAGCCGGTGTAGGCGCCGGGAGCGTAGATCTGGTGTTTAAACCAGGGGCGCCCGGGCAGGCCGGCATCCGTAGTCAGCTTGCGTTCGCTCTGGATGAGCAGTGCGTTGATCTGGCTCAAGGATTGCGGATCGAGCGAGAGGTCGCCCTTGGCGCGGGCTGCAGCCAGCGCCTTGCTGAAGCGGCCTGCACTCGCGGTAAGAGTAGCGTCGGCGTTCTCCAGCGGGGCAAAGTTCATGTAGGGTGGCACGGTCTTGTGCGGCGGAGGAACTGAGGTCTTTCGCGGATCTGCGATCGCCGCAAAGACGCCTTCGTCGAGTTCCTTGTCGGCCTCCTCAATCTCGGCGCGCTTGTCCTTAAGCTGCTTCTCAAGCTCCCCAACATAAGTGTGGACCGTGTCGGCAAAGTTGCTGAAGTCGAAGGGCAGCAGTTCGGCGTCGGCCATGCGCATCAACGCGGTTCCCGCGGTCTGCGAAAGGGCCCGGCCGTACACAAAATCTGGGTCTCCGTAGTGCGAGTACCAGTCGAAATCGTCGTAGATGGAGTGATAGATACCGCCGCCTGACTCGCCGTAATAGCCAAGGTCGATGGAGGCGATTCCGCAGAAGTCGAGGAACGGTGTGTAGTCGGAGCCAGAGCCAAGAGCTCCAATGCGCAGATCGGGACGGTTGCGCAATTCCTCCCGCTCTTGCTCGCTTCCTGCCCCGGAAATCAGGGCCAGCTGGTCGCGCTTCCAGACGGTAAGTTTGGTCTCAGGATCCTGGATGTCACGGGCCACACCGTTGATGAAGTGCTCAAGAGAATGCGAGCCCTCGAGGCCCAGAAAGCCTCGGCCATTGGTGTCGGAGTTGACATACATCACGGCCTTCTTGCGCAGCTCATCTTGATGCGTCTCAACCCATTCGGCTGAACCCAGCAGGCCTGGCTCTTCGCCGTCCCATCCGCAGAAGATGATGGTGCGCTTCGGCTTCCAGCCCTGCTTTAGCAACTCGCCCATCGAGCGCGCTTCCTCCAGCAATGCAACCTGCCCGGAGAGCGGGTCTTCCGCGCCGTTTACCCAGGCGTCGTGGTGGTTGCCGCGGATAATCCACTGGTCAGGGAATTCAGAGCCGGGAATGCGTGCGATTACGTCATAAACAGGCTTGATATCCCAATTGAATGCCACCTTGAGATGGACCTTCGCCGGCCCGGGACCCAGGTGATAGGTAATAGGCAACCCGCCGCGCCATTCTGGGGGCACGGTTTGTCCGCCGATGGCAGCAAGCAGCGGCTGAGCGTCGCCATAGGAGATGGGCAGCACTGGAATCTTGGTGATGAGCGGGTTGCCCTTGATGGGCAGGCGCGGGGCGTCCTTGGTTGCACCGTAACCAGGGGTGAGCGGGTCGCCCTCGTAGGTCGTGTCGGTCACTGCGCCGCGTTGCACCCCATCTTGCGGGCGATAGGCGCCGTTGGGAAAGGTGTCGCCGGCGCCGTAACCATCGTCCTTGGGATCGGAGTAGATGATGCACCCCACCGCTCCATGCTCGGCAGCGACCTTGGGCTTGATGCCGCGCCAGCCGCCGCCGTAGCGCGCGATGACGATCGCCCCCTTGACGGAGACGCCCATTCGATCGAGCTCTTCATAGTCGGCGCGCATGCCCTGGTTGACATAGACCAGCGGCGCAGTGACATCGCCGTCGATGCTGTAGGCGTTGTACGTAGGCAGTTGCTCGGCCTGTTGGTTGGAGGTCGGGTCACTGGAGATGGGCGGCTCTTGGAGCTTAGCCGTGAAGGTTGTTGGTTCGACCAGTTCAAGGGCGCGCTCCTTCGGAGTGGGGAACAGCACATAAAACGTCTCGATGGACGCGTCGAGCCCCCAGTCCTTGAAGTGGGAGAGAATCCACTCGGCGTTCTCCTTGTCGTAGGGCGAACCGACGTGGTGCGGACGCGCGCTGAGGTGTCGCATGTTTTCGCGCAGGTTGTCAGTAGAGGGCAGGGCGCGGAACTTCGTCTCCCAGTCGCGCTCGCTGGCGGATGCTGCTGCGGAGTAGCCAGGAAGCGGGGATGCGTCAGATTTGGTGGCCGCCTCCTGGGCGGGAGCGGGAAGCGTAGAGGCAACAAATAGGGGCAGCAGGGCAACGGCGGTTGCTTTTAAGAGAGACATGCACAGGCCTCCATGCGGGAAGTAAAAAGATTAACAGGAATTGCTGGATTCTTCGTTCAGACGCACGAAGGCCGCCCAGGATGGACGGCCTTTGGTGTTTCGATTTGGGTGAGTCTAACCCTCAGCCTGCACAGCCGCAGGGCTTGCTGGCGCAGCCGCCTTGGGTGCGGGCTTTGGAGCTTCGGGAGCCTTCGGCTTGGGCTGTTCCTGCTTCTTTGACGGGGCAAGAATCGCGTGCAGGATGGTGCCTTCCATGCGGGGCATGAACTCGACGATCCCGTTGTCGCCGATGTCCTGAATAAGCTTGTTGATGATGGCGTACCCAAGCTCGCGGTGGGCCATCTGGCGGCCGCGAAAACGGAGGCTGGCTTTCACCTTGTCGCCGTCGACCAGGAATCGAACAGCCTGATTCTTCTTGGTCTGATAGTCGTGCTCGTCCACCGTGACGGAGAACTTGACCTCTTTGACCACGATGATCTTCTGCTTCTTCTTGGCTGCGCGCTCGCTCTTTTCCTTCTCGTAGAGGTAGCGGCCGTAATCCTGAATGCGGCAGACGGGGGGGACTGCGTTGGGCGAAACCTCCACCAGATCGAGGCCGCGCTCGCGGGCGATTCTCAGCGCCTCAAAGGGGGCAAGAATGCCCATCTGTTCGCCGTTTTCGTCGATTACGCGGATCTCACGCGCGCGAATTCGATCGTTGATGCGGATAAAAGACTTTGCTGAACGTTTGTCGAGTGCGATGGTGCTCCTCCAGAAGTCGTCGCTGCCCGCTCCCAGGGTCTTCCGGGGTCGCTGCGGGGACACGAACGCACATTGAGTATAGCACTGGGCGGGCTGTATTGAATGCAGGACTTGAGCGGACGGCGCTGGTGTTCCAACAAGGCGCGAGCCTTCCTATCGGAGTGTGCAACTACGGTTGAGAATCAGTGGTAAGGTAGAAAGGTAGATGATCAGGAGGATAGGTACCATGCCGATCAGCATTAAAGCGCCGAGAGCCGACGAGCTTGCAAAAAGATTGACCGCAGTGACTGGTGAGACGATTACCGATGCTGTGATCGCGGCAATGGAAGAGCGGCTCGCGCGGGAAGTACGCAAGCGGGCCGACAAGGAATCCTTGCTCGCGGACGTCCGGGCCATCATCGATCATTGCTCTTCCCTGCCGATTCTCGACAACCGCAGCGAAGACGAAATCATGGGCTGGGATGAGAACGGACTGCCCTCATGATCATCGATTCATCCGCGCTCCTAGCTATGATGTTGTCGGAGCCGGAACGAAGAAGGTTAGAGCTGGCGATTGCCAACGCGGGAAGCTGCCTGATCAGTGCATCGACTTATCTCGAATCCTCAATGATCCTCATTTCGAGGGCTGGGATTGATGCGGTCAGGGATCTTGACCTTGTCCTGTTCCGATTTAGTGTTACGGTTGTTCCCTTCTCTGAGGAACAGGCACGCATTGCACGGGATGCTTTCTCTCGCTACGGCAACGGACGCCACCCTGCTCAGCTCAACTTTGGCGATTGCATGGCTTACGCGCTGGCCAAGGAATCTGGTGAGGAACTTCTCTTCAAAGGAACAGAATTCGCTCAGACCGACATCGCTGTCGCGGCGTATTGAGAGCTGGCGGTCGCTGCCGGCGCTGCCTCCAGAGTTCCGTCGGGATTTACGCCGCTAACACGCACACGGACGAGTAAGTTCGCAGCCAGTCTCCGCTCGATTTCTACGGGCAGGAAATTCTCCGTCAGCGCCGTGGTCCGTCCGGCCTGCTCCAAATCCGCCGGTGTGCGCAGGGTGACAGCATCCAGTTCCCTGCCCACAAAGCTCCTGCGGTGACTCTTGCGTTTCTCCAACGCCAAACTCCGGAGCGCTGCGATGCGCTCGTCGACGATGCGGGCGGGGACTGGCTGCCCGGCATGCAGCGCCCACCCGCGGGTCCCGGGACGCGGCGAGAACGGGAAGATGTGCAGATACGCGAAGGGCAGCTTGCGGACCAGTTCCAGGGTTTCTTCGAACTCAGCGTCGGTCTCACCGGGAAAGCCAACCATAACGTCTGCGCCGATCGTAAGGTCGGTGCCGGCCGCCTGGAACAGTGCGCGGACCTTTTCTTCGTAATGCCACGGGCGGTAGCGGCGATGCATGCGTCGCAGCACGGCGTCAGAACCGGACTGGAGCGGCAGATGCGCATGACGCGCGAGGCGCGAGCCGCCAAACTCTGCCATCAGCCTGATCATCTCCGTGTCCCAATCCATGGGCTCGATGGAGCTGAGGCGCAGCCGCGACAGTGGCGTTTGCTCGAAGATCAGGCGCACCAGGCCGGAAAGCTTGGGAGCATCGGGAAGATCGCGCCCCCAGCGGCCCAGGTTGATTCCGGAGAAAACCAGTTCGTTGCCGCCGGCAGCGACAAATCCCTCCACCTGCTTGAGCACCGCGTCAGCAGGCAGGCTTCGCGATGAGCCGCGAGTCTGCGGAATCACGCAGAAGGTGCAACGGTTGCCGCAGCCCTCCTGAATCTTGAGATTGGGCCGGGTTTGTGCCCCGGGCACAAGCTGCGCCTCCTCGAGGAACGAATGGGCAAACCGATCGTCGACCACCTGCTGTGTGGCAGTCGCGGCTTTCGCCGCCACGATCTGCACCAGACCACCTTCGGGGGCTGCTGGAGAAATATGCGTTGACGCCTGCGCGAACAGGTCGAGTGCGATCTGCGGCGCGAAAGCCTTATGACTATTTCCGACGACAGCGGAGACTCCGGCGAGGGCGGCTAACTCTTCCGGAGCACGCTGGGCGTAGCAGCCGGTCACCACGATGCGCGCATCCGGATTGAGGCGGTGGGAGCGGCGGATGAAGGCGCGGGCGGCGCGATCGGCCTCGGCGGTAACCGAGCAGGAATTCACGACGATCACATCTGCCTCGGTTTCGTGCTGCAGGCAATGCCCGGTGGAAAGCAGGCGGTGGCTAATCGCTTCGCCATCGGCGCGGGCGGCGCGGCATCCGAAGTTTTCGACATGAAAGCCGGACATTCTCCAAGTTTAGAGCCCGTTCAGGATATTTTGAAAGCTCGCTGTAACATAAAAACAATGAACCTGAGCCTTGCATTGGACGGGTCGATTGTCGGCAATTTCCTGCTGGCGGCGCTGATTCTGATCGGGCTCAAGCTGATCTCCGCTGTGGTGCAAACGACGTTGATGCGCGGGGATTCCCGAAATGCTCCCAGAACCATATTCTTTCGTGTGGTGTACATCACCGGGAAAGTGACACCCTTCCTGGCTGTGGCCTGTGTCGCGATGACCGCGATTCTTGAGCACAATTGGGCCGCTTGATGGTTCTATGGCGCATTTGCCGTTCTTATCGCGGTGGTGGCGGCGTATGTCGTCCAGCTCCGCAAGCATGGCCGCTTTTTCGGTGTACTCGACCTGCTGACGCGGAAGCGGAAGTAGCACTGGGGCGATCACCGATGGGGACGAGTCCCGCGTTGGGACAATCGCGTCTCCGATATACTTGAAAAAGGCCCATTGCCGTACAACTCCCGCCGCCGACCCTATGTCCTCAAGCCCAGCGCACGATATTTTCTCACCGCAGGCCTCTGCCGATCGCGGAGCGACGCGGAACATTCTCGGCTACGTCTACTTCACCTTCATCTGCTACCTCTCCATTGGCCTGCCGCTGGCGGTGCTACCTGCGTTTGTGCATTTGCGGATGGGCATGCACGCTGCGCTGGCCGGCCTCGTCATCAGCATTCAATACATTGCCACGTTTTTGAGCCGGCCGTGGGCTGGGCGGATCAGCGACAGTGCCGGAGCGAAAATATCAGTGCTTTGGGGAATGGCAGCGTGCACGCTGAGCGGAGCGTTGCTGATAGCGGCTGCTGGAACTCGCTTCAGCAATACGCTTACCTTTACCGTGCTCGTGTTGAGCCGGCTGGCGCTGGGCATGGGCGAAAGCCTGGGGTCAACCGGTTCGACGCTGTGGGGCATCACCGCGGCCGGCCCGGAACATACCGCCAAGGTAATTTCATTCAACGGCGTAGCCACCTATGGAGGGTTGGCGTTGGGAGCGCCGCTGGGCGTGGTGCTGGATCAGCGCTGGGGTCTGGCTTCGCTTGGTCTGCTGACCACGATGCTGTGCGCGGTGAGCGTGTTTTTCGCGCAGCGCAAGGCTCCCGTTCGGGTTTCACCGGGGGAGCATCTGCCGTTCAGTGCTGTGTTGGGACGGGTTGCGCCGCATGGCATGGCGCTGGCGCTGGGCGGCATTGGCTATAGCGTACTGGCGACGTTTGTGACCCTCTACTACCTGAGCCGGCACTGGAATCCGGACCAGGCGGCACTGTGTCTGACGGCGTTTGGCGTTGCCTTCATCGCCGCGCGCCTGCTGTTTATTCAAGCCATCAACCGGTTCGGCGGGTTCCCGGTGGCCATTGCCTGCTTGTCGGTGGAGTCGGTGGGGGTCCTGCTGATCTGGAGCGCCGGATCGCCCTGGATGGCTTCATGCGGCGCCGCTTTGACGGGGTTCGGGTTTTCACTGGTATTTCCGGCGTTGGGCGTGGAGGCTGTGAAGCGGGTCCCGATGCAGAATCGCGGCACGGCGCTGGGGGTGTTTACCGGCTTTTCAGATGTATCGTTCTTTCTGGTCGGGCCGATTGCCGGATGGGTGATTGGAACCTGGGGCTATTCCAGCGGCTTTCTATTCGCGTTGGCCAGCGTGCTGTGCTCACTGGGAATTGTGCTGGTGCTTCGCCAGATGGTGGGCGAAACTGCTGGGGAGATGACGCCTTAAGCTTCCCGGTCACCCGGTGATATACACTCCGCATCAGGTCCTCTTCTTTCGCAATTCCTGAAAAGGCATCATGCAACCAGTGATTGAAGTCTCCGGTGTGCGCAAGGCCTACGGCAAAACTGTGGCCGTCGCGGATGCGTCGTTCGCCGTGCGGCAGGGCGAGATTTTTGGCCTCATCGGGCCCAACGGCGCGGGAAAAACGACCACCATGGAATGCATTGAGGGGCTGAGAAAGCCGGATGCGGGATCAATCGCGGTGCTTGGGCTCGATCCGTACCGGCAGGTGTATCAACTGCAGGAGCGCATCGGGGTTCAGTTGCAGCAGGCGCAGTTGCAGAAGCGCATCAAGGTTTGGGAGGCCGTGGATCTGTGGGCCTCGCTCTACGGGGCGAAGACCCTGGATGCTACGCGGCTGCTGGAGCAGCTCGGCCTGACCGACAAGCGGAATGCGTGGTTCATGAACCTTTCCGGCGGGCAGAAGCAGCGGCTGTTTATCGCGCTGGCGCTTATCAACGATCCCGAGGTGGTGTTTCTGGACGAGCTCACGACGGGGCTCGATCCGC
>Ga0302319_10017979_pt1 | contig 12921 bp, 12 predicted proteins | sample Bog_T0_2_FD_203319 | JGI IMG/M metagenome (GOLD analysis project Ga0302319, IMG submission 203319) | Peat permafrost microbial communities from Stordalen Mire near Abisko, Sweden - Bog_T0_2 | ecosystem: Environmental > Terrestrial > Soil > Wetlands > Peat | place: Sweden: Abisko, Stordalen Mire...
CAATATCCTCCAAACCCTCGCCGCAACCCCAACCCAGGTCATGCGCGCCCTCTTCGCGTAGCCGACGGCTTGGGAGTTACCAATCCGCCCGCGGCGGAATCCCCGCCATCGAAGTTCCACGCCGGGTGACCCCACGCGATTGGGTAGTCTTTCGGCGTCGCCTTAGCCGTGCGCAATAAATTTAAGTCTATGCGCGCGCAATAAATCGAGAATTGCCGCCGCAGTCTCTTCGATTGATCGTCTCGTCACGTCTATAGTCGGCCAACCCTTCTCCGCGAACAGCCGCCTAGATGCGGCGACCTCCTCGGCTACCGAAATTCGATCCACATAGTCGGTCTTCGAATCTGCGTTCAGCGACAAAAGACGATTCTGTCGAATTTGGACAATTCTGTCCGGTGACGCTATAAGTCCAACAATCAACGGTTTCCTCAAATTGTCAAGGCCAACTATTTCCATATGCGGTACCAACGGAACATTTGCGGTTTTGAATCCGCGATTCGCTAGGTATATACTGGTCGGTGTTTTCGAAGTACGGCTGACGCCAAGAAGTACAATATCTGCAAATTCCAGATTATCTAGTGTTTGCCCGTCATCATTCAGCATAGTAAAATTTAGCGCATCTATGCGTTTAAAGTAATCTGCATTTAGCATGTGTTGCGCGCCTGCACGCGGAGTTGCACTTTGCCCTAAATATGACTTAAATAGCATCAAGATCGGTCCAAGTACCGACAAACATGGCGAACCCGACACTTTACAACTCGCCTCAAGGCGCTGGGATAAATCTGGATCTACTAACGTAAACAAGACAATTCCAGGTGAGTTTTCGATTTCCGTAATTACCCTATCGAGCTGAACCGCAGAACGTACAAGTGGATACACGTGCTCGATTGAAGCGACGCCCTGGTATTGCGCAGATGCTGCACGAGAAGCCGCAATTAGCGTCTCCCCTGTCGAGTCAGATACAAGATGGAGGTGAAAATAACTACGTCCCATGAAACTCCCTGTGACTTAACGATCATGTTGCCGGAATGCGCCCCACGCGTGAGACACAAGCTCAATTGAGTGATATCGCCTCGGTCTTACCACGTTGTCGCCGGTTGATCCATCCGTGTTCGGCTTCGAACTCGTCTGGCGGCTTGTAGCCGACCACCGAGTGGATGTGTTTGGCGTCGTACGCGGTCTCGAGGAACACACCGGTGTAATCCCGAAGCGCCTCAATCTGGTCCGATCGCTGATCCGCGCCCGTCGGCCCCGGAGAAATTTCGTCGGCTGCATCGTAGCGACAAACCCAGTGTACGGCGCTGGCCACACTAACCCCGAAACGCTTGACTCCGGCGTTGCGCGAAATGCCCCCTGCCACCACAGCGTCCACAACACCTTTGTGAAGATCGTAGGAAAGCGCCATTACGCCCCGCCCGCTTCGCGCGGCGAGCACCAAGAATCATATGCAGACCTGATTCGGGAATCACCCACGATTCAATTCGTCGCGAGACCGCGCTAGGATCTATTCCAATAACTCAATGATCATATTTTTCATCTGACTTACCGGACAAGCTCAGAAATACCGGAGGTCATCTCCACTTAGCGTCGACGATGGCGACCGCGGCCGCAAACGCCGCGTCTATCCCGAGCCGCGTCGTGTCGAGTTGGGCCGCGTCGGCAGCGGCCTGCATCGGCGCATCCGCGCGCTCAGCGTCGCGTCGGTCGCGTTTGACGATGTCTTGCAGCACCACGGCATAGTCGACGCGCTCGCCGCGGCCTGCAAGTTCGAGGGCGCGCCGCTGGGCGCGCGCCGCGGCGCTGGCGGTGACGAAAATCTTCACATCGGCGTCGGGGCAGATCACCGTACCGATGTCGCGACCATCGAGCACCGCGCCGCCGGGACGCGCCGCGAAGTCGCGTTGCACCCGCTTCAAGCTCGCGCGGACCTCCGGCATTGCGGCGACGATCGAGGCGGCCTCACCCATCTCACGACCGCGAAGAGCGCGTTCGTCGAAATCAATGAGGCTCAGCCCGCGCGCAGCGGCGATAGCCGCTTCGATGTCACGCAGGTCGCGCCCGCCTTGGACGAGGCTGGCGGCCGTCGCCCGGTAAAGCAAACCGGTGTCGAGATGCGGCAGCCGGTAGTGATCCGCCAAGCGTCGCGCAAGCGTGCCTTTTCCCGATGCGGCTGGCCCATCGATGGCTATGATCATGCGGGGACTCCTCAGGTTCGCGCTCTTAAGGGGTTGCGATCGGCCTGTCGACCGCGCCGAGGAAGTTGTTCTCCCGAAGCGGGTTACGCTTTCTTGATTGCGCGTTTGGGTTTAGGAACTTCATATCGCCGAATGGCGCTTTTTCGATCACGTGGCCCATGGATAGTCTGAAGGTCGGCTTCTTCTACGATTCCGCGCGGCGCGACCACGAGTGCACGTTGCTAGGCCTGGAAGATGCGTACCGTCGGGCCGAGGCGACTGTTTCGACCTTTCGCGCTGACGCTCAGAGCGCATCGCCGCCGCCCCGACCAAACACACGGCTGGACGAGGATCTGGTTCCCTTCGATGCGATAGCTCTAGATCTGGAATTGGCCGAGCACCCGATCCTTAGCGACGCGCTGTTCCTGCTCGACAGTGCAACGAATCTGACGACTTTTCCCTGGCGCGAAGGGCAACTCGACCGCGTGGCCTGTCTGGACCGTATCGCCGCAGTGGACATTCGCGCCTGGGCTTATTTCCGCGCGGCTTTCAACCGCGAGATCCCACTGCTGCCCGCGCCCTTACCCGTGTTTCGCGCCCTAACCCCGGCGCAATCGTTTCGAGCTGTTATCATCTACAACGATGCGGCGCTCGCTCACGCCGCCGGCCCGGAAATTCGCCGTACCCTGCGTCGGCGCGCACCGGATCTTGACATTTTCGAGATATCAAATTGTTACCGAACTCCTATCCGTCAATCCGAGTGGCTCGCGGCGAATCTGCTCAACGCGGCCGTACATGTTCACCTCGGGGCGCCGCCCGACGCAATCTCCGTCGGGCGCTTGATAGATACGATGAATATGCGCGTGCCCTGCGTCGTTTTCGAAGAAGCGCGAACGCGGTTCGACGCCAACGCGCCGCATAAGTGGCGTCGGCCCGTTTATGTCAACGACGTCAATAGCGTATGGGTGTCCTCAATGAAGGCGTTCGAGGAAATCGCGCAAGTTGTCGTTGGGGATCGCAGCTGGGCGCAAAGTCTCACGCGCAATGCCCTTCGCGAGGTCGCCTTCTTCCATGAAGAAGTGCAAAACTCGCTGCTTCCGAGGAAATTCGTCGACAACTATCTTGCCGGCTCCGAAATCTCGACCTCTGCCTCGTACTCGCCGTGACGATGCCAACTCACAAGAAAATCGCTTGGCTCACACCGTTCGGACCACGTTCCGACATCGGCGCTCATTCGTTATCGGTCGTGCGCGCGATGCGCCGTCGCGCAGCGGAATTCGATTGCGAGATCGCGCTGTTCATCAAGCCCAACGGCCCCAGCTACCACGCTGGCGCGCCACGGATCGTGATTGGCCCGCACTTCGACGCCAACTTGCTGTCGCTTTACGATGTGACCGTGCTCAATATCGGCAACAACCAAGAAAACCACGGTCTCATTAACGAGATGGCGCTGATGCGCGGCGGCGTGGTGGTCGTCCATGACATAGTCATGCAGCACTATATCGCTTGGGAAACGCTCCAGAGGTTGCATTTGCCGCGTAGGTTCGCCGATGTGCTTTGCAAATATTATGGGGCCCGCGCTGTCGAAATGCTCGCGAGGTCAGGCCTGACGCTGAAGGATCAGGTCACGCGTTATCTGCCTTGGGAAAGCGAACATGCTTTCGCCTTTCCCCTGATCGAACCTTTTCTCGAAAAGGCGAAAGCGGTCGTCGTCCACTCCGATTTCGCCAGCGAGATCGTAGCGCGAATGAGCGATGCGCCGCAGTTGAAACTTTTTCTTCCCTCAGACAAGAAGACCACCCCACTCGCAACCCCACCCCCTGCCGACGGAAAAGTCCGCTTCGTATCCATCGGCCATTACAGCCGCTCCAAGCACCTGCATTTATGTCTGGAGGCCTTCTTGCTTTCCGACGTTTTGCGCGATCGAGCGACGTTGAGGATTGTCGGCGGCGGGACCGCCGACAGCGACGTCGCGCGAGAATTGCTGGACATCGTTCGAGAACATGGGCTCCAGGAGGTCATCAAGTTTGAGTTCAATGTCACCGAGCAGCGCTTGTTCGAGGTCAAGGCGAGCGCCGACGCTTTTGTGAACGTCAGATTTCCTAATATCGAGAGCGCCTCGGGCTCGCTGGCTGAACAGATGTCCTGCGGCGTTCCGGTCATCGTTTACGACAGCGGCTGTTATCGAGAGGCGCCGGACGAAGGAGTCGTCAAAATCGCCGACCTTTCAACTTCAGACGCGTTGCGGGCGGCCATGGAGATGCTGGTGCTCGACCCAGTCCGTCGGAAAACCATCGGGCTGGCGGCGCGCGAATTTGGACAGACTCGCACCGCAGACGATTACGCGGCCAAATTCCTGCGATTCTTGCATGAAACAGACCTCGACCCCGGCGCAGCGGCGACCGCGGGGAGCGGAAACTTTGCTTGGCTTTCCGGCGACGTCGAAGCGTTCAATGCCACGCGCCGAGGCGTTCCTGACATTTTCTCGGCTGAAGACCGTCCCGTTTTCAGAGCCATTGCCGAACTCGATGCGGAAACTGTTGCGCAATATCTTTCGCTGGTCGTCTTCCGATTGACGGTTCCACCCGACGCCATGAAGGCGATCAGCGAAATTGTCGCAAGCTTGGCGACGGAACGACGCGCCACGTTGGTTGCGCGTCTGGCCTTCTTCAATAGGCTCTACGAAACCGGGGCGCCGGCGCTGTTGAGCGAAATCGCTCTGGCTTGTGACGCCGAGGCATTTCTCATCCTGGGACTGATTCGACCGGCAGCCTACGTGTCCCTGCTCTATCTAGGCCTGCTTGGACGAACGCCAGAGGAACGCGAAGTTGAACTGCATTTGCCCGCGTTGGAGCTGCACGGACCCAGCCGACTGCTCCGCAACTTCGCGGAATCGGCGGAATTCGCCAAACGTTGGACGCCTCGACAATTCGCCGAATCGCTCGAAACGGCAGCGGCGGCCATGGATGACCTGAGAGGGCACGACCTGGAGCCGGCGCGAAACGTACGGCTCGGCGATGAACTCGGGCCTTCCGACTTAGGCGCATTGCTTATGGACGGCTGGCACGGCCTCGAACCATTCGGAGTTTGGTCATGTGCGCCCACGGCGCGGTTGCGACTGCGTCTGGGGACGGGCGCGGACCGACCGAAGCGGCTCAAGCTCAAACTTCGCGCCCTGATCCCGCCGAACGGCGAGCCGCAAGGCGTGACCGCGAGCGCCAACGGCGACGGTCTGCGCTGGCTGTCTATTGCGGACGGCGAGCCCTTAATGATGGACCTCACCCTCGACCCGGGCGGGGAGTCGTATGTGAACGTTAAGTTGACCATCGATTGCCCGGTGCGCTTGGCGGACTACGAGCCCGAGAGCGACGTGCGCAATCTCGGGTTGTTCCTCTATAGTTTAACTGCGGCAGGGGCCTGACGCGCCGCCTCTCCAGGCCAAGGCGCTGTGGCGAGCGCAATAGGCGGCGCTGGTCCTTGCTCCTCGGGACTCGGAAGGTTAAACCGAACCTGTTGGGCCGAAATATAGCGGAGCTCGGCAGGGAGCCTGCGCCAATGGGACTTTCGCCGGTCTCTCCAGAGGAGTTCTCATGAACAAAGTCTATCCGAGCGCAGACGCCTCTTTGGCCGGCGTGCTCAAGGACGGCATGACGATCATGTCCGGCGGATTCGGCCTATGCGGAATTCCTGAAGTCCTCATCGAGGCGGTCAAGCAGACGGGCGTCAGCGACTTGACTGTCATCTCCAACAACGCCGGCGTCGATGGCGTCGGGCTGGGCGTGCTGCTGGAAACAAGGCAGATCAAGAAGATGATCTCATCCTACGTCGGCGAGAACAAGACGTTCGCCAAGCTCTATCTCTCCGGCCAACTCGAACTCGAATTCAATCCGCAGGGCACGCTGGCCGAGCGCATCCGCGCTGGCGGCGCCGGCATTCCCGCCTTCTACACCCGCACCGGCGTCGGCACCGTCGTCGCCGAGAACAAGGAGGTGCGCGAGTTCAACGGCGAGCACTTCGTCATGGAGCACGCGCTGTTCGCCGATGTCGCGCTGGTTCACGCCTGGAAAGGCGACACCGAAGGCAACCTCGTCTACCGAAAGACCGCCCGCAACTTCAACCCAATGATGGCGACGGCGGCCAGGATCACGATCGCCGAGGTCGAGCACCTCGTCGAGCCCGGCCAACTCGAGGCCGACAACATCATGACCCCCGGTGTTTTCGTCAAGCGCATCGTCCATGTGGCGAACGCCGAGAAGCGCATCGAGCAGCGCACGGTGCGCAAGCGTTCGGCCTGAAACCTTTAGGAGAACACCCTATGCCCTGGACCCGCGACCAGATGGCCGAGCGCGCCGCCAAGGAATTGCGCGACGGCTTTTATGTCAATCTCGGCATCGGCATCCCAACGCTGGTGTCGAATTACATCCCCGCCGGCATGAGCGTGCAGTTGCAGAGCGAAAACGGCATGCTCGGCATGGGCCCGTTTCCGTTCGAAGGCGAAGAGGATCCCGACCTCATCAACGCCGGAAAGCAGACGGTCACCCAGCTTCCGACGACGAGCTACTTCTCATCCGCCGATTCGTTCGCGATGATTCGCGGCGGCCATATCGACCTCGCAATCCTCGGAGCCATGCAGGTCTCAGAAGCCGGCGACCTCGCCAATTGGATGATCCCGGGCAAGATGGTCAAAGGCATGGGCGGCGCGATGGACCTCGTCGCCGGCGTCAAGAAGATCGTCGTGGTGATGGAGCACTCTGCCAAGGACGGGCCGAAGTTGCTGCATCATTGCAACTTGCCGCTGACCGGCGCGCATGTCGTCGATCTCGTGATCACCGAACTCGGCGTGTTCACGATCGACAAACACGGCTTCCGTGGGATGGCCCTCATCGAACTGGCGCCCGACGTGACGCTCGAAGAAGTCGCGGCGAAGACCGAAGCGACTTACCGGGTGGCGTTGACCTGAGGCGTTCTTAGGTCGGTTCCGCTGCCGCGATTCGCGCTGCGGCTTCGCGGCGTCGAGCGATGCGACGGCGGATCGGCCAAGCACACAAATGCGTGGCGCCCCAGCCCCATAGGCCAAAGACGGCGCCGACGACGAACGCCTCGCCAGTCGTCGGTGCGGCCGGCTCATAGTCCGCGAAGGCTCGCTCGGCAATTTCCAGGTCGAAGGTCTGCGCCAGCCCCCACAGCCGGCGGACCGGCGCCTCATCCTTTGCCGCCGCGAGCGCGTTTTGCAAATGGACGAGTCGCGTCCGATCGTTATCGGCGGCGACGCCGCGCTCACGCGCCAATGGATCGGGATTGGTTTCCAGGCGTTGAATCGCCGCCTCCGGCGTGAGCGATTGGCGCTCCACTTCCGCGTCAAATTGGGCGACGACGCGCATGAGCTCGTCGATCGCGCCGGCGAGGCGTTGTCGATACTGTTGTGCGAATTCCGGCCCCTGCATACCGACGAGGCCGAATACAAGTCCGAAAAACAGCGCCAAACGTTTGACCAGCATCGCCCCTTGCCCTCCTTGCGCAGAACCGACGATACCGCGCCGGGCGAGAAATAGTTCACGAAGTTGACGCTGGCCTTAGAATTCGACTCTATTTTGTTTATCGGCGCTTTGGGTTCGGGAGGCAGGGTTTGGCGGAGGAACGTGGTGACGTCGAGGCGCGCGATTGGCCGGTCCTGCGCGGATTCTCCGGTTGGGGCTGGAAATCCCTGGGTCCCGACCTTGTCGCCGGACTGACGCTCGCCGCGATCGCCATCCCCGAGCAGATGGCGACAGCGCGGCTGGCCGGGTTCGGGCCGGAAATCGGCTTTCTCGCGCTGATCGCCAGCGCACTCGGATTCGCGTTGTTCGGGGCAAACCGCTTTCTCTCGGTCGGCGCCGATTCGACGATTTCGCCGATCTTTGCCGGCGCGTTGGCCGCGCTTGCGGCGGCCGGGTCGCCCGATTACGCCGCCAGCGCTGCGGCGCTGGCGCTCGGCGTCGGCCTCTGCCTCACTCTTGCCGGCTTGATGCGCTTGAGCTTCGTCGCCGATCTCCTCTCCATTCCGGTGACCACCGGATTTCTCGCCGGCATCGCCATCCATATCCTTGCCTCTCAAGCGCCGGCCGTGGTCGGCCTCGACTCGGCGTCCGGCTCGACGCTGGACAAGCTGGAAGCGGTCATCCTCGCCATCCCCCACGCGAACCTGTGGACTCTCTCGCTCGGCCTGGGCGTCTTTGCGGCTATGGAAATCGGGGAAGCCCTGTTTCCGCGCGCGCCCAGCGCGCTGATCGCTCTCGTCGCAGCCACAATATGCTCGGCCTATTTCGGTTTGGAAGCGCGCGGCGTGACGACGCTGGGCGTGTTGCCGGCGGTGGCGCCGCATCTGACGATCCCTGCGATTTCCTTCAAGACCTTCGGGCAAATCGCGCCGCTCGCCGCCCTCATCGCGGTCGTGGTGATGGTGCAGACGGCGCTGACGACGCGAAGTTTCGTTTCCGACAACGAGCGCGGCCCCGATGTCGTCGCCGACTTCATCGGCGTCGCCGCGGCCAACATTGTCGCAGGCTTCACCGGCGCGTTTCCCGTCAATGCGAGCCCACCGCGCACCGCGATCGTCAAAGAGACCGGCGGCGCCTCGCAATTTGCGGCCCTGCTCACCGCGGCGCTGGCGTTGCTTGTTGCGCTCTATGGCGGACAATTGATCGCGCATGCGCCGCATGCAGCCTTTGCCGGCGTGTTGCTGTTCGTCGCCCGGCGAATTTTCCGCGGGCAAGATATGGTCGCGATCGTTCGGCGGAGCGCGCCGGAATTCGCCCTCGTCGTCGCCACTCTCGTCGCCATCGTCGTGCTGCCGATTCAGCAAGGCGTCGGCATCGGCATCATGCTGTCGATTCTGCATGGCGTGTGGACGACCACGCGCGCGCGCGTCGTCGAATTCGAGCGCATACCCGGCACGACCATCTGGTGGCCGCAGAGCGCGATCAAATCGGGCGAACGCATCCCCGGCGTACGCGTCCTCGCGCTTCAAGCGCCGTTATCGTTTCTCAACGCCTACGTATTCCAGCAGACGCTGCAAGGCTTCGCGCGCTCCGGGGTCCGGTTGCTGGTGATCGAGGCCAATGCGCTAGTCGAGATCGACTACACCGGCGCTTTCGCGCTCGGCAACGCGATCAGCAAATTGCGCGGGGCCGGCGTCGACATCGCTTTCGCTCGCTTAGAATCGGTGCGCGCGCAGGAAAGCTTCGCCCGTCTCGGATTGGAAGCGCTGGTCGGCCGTGATCACCTGTTCCATAGTGTCGAAGAGGCGATCGACGCGCTGGCGCCGCGAGCTCCCTCGCCCGTCGCCGACTGACGCAAAACTGTAGGGCCCCGTTCGGGGTGAAGCCCCAGGAGAACGAGTCGATGAACGATTTGGCGGATTGGTTTCCCGGCTTCGCTTCGCGCCATGTCATGGTCGAGGGCGCCACCCTGTTTGCCCGCCTCGGAGGCGACGGACCCCCGCTCGTATTGCTGCACGGCTATCCGCAATCGCATGTGATGTGGAGGCGCGTCGCCGTGGAACTCGCCAAGCATTTCACCGTCGTGCTGCCCGACCTGCGCGGTTATGGCGCTTCGAGCGCCCCCGATTCCCAGGGCGGCGAGGCCTACGCCAAGCGCGTGATGGCCGAGGATGTGATCTCGCTGATGCGCGACCTGGGCTTCCCCAAATTCCGCATCGCCGGCCACGACCGCGGCGGCCGCGTCGCCTATCGACTGGCGCTGGATCATCCCGAACACGTCGAGAGACTGGCGACGCTGGACGTCACGCCAACAGTGGAGATGTGGCGCGGAATGAACGCGGCGCGGGCGATGAAGATCTATCATTGGCTGTTTCTCGCCCAACCGGCGCCGCTACCGGAAACGCTGATCGCGCAGGCGTCGCAGGCCTATATCGACCACACACTGGCGAGTTGGACTGCGACGAATACGCTCGACTGTTTCGCCGACGTGCTGCCCGAGTATCGCGCCGCCTTCGCCGATCCCCGGCGCATCCATGCGATGTGCGAGGATTACCGCGCTGGCGCGACGCTCGATCTCGCCGCGGACGAAGCCGACTCGGCCGCAGAACACAAGATCGAGGCGCCGCTGCTCGCGCTGTGGGGCGTATCAGGCATTCCCGCGGCCGGCGAATCGCCGCTCGACGTCTGGCGACGCTGGGCGCGCGATGTGCGCGGCCAGGGCGTGCCCGGCGGTCATTTCCTTCCCGAAGAAGCGCCCGAGGCGACAAGCCGCGCCCTGCTCGATTTCTTCGCCTGAGCGCATTCGGTTTTGCTTTGCCGGCTGGACGAAGCGTTCGACCCCGGTCCATGATGGTGCGCAATGTCCTCAACCGCAGGATCTCCGCCTTGAGTGAAGCCCCCATCGGCGTCGTCACCGTTTCCGACCGCGCCTCCTCCGGCGCCTACGAGGACAAAGGCGGCCCGGGCGTCGAGGCGGCGCTGGGTGCGATCCTCTCCTCGCCCTGGCGCCCGGTGCGCCGCGTAATTCCCGACGACCGCGCGACGATCGAGGCGACGCTGATCGAACTCGCCGATGTCGAGCGCTGCTCGCTGATCCTGACGACAGGCGGCACGGGACCGGCGCTGCGCGACGTCACCCCCGAGGCAACCGAGGCGATCTGCGAACGCATGATGCCGGGGTTTGGTGAGTTGATGCGGACCAAGAGCCTGCTGGAGGTGCCGACCGCGATCCTGTCGCGCCAGACCGCCGGCCTGCGCGGCCGCAGCCTCATCGTCAACCTCCCCGGCAAACCCTCGGCGATCCGCACCTGCCTCGACGCGGTGTTCCCCGCCATTCCCTATTGTCTCGACCTGATTCTCGGCGATCGTCTGGAGACCAACTCAGCGGTCTGCGTGGCGTTCCGGCCGAAGGGGTAAGCAGGTTTGCTCGAAGCCGCCAACGTTTGGAGCGGCGGCGCCCTCGCCGCCGAACCGCGCGCGGTTCAATCGCAACCATCGGCGGCGAGGCGCCCGGAATCGTCGCCAATCGCGCGATTCCAAGGCGCTAGGCGCGAAGAAGCGGAATCGTGTTGACGCCGGGATGTGGGGCGGGCCCGTATTCGGCATGAACTTCAAATATGCAATCCTGTACTCGTCACCGCATTTTGCAAGCAGCGCCGGACTTCCGACGCCGAGGGCCGGAGCCGACACGGCTGGGACATTCGCCTGCTGACCACAAATGATCGAATCTGACCGAAGCGGCCTTTCGCGCCAGCATCGCATGGCGCCAGTTCGACCACCCCCAAAGCAAACTCAATCGTTCGCAGGTTTCTCCCGCTTCCCGTAGCCGGCGATGGCGCCGGCGCTGTGGTTCTGTGACCATCCGTCGGGCCGCAGGAAATTTACGAGCAGTGCGACGCATTCTTCGCGAAAGGCGGGGTCCGTCAGCCATTCCGAACGGTCGCAGACCGCCTCGTGAACGACCGAGGTCAGGGCGTGGCGGGCAATAAACATCACCATGTCCGGGTTCCGACTGACACGGCTCTTGGGCAGCAGGATTGCCGCCAGCTTCGCGATCCGATCCGCCTCGAAGTCATCGTGAAGGCGACGTGTTTGGCGCGGCAGGGTGTCGAGGAACAGCTTCTGCGTCGGCGCGTTCACGGTGTGCATTTCCAGCGCGACATCGACTATCGTACCCACGATTTCCTCAAGCGGCTGATCCCGTAGCCGTTCCAGCCCCTGCGCATAGTTGACGTCAGGCGCCGCGATATGGCGGGCTTGCAGGGCCTCCAGAATTGCCAGCTTGTTGGGAAAATACTGATAGAGCGACGAGATGTTCACGCCGGCGCGGTCGGCGATGTGATTGGTCGTAAACCCGTCAAACCCGCGTTCGGCGAGAATGTAAGCCGCGGCGTCGAGGATGAAGTCGACGGTCTGCCGCGCCCGTTTCTGGCGCGGCGCTTTCCTCATTATATCCGTCACTTATCCAGCCCCACAAACCGCCAACTCCATCGATTCCCGATGCGAGTTGCCAAAATAAGTAATTGCTTACATACTGTCAGGAGCAAATGCTGTCAATTTCGAAAGGCTCACGTCCGTGAAAGCAATGCTTGAAATCCTGCTGTTCGGGCTGGCGACGATTCTCCGCCGGAGCAAAAAGAACCCTCTCGTGCAGGCGAAGTTCCGGGATCGAAACCGCACCGTTCAGGTGCGAACCCAAGACAGCAGCGTGGCCAGGGGTTTCCTGTTCTGTGGCGGCGCAGTGTTATCGCTGCGGGGCGTGCTTACCAACCCCGATGTCTCCCTCGTCTGGAGGGACGCGGCCGTCGCCGCGCGCGTCATGAGAAGCTCTGCCCCAGATGCGCTTCAGAAGGCGCTCGCCAAAGAAGAATTGACCATTGTCGGGGACAGCCAGGTGGCGAATTGGTTCGGCGACCTCGTGCGTTTGGCGCGAGGCCGCACGCCGGAAGCGACGGCCGCGAAACCTCCTGTGGCGGTCATCGGCCTCGGCCGCATGGGCTCGGGAATCGCGCGCAGCCTCCTCAGGGCGGGCTTCCCGGTGACCGTCTACAACCGCAGCGAAGAAAAGACGCAACCGCTTGTCGCGGCCGGCGCGACAGCGGCCGCGAGCCCGGCGGCTGCCGCGCGCGCCGCCAAGTTCGTCGTCTCGTCGCTTATGAGCGACGCCTCGGTCTTTGCCGTAGTCGAGGGGCCGGACGGACTCCTCGCGGGCCTCGGGCGAGATGCGGTTCATATTGGCGCTTCGACCATCTCGGCGGAGGCAACCCGTC
>Ga0302319_10017980_pt1 | contig 12921 bp, 8 predicted proteins | sample Bog_T0_2_FD_203319 | JGI IMG/M metagenome (GOLD analysis project Ga0302319, IMG submission 203319) | Peat permafrost microbial communities from Stordalen Mire near Abisko, Sweden - Bog_T0_2 | ecosystem: Environmental > Terrestrial > Soil > Wetlands > Peat | place: Sweden: Abisko, Stordalen Mire...
GGGCATCCGCTGACCGAACCCCAGCCTTCTGCGCCAGCCGCGGCTACAATCGGGGCGGCGCAATAATGCCCGAAGTTTGGTTTTGCCTGGTGGCGATCTCGATCGCCGGCTATGTAGTGTTGGACGGGTTCGACTTGGGAGCCGGTTTTGTCTCCCTGTTCATCGCGCGGGGCGAGGAGGAACGGCGGCAGATCCTGGCCGCCATCGGACCGTTCTGGGATGGCAACGAAGTGTGGTTATTGGCAGCGGGCGGTACGCTTTACTTTGCCTTTCCATCTCTGTACGCCAGTGCTTTCAGCGGGTTCTATCTGGCGTTAATGATCGTGTTGTGGCTGCTAATCCTGCGCGGGATCGCCATCGAGTTCCGGGGACACATCGACGACCCGCTCTGGAGGCCGTTCTGGGATACAGTCTTCGGCGTATCCAGCGCGTTACTAAGCTTGCTGTTCGGCGTGGCTCTTGGCAATGTGGTGCGCGGGGTTCCGATCGACGCCGAAGGCTATTTCTTCCTACCCCTCTGGACCGACTTCCAACCTGGCGGAAACGCGGGCGCGATCGATTGGTACACGGTGTTGATTGGACTGGCGTCGCTGGTGGCTCTATCCATTCACGGCTGCCTCTGGATTGCTTACAAAACCGCGGGCCGGTTGCAAGCTCGGTCACGCCAAATAGCCGGGCTGGGTTGGTGGGCGCTGGCCGGCCTGACTCTGCTGATCTCGATGGTTAGCTTCACGGTACAACCTCACCTTTTAAATCAAGTCGAGTCCAATTTGTGGGGCGGGATCTTTCCCATACTCGCCCTCGGTGGCCTGGCGTTCATGAAATGGCAAGTACACCGGAGAGCGGACAAATACGCCTTCCTGGCGTCCTGTCTTTACTTGATTGGAATGCTGACTAGCGTTACGTTCGGCGTGTTCCCCTATGTGCTTCCGTCCAATATAAAGCCGGATTTCAGCCTGACGGTTCATAATGCAGCCGCCGGGCAAAATGGGCTTGAGATCGGCTTGTGGTGGTGGATTCCCGGGATGCTGCTGGCTGTGGGTTACTCCACATTTATGTACCGGCGATTTGCAGGAAAGGTAGAGCCGGCCGCGTAACGCGTAAGCTTGCGGAAGCGACTTTGAAGCGGCCATTGTTAGTACAATGATGGTCTCCCTTATGCGTTGTTATTTGCTTTCGCTGGCTCTCGTGTACTCGCTCGGTAGCTTGCTTCCCGCGCAAGAGATCGCCGTCGCGCCGCCCTTCACCGCAGGCACGGATGCCCTCCAAAAAGCATTCGAGTCTGTCAAGCCAGGGGCTTACCCGGCAACGGTGCTTCTGGAGGAAACTCGTTACGACTTCGATGCTTCCGGTCGCCAAACATATCACAATCGAGTCATCTTCAAGGTTTGGACCAAAGAGGGCGCGGAAGACTGGGCCATGGTGCAGCGGAACTGGTCCCCGTGGCGGGAAGAGCGGCCCAGCGTTCGAGCGCGCGTCATCGCTCCGGACGGCGCAATACACGAACTCGATCCGAATACCATCGCCGATTCTCCGGCCCACGATGACGACAATGTGCTCAGCGACCGGCGCAGGATTCAGGCGCCGTTACCTGCCTTGGCGCCGGGATCGATTGTCGAGCAGGAAGTAGTCATTCGTGAAACCGTGCCCCCCTTGGGGGGAGGAGCCCTGCGCTACTTCTACTTTGGGGGATCGGCGCCAACACTCCACACACGCGTTGAGATTCGAACTCCAGAAGATGCCACACTGCGTTATCGCGTTCAACTTCTCCCGGAACTCAAGACTCGGGACCGGAAGGCTAATGGGATGCGGGAGATTGTTTTCGAACAGGGAGCAATGGAGCCCCTGCTTGACCCGCCTCCCTATCTGCCACCGGACGCACCCCGCTCGCCCCATATCGTTTTCTCCACCGCGAAAGACTGGAACACTGCAGCGGCGGTCTATGCCGCAGTGGTCGAAAAGCAGTTGGCCGGGTTCAACGGATCCGCGCATGCGCCCAAGCTCGCGGCGAACGCCAGCCGAGAGATGAAGATCGAGGCCGTCGTTAACCTTCTGAACGATGAGATCAGATACACCGGCATCGAGTTCTCCGAAGCATCGATGATTCCGCACACTCCATCGGAGGTTCTGAAGCACAAATACGGCGATTGCAAAGACAACGCTACGCTCGAAGTGGCGCTGCTTCGAGCGCTGGGCATCGAAGCCTATGTAGCGTTGCTTTTCTCATCCTACGGCGAAGACATCGAGCCTGACTTGCCGGCGCTGGACGGATTCAATCACGCCATCGTGTACGTGCCTGGCCAGCCCGATCTCTGGCTCGACCCTACCGACCCGGACGTGCGGTTAGGCGTTATCTCGCCAGCCAATCAAGGGCGTTTTGCGATGATCGCCCGCACCCAGGGGCCCGCGCTGCTCCGCACGCCCGAAATGACTGCGGAAGAAAACAGAATTGTTGAAACGCGCGAGTTCCAACTGGCCGAACTAGGGCGCGCCAAAGTCACTGAAACGTCGGAGACGTTTGGAACTCCGGACCGCGATTATCGCGGACAGTATGGCGATGTGACCCCCGACAAGCTGAAGGAGTCCCTGAAGAGCTATGTCGATTGGACCTATGGCGAGGCAAAGATCGCGAGCATCACTCACGGGGACAGTGCCGATCTTACAAAACCCTTCACGTTGAAGGTGCAATTAGAAGATGCCCAGAGAGGCGCCACCGCCCGTACCGAGGCCGTGGTCGCGATTTTCCAAAGCCAGCTCATTCAGCGTTTACCGCAATACTTGCGGGAGGAGCCAAAGAAGGAACCGGCGGACAAAGACACGGCGGCAGAACGGTCGAGGACTCAGGATTTCTCGATCAAAGAACCCTTTACGTACGAGTGGCGCTATCGAATTAGCGCGCCTCCGGGATTCCGCCTCCGTCAACTTCCGGAATCGAAGGAAGAGAAGCTTGGTCCTGCGACTCTGAGCATGAAATTCGCCGCCGACGGCGAGCGTCGCGTTACCGGCGAGCTGCGATTCACCTTGTCTAAAAGGCGCTTTAGCGCGGCAGAGGGTTTCGCGCTGCGCGATGCCGTAGTCGAATTCGTCAAGCGCAAGGCCATCCTGATCTCCTTCGATCAGATCGGCGAAACGGACCTTGCCTCGGGAAAAGTAAGAGAAGCCTTGGTCGAGTTCGCGGATTTACAAAAGCTGCATCCCAATGAATCGTTACATGCTTTGCAGACCGCCCGTGCGTTGTTAGCTGCCGGTGCGGGAACCGCGGCCAGAGCCGAAGCCAATCGGGCGGTGGTCCTGGAACCGAAATCGTCAAAGGCCTATATTCAGCTCGCGGAGGTGCTGAAGCACGACTTGGTTGGACGCTCGATGGAGAAGGGTTACGACCTTGATGGGGCGGTCCGGGCCTATCGCAAAGCCTTGGAACTCGATCCCGCCGACGACGCAACCCACGCCAATTTAGCCATTTTGTTGGAGTACAACCTGGCGGGCGAGCGCTACGGACGCGGAGCGAAGCTGGAGGAGTCTCTTGCCGAATACAAGAAGGTTGAGGACAAGCTCGAGGGCCTGGGTGTGCCGCAAAACTATCCCATTGCACTTTTGTGGGCCGGTCACAACCGGGAGCTAGTAGATTACTTGAGCAAAAAAACCGACAACGAAACCAACCAGATGCTCCGCATTTGTGGCGAGGCGGTGTTGCATGGATCGAAATCCGCGATCGAACATGCCGGCGAGATAGCGGGCGGGTCAGCCCGGCGGACGGCCTTAACCTCCGCTGGACAGACCTTGGTGAAGCTCCGCTATTATGCGCTAGCGGCCGACCTGTTAGAGGCGGCTTCCGCCGGTGCACAAAACGCAGCGCAATCGAACCAAATCCAAACCCTGCGCAAGACCAGAAGAGTGGAGGATGTCGCGAGCGACGGCTCGCGTCCGGAAGACGTGGTGCGGTCGTTCTTCGTCGCCGCGATGAGAGGCGATGGGGAGAAGTCTTGGAATGAAACCATGAGCTCTTATATGGTCGATAACGACAGCCCCAAAGATCTACGGGATTTCCTCACCGGCATTGCGTCGGGCCGAAGCCAAATAAGGAAGATTGGTCTGAGTTCCGACTCGGGAGCCGATCTAATGCAGTCGGCGGGCGAATTCTCTCACGAAGGTGACGAGTCAGGCTGGATTGTCCATACGACCATGCCAGGGTCTGGTGTGGGTACGCACCAAACTTACTTCGTGATCAAAGAGTCCGGCAGATATCGCGTGCTTTATGGCATGAATGAATTTCGAGGCTTGGCGAGGTACGTGATGAAGCTGCTAGCAGCGGGAAACATCGAACAGGCGCGCATTTGGCTCGACCGCGCTCGTCAGGAGCAACCTGCCGGCGGTGGGGACGACCCGCTGGCTCCGCCTCTGTTTTCGCGTGTGTGGCAACAGGATCAGCACAGCGATACCAGTACCATGCGGGTAGCCGCGGCGATGCTGCTAACTGGCAGTGAGAAAGAGTCGGGAGAAGTCATCCGGATCCTGAGCGCCGCCCACGCGACCACTGACAATCCCGCTGCGAACGCTATTTCGGCCACTCTAGCGGGTGCTTACTTCACGAACAAGGAATATCGGAAAGCTCTTGAAATCGGTGAGAGCTTACTCAAAGCAGTTCCTCAGTCGCAGTTAGCTCTGGCGATTACTCTGCGCGCGGCATATGCCACGAGTGGGAAGGCCGAAGCGGACCGAATCGCAGACGCTCACTTAGGGCGGTTCAAGAACAACGTCGAAGCGCTGCGGGCAGCCTCTACCGTGGCCTTACTCTTTGCCGACACTGCGCGCGCCAGTTCAATCGCACAACAGATTGTGGACTCCGGCAAAGCCCAGACCACCGAATACAATACGCTCGCTTGGAGCGACCTGGTAGCCGGCAAAGCTACTTCAGCAACCCTGGATGTCGCCAATCAGGGCATGCGCCTGGGTGGGAATGGGCAGGCTGGGTTAATGCACACTTTGGCGGCGGTGGAGGCGGAATTAGGCAAAACATCCGATGCCCGGGCTACCATCCTCCAACGCATGGAGACCATGGGAAGCGAGCAACCCAACGACGATGATTGGTATGTCTTCGGACGCATCGCCGAGCAATATGGGTTGAATGATGAAGCCGCCGTTATGTACCGAAAATTGACGAAACCCGAGGACGATTTCGTGGTCGCGACGTCCAGCTATGGGCTGGCGCAACGACGGCTGAAGGCGATGGCGGGAACGCACGCATTACAATAGAATGTTAGGTTACAAGGCAAGCATTTTGATCCGTTCCCACGCCATCGTCCTACTCGCCGCCAGCTTATACGCCGCCCCTTGCTTCGCCCAAAAGCAGAAGCAGTATCCGAATCAGCTCGACACCAATGCGGCGCTGTTCACGGTTCTGGCGGCGATCAACGCCGCAGGCTACGACGCTGACATCGACTCTCCTTTTAACGCGCCGCTACGCAAGGAAGTGCGGGCTTCGCTCGCCGGTAAGCGCACCGAATCGATGGAGGACATGAAGCGTTATTTCGCCAAGCACCGGCAAGCCGACGGGACCGCTGAATTGAATCAATACGTCTCGTTCGCGCTATCCATCGATGGGCCGCCCGGCTTCCAGTTTCGAATCCCGGAAAACGAAATTCCACCGGACGTCAGCGAAATGCGCGGCCTGGAGTTAATCCTGCCGAAATTTTGGGAAGAAAACGGATTGGCCCAGCTTTGGCGGCGCGCCCAGCCGGATTACGAAGAGGCGATTAAAGCGTATCACGTTCCGGTCAGCCAGGTTTTGCTGCAAGCCAACGCCTATCTGCGGAATCCCACCAGCGGATTCTACGGCCGCCGATTTCAGATCTTCGTGGACCTGCTGGCCGCCCCGAATCAAATTCAAACGCGCAGTTATAAGGACGACTATTTTGTGGTCGTAACGCCCTCCCCCGAGTTGCCGATCGACCAGATTCAGTATGCCTACCTGCACTATTTGCTGGACCCGCTGGCGTTGCGATACTCCGATGTTCTGACGGAGAAGCGGGGCTTGGAGAGTTTCGCGAAAGCTGCGCCGGCCTTGGAAAACGCCTATAAAGACGACTATCTGCTGCTGACTACATCCTGCCTGGTGAAAGCCATCCAAAGCCGGCTGTTGCCGAAAGGCGCGGATCGCGCAGGCATGGTAGATCAGGCGTTGCGCGAGGGGTTCGTTTACACCCCGGCTTTCGCCGACGGACTCCCGGCTTATGAGAAGCAGCCGGAGGCCATGCAGGTGTATATCGTCGATCTGATTAAGGGAATCGACTTGGCGAAAGAAGACCGCCGCCTGGAGAAGGTGGAATTCCTCAGAGAGCGCAACCGCCGCGTGTTCAAAGCTACCGTGGCGGAGCAGGAACCCGAGGCTACCGGCGCGGCCAAGACGCTGGAAACAGCGGAGGATTTGTATCGCGGCCGGAGTCTGGATCAGGCGAAACAAACTTATCTAAAGGCTCTGCAGGAGACGACTCAGCCAGTCTTGCAGGCGAAGGCGTATTATGGACTGGCTCGCATCGCCGCTTTGCAGAAAGATCCGGAGCTGGCGGAGAAGCTGTTCACGAAGACATTGGAGTTGTCGCCCGACCCGGAAACGAAAAGTTGGGCTTACTATTATTTAGGCCGCCTGGCGATGGCGGCCGGGGAAACCGACGAGGCTTCGCGGAATTACCGGGCCGCGCTGGCCATCGACGGCGCTTCCCAGAAAGCCAAGGCTGAGGCGGCGGCCGAGCTTGAGAAAACCGCGAACAAAAAATAACGACAGGGAGAGAACATGAACAGAATCTTGAAGCTGCTCGGGCTTTTCTGTGGGCTGGCCATCGCAACGTCGTCCACGGTATGGGGTGACGACCCGAAGGCAAAAAATAAAAAGGAGCAGCAGGCTTTCGCAGCCATGCAGCAACAACTGCAAGCGAACCAGGATCCGGCCGCTCAAATAAAGGCCATCGACGACTTTCTGGCTGCGTACGCCGATACCGAATTCAAGGTGCTGTTGTTGCAGAATGCTATGCAGATCGCTCAGGATCAGAAGCGCGACGCTCCCTTGGCAACGACCTACGCGGAGCGCTTATTGGAAGTGGACCCTAAGAATTTCGAAGCCGATGTCACCCTGGCCACCGTTACGGCGCAAGGAGCGAAAGAGTTCGATCTCGACAAAGCGGAAAAGACAGCAAAGGTTCAAAAGTACGCGCAAGCCGTCTACGACAACACCAAAGACTATCCTAAGCCAATGTCGCAGATCCCGGACGACCAGTGGGTTACACAGAAGAAGACTGCCGTCGCAACCGCGCACATGGCTGTCGGAATGATGGACATGGCCAACAAAAAGTACGACGACGCGATTGCGGAGTATAAGACCGCTGTCGAGATCTCGCCGGATCCAATTATCGAGTTCAGGCTGGGCGAAGCGTACATAAAAGCTAAGAAATGGGACGACGCCGATGCCACCTTCGACAAGGTCTTGAGCGCGCCCGGGGTCAGCCCCACTGTGAAGCAATACGCCCAGCAAAAGAAGGCCGACATCGCCAAGCTGAAAGCTGCAGCCGCGCCGAAATAGCGCGAGTCCCATGCACGCCGACTCCGAAGCGCTCCAGGCGGAACTCGGGTACCGGTTTCGCGACCAGGAGCTTCTTCGGCGAGCGCTCACTCACAAATCGAGAGCGCGCGAGGACGGTTTGCCGGAAGTAGTTTCCGAGAACGAGCAACTGGAATTTCTGGGCGATTCGGTATTGGGTTTTCTGGCCAGTGAATGGCTTGTTGCGCTGCACCCGGATTGGACCGAAGGCCGCCTCTCCATTCGCAAATCTCATCTGGTCAGCGCCAAGCATCTCCATCAAGTGGCGCAAACCCTGCACCTGGGCGATTATCTACGGTTGGGACGCGGCGAGGAGATCAGCGGCGGACGGCAGAAATCCGGATTGCTCGCCGATGCGCTGGAGGCGGTGATCGCCGCAACCTATCTGGACGGCGGAATAGATCCCGCCCGGCGTCTGGTGGTGGAACGAATCCTAACCGGCTTCGATGCGTCGCTTGCCGAAGGGAACATCGGCGCTGATGCCAAGTCCGCTTTGGAGGAGATCGCGCGGCAGTTAAATCTCCCCAGGCCCCGCTACATTGTGGTGGGCGAGCGCGGCCCCGATCACGCCAAGACTTTTATCGTAGAGGCACGAATCGGCGAGGATTGGTCGGGACAAGCGGAAGGCTTCTCGAAGAAGAGCGCCGGTAATAATGCGGCCCGGTTAGTGCTACAGCAGCTTCAATCTAAGACTGAGAGTGGGGGAAGAGGCTAATTTTGTGATAGCTTACCCGATAGAGAGGGCCCACTTATGGCATGGGATGACCTGGATCGACTCGAACATCAACTGACGGTGGCGTTACAGCAATTCGATTGGGAGAGCGTGGACGCGATCTGCCAAGGTATCGTTAATCGGCTACCCGCCGAGCCGGATTTGTTTCCTGAGCCCGCGGCTCGCCGCTTCCTGCAGAAACTCCGCCGCAAGCGCCGCTTTGCCGCTATGGGTCTGCTCGCGGAAGCGTTACTGCAATCCGGCTTGCAAACCTTGCAGGTGCGGCGCCAGTATGCGCAGGCGTTGATCGATCAAGGCATGCTTAGCGGAGCCGAACTGGTGCTGCAGTCGTTGCTGCTTGATTCGCAAACGAATGCGGTGGAGCAGGCGGAAGCACGCGGACTCCTGGGACGCATCTACAAACAACTCTATGTGAACTCCGGTCCCAAAGCTGTGGCCGATCGGGCCAAGGCTAATCTGCAACGCTCTTATGAGGCCTACTCTGCAGCCTATAAAGTGAATCCGCAGGAAAACACCTGGCATGGCATAAACATGGTCGCGCTGCTGGCGCGCGCCGAGGCGGACCATATCGCATTGCAGGGGGCGATCGACTACAAGGCTCTCGCGCGCGACATCCTGCAGGTCATCTCCGACAAGGAAGCAAATGCCGTGGCCGGCTTGTGGGCGTTCGACCTGGCCACCCAAATGGAAGCGTACCTGGCGCTGGCCGACGCCGCCAACACCGAAAAGATAGCTAACGTGTACGCCGATGCTCTGGACGCCGACGCCTTTGAGGTTGCTAGCACACTGCGGCAAATGCAGGAGGTCTGGCGGCTCAACAACACCGATCCCCCGGGCGCCGCGCTGATCCCGATTCTGCGCGCTGCTCAACTGCACAAGGAGGGCGGCGGGATGACGGTGCCCCTTGAAGAGGCGCGGCAAGATCTCGAGAAAGTCTTCGGCTCCGATAAGTCGCAATCGCTGAAGTGGTATCAAGATGGGCTGGAGCGTGGTAAGTCAGTGTGTCGTATTGAAATGGCTAACGGGAAGGGCTTTGGAACCGGATGGCTGGTGAGATCGACCGATTTCTTCCCGGCCCAACCTCTGCGGCTCCTGGTCCTCACCAATGCCCATGTAGTGAGTACAACCTACTCCGACGCCATCCAGCCGCCGAACGCCTGGGTCAACTTCCAACTGATTGGAAAACGCATCCAGATGAAGAGTATCGTGTGGTCCTCTCCGGTGCGTGAGTTAGACGCAACATTTCTGGACCTTGCCGAAGACATAACCGGCGATCCGATCTCCCTCTTCCCTGCCCCGCTGCAGATGGCCGATCCGGGTCCGCGCATGTACATCATCGGCCATCCCGGCGGCCGCGATCTGGAGTTTTCTTTGAATGATAACCGTCTGATCGCCTGCAACGCGGAGAAGCTTCATTACCGCACTCCGACCGAGGGCGGCAGCTCGGGCAGTCCCATCTTCGATCCTGTCGGATGGCAGGTGGTCGGATTGCATCATTCCGGGAAAGAGAAGATGGAGAAGCTGGGCGGGCCTCCCGGCACGTTTTACGAAGCGAACGAAGGCATCGCCATTCTAGCGATCCAACAAAGGACGCGAGGAATTGCCAGCGGAGCCTAGGCTCGTCAAGTCTATATCGACTCGTCAATGGTTCCAACAGACCGTATAATCCAGACATGGCAGTGCACATCATCGGCAACCCGGTTCCTACTCCGGAGGAGATGGCCGAGATTCTCGATCTTAGCCCCGATCGGGTGACCGCCATTCGCCGAATAATGAGCACGCCGGTCCGGGCGAAAAAATCTGCCGCCGCTGCAAAAATGGCGCGCAAGGGTGCGGCAAAGAAAGCCTCGCCTACGCGCGCTCGCCAGCTTGCTGCGAAAAGATAACGTGCCCGGCAAAAGGCGCATCGAGTCTGTGTTCCTCAACATTCCTTACGATGTCGCCTTTGAGAACCTATACCTCGCATACATAGTAGCCTTGACACAGCTCGGGCTGGCGAGCAAAGCGGCGATCTTCCAGGAGCTGAAGCTGGCGGCGTTGGTCAAATCGCAAACGCTCATCGCCCGACCAAGCAAGTAGGCCCCGGCGCCTCGGCAGCTCAGTACCGCTCAAGCCGCTCGATCTTCCGGATGACGCTCCCGTTCTTCAGGCTCGGCTGACTACCATTTCTTACTGCTATTCAGGTGCGACGCTGCTTCCGCTGCAACCAGCGGGTTCTCCGACACCGATGCCATCGCTGACTGGGCTACCTCTTCAACACCGCCGCTTAGCTGTTCCAAAATCCCTTGCACCCAACGGCGCACACTCCGGCCAAACCCGGCTGAAATGGGCCGTTTTTCCTGCGATAGCAGTCGATCTCTAGGCCAGCAGGCGGGCGGCCGCTTTAGCGAAGTACGTGAGCGTGAAATCCGCTCCGGCGCGCCGGATGCAGGTGAGCGATTCCAATATCGCGCGGTCGCGATCCAGCCAGCCGTTCTGAATCGCCGCCATGATCATGCTGAATTCGCCGCTTACCTGATAGGCTCCTAGCGGCGCCGAGAACCTGTCACGAGCCTGTCTAATCACGTCCAGGTAAGGCATCGCCGGCTTCACCATGATCATGTCAGCGCCTTCTTCAAGGTCCAGTTCGATCTCGCGCAAGGCCTCGCGGCCATTCGACGGATCCATCTGGTAGCTGCGCCGGTCGCCGAATTGCGGCGCGGATTCGGCCGCCTCGCGAAAGGGTCCATAAAACACCGACGCGAACTTCGCGGCGTAAGACAGGATCGGGATGTTCGTGAAACCAGCTTTATCGAGAGCTGTCCGAATAGCGCCCACCCGGCCATCCATCATGTCGCTAGGGGCGACGATATCCGCGCCGGCGCGGGCATGGGACACCGCTGCCGCCGCCAGCCATCCCAGCGTCGAGTCGTTATCGACATCATTATCCACGATCTTGCCGCAGTGGCCATGGCTGGTATATTCGCAATTGCAAACGTCAGTCATCAGCAGCAGGTTGGGTACGGCTGCCTTCACGGCGCGCACCGCTCGCTGAGTGATGCCATCGTCCGCATAAGCTTCAGAGGCCATCTCGTCCTTAGTTTCGGGAATGCCGAATAGAATCACTCCGCCGATCCCAAGCGAGGCCGCCTCCTCGCAATCCTTCACCATTTCATCGACCGAAGTTTGGGCATTCCCCGGCATGGAAGAGATCGGTTTGCGGACGCCTTCTCCTGGGCACGCGAACAGCGGCAGGATAAATTGCGATGGCTCCAGACGGGTCTCGCGTACCAGCGTGCGGATGGAGTCGGTGGTGCGCAGCCTGCGCATCCGATGAGTTGGAAAGCTCATGAACTACCAGGGTAGCGAATTTTCAGAACTACCAGATGGCCAGCGGAAGTTCGCCAGGACTCCACGCGAAACCAAGGCTCACGCGCTGGGAATCTTTTAAATAGAAGTCGTTGTTAGCGGTGTAGTGCCGATAGTCGTAGCGAAACTCCATGTGCATCTGTGGACCGATCTTATACGTTGCTCCCGCGCCCGCCACGTAGTCGTTGTATTTTCCCAGGCCGGCCTGACCGATGGAGGAGAGTTCCGCGAAAGCGAAACTTGCGCCCATGGTCCAGCGCCGCAGGCCGACATACGAATAAGATCCGGAAGCGGAGGTCTGCCGGGATGTCAGATACACGCCATTGCCCGGACTCACTCCCGTGCTGCCGTTCAGCGAAACCGACGAGTGACTGAAGCGGCGCACGATGCTCGCGACACCATACGGGACGGCCGTGTGAGTGTTGAAGGTGGAGACAATAGTCGGTACGCCAATGATCGCGACAATAGCCGGACTCACCGCCACCTGCTGCTCGCCGCGAGCTCCGGCGTACGATCCCCCAAGTGAAAAACTGGCGTCCCAACGGCGGCCCAGTCCGATGGAATAGCCGGCGGAGACAGTATTGACATTAGCGTTGCCGAAGGTTCGCTGATAGTCGTAATTCGTATAAGAGTAATTCACACTAAGTGTCTGCCGCCTCGTGATCCGATAAGCGACGTCGCCGCCGGTGCTGTAGCCGTTGAGTCCTGCCAAGGCGGAAGATTCGCGCCGTACCAGATAACCCTGGCCGTTCACGGAAATCGACAGCCGCGCACTCTTTTTCCAGACCATCGCGACCCTCGATTGGGAATAATAAGTGCGGTTATCGAACAGATCGTTAGTCGGGGCGGATGCCAGGTCGATGGCTGTCAGGGGAAGGTAAGTATAGGCTCCATTGGCGAGATTGCTGGTATCGGCCACTTCCTTGATATCCAGGGTAAGATGACGGGTCAGAATGCGGCCATAACGCAAACTGATAAACTGATCGATGCCGTCGAATGCGCTGTCATTGACGTAGTGTCGAAAAGTGCCGCTGTAATCCAGACTGAGCGAATCTCTTTTCCACTGGCGCGATCCGCTGGCGCCGAAGCTAGCTTCCACTCCCTCGCTGCCGCCCACGTCCGTGATCCGCCCCGTTTGATCGGTCGATACCGGGACGATCCCGGAATCGTAAACTCCATTGATTCCGGCCCAGACGCGAAAATCCAGCAGTTTCCCGCCTCGCTCGCCGATCAGCGTTTTGTCACGGCT
>Ga0302319_10017982_pt1 | contig 12920 bp, 7 predicted proteins | sample Bog_T0_2_FD_203319 | JGI IMG/M metagenome (GOLD analysis project Ga0302319, IMG submission 203319) | Peat permafrost microbial communities from Stordalen Mire near Abisko, Sweden - Bog_T0_2 | ecosystem: Environmental > Terrestrial > Soil > Wetlands > Peat | place: Sweden: Abisko, Stordalen Mire...
ATCGTAGTTCACCAACTCGATCCGGCGAAGTGGCGCGTCCATTGCTTAATATAGCCGCGCCATGGCGCATTCAACCCGCCCCAATCGCGTTGACATGGCTGAATCCTTCCCCACTTTAACTGCGCACCGATGAAAAGTTTCCACTGTGTCTGCGGCCAGCTCATTTTCTTTGAGAATGTGACCTGCATGCATTGCGGCCGGCAACTTGGCTTTTTGCCCGATCTGATGGTGACGAGCAGCATCGAGCCGGACGAAAAAGAAAAGGACGTGTTTTATTCGACCGACCGCGAGGCGGAGGAGGAGCCCTACAAGAAGTGCTACAACTACGAACACGAGGCGGTCTGCAACTGGATGATTCCGCCGACCATGCAGGAGGATCGTTTCTGCGTTTCCTGCCGTCTCAACGAGATGATTCCCGATTTGTCGATCGAGCAGAACAAGGCGCTCTGGGCGCTGACCGAGGCGGCCAAGCGCCGGCTGATTTACAGCCTGCTTTCGCTGCGGCTGCCGCTGGAGACGCGCGAGGAAAATCCCAAGGGCGGGCTCGCTTTTCGTTTCATGGCCAACACGCGCAACGCGGACGGCACCGAAACACCGGTGCTGACCGGACACGAGGAAGGGGTGATCACGCTGAACATCGCCGAGGCCGACGACCTTTACCGCGAAAAGACGCGGCTGGCGATGAACGAACCTTATCGCACGCTCGTCGGCCATTTCCGCCACGAGATCGGCCACTACTACTGGGACCGCATCGTGCGCGACACGAAGTTCATCGAACGTTTTCGCGAGATCTTTGGCGACGAGCGGGTCGTCGACTACGACCGGGCGCTGGAGATTTACTACAAGACCGGCGCGCCGGCCGACTGGCAGAACCGCTTCATCAGCGCCTATGCCACGGCCCATCCGTGGGAGGACTGGGCCGAGACCTGGGCCCATTACCTTCACATTTCCGACACATTGGAGGTCGCCTCCAACTTCGGCCTCATCAGCAAGCGGTTGAAACTCGACATCAACCCCAGCCCGGGCGGCGGTTCGCAGTTCGCGCCGAAGCCGAAGACCTTTGACGAGGTCATCGAGGCATGGGCGCAGCTCTCGGTCGCCCTCAACAGCATCAACCGGAGCATGGGTCTTTCCGACATCTATCCCTTCGTCCTCTCCAAGCCCGTGGTGGAGAAACTGCGCTTCATCAGCGAGGTCGTCGCGGGCAGCGAAGTGAAGACCGTCTGAGGCCCGGCCCACAGGTCAATTTTCGCCGCTTCCGGGAGCAACTTTTATTCCCTCAAACGGTTTCACCTAGAGCGGAGACCTTTCCGGGTCTTCACAGCCTATCCGGCTGGCGGAAGGCGACGTGTCGTCAGTCCGCTTTCCGGCCGGCGCATCCACCATGCGGAATCATTTTCAGAACCTGCTTTGCCTGCGTGCGCCCACCCGCGCGGGGCGGTTTATAGCTTTCACTGTCGCTTTCCTTTTGATGACGGATGCGGCACTGCGCGCGCAGTCGATCCCCTCGCCAACAAGCACGCCCGCACCGGCCCCGGCAGACACGTCTGCCTCGGGCCCTTCCGCCGCCGACTTCGACACCACCGCCATACCCGTGGCGAGCACCGAGCAACCCAAGACCACCCTGACTTGGGAGCAATGCGTGCGGCTCGCTCTCGCGCACAATCCCGACCTGGAAGTCTTCCGCGACGATGTTCTCAATAGCGACGCGGTGCGGCGCGGCGCCTACTCGCAACTTTACCCGCAAATCGCGCTTTCGTTCGGCGCGACCCGCTCCTATACCGGCCCCTATCTCGGCGCGCCCAGCAGCTACGCGAACGAGTTCACCGGGCAAATCTCGCTCACCCAGACGATCTTCAATGGCTTCCTGACCCAGGGCAACATCTCGCAGGCGCGTGCGCAGCTGGCGCTGGCTTTCGCCAATCTCGATTCCCAGAAGGCGCTGACCAGCTTCGACCTCAAGACCGCCTTTGCGCAGGTGATCTATGCGCAGGAAGACGTCGGCGTCGCACGCCGCGTCATCGAGATCAACCAGAACAACGCGCGACTCGTGAAGCTGCTCTATGACAGCGGCAACGAGGACAAGGGCGCGTGGCTGCTCAGCAAGGCGCAGCTCGACCAGGCGATCTTCACCTACAACCAGGCGGTGCGGAATGTGGAGGTGTCCGACCAGCAACTCGTCACCATCCTTGGCCAGGACCTGCCGCGCCCTATCGAGGCTATCGGCAAGCTCGCCACCGCGCCGCTGCCGGGCAAGCCTGACTTCCATCAGTTGGCGGTGCAGACCCCCGCCTATTTCCAGCACCGTTCGCAGGTCGACGCCGCCGCCGCGGGCATCACGATCGCGCAGTCCGCGTTCTATCCCACGCTGGGCGTCGATGTAAATGCCAACCGCGGCGGAGCGTTCTTCCTGCCGCGCCAGACGACGGCCTCGGCGGGCGTAACCGTTTCCTACGCGCTCTTCGACGGCGGCCAGAATTATTTCAACGTGCGGGCGGCACGCGCCTCGCTGCTGTCGGCGCTGGCCAGCCTGCGCTCGGGAACCAATGACGCCGAGCTGACGCTGGCCCAGAATTTCAAGGCACTTGTCGACGCGGTGGAAAACCAGCACATCCAGGAGGAATTGCTCGACGCCACGTCGTTGCGCTACACCGTCGCCGCGGCGCAATATCGCAACGGCCTGATCGACTTCCAGGATTTCAGCGACATCACCAGCGCCTATGTCGGCCAATTGCAGACGACGCTCGCGGCTCAGCAGGCCTCGGTGAATGCCGAGGCCAACTGGGAGCAGTCGCGCGGACAGGGAGCCATACCATGAAACCAAAAATGCAGTTTAACTGGCGCTATATCATCGTCGCAGTCATCGTCGTGATCGGCTGCGTGGCCGTTTACCTCGGCCTGCAATGGCGCGCCGCCCAGCCGGTCTACGATTACCTGCAGGTCGACCGCGGCGAGATGCGCGTGACCCTGCGCGAGAGCGGCGTGATCCAGCCGGAGCACCGTCTCAGCATCACGCCGCCGATTCCCGGGCGCGTCGACACGATCTCCGTGCTGGACGGCGCGCTGGTCAAGCAGGGCCAGGTGCTGGCGTTGATGAGCTCGACCGACCGCGCCGCGCTCATCGATGCCGCGCGCGCCGCCGGCGGCAAGGAGTACAAGTTCTGGCAGGACATCTACAAACCGGCGCCGCTCGTCGCGCCGCTCGACGGCCAGATCATCGCCACCGACGTGGTGCCCGGCAGCGTCGTCGTCCCCGCGCAGACCATCTTCGTCATGTCGGATCATCTCATCGTCCAGGCCAATGTGGACGAGACCGATCTTGAGCACGTCTGGCTCGGGCAGAAGGTGGACGTCACCTTCGAGGGATTCCCCGACGCGAAGCTGACCGGCACGGTGCGTAAAATCGACGACGACTCGACCACGGTCAACAACGTGACGACCTACCTCGTGAATATCTTTCTCGATAAGACACCCTCCTTCGTGGTGAGCGGCCTATCGACCGATCTCGACTTCCAGGTCTCCGATCGCAAGAGCGTCCTGCGCGTGCCGACCGACGCACTGACGCCGGAGGGCCAGATCCTCGTCGTAAAGGAACCCGGCAGCAAGCCGGTGCTGCGCCAGATCACGATCGGCGCCACGGACGGGACCTACACCGAAATCCTCTCCGGACTCCAGGAGGGCGACTGGATCGCCCGGCAGCAATTCGAGCTGCAGAAGCAAACCAACAGCGGCTTCAGCTTCATGCCGGGCCGTCCGCCGCACCGCTGATTCGCCTATACCGCGTCATGATCGTCCTCGAGAACGTCCGCAAGACCTACCAGATGGGCGATAATATCGTCCAGGCGCTCAAGGGCGTGACGCTGCACATCGAGCAGGGCGAGTTTGTTTCCCTCATCGGCGCATCGGGCTCGGGCAAGTCGACGCTGCTCCACACGATCGGCCTGCTCGACCGGCCCGACGCGGGACGGCTTTCCATCGCGGGCAGCGACGTCTCGAAACTTAACGATGAGGAGCTCTCCCAGCTGCGTTCCGAGACGATCGGTTTCGTCTTCCAGCAGTTCCATCTGCTCAAGCGACTGACCGCATTTGAGAACGTCGAACTGCCTCTCATCTACGCGAAGGGCGACCGGCCCTCCTCGGACCCCGGCGACCTGCTCCGGCGCGTGGGACTGGGCCAGCGCTCGCATCACAAGCCCAACGAGCTTTCCGGCGGCCAGCAGCAGCGCGTCGCCATCGCGCGCGCGCTCATTCGGCGCCCCTCGCTCATCCTCGCCGACGAGCCCACCGGCAATCTCGATTCGCAGAGCGGCAAGGAGATCATGGCGCTCCTGCGCGAACTGCACGCGGAAGGCCTGACGGTCGTGCTCGTCACGCATGAACCCTCCATCGCCGCGACCGCCGACCGCACCATCCGCGTGCACGACGGCGAAATCGTCGAGGACGTGCGCAAGCCGGGCTTGAAGACAAATGGAAAGGCCGATAATTCGCTGCGCGCGCATGAGCTCGAGACGACGAAAAAATTCGAGCGCGATCTCCTCCTGCTCAACCTGCGCCAGGCCGGACGCGGACTCTGGGCGAACAAGCTCCGCACCTGCCTCTCCGCCCTCGGCATCATCATCGGCGTCGCGGCGGTCATCATCATGCTGGCGCTCGGCAGCGGCGCGCAGGAATCGATGAAGAAGCAGATCGCGGCGCTCGGCTCCAACCGGCTGATGGTGCAGCCGCAGGCGCAGCACACCGCCGGCGTGAAGCAGCAGAACGGCGCCGTCAGCCGCCTCACCGTCGACGAGGCGATGCACATCGACGGGCGCATTCCGTCCGTGACCGGCGTCAGCGGCATGGTCCAGGGCCGCGTGCAGGTCGTCTACGGCGACAAGAACGCGAGCACCCAATTACAGGGCACGATGCCCGGCTACCAGGTCGTCTACGCCGCGCCCACCGCCTACGGCCGGTTCTTCACCCTCGACGAGTGCACCTCCCGGGCAAAAGTCGCCGTGCTCGGCGCGACGGTGGTGACCGAATTGTTCGGCGCGACCGACCCGGTCGGCCAGTGGATCCAGGTCAATCACACTCCGTTCATGGTCATCGGCGTGCTCGTCTCGAAGGGCGCGAGCGGCGGCGGCGATGCCGACGATGTCATCCTCGTCCCGCTGCAGACCGCGATGTACCGCGTGCTGGGCAAGGAGTATGTCGACTGGATCGATGTCGCCGCGGCCAACCCCGCGCTGGTCAGCCAGGCGCAGGAGCAACTGCTCGACCTCACCCGCACCTGGCCCCACATTCCCAATGTCGACGGCGACAGCTACCAGATTCGCAATTTTCAGGCGATGATCGACGCGTTCAGCGCCATCACGAAGACGATGGCGCTCTTCCTCGCCTGCGTCGCCGCGATTTCGCTTGTGGTCGGCGGCATCGGCATCATGAACATCATGCTCGTGTCGGTGACGGAACGGACGCGCGAGATCGGCCTGCGCAAGGCCCTCGGCGCACGCGGACGCGACATCCAGACACAATTTTTGATGGAGGCCGTCGTCCTCTGCCTGAGCGGCGGGCTGCTCGGCATCGCCATCGGCTCGGGGCTGACCCTGCTGGTGTCGGCCATCGAGAACTGGGGCCTGCGCCCGACGCTCATGTCGATGGTGGTCTCGTCGGGATTCTCCGTCGCGGTTGGCGTCAGCTTCGGCTACTGGCCCGCGGTCCTGGCGTCGCGCCTCGATCCAATCGAGGCCCTGCGGTACGAGTAGCTGCCGAAATCCATCGCGCGTTGTTTCCCGTGCCGCGAAACCTGCTATAACGCAGGGCTCCCATGCCGCTCCTGCAACTCCAGAACATCACGCTCAGCTACTCCGCCGCCCCTCTTCTCAAGGGCGCCGATCTCCAGATCGACGCGGGTGAGCGCATCTGTCTCGTCGGTCGCAACGGCGCGGGCAAGACCACGCTGATGCGCCTGATCACCGGCGAGGAGACCGCCCAGGAAGGCGAGATCACGCGGCCCGCCGGGCTCGTCGTTTCGCGGCTGCCGCAGGAAGTGCCCGCCGGGCTGGAGGGAACGGTCCACGATGTCATTCGCGGCGGACTGCGCCTCGCCGGCAACGAGGAGGAATGGCAGGCCGATGTGCGGATGGAGGACCTGATGGCGGAGATGGGGCTGCCCGGCGAGCCCGAGTTCACGGCGCTTTCCGGCGGGATGAAGCGGCGCGTGCTGCTGGCGCGTGCTCTCGTGGGACTGCCCGACATCCTCCTTCTCGACGAGCCGACCAATCATCTCGATCTCAGCTCGATTCTCTGGCTCGAGGAATTCCTCCTGCGCGCCAAGCCGACGCTTTTCTTCATAACCCACGACCGCGCGTTCCTGCGCCGGCTTGCGACACGCATCGTCGAACTCGACCGCGGAAAATTGACCAGCTGGGCGTGTGACTACGACACCTTCCTGGAACGCCGCAACGCCGCGCTCGAGGCGGAGGAAAAACAGCGCGCGGCCTTCGACAAGAAACTCGCGCTGGAGGAGGCATGGCTGCGTCAGGGAGTGAAGGCGCGCCGCACGCGCAATGAAGGCCGCGTCCGCGCGCTGCTGGCTTTGCGCACCGAACGGGCGGCCCGCCGTCAGCGCGAGGGCGCGGCGCGCATCGAACTATCCACGGGCAGCATGTCCGGCCAGAAGGTGATCGAGGCGAAGGATGTGACCTTCGGCTACGGCGGCGCGCCCGTCATCCGCGACCTCACCACCACGCTCTGGCGCGGCGACAAGATCGGCATCATCGGCCCGAACGGCTGCGGCAAAACGACGCTGCTCAAGCTCCTGCTCGGCCAGCTGCAGCCCGAGGAGGGCGAAGTGAAGCTCGGCACGCAGTTGCAGGTCGTTTATCTCGACCAGCTGCGCGGCCAGATCGACGACGCGAAAACGGTGGGCCAAAACGTGGCCGGCGACGCGGAGACGGTGACCTTCCAGGGCCGACCGCGTCACATTCACAGCTATCTGCAGGACTTTCTCTTTCCCGCCGACCGCATCCGCATGCCGGCGAAGATGCTCTCGGGCGGCGAGCGCAATCGGCTTCTCCTCGCGCGCCTTTTCCTGCAACCGGCGAACGTGCTGGTGCTCGACGAGCCGACGAACGATCTCGATGCCGAGACGCTCGAGCTGTTGGAGGAAATCCTGGTCGAATACACCGGCACGCTGCTGCTCGTCTCGCACGACCGCGCGTTCCTCGATGAGGTGGTCACCGGCACGCTCGTTTTCGAAGGCGACGGCCGCGTGACCGAATATACCGGCGGCTACGAGGACTGGCTGCGGCAACGGCCCGCGCCGGCGGCAAGCGCGCCGGAGAAAAAGCCGGATGCGCCTGAGAAGATTCCCTCTAAAGGCGCGAAGCCGAAAAAATTTCCCAACCGCGACCAGCGCGAACTGGCGGAGCTGCCGCGCGAGATCGAGAAAATGGAGGCCGAGCGCGACGCACTGGCGAAGAAGCTCGAGGACCCCACCCTCTACCAAAAGAGCCATGACATCCTGCGCACCGTGCGCGACCAGATCGCCGCGCTCGAGCAAACGCTGGCGCAACGCTACAAGCGCTGGGAGGAACTCGAGGATTTACGCGCGAGTTTCGAGGCGGAATAGCGCGACGCGCCTCCTTTGCACTTTCCCGCCGCGCCACGACGTGAACTAATATCATCATGCAAACCCGCACCATCGCCGGACAGAAGAGCTGGGCATTCAAGACCAAGGAAATCGGCGCGGCACTGACCATGCAGGGCGGCCATCTCGGCCCCGTCCTGTTCAAGCTCGGCCGGCGCTGGATCAATCCCTTCGATCTCGCCCCGTGGGCGCAGGAAAAACTTCCCGCCGGCCTCCCGCCGCTGCTCCATTCCATGCGCGGCGATTTTTTCTGCATGCCCTTCGGGGCGAACGACACCGCATGGCGAGGAGAGAAGCATCCGCCGCACGGCGAGACGACCAACTCCACCTGGAAGCACGAGTCGAGCAGCGCGACGAGTCACCATTTTTCGCTCCAGACCAAGGTGCGCCGCGGGCGCGTCGATAAATTCGTTGAGCTCGTGCCCGGCCAGACGGCGGTCTACCAGCGTCACGTCATCTCGGGCATGAGCGGCCCGATGCCGCTCGGGCATCACGCCATTCTGCGCGTGGAAGCGAAGGGCGGTGCGCGTATCAGCACGAGCGCGTTTCGCTTCGGCCAGGTCATGCCAACGCCGTTCGAGGATCCCGCAAAGGGCGGCTACTCGTGCCTGAAAGTCGGTGCGAGGTTCACCGCTCTCAACCGCGTCCCGCGCGCCGACGGCGGCATGGCGGACCTGAGCATTTATCCCGCGCGCGAGGGCTTCGAGGATCTTGTGCTCATGGCTTCGGACGAAAAGCTGCCGTGGGCCTGGACCGCGCTGACCGTCCCGGGCGAGCGCTACGTCTGGTTTGCGCTCAAGGACCCGCGAGTGCTGCGCTCCAGCGTCTTTTGGATTTCCAACGGAGGGCGTCACTACGCGCCGTGGAACGGCCGGCATCGGCACGCGATCGGTCTCGAGGAAGTGACCGCGAATTTCGCCTACGGACTCGCCGACTCGGCCAAGCCCAACGCGCTGAACAAGCGCGGCGTGCCGACGACGCTGGCGCTTTCGCCCCGCAAGCCGACCGTCGTGAATTACATCATGGCCGTGGCCGAGATTCCGTCCGGGTTCGACATCGTGAAGAGCATCACGCCCCAGCGCGATGGCACGGGCGTGGTACTGACCTCAAAGTCCGGCAAGAAGGTGAGCGCCGCCGTCAACGTGCCGTTTTTGTTCCTGACGAAGTAGCGTTTTCGCTGCGCAGGATAACGGATTACTGCGCGGGCGCTTTCGCCACCCAGTCCGGCGCGGTCGTCGCGTAGGCCGAGCGCAGCTTGTCGAAATCCTTCTTGGCGTCGGCCGCGTCGCCCGCCTTGGTATAAGCCTGGCCTGCGAGGTAAAGCCCCTGCGCGCTCAACTCCGGCTCCGCCGGCCCGTAGAAAAGATCGACCTGCTCGTAGTAGTGCGTCGCGTATTCAATGTCCTGCTGGGTCGGCGTCTTCACCGCCGCACCCGCCTTCTCAAGGATGCGCCCGTAACCAAGCATCGCCTTCGCCTGGTTTTCGGCCCCGGCCGTAGGCGAGCGCATGATGTCGGAATAAGCGGCTTTCGCGGCATCGAGATCGACCTGGGCGGTCGACTGCTCGTTGATCTCGGCCATGCCGAGCTGCGCGTCGGTGTAGTGCGAGCTCCAGGCGGCGCCGCTGGGCAGCGCGAACATCTTCGTGAACCACATCTTGGCGTTCGCATAATCACCCTGCGCGAGATAAGTCGCCGCCATGCCGTAGTAACCTCCCGCCAGCTTGATCTGTTCGTTCGGCTTGGCGGTCGCGAGCAGCGCCTGGTAAACCGCCAGCGCCTGCGGGTAATTCTTCGCGGTGATCAGCAACTGTCCGTAAAGGTCGGCCTCCTGCGTCGTGAGTTCCAGGCCCGGTGCCGCGGCCAGCGCCTTGTTCATGCGATCGAGCGCCGCGGCGTCCTGCGCATGGCCGTTCTTCATCACGAAAACGAGCCCGGCCTTGGCCAGCTCCAGCCGCGTCTGCAACTCGGGCGCGGTGAGGTCGGTGCCCATCTTCGCCAGGTAACCCTCGAGGTCCGTGTCCTTGAGCAGGCCCCACTTCTCCCTCGCCATGGCGGTGTTGACCAGCCCCTGCACCGCATCGCCGACGGCGTCGACCTGGTCGGGAAAATTCTTCAGCGTCGCGACGTAGGCCTGCTCGGAGGCCGCCATCCGCTTCTCCGCCTCGGCGCGCGCGGCGTCGGTCTGCAGCGACTGGTACGACCCCATCGCCTTGGCCGCGTCGAGCCACACGTTGCCGATCTTGTTCTGCGCCTCGGCCGCGACATCCTTCAACGGCGCCGTGACCAGCGGTTGGTAGAGCGCCACCGCGTCGTCGAACTTCTTCTGCTTTTCCAGCACGGCCACGACCGCGTCGCTGGCCTGGCTGATGAGCGCGTAGGCGGTGGGGAACGCGGTGCGCAGGTCGTTCACCGCCTGGATCATCTCCGTGGCCTTGCTCTCGCGCTGGTAAATCGCGACGACGTAGTAGAGCGCGAAGGAAGCGACGTCCTGGGTGACGTTGGGCAGCTTGGGAATCGACTGCAGGAGCGTAATCGCGGCTGGATCGTTCTTCTTGTCCATCGCGATCGCGGTGATGACCTCGACGCTTGGCGTTGCCTGGTCACCAGGATGCTTTGTCGCGAAATCCTGGCCTTCCTTGATCACGTCATCGTACCGGCGCAGCGTGTTGAGCGTCTGGATGTAATAAGCGTCGGCCGAAGCCGCGAACGCGCCGGCGGCCGGGTTGTTCCGCACCTTGTCGAACGAGGCCAGCGCGCCGTTGAGATCGCCCTTCTCCATGAGCCCCTTGCCCTGCGATATGTACAGGCCAAAGGCCACCGGACTGGTCGGGTTCGCCTTGAGAAAGTCGTCGATCACTTTCTTGGCCTCGTCGATTCGATGGAGATTCGTCAGCGCATCCACCTCGAGCTCGATCGCCTCGGCCACATGCTTGCCGTTCGGGAAATCGTGGAGACTGCGCTGCGCCTGCTTGAGCTCGCCTTCGTAGTCCTTGCGCTTGCCCAGCGACGCGGCGATCTGGACGCTGATGCTGTCGACCGAGGGATCGCCCGCATGCTTGGTCAGGTAGTCGGTCAGGGCCGCGTCGGCCTTGTCCGCAACTCCGCCGAGCGTATATGAAGTGAGCAGCTGAAGATCAACTTCCTGCTGCTGGTCCGGCGGAAGCTGGACGCCATGCAGGCGGCGCAGGATCGTCCGCGCCTCATCCGGCTGTTTCAATCCGATGTAGCACTCGGCCATGCGGATGAGCGCCTGGATGATCGGGTCCGGTCCATCCGTCAATTCCTTCAGCCGCGCCACTTCGCGATCGAGGATCATCGCCCGGTTGTTGCCCACCGTCGTGGCGTTGACACCTTGAGTCTGAAGTTCGGCCTGCTGCTGCGCGCGCAGCTGATCGATTCGCGCCTGCTGGACCGCGATCATGTCGTCCTTGCGCAGCACGCGCCGAAAGACCTCGAGCCCCTTCGTGTAGTTGGTGGGGTCGAGTTGCGCGATGAGGTACAGGATTTCGCCCTCGCGCATGTTGGCCTCGTTACCCTGCACCTTGGCATTGGGATCGTTGATCACCTGGTCGAAGGTGGCGATGGCCTTCTCCGCCGCGGCCACCACCTCGTCATTAGTCTTCTTGGCCGTGATCAGGTCGTTCGCCTGCACCGCGTAAATGCTGCCGAGCAACAGCAAATAATCGGGCTTCTGCAGGCTGGTCGGGAACTTGGCCAGCAGGGCGTCAAGGCCGGCCTCGGACTCGTCGTAGTTGTTCTGCCCGTAGGCGCAGAGCGCCTGGTAGTACATCGCGTTCTCGAGCAGATCGAGATTGTCGGGCGAGCGGTCCTTGTTGATGAAATCGATCAGCGTGGTGAGCGTCGCCTGCGCCTCCTTGTATTCCTCCTTGCTGTCCGCGTCCTTCTTCTGGTCGCTGAGAGCGTGCGCCTGCGAGAACTGCGCCAGGCCGGTGAAGAAAAGCGCCTTGCCGCGGAATTCCGGCTTTACGTCCGCTCCCGTGAGTTTCGACAACTCGGAGACCGCCTTGAGATAATCGTTGCTATGCAGGAAGGCGTAACCCGCGCTGATCGTGATGATCTCAATGTTCGGCGTACTGGGATACGTCGAGACGATCGTGTCGTACGCCTTCGCCGCGCCCGCGTAGTCGCCGCGGCTCATGTCGTCGTTGCCCTGCTTCTGCAACAGAGCGGCGGCTTGGCCGTGTACCGACACCGCCGACAGGATAAAACAGGCCGACGCGGCCCAGAACCAACACCATTTCACCTTGTTACATTTGTTGGCTTCCGGTGCGCGGTCAAAGCAAATAATCGCAATTTCGCTCTTTCCGGCCTTTTTGGAGCCCATATTGGGAATTGTTCACACCGCGTCGGAGACACTTGAGAGCGTAAACTCGTCAACCAACAGCGGCGGAACGCTGATCGGCAGGCCCGCGCCCTCCTCGCCATAGGTGCGCACGGCCGGGCCCAGCGCACGCACTTTGTTGAGCATCGCGACCGGGCTCTCGTTGAACCGGAAGTTATGCACCGGCCGCACGACCGCGCCGTGCTCGATCAGAAAGACACCGTCGCGCGTCAGGCCGGTGAGAAGCACCGTCTGCGGATCGACCTCGCGGATGTACCAGAAGCGCGTGAAGAGCAGCCCACGCCTCACCTGCTTGATCATGTCCGCCATCGACGTCGTGCCGCCCGCCATGCTCAGCGTCGTCGGGCCGGCCACGGGCGCGCGATTCGATTTCTGCGCCCAATACCGGCCGCATTGCAGGTTGCGCAGCACGCCCTTTTCAATCCACATCGTCTTTTGCGCCGGCAGCCCCTCGCTCGAGTAAATCGAGCCCGGCACGACCGGATCCGCGGGATCCGACCAGACCGTGATGTTGTCGCCGAAAATCTTTTCGCCCACGAGGGAACCGCCGCCCTTCTTCGTCGCGAAGTTGCGGCCCTCGTCGGCCGAGCGCTGGTCGAACTCCTCCGCGACGAGGAGGCCAATGAGGTCCGAGACCGCCGACGGCTCGAGGATCACCGTGTACTGTCCCGGATCCAGCGAGATCGGTTTCTGCGAATTGATCGCCTTTTCGATCGCGATCGAGCCGAGGCCCGCCGCGTCGAGTTTCGAGAAATCGACATGCGTCGTGCCCGCCCAGCCCGAGCCGGTGCCGTCCGCCGTGCGCGCGGAGACGGTTTGCAGGACGTTGGTCCCGCGATCGTAAACGAACAGCCCATTGCTCGTGGCGAAGGTCGAGAAGCCGGTGCCGATCTCAAGATAACCCGAGGCCTGGAGGTTTTTGGAC
>Ga0302319_10017986_pt1 | contig 12919 bp, 12 predicted proteins | sample Bog_T0_2_FD_203319 | JGI IMG/M metagenome (GOLD analysis project Ga0302319, IMG submission 203319) | Peat permafrost microbial communities from Stordalen Mire near Abisko, Sweden - Bog_T0_2 | ecosystem: Environmental > Terrestrial > Soil > Wetlands > Peat | place: Sweden: Abisko, Stordalen Mire...
GTACATGCCGAATGCAGAATCGAGCCCCGCTGGATTATCTGGTGAACGCCCTTCGCTCCCATCGCAACGCGCTGCCGATCCCGTCGCTGCTCTAAACCCTTCAACCACCTGAACTGTTACTCTCAAAGAACACCGAGTTCCTCAGTCGGAGCCGCTTTCCGCCGAAGCTATATACCAGCATCGACGTGAATTTCTGCGGCCAGTAAGGAGAGTTCCAGCCCGATACCCAACCTCTCGCCACTTTCTTTGCGGTCACCGTATAAAGCACTTCCCCCATCGTCGAACGGTAGCTTGCGCAATAAGAGTGTTTCTCCGGCAGGCAATACCCGCTCGGGCCGGCCCGCTATTCCACGCCTGCATAACCTCTGGAAATATCATTGATTCCCTGAGGGTCCTGAAATCGCCGCTGGCGTGATTGCAAGTCACGATTGGGTTATAGCTGGCCCCACACCACTCATGCGCAGCAGATAGCACCTCCACGACCGCCGCAAGGCAGCGTGTGCAAAATTCGGCAAGTTCCACACCCTTCAAGTCCGGTAACGACCACGTTCTGGTAAGCCCATACTCCTCACAATCGCAAGAGTGATATGGGTCCAGAAAATGCGATTTCCCGAATCCCTCCTCGAACCGAGCCCTTCCCTCGACTAGCGCCGGTACACTATCCCGCATCGGATGCATGGGCAGGCCACTGAACCCGGTCTTGTACTTACCATTCTCAAAAGCACCGAAAAACATCGAGCTTGCCGGGACCAACGCCTCCTGATGAACCACGCGGACACGCTCCGAATTGAGCAGCACGAGGTCGGCATTTGCCTTCATCTTTTCCCGATGCGGTTTGTACCAGTCGTCGAAACCGTCCCGATGCTTCAGCTCCGATTGAAGGTGAAAAGTAACATTACGGGCCGCCTGGAGAAAGGCGCTCAAGCTATACCTAAAGCGATTGCACTCGTGGTAGTGCTCGATAAGTTCGTGCAAGAAATAATGCGCCTCATTCGCCTTGTCGTGAGCCGATGGCACGGGACAACCGCTATCACTGCCGCTCAGAGCCTGTGCAAGAGGGTTCGGCGCCGTTTTCCTTGCCATCCGCTCATTATCGCCCCGCGGATTCCGGCAACTCGATGCCGGCGGCGACAGTCATGGTTTGAATCCTTCACATCATTATCCGATGGCCCGCTCTGCGATTTCCGCACTGCCTGCAAGAAAAGGGCGCCTACAAAGTTTCCGCCAACTGAGCGCCTTACCACCTGGAAAGTTTTACAATTCTCTGACGATTTCTGACAACAGCTTTACCGTGAGCCGCTAAGCTGAGTTCCATGACAGACTCCTGCCTGCTTCGCGCCGCTACGGCGGCCGTGCTGCTCTTTGCGCTGCCTCCTAAGGCGGGCGCGCACGACTCGGCAGCGCCGCACTTCGATCTGGGAAAAATCATCGCGCTCGACGCCACGATTACGAAATTCGAGTTTGTGAATCCGCACGGCTATGTGTTCTTCACCGCTCCCGATGCCGCGGGAAAGCCGGCGGCGTGGCGGTGCGAACTGGCGGCGAAGGTGGCGTTGACGCGGATGGGGTGGACGCAGTACACGTTTCGTCCCGGGCAGCACGTCACGATCAAGGGCTCGCCGGCCCGGCGCGAAGAGAATGTTTGCTATTTGACTTCGTTCATCACGGCAGATGGCAAGGAGATTATGCGCGAGGCGGTGATCTCGCCCGAGACGCACGGGCGCGGTCCGGCAGTCGTGAGAGATGCGGGGAACCGGCCGGAGCGGCTTCTGGACGGGCATCCTAATCTGCAGGGCTTTTGGGTTTCCCAGGATGGGCCAGGAGGCAGAGGAAGAGGCGGGCGCGGCCGCGGGGGGCCGGGGCGTCCTGGTGGGCTTGGGCGTGGCGGTCAGCCTGAGTTGACCGCGGAGGGCGAGGGTGCAGGGAAGGGTTACGATCAGCGATTCGACGATCCGGGGCTGAAATGCAGCATCAGCAATATCATCTTCGGTTGGACCCACGATCAGCATGTAAATGAGATCGTCCAGAAGAGCGATTCGATAACACTGAACTACGGGTAGATGGATTTTGTGCGGACGGTGCATATGAATGCGGCGCATCCGAAGAGCGTTGCGCCGGGGCTGGGCGGGCATTCGATCGGATCATGGGAAGGGGATGTGCTTGTCGTAGACGGGTTCGCGCCGGGCGTTTTGATTCCGATGAACGGGGTGCAATTCAGCGGGCGGATGCATGTGGTGGAGCGCTTCAGTTTCGATGCGAAGGCGAATTCGCTCACGAGGAGTTTTCGGGCAGAGGATCCGCTTTACTGGAAGACTGCTTATACGGGGACGGATGTAATGCAGCTTTCACTGGAGCCGTATGTTCCTTATGGATGCAAGGAGCTTTCGGGCAGGAATAATCAGCGGCCTTAGGTGGCGGATCTGAGGCCGCCACCTGCAAGCTGCGACATATCCTACGTTTTCGGGGCGTTCTTCATAATTGCGGCGAGGGCTCGCATTCGGTTGGCGTCGGCGGGCGTTTTTGCCGTTGCGGCGTCTTTTTCGAGGCTGGCGGCCAGGGTTTTGAGTTGGCCCGCATCAGCCTTTGCGATTGCCGCGTTGATTGCCGCGATGCGCTGCGGCGTCACGGAAGTTCCCCGTGCCAACTGATCTGCATAGGCCTTCGCGACGATGAAGTTGGCGGGCCAGACGATTTTCGGCTGGTTCTGAACATTCAGCTCGTCGAAATGCACCTGGTTCGAGGCGTCGATTTCATTCTGCGTGATGTATTTGTTCGGCACCAGTTTGAAGACATCGACTCCGCGCGCGATTTCGGAGCCGTAGATGTAGCCGTTGTACCAATAGGCCGACCACTGGCCGCCCATGGCTCGCTTCGCTCCGTCGATGGGCCCGCGGTCGAAGTAGCCGATTTCCATGGGGTGCGAGGCATCGGTGAAATCGACGATCGAAACGCCGCCCTGATACCAGGCCTGGACTTCGATATCGCGGCCGGGGATCGGGATGAGAGATCCGTTATGGGCGACGCAGTTTTCGAACTCGGTTTGCGGGGCCGGCATTTTGTAATACGACGCCAGGGTGAGTTTTCGGTTCGAGAGGGTGAAGATGGCATCGGCGCCCCAGTTCATGGGATCGGTGTCGCGGCAGCGAGGCTGGCCTCCGCCACCCCACTCGTCGGTGAACAGAACTTTCGTGCCGTCGTTACTGAAGTTCGCCGAATGCCAGAAGGCGTAGTTGGGGTCGCTCACGGCGGCGATGCGGACCGGGTTGACGGGGTTTGAGATATCGAGCAGGATGCCGTTGCCGGAGCAAGCGCCGGCGGCCAGCCCGAGCGCGGAATAGATGGTGATGTCGTGGCACTGGTTGGTGCCGGTGGTGGTCTGCGTTCCTTCGCCGTGGTTGCCGCCCTTCCACAAACCGTTGACCGCGCCGGTCTGGGCGTCGGTAAAGATGCGCGGACTGTTGACGATCTTCGAAAGCTCGGGATGCGCGAGCGGCACCTTGATGATGTCGATGCGGAAGAGAGCGGTGTTGGGATTGACGTCGGGCTCGCCGTCGGAGCATCCGGCGAGTTCTTCGGCCTGGCGAACGGCGCCGGTGCCGGAGATATAGATGTAGACGTTCTCTTTGTCTTTGGGGTCGATCAGAAGCGAATGGGTGTGGGAACCGCGGCAGCTTTGGACGGCGGCCACCTGCTTCGGATTGGCGAGGTCGCTTATATCGAAGATGCGTACGCCGCGGAAACGGTCCGGGCTGGGGGGCGGCGGAGGACGGCGCACGCGGGCGGGCGGATCGCCAGGCTTTTCCGGGGCGGGGGGCGGCGGAGGAGGCGGCGGAACATAGCCGGCCGGCAGGGGGACGCCCTGGGTGCCGCAATCGATGCGTCCGTTGACGGCTTCGGCGGACATGAAGAGCAGATTTCCGTAGACCGAAACATCGCCCTGGCCGCCGGGACAGACGAGCGAGGTGCGGAGCTTGATCATCTTCGGGTTATCGATGTCGTAGAAGTTGATGCCGTTGTAGTTGCCGACGAAGAGATGGTTGCCGCTGAAGGCGAGGTCGGAATTGGTGGAGCCGTAGGAAGCGGCCGGGGCTTGTCCGGCGCGGCCTTCACCAGCGGGCGGGGCAGGCAGGGGGGAGGCAACGGGGTCGCCCGGCGCGAAGCCTGGGGGCTTGGGGAGCGACATGATGCGCTCAAGGCCGGAGGCGGCTTCGGCGGCATCGTAGAGGCCGGCTTTCAGGCCGACGCGGGGATCGTCGGCGCCCGAGCGGGGATTGGTAAAGACAGTGGAGGGGGGCGGCGCCGGCGGTTTGGGCGGAGTCTGGGCGAGGCACGCCAGCGAAGCCGCGATGAAAAGCGAGGCATTCTTGAAGATCATTTTTTCTCCTTATCGAGCATGCTCTGCATGATTCTGATTTCCGCGCGTTGTGTGTTATCGATATCAGTGGCGAAATCGAAAAGCACGTTGTCCTGACCGGCACCGGCGGTGTCGAACAGATCCTGCACCATGATGAGGGCTCCGGTGTGGTGCTGGATCATGCCGGTGAGGAAGAGGTGGTCGAATTTCGGGCCTTTGGCTTTGGCGAGGGCGGCCATCTGCTGCGGGGTCAGCATGCCGGGCATCAGCGGCATGTCCATGTGGTGCATGGCGGCCATGGCTTTCATGTCCATACCTTTCATATCCATGCCCTTCATGTCCATGGCGGGCACGGGCATGTCGGTTGATTTGCCGCGATCGGTGAGCCACTGTTTCATGTATTTGATTTCGTCGGTTTGCGAAATGCTGATTCGCTTGCCGAGCGCTAAGAGGTCTTTGTTATGGGTTCGGGCTGCCATCAGGGCCGTCATGTCCACTGCCTGGGAGTGGTGCATGATCATGCCCTGCATGAAGCTGACGTCAGCTTCGGCAGGTTCTCGACGGGGAGTGCCGGCGTTGGCCGGGGAGAGCGTTCTGCCGCTTTCTCCGGGGGCGCCGGGCTGAATAATCGGAGCGGGCTGGCTCCAGGCCGGACTGCTGAGGAGCAGCAGCGCGGGGAAAGTGCGCCAAAAGCAGGATCCCATGAGCAACTGTACAATGACCGGGGCTTTGCCGCAAGTGGTGAGGCGGGTTGATCTGGGGGCGCGGTGTGAGAGCACAGTTCTGGTTTCCTGGGGTTCGAGCGGCTGAGTTGGAGGTTGGTTTTGGGCGCGGAGCTGGTTGACGGAACGGTTACAAGGGCGTGGGCTGAGGCGCCGGCTCGTTCGAGGGGGCGGATGATTTTCTCGGCTTTTTCGTCGAAGAGGGGGCCTTGGTCGCGGTAGTCGGCGAGTTCGCCTTCAACTTGCGAACAGCGGCGCAGGCGCCAGGCGGCTCCGGCGATTACCTTGACGTAAAACTGTTCGAGGGTGGTGACGGGGCCGGGGTCGGCGAACATGGTGTCACAGGAGGTTTTGTAGGTGTCGCGTTCTTCGGGTTTGACGAGTCGAGGCGGGTGTACAAGCCGTGGATGAGGTGGTTTTTGGAGGACGCGGCTTTACCTGTTTCACTCGTGGGCCCTGTGCTCTTCTGTGCGTTTGCCTGGTTGGCGGCGGTTTGTTTGTCGGTCGCATAAAGTAGGATCCCTTTCGGCCAAAGGGTACACGTCGAAATGTGCGTGGGTTTCCGAAAAGGTCTCTAAATTACTGAAAGAATGGGGAAGATATATTTTCGGGATTTGTTGTGAGGTTATGTGATAATCGGCGAGAGCTATGGCTAAGGTCTATGTCTCGTCGGCATATCTGGGACTTGAGGACGAGCGAAGAGCGGTGATCGACTGGCTGGTGGCGGCGGGACATCAACGGGTTCACAGCTATCGGCCGGACAGCGAAACGGTGCGCGAGAGCTGTCTGGCGGATGTGGATACGTGCGACCTTTACGTGCTGATCTTCGGGCATCGCTATGTGGTGGCAGCCGGCGGAGGACAACCCGGAGCAACTCTCGATCACGCAACTGGAGTTCCGGCGCGCGGGCTTGAGGCGGATTCCGCGAATTGCGCTGATACAGATGAATGTTCCGGACAAGTCGCGGTCCGATATGCGGGATGCGGCGCGGTGGGGGCGCGTGCTGGCGTTTGAGGATGAGGTTCGCGCGGCGGCGCGGACCGGGGAGTTCAGGAATGGTCAGGAACTGATTCATGCGCTGAGTGCGTGCGCGGGTCCCGAACTGACGAAGGCGGAGCGGCAGGCCGAGAAGGTGGAAGCGCTGACGGCGAAGGTTCTGGCGGCCGAGATGGATCGGAAGGATGAGGAGATTGCCGGGCTGCGCGGGCGGGTGCGGGAGCTTGAGGAGCAGTTGCAGGCGGCGGTAGGGGCTTTAGAGGCTGGGGATACCAAGCCGGCGGAGGCTTTGCTCCAGGTCGAGGAGCGGGCTCAGGCAGCGCAGATCGAGGCGGTTGGCGAGGATGAGGGGGCGCGGCGGCGGGAGGCGGCGGCGCTGGCTCGGGAGCAGGGCGCGATGGCGATGGGACGCGATGTCCGGGCGGCCCTGACGGCTTATGAGCGGGCGGCGGAGTATGAGCCGGAAGATCGGTGGACGCATATTCTTATTGGGGATTTGTGGGTTCTGTTGGGAGATCTGGGCACGGCTATGTTTTCACCGAGCGCATGAGTTGATTCGGGTTTGGCAGAGCGCGATCCGGCGAATACCGAATGGCAGCGCGATCTTTCGGTGAGCCATAACAGGATCGGGGACGTGCTGGTGTCGCAGGGGGATGGGCCGGGGGCGCTTTTGGCGTATCGGAAAGGTCTGGAGATTGCAGAGGCGCTTGCAGAGCGCGATCCGGCAAATACCGAAGGGCAGCGCGATCTTTCGGTTAGCCATAACAGGATGGGGGACGTACTGAAGGCGCAGGGAAACGGGCCCGGGGCGCTGGGGGCGTATCGGAGGGATCTGGAGATTGCGGAGGCGCTGGCAGAGCGCGATCCGGCGAATACCGAATGGCAGCGCGATCTTTCGGTGAGCCATAACAGGATCGGGGACGTGCTGGTGTCGCAGGGGGATGGGCCGGGGGCGCTTTTGGCGTATCGGAAAGGTCTGGAGATTGCAGAGGCGCTTGCAGAGCGCGATCCGGCAAATACCGAAGGGCAGCGCGATCTTTCGGTTAGCCATGACGGAATCGGTGACGTGCTGGTGGCGCAGGGGGATGGGCCGGGGGCGCTCTTGGCGTATCGCAAGGGTCTGGAGATTCGCGAGGCGCTGGCGCGGCGCGATCCGGGGAGTGCTTTGTGGCAGACGGATCCGGCGGTTTCGTGTTTTAAGCTGGGGTGAAATTGAGGATGGGCAGAGTTTGGAGGCCCGGCGGGAGCATCTGCTGCGTGGGCGGGGGATTCTGGCGGCGCTGAAGGCGGCGGGTTGGCTGCATCAGGCGCAGGACTGGATTGGGACGTTCGATGGGAGTTGGGGAAGCTGGGTTGAATGGTCGTCAGGTTAATGCCCTGGCTACGGGCTGGCGCCGAAGAGCTGGTTCACATGAATGCGTTGACCTGGTGGACGGTTTGCGATAGGAATAGGGGATGTCTTCCTCTGCAGTGACCGTTAAAGTCGATACGAAGCTGTGCATCGCGGCAGCATCGTGCGTGAATATTATGCCGCAGCTCTTCGATCTGGATGAGGAGAATGTGGCTTTTCTGATCGATCCGGCGGGCGGCGGAGCGAAGACTTCGGTGACGTTCGAGGCGAGCGCGGAAGAACTGGCGCTGATTCAGGAGGCCGTTGCCAATTGTCCGACTTCGGCCATAAGCTGCGTCAGCGCGCGGCACGCATAGCGGCCGGCGTGGGCTGCACGTGGCCGAGAATGCGATGCGGCTTGTAAGGGCTTTCGAGCGCCGCGATCTCATCGGCGGTGAGTTTGAGATCGGCGGAAGCGATGATCTCTTTAAGATGTTGGGGTTTGGTCGCTCCGATGATGGGTGAGGTGATTCCGGGAGCCTGAAGGACCCATGCACAGGCCACCTGAGCGGCGGACACGCCACGCTGCGCCGCTACCTTTGCGACGGTTTCGGCGACGGCGAAATCGTCTTCGCCGAAGTACATCTCGCGGGCGAAGGTGTCGTTCTGCGCACGCGAGGTTGTGCCGCCATCGGGGCGGCGGCTTCCGGCAAGAAAGCCTCGGGCAAGGGGGCTCCAGGGGATGACGGCGAGGCCCTGGTCGATGCAGAGGGGAATGGTCTCGCGTTCTTCTTCGCGATAGACGAGGTTGTAGTGATTCTGCATGCTGACGAAGCGATGCCAGCCGTGTTCGCGGGCCGTGTAGAGGGCTTTGGAGAGTTGCCATGCGGCCATACTGCTGGCGCCCAGGTAGCGGACCTTGCCGGCACGCACTAGCGAGTCGAGGGCTTCGAGGGTTTCTTCAATGGGGGTGGTTTCGTCGTAGCGGTGGATCTGATAGAGGTCGATGTAATCCATGCCCAGGCGGCGGAGCGAGTTTTCGCAAGCCTCGATGATGTGCTTGCGGCTGAGGCCTCGGCGATTGGGACCGGGTCCCATGGGTCCGTGAACTTTGGTGGCGAGAACGATGTCGTCGCGGGAGGCGAGTTCGCGCAGGTGAGCGCCGGTGATTTCTTCGCTGAGCCCGATGGAGTAGACGTCGGCGGTGTCGAAGAAATTGATGCCGGCTTCGAGGGCGATGGCGAAGTGTTCGCGAGCGTCTTCTTTATTCACATGCCAGCCGTGGGTTCCGCGCGACCATGCGGGCGAGACTCCGCCGCCGTAGCTCATGCAGCCGAGGCAGAGGCGGGAAACGGTGAGTCCGGTTTTGCCGAGTTTGGTGAATTGCATCGTCCCTATCGTAACCGGATGGAAGGGGGTTATGGGGGCGGACATGATAGATTCCGGGAATGAAGTTTTCACGGCGCGATTTGATACGCGCGGGCGCCGGGGCGTTACCGGCGTGGGGACTGGCGAGGGCCGGGGGCAGTCCTTTATTCGAAGAGATTCCGGCGAATGCGAGCGGCATTTCGTGGGTACACGAGAACGCTGTGTCACCCGATCATTATCTGCCCGAAACCATGGGGCCTGGCGTGGCGTTTCTCGATTACGACAACGACGGGTGGATGGATATTTTCCTGGTCAACAGCGGGCCGGCGGATTTCTATACGCCGAAGAAGCCGCTGCGAAATGCGCTTTACCGAAACAATCGCGACGGCACGTTTACGGATGTGACGGAGAAGGCCGGGCTTGCAGGCGGATCTTTCGGGATGGGCGTTGCGGTGGGCGATTACGACAACGACGGCTGGCAGGATATCTTCGTGACCGCTTACGGGCGGCCTTATCTCTATCGCAATAACCATGACGGCACCTTCACGGATGTAAGCGCGAAGGCCGGTCTGGGCGCCAACGTTTTCAAAGGCCACTGGACCACCAGCGCGGTCTGGTTCGACTTCGATAACGACGGGCGGCTCGATCTGTTCGTCTGCAGCTTCGTGGATTTCGGCGATAAAACGCATTTTTCCTGCGGCGATAACAAATTAGGGCGGCATTTTTACTGTATTCCGAGGGTTTTTCGGGGAACTTCGAGTTTACTGTTTCATAACAACGGCGATGGCACGTTTACGGAAGTGAGCGCGGGTACCGATATCGAGAAGGCGATCGGCAAGGGTCTGGGCGTGGTGGCGACGGACATCAATAACGACGGCCGCATGGATTTGTTTGTCGCCAACGACACCGTGCAGAATTTTTTGTTTGTGAACCGCGGGCCGGATGCGAAGGGCAAGACGATGTGGGAGGAGATCGGGTTGGCGGCTGAAGTGGGGTTCAGCGAGAACGGGCAGACGCGCTCCGGCATGGGCGTGGATGCGGCGGATATCGACGGCGACGGGTGGCAGGATCTGTTCGTGGCGAATGTGGATCAGGAGATGTTTTCGCTTTATCGGAACAACCATAACGAAAACTTCACCGACATCGCGCATAAGAGCGATCTGGCGCAGTCGACGCGTTTGCTGAGCGGCTGGGGTTTGAAGTTTTTCGATTACGATAACGACGGGGCGCTCGATCTGATTCTGGCGAACGGGCATCCGGATGACATGATCGATAACTACTCGCAGCAGGTGAAGTATAAGGAGCCGCTGCTGCTGTTCCATAATGACGGTCCTCCGGCAAAGCTGCGCAATGTGAGCGCGGATGCGGGGCCGGTGTTCGCGAAGTCTTTTCCTGCGCGCGGGCTGGCGATCGGGGACTTCAATAACGACGGGCTTCCGGACGTGCTGATCGGAAATAACGGCCGCGCGCCGGTGCTGATGCGGAATAACTGCGAGGCGGGCAACCACTGGCTGGGGCTGAGGCTGCAGGGAACAACGTCCAATCGGGATGCGATCGGGGCGAAGATTACCTGGTCGGCCGGCGGAGTTGTGCGGTCGAGGCTGAAGAATGGCGGGGGGAGTTATCTTTCGGCGCACGATCCGCGGGAGGTGCTGGGGATTGGCGCCGCGAAGACGGTGGACTGGGTGGAGATTCGGTGGCCGAAGCCTTCGGGCACGGTGCAAAGGCTGACCGAGTTGCCTTTGGACCGGTACATTACGGTTACCGAGAAGGGTTGAGATGTTTGCGCCGCTGTTGACGGTGTTGCTTTTGGCGCAGGCGCGGCCGGAGACGATTGCCCGGCAGGCGGAAGCTGCGCGCGATGCGGATCGGGTGGACGAAGCGATCCGGCTTTACCGGCGGGGCACGGCGGCGAGTCCGAAGTGGTCGGAGGGCTGGTGGAATCTGGGTACGCTGCTTTACGACCGCAATGCCTATACCGATGCGAAGGTGGCGTTCGAGAAATTCGTAAAGCTGGAGCCGAAAGCTGCGCCGGGGTGGGCTTTCCTGGGGCTTTGCGAATACGAACTGCATGATTACGGCCCTTCTCTGGAGCATTTGCAGAAGGCTTTGAAAGCGGGTCTGCCGAACGGAGATGCCCTGGCGAAGGTGAGCCGGTATCATGCGGCGCTGCTGCTGACGCGGATCGGCGAGTTTGAAAACGCGCTGCAATTGTTCGCGCAGCTGGCGGTGCAGGGAGCGGGCGACCACGAGACGATTGTGGCGACGGGGATCGCAGGGCTGCGGATAGCGATTCTTCCGGACATGCTGCCAGAGTCCGAAAAGGACCTGGCTTTCGAAACCGGGCATGCGATTCGGGAAAGCGGGGCGCGGCGCGAGGCTGAAGCGTGGCGGGAGTTTGCGGATTTGATTTCGCGGCATCCGGCGCAGAGCGAACTGCACGATCTGTTTGGGCGCGCGCTGGTATCGAGCGATCCCGACCGTGCGCTAGAGGAATGGAAGAAGGAACTGACGGCGACTCCGAAGCATGTGCCGGCGCGGCTGGAGATTGCGTTCGAGTATTTGAAGCGGGGGCAGGCGGAGATGGGGCTGCAGTATGCGCGTGAGGCTGTCGAACGGGAGCCAGGGCTGTTTGCGGCGCACAATGCGGTGGGGCAATTGCTGATCAGGACCGGGGATCTCGCTGGAGGAGTGGCGGAACTGGAGAAGGCCAGGGATCTGGCGCCGCGAAGTCCGGAGACGCGCGCAGCGCTGGCTTCAGCTTATGGGAAGGCGGGGCGCTCGGCCGATGCCGCGCGGGAGCGGGCCGAGTTTATGCGGCTAACCAAGGAGCGAGACGGATCGTAGCGCGCGCTTCAGCGTGCTGCGTCGAGTTCACTCGACGGTCTTCGCCGTTAACACCAACCCGAAAGAAAGTAATAATCCCCCTAACCCAAAGCAAACACGACCCCAAACCCACGCTCCGTCCCGCTCTCTAACCTCGGCCGGAACCCGAAACCAGCGCCGCCCCATGCATAATATGATCGTCTCGTCCGAAGCCTCAGCGAGTTGGGTGCGGAAAACTTCGCGCACTGCGTCGCGAACCTGAAGCATGCCGCGAACCCTGGCGGCAGTGGTCGCAGGTAGGGTGAGCGGCTTAAGCTCTCGGCCGCGGCGAACAAAGATCTGCCCATCACGGTCAGCCAGTCCACCCTCTTTGACCGTCCCACCAGCAGGAATCTGATCTTCACTGGCGTTATGAGCGGGTGCCTGCCTCTCATAGCTGGAATACACCGAGGCCGGAAGGTTCGAGACGGCCTTCGCGAGGATGTCCGGGTCCAGCTCTCCAATCAGCGCCGGGGCCGCACCATACTGCGTCGATTCCAATCCCATGCGGCCGAGCATCATCTCCGGATGCCGGACGTAATACTCGTTAATCTGAAGCCTGCCATCGGTGGTGTCGACCGAAGCCAGTTCCGTCCATCGTTCGCTTTCCTGGGGAAGCTTCGTAGACCGCTTTTGCAGGAACAGGACGTCGGTAGTTACATCGGTACCGGCATTCGCCTGAAACGCGGTGTTGGGTAACCGGATTGCGCCCAGGAGTATCGAGCTATCGGCCAGATGACGGCGGACGGTTGAATCCTGCTTGTCCATCGTGTAGCGGCTGGTAATGAGTGCGATCAGGCCTCCAGGCCGAACCATGTCAAGAGATTTCGCGAGGAAATAGTCATGGATGCCGCGGGTCAACTGCGGACTCCGTCGATACGCGGGATCGTATACCGGAAAATTGCCAAACGGGATGTTCCCAATCGCTGCATCGAAGAAGTCTCTCGGAAATGCAGTATCTTCGAGCGCCTTGCCATGAATGTTGGAATCCGGGTAGAGTCTGGCCGCGATTCGCGCCGTGATTGAGTCAAGCTCCACGCCCGTGCGTTTGGTGCCTGAATATAAAGCTTCCGGCATCAGTCCGAAGAAATGCCCCACACCCATTGACGGCTCAAGGACGTGGCCGCCAGCCTGGAAGCCAAACCTCTCCATGGCCGTCCAGATCGCCTGGATAACTTCGGGAGAAGTGTAATGTGCGTTCGGCGTGGAGGCCCGCGCCGACGCAAATTCCTCGGGCGCGAGAACTTCCTTCAGTTCATGGGCGGTCCCTCTCCAGTCTCGCGA
>Ga0302319_10017988_pt1 | contig 12918 bp, 10 predicted proteins | sample Bog_T0_2_FD_203319 | JGI IMG/M metagenome (GOLD analysis project Ga0302319, IMG submission 203319) | Peat permafrost microbial communities from Stordalen Mire near Abisko, Sweden - Bog_T0_2 | ecosystem: Environmental > Terrestrial > Soil > Wetlands > Peat | place: Sweden: Abisko, Stordalen Mire...
TCGTTGGTGAAGATCTACTCCTACGTGGGTCTTCATGGCGTACCTTCCTCCTAAGATGTATGTGTGCCTTGAGCACGTATTAGGAAGGTACGCCCCTTTCATCCCATCTGAGCGCACGGGACCCCAAACGTTCTTCAGTTTGGGGGTGGTAAGCGAAGAATCTGCGGTTGCGTTCTCCTTTATTCTTGAAGCGAACTTTAGGGACGGGACACTAGTTGGGGGTGGGCATTTCGGCGTGGTCGATGACGAGAAACTTGACGGGGCCGTGCGAGCGGACGAGCTTGAGGCCTAGCTGGTCTTGGATAGCTGTTTCAAGCGGCGGGCAAGGGATTGGTTTCGTCGTCGCGGCGATGCGTTGGACCTGGCCGCAGGGCAAGATGCGGGTGGAGTTTACTGCCGGCGTGGTTGACCGTGATGCGCGCTATAAAAAGTGATTGTCCGGTTGTCCCTGAGGGCAAGCAGAGCTTCAAGCTCTTCGATGTCCGCGTCGCGCAGATTTGCCTGGTGGAGAAGATACCAATCGTTGAGAGGGATGAGAGCAAAGGACGCGGCAAAGAAGACAAGTATGCAGGCCATCGGCTGAACGCAATGGTTCAACAGGAAAGACACAACCCAATGTGGAATCATCGTATGCATTCCTCCGCTCAGGATTCTATCGGCGGACTTGCCTCACTTTTCAGCGGAATCGGCAAATAAATTAGGTTCGATCCCAACTTGCGACTGGGCGAGCTGTGTGGGAATTAAGGCTTGCCTGCTCCTTGTGCCTTTTGTGTTGAAGAGCTGGCTTGCGACGGAAACTTTGCTGGTGTGGCGCTAAAAATTCTGCTCGAACTGCCGATGAACTCATTGTCGGTGAGGTGAGAGTTGGATCAGGTTCCTGTGAGCGCCGGAGAATGGCAGGCTTTGTACCAGGCGGGGCGTGCAGACGCCGCGCAGCCTGCTTGGGACGGCGCGGAGCGGGGTTCGCTTGCGGCTCAGGTGGAAGAGATGCTGGGAGCCGACTGCCAGCCGGACGCGGAGTTCTTTGTGCGCTGCTGGACCGAGGGCGCGGCGAAGGCGGCGGACGACTATCTGGACCGGAACCAGGGCCGGCGGCGGGTAGAGAAGGTGCGGCCGGCGGCTCAGGCGTGGAACTGGAGCGGGAGCGCGGCATCGTTCTCGACTGCGGAGTTTGTGCAATGGCAGCAGATGCATAGCTGGCAGGCGCAGACCGGGCCACAGGCTGTTGAGGACGAGGCTCCGGAGATGGATGGGGAGTGCGCGTTTGACGGCGGCGAGGTTTTGACGGTGGAGCGGGCGCGGCGGGTGCTGGGAGTGGCATTCGGCAGCACCGCGGCAGAGATTAAAGTCGCATACCGGCAACTGGCGCGCAGGTATCATCCCGACCGTGTGGAGGGGAAAAGCGCGCAGGCCATGCAAACCGCGACGGGCAGGATGATTGCGATCAATCAAGCCTACTGTCTGCTGAGTGGGGAACGAGCGGCGGCGTAGTGTTGAGCTTCATGCTATCCCCGGTCCCCAAAAGCGAGGGACCTCCACCCCAACAGGCAAAAAGCGCCGGTTGGGGACCCCGGACCTGGGGCGCCCGCTTTTCGTGAAGGATGGGGTGCACGGAATTGATGGGAGATCGTGGGCTCTGAATAGATTGCGGCTGGATCAAAATCTCACGGTGAATTCTTAATAATACGTAACTTTAGTGGAATTGCGGATTGATCGCCGAGCGGCGAGAATTTTAGAGGAACAAAGATACATTTAAAGGTTTAGCTATGTTTTCGGCACTGTTCTCGAAACGAGCGGCGGCCACGAATAAACCTGCCGCGGTAGAGCCTGTGAACGGCGCGCGCTATGTGGCGCGTCAGCCGATTCTTGACGTTCGCGGGCGGGTTCATGCGTATGAGCTGCTCTACCGTAAAGGGACCGAGGTGGCGTTCCATGGGAACTGCGAACTGGCCGCCCGGACCGTTCTGGATAACACCGTTATTTTTGGATTGGACGCCTACACGGGCGGGGCGCTGGCGTTTGTGAATTGCACGGCGGGGACGCTGACCGAGGACTTGGTGAGCGTGTTGCCGAGCGACACGGCGGTTCTGGAACTGCTGGAAACGGTGAAACCGACGGCAGAGGTGCTTGATGTCTGCGCGAAGCTGAAGGCCCAGGGGTTCAAGTTGGCGCTGGACGATTTTGTGTGGTCGCCGGAGATGGCTCCTCTCGTGGATTTGGCCGACTACATCAAAGTGGATTTTCTTGCCAGCGACGCCGAGGCACGCAAGGATCTGTTTCGGGAGTTGAAGGGCAAGAGAGCCGTGCTGGTGGCCGAGAAGGTAGAGACGCGGCAAGAGTACCAGGTGGCCAAGCAAGAAGGGTTCACACTGTTTCAGGGGTTCTACTTTTGCCACCCGGAGCTGGTGAAGAACCGCAAGGTTCCTGCAAACCACCTTTGCCACCTGGAGATTCTGAGGCAACTGCACTCGGAGCCGGTGGACTTTGACGCGCTGGCCGACCAGGTGCGGCGCGACGAGTCACTGACTTACCGGCTGCTGCGGCTGATCAACTCCGTGGGGATGGCCGTGCGGGAAGAAGTAACGTCCGTGCACGAGGCGATGGTGCTGCTGGGAGAAAACACCTTCAGGCGCATTGCCACGCTGGCGATTGCCACCGAGCTAAACAGCAGCCAGCCTCCCGAGATTTTAAAGATGGCGATGGTGCGGGGGCGGTTCTGCGAGCTCGCGGCGGAGCCATGCGGGTTCATCGCGAACGAACAGTACCTGCTGGGAATGCTGAGCCTGTTGCCGGCAATGCTGGGGGTTCCGATGGAAGAGCTTGCGCCGGGGCTGCCGCTGCGCAAGGAGATTCGCGAGGCGCTTGAAGGTAAGGCGAACCACGAGGGGAGCCTGCTGCAGTGGCTGAAGCTGCATGAGCGGGGCAACTGGATTGCCTGCGAAGAGATTGTGGAACAGATCGGCGTCAAGCAGGAAGAGATCAACACCTGCTATGCGGAAGCGGTGCAGTGGACGGAGAAACAGTTCCAGTTGTGCGATTGAAACGGCTCCGGGACCGATAGTTTGGTGGGAAAACACTAACGGCGGTTGCACTCTGGGTGCAACCGCCGTTTGTGTTTGATGGATGGGCTGTTGTGGTTTCCCACTCATCGCGCGGTGAGGCTGCGCGATGAGTGGGGCACGGAGTTTCTCTGCTCGATCGGGATTTGGGTTCGGGCTTTCCCAGGTCTGAAAATCCAGACCTGGGGCACCCAAAATACTGCGAGATTAAGCTGCCGTTTGGTTAGAAAGCGGCTACGGTTTGGCGCAGGCTGTAGGAGCTGAGCGTCTTGATGTAGTTGCCGCGGTCGAAGGGCGAGGTGTCAGGGACGGAACGGCGGCTGAGGCAGCCACGCGTCTCGGACAGTGACGTGTACTCGCGTTTTTCGAGCCAGTAGCAGAGGTCGGAGAGCACGCGGCGGATGTGGTCGATGCCGTGAATGTGCAGGGCGGAGACCATCATAGCGACGTTGCCGCCGGCCATGATGCTCTTGAGCACATCCTCGGCGGAGTGAACGCCGCCGGTGATGCCGATGTCGATATTGAGATGGCCGAACAGGATGGCCGCCCAGTGAAGCCGCGTGAGCAGCTCGGAGGGCGTGGAGAAGTGCAGCGTGGGCCGCACTTCAAGAGCCTCGATATCGAAGTCGGGCTGGTAGAAGCGGTTGAAGAGCACGACGCCTGCTGCGCCGGCATCCTGCAGGCGCAGGGCGAGGTTGGGAATGCTGGTGAAGGAGGGCGAGAGCTTGACCGCGACCGGCACCTTGACGGCCTGGACGACGCTGGTGACCAGCGTGAGCAACTGCGCTTCCACGTCGACCGGGGACTGCTTGGCGTCAGTGGCGAGGGCGTAGGTATTCAGCTCGATGGCGCTGGCGCCAGCCTGCTCCATGTCTTTGGCGAAGCGAATCCAGCCACCGGGGGTAGCGCCGTTCAGGCTGCCCAGCACGGGAATGGCTACGGCCTCACGGGCGCGGCGAAGATGCTCGAGATAGCCTTCGTGGGTGACGCGATAGTCACCCAGTTCAGGCAAATAGCCGAGCGACTCGGCGTAGGAGTCGGTGCCGCGCGACAGATCGTCGTCGAGGGTACCCGATTCAAGAGCCAGCTGCTCCTCAAACAAGGAGGTGAGCACGATGGCCGAAGCGCCGGCATCCTCCATGTGGCGGATGTTGTCAATGGACTCGGAGAGCGGAGTGGACGCGACCACGATCGGTCCACTCAGCTTGAGGCCAAGGTATTGCATAGAGATATCGATCATTGTTTTCCTCCGGCAGCAACTGCCGCCGCATTTTCTTCAGTCACTTCAGCCGGTGCAATGTTTGGAGTTTCGCCACGGCCAGGCATGGACGCGCGCGCGGAGTAGACGCGCCACTGGCGCTCGACGTCGTCCTGAGCCTCCTTGAGCAGATTGGCTGCCATCTCCGGGTTCCCACGAGCCAGCATCGTGTAACGTGCCTCGCGGTAAGCGTAGTCCTTAAGCCGGATGGACGGCGCTTTGGAGTCGAGCTGGAAGGGATTTTTTCCAGTATCGCGCAGCGACGGGTTGTAGCGCATGAGCGGCCAGTAGCCGGACTGCACGGCGAGCTTTTGCTGTTCGAGTCCGTGGACCAGATCGTAACCGTGAGCGATGCAGCTTGAGTACGCGATGATGAGGGACGGTCCATCGTGCGCCTCAGCCTCCTGGAAGGCCTTGACGACGTGGCTGTCGTTGCTGCCGATGGCGACCTGGGCTACGTAAACCGAACCGTAACTGACGGCTTCCATGGCGAGGTCTTTACGGCTGTTTGGCTTGCCCGCGGCAGCGAACTTGGCGACCGCTCCGCGCGGGGTGGCCTTTGACATCTGGCCGCCGGTGTTGGAGTAGACCTCAGTATCGAGGACCAGCACGTTGACGTTTTTGCCGGAGCCGAGGACGTGATCGAGACCGCCAAAGCCGATGTCGAAGGCCCATCCGTCGCCGCCCAGAATCCAGACGCTCTTGCGGACCAGATTGTCGGCGATGGCCAGCAGGTTTTGCGCATCGGAGGATGAGTTGGCGACGAGTTTCTCGCGGAGCTGCTCAACGCGTTTGCGCTGGGCGGTGATCTCCGGCTCAGTCTTCTGCGAGGCGTGCAGGATCTCGGCGACCAGTTCAACACCAATTTCGCCAGCGAGGCGCTCGACCAGCAACTCGGCAAAATCCTTTTGGTGATCGAGGCCGGTCCTGATGCCGAAGCCGAACTCGGCGTTGTCTTCAAACAGCGAGTTGGACCACGTCGGTCCACGGCCCTCGGCGTTCTTGGTGTAAGGCGTGGTGGGCAGGTTGCCGCCGTAGATGGACGAGCAGCCTGTGGCGTTGGCGATGAACAGCCGGTCGCCAAAGAGCTGTGTGAGCAGCTTGACGTAGGCGGTTTCACCGCAGCCCGCGCAGGCTCCTGAGAACTCAAAGAGCGGCTGAAGGAGTTGCAGATCTTTCACCTGGGTGTGCGAGAGTTTGGAGCGATCTACCTCGGGCAGCGACAGGAAGAAGTCCCAGTTTTCGCGCTCGGGTTCGCGGAGCGGAGCCTGGGGCGCCATGTTGATGGCCTTCTTGCTGGCATCGCTCTTGCTCTTTACCGGGCAGACTTCAACGCAAACCGCGCAGCCGGTGCAATCCTCGGGCGCTACCTGCAGGGTGTAGCGGTCCTGCTCCATGCCCTTCCACTTGGGCTTGGCCCATTGGAAGGTTGCGGGGGCGCTGGCGGCCTGCTGCTCTGAGTAAACTTTTGCGCGGATGACGGCGTGCGGGCAGACCATGACGCACTTGCCGCACTGGATGCAGAGATCCTTGTCCCAGACGGGGATGAACTGCGCGATGTTGCGCTTCTCCCACTGGGCGGTGCCGGTTGGGAAAGTGCCGCCGGCGGGAATGGCGCTGACCGGAAGCAGATCGCCCTTGCCGGCCGCGATTTGTCCCAGGACATTGCGGACGAACTCGGGCGCCTTGGATGAGATGGCGGGAACCAGATCGAACTGAGAGGACGCGGACCTGGGAAGCTCAACCTTTTCAAGATGCGCGAGCGCATGATCGACGGCGGCGAAGTTTTTGGCGACGACTGCCTCGCCCCGCTTGCCGTAGGTCTTCTTGATGGCCTTCTTGATCTGCTCGATGGCTTCATCGCGGGGCAGCACGCCGCTGATGGCGAAGAAGCAGGTCTGCATGATGGTGTTGATGCGCGTGCCCATGCCGGCATCGCGAGCCACCTTGTAGCCGTCGATGACGTAGAACTCGATCTTCTTGGTGATCATTGTCTGCTGGGTGCTCTTGGGGAGCTTGTCCCAGACTTCAGCGGCGGAGTAAGGCGAGTTGAGCAGGAAGGTTGCGCCGGGCATTGCGGCCTCAAGCACGTCCATCTTCTCAAGGAAGCTGAAGTTGTGGCAGGCGATGAAGCTGGCGCGCGTGATGAGGTAGCTGGACCGGATCGGCTTGGGCCCGAAGCGGAGGTGGGAAGTCGTCATGGAACCGGACTTCTTGGAGTCGTAGACGAAGTAGCCCTGCGCGTAGTTGGGCGTTTCGTTGCCGATGATCTTGATGGAGTTTTTGTTGGCGCCTACGGTGCCGTCGGAGCCGAGACCGTAGAAGAGAGCGCGCACGGTCTTGGGATCCTCAGTGGAGAAGTTGTCGTCGTAGTCGAGGCTGGAGTGGCTGATGTCGTCGACGATGCCGATGGTGAAGTGGTTCTTGGGAACCGTCTTCTTGATCTCGTCGAAGATGCCCTTGACCATGGCCGGCGTGAACTCCTTTGAGGAGAGGCCGTAGCGGCCGCCGACGACAGTAGGCATAGCGAAGGGCAGGCTGGCGGCGTTCTCGGCCAGAACGGTGACGATGTCCTGGTAGAGCGGCTCGCCGGTGGAACCGGGCTCTTTGCAGCGGTCGAGGATGGCGATGGACTTGACGGTCTTGGGGAAGGCTGCGAGCAGGGCCTTGGGGTCAAACGGACGATAGAGGCGAACCTTGACGAGGCCTACCTTCTCGCCCTGTTTTGACATGAGGTCAACAGCCTCTTCGGCAACTTCAGCGCCGGAGCCCATGACGACAATTACGCGTTCCGCATCGGGCGCGCCGTAGTAGTCAAAGAGTTTGTAGGAGCGGCCGGTGAGCGCGGCAAAGCGGTCCATGACCGACTGCACGATGCCGGGAACGGCGAGGTAGTACGGAGTGCAGGCTTCGCGCGCCTGGAAGAAGAAATCGGGATTCTGCGCGGTGCCGCGAATGATGGGGCGATCGGAGGAGAGCGCGTTCTTGCGGAAGTTGATCAGATACTGGTCGTCCACCATGGAGCGAATGATTTCGTCGCCGATGGGGAGAATTTTTGCAACTTCATGCGAGGTGCGGAAGCCATCGAAGAAATGAATGAAAGGAATGCGGGATTCGAGGGTGGCTATCTGCGCGACCAGCGCGAGGTCGTGCACTTCCTGCACGGAGTTGGAGGCGAGCATGGCCCAGCCGGTAGAACGACATGCCATCACGTCGGAGTGGTCGCCGAAGATGGACAGCGCGTGGGTGGCCAGCGTGCGGGCGGTCACGTGCATGGTGGCCGGGGTGAGTTCACCGGCGATTTTGAACATGTTGGGGATCATGAGCAGCAGGCCTTGCGAGGCGGTGAACGTAGTTGCGAATGCACCGGCCTGCAATGCGCCATGGAGAGCGCCGGAAGCGCCGCCTTCGCTCTGCAGTTCCTCAACAATGGGCAACGCGCCCCACAGATTCTTCTTCCCCTCGGAGCGCCACTGGTCAGCCCACTCGGCCATTGGCGACGAGGGGGTGATGGGATAAATGGCGACAACCTCAGAGAGACGATAGGCAACCGAGGCGGCAGCCTCGTTCCCATCCAAAATAACCATATTGCTATCCGACTTTACTTCACTCATTCCTTTTGCCTCATAACGCGGCGCAGGGCGTTCAACCGCTACGGTGAGTGTCGTTTTGCCGGGGGGTGAGCGGCAGTGATGTGTGACACAAGGTGGTCTAAATTTCCCACATTATGAAATACGTTTCATGGAGTGAACAATTATTTCAATTTGGGAAGTTGAAGGCGCACAGTCTTTCACCCGCATTTGAGCCTAAGTTTTGCGCGGCGGGGGTCACTCCATGAACACGGCGACTTTGGTCATGAACTTGGGGATCTCAATCTGCTGCGGACACAGCGGCTCACAGACACCGCAGAAGGCGCAGGCAGCGGCGCGCTCAGACTCCTTGAGGAAGACCTTGTAATGCATGCGCGCGTTGATGCGATCGTCGAATGTGTGAGCGTAGTTGAAGATCTCAAAGTTGCCGGGAATGTTGACTCCGTTAGGGCAAGGCATGCAGTAGCCGCAGCGGGTACAGGGGATGACGGTGCGGGCGCTGTAAAGGGTGCGGATATTGCCGATTAACTGCTGGTCTGCGGGGGTAAGGCAACCGACGCTGGATTCATCGGCAAATTCAAGATTCTGTTCGACCTGGTCCATGGTGCTCATTCCGCTGAGGACGAGGGAAACTTCTTCCTGATCCCATAGCCAGTCCAGAGCCCACTCAGCAGCCGAGCGTTGAACATGGTGGTTCAGCATGAGCTGCTGGATATCTTCCGGAGGGATGGCGAGGCGGCCGCCGAGAAGCGGCTCCATCACCACCACAGCGACGCGCCGGGCGGCGGCCAGTTTGAGGCCGCGGATTCCTGCCTGCTTGTCGATGTCCATGTAGTTGAACTGGATCTGACACATGGACCACCGATCATAGCCGTTGAGGATCTCTGCGAAGGCGTCGTAATCGCCGTGAAACGAGAAGCCGATGTGGCGGATGCGGCCATCGGCGAGAGCCGCCTCGGCCTTGGCCAGCAGATTGTGGCGAAGGACGACATTGTTCCAGTTTTCTTTGTTGAGCGCGTGGAAAAGATAGAAGTCGATGGAGGCGGTCTGGAGCTTCTTGAGCTGCTCGTCGAGGATGCGGTCAAAGTCGTCGGGGGCGTTGACCAGCCAGGTGGGAAGCTTGGTGGCGAGCTTGACGCGCTGGCGGTATCCGTCGCGGAGGGCCTTGCCGACGACGATCTCGCTCTGGCCGCCGTGGTAGGGGTAGGCCGTATCGAGATAGTTAACGCCGTTATCGACGGCATGACGGATCATGCGAATGGCTTCAGCCTCGTCGATGTTGGTGCTGTTGCGCTGTCCATCGAGGGTTGGCAGGCGCATGCAGCCAAAGCCGAGGGCGGATGGCTTCCAAGGATGAGTTCCAAAATCTCTATATTGCACGGCGGCGCTCGCTTCTGAAATTCGGTTGGATTGTACTCCTGTTGGGGAACGGCTGGCAGGGGAGAAAACCCGTCGGACGGAATGGCCCGTTTGCGGCAGCAGGATGGAGGCGCGGAAACCTCAAGGCGAGTGATTTGGGTCACATGCAGTTTATCCGCGGACTGATAAAAATAGATCAACGTTCCGATACAGAAGATTGAGGGCCCGCCAGGGGGAGTTGAGGCCGCTGGCGAAGACCGGCAAGTTGCGCCCTCCGAGAGGCGAGAGCCGTGAGTTGGTGCGGAGCAAAGTTCTTTACTGGCAGAGTTTGCGGGCGCGGGCCAACTAGCCGTATACTAAACTACGACCAGAAAGGTCGTAGTTCAATGACGATTCCACATTTGCATAGCCCCGCAGCCGCAGCCTACGAGCCGGCGCTCCCAACCGGGAGCGAGCAGGTTGATGCTCAGCCGGAGCGGGCAAAGCAACACTGGAACCGCGCGAAGTTGCTGAGATTTGAGAGGCAACCCGGAGTTCGACAGGTGAGTGTGCTAAGCGAGTTAAAGGTTGGCGAAAGCGGAGTGCTGGTGGCCTTGGACCTGCCTGAATCCGTGCAGAACCACTTGATGCATATGGGCTTTGTGCCCGACGCGCTGGTGACGGCGCTGCGCCGTGCGCCGGCGGGCGATCCCACGGTGTATGCCGTGGATGGGATGGAGATTGCACTGCGGCGGGAGACAGCCGAGGCGATCCGCATCAAGCCGCAGGCGGCCGAGAACGAGGACCCCGCAGAAGACGAATTGATTGAGGCGGCGCAATGAGCAGCACCTGTTGCACTCCGCCAGAGTTCGTTCCCCCGGCCAATCCGCCGGCGGAGGGAACACTGCGGACTGTGGTCCTGATTGGACCACCAAACTCAGGCAAATCCACACTGTTTAACAAGCTGACGGGACTGCGGCAGAAGGTAGCCAACTTTCCGGGCGTAACGGTGGAGCAGCGGCTGGGGTTAATGGCCGGCGTGGGCCGCGACGATCTGACACTGATCGACCTGCCGGGAATTTATTCGCTGAATCCCTACTCAGAGGACGAGCGGGTTTCAATCGACGTGCTGCAGGGAAAGATGCCGGGCGCGCCGAAGCCGGATGCGGTGATTCTGGTGCTGGATTCGCTGCACATGACGCGGCAACTGATGCTGGCCGCGCCGGTGCTGGCGGTGGGACTGCCGACGCTGGTGCTGCTGAACATGTCCGACCTGATGGAGGCCCGCGGCGGCAAGGTGGATGTGCTGAAGCTGGCCAAGGAGCTGGGCGCGCCGGTGGCGCAGATCAGCGCGGTGAATGGCACAGGGCTTGAGGCGGTATCGCTGTTCCTGAACCAGCATACCGAGCGCACGGCGGCCAAGCCGCTGGCGCTGCCGGTGCTGGGTAACGCGGCCAGCACACACAACTGGGCCGCGCAAGTGAGCCGCAAAACCGGCTACCAGGCACCGCTCTCGGCGGAGAATACACGCAAGATCGACGACGTACTGCTGCACCGCTTTTGGGGACCGCTGCTGTTTCTGATTGTGGTGGTGGGCGTATTCGAGGTGGTGTTCTCGATCGGCCAGCCGCTTTCAGACGGTCTCGGCGACATATTGGCGCGCATGGGCGAGTTGGTGCGGCCGCTGCTGCCGGCGGGATGGCTGCAATCGCTTTTGCTGGATGGCGCGTGGAAGGGCATCAGCTCAGTGCTGGTGTTTCTGCCGCAGATTCTGCTGCTGTTTTTGTTTATTGGGGTGCTAGAGGACTCAGGCTACCTGGCGCGCGCGGCGCTGATTGCCGACCGCGTGATGCGCACCATCGGGCTGAACGGGAAGGCATTCATTCCCCTGCTCTCGGCTTACGCATGTGCGGTTCCGGCGATTATGGCCACGCGCACAATCGAGAACCGCCGCGACCGGCTGGCGACGATTCTGGTAACGCCGTTTATGACCTGCTCCGCACGGCTGCCGGTGTACATGCTGCTGATTGCGGCCTTCATTCCCAACACAACTTATTTGCACGGAATTCTGGGACTGCAGACACTGACAATGCTGGGGCTTTACCTGGCCGGGTTTGTGGGCGCAATGACGACGGCGTGGCTGCTGAAGAGCTCCATTCTGAAGTCGAGCGAGACACCGTTCATTCTGGAGCTGCCGCAATACCGCATGCCCACGCTTTACTCGCTGGGATTGCGGCTGCTAGACCGCGCACGCATCTTTCTGCGGCAGGCGGGCACCATCATCCTGCTGGTGACGCTGGCGCTGTGGGTGCTGGCGCATTTGCCGGTAGTGCATACGGCCACGGGCGCAATTGCCGCGCCGGAGCTGGCCGACAGCGTGATTGGACGGCTTGGACACTTTATCGAGCCCGCGATTGCGCCGCTGGGCTTTAACTGGAAGATCGGCATCGGGCTGCTTTCAAGCGTGCTGGCGCGCGAAGTCATGGTGAGCACGATGGGCACTTTGTACGGCGCCGATCCGGGCACGCAGGCCATGCACCTGCAGACCGCGCTGCACCACGACATGAAGCTGGGCGGAGCGCTGGCGCTGATGATCTTTTTCGCGTTCGCCATGCAGTGCACCTCGACCATGGCGGTGGTAAGACGTGAGACCAATAGCTGGAAGTGGCCTGCGCTGCAGTTTGCGTACATGCTGGTGCTGGCCTACGTCGCGGCATTCGCGGTGAATCACATTGCTACGATGATTTTTGGGTAAGTGTGTGAGCGGTCTTGGACCGCAGATTTCCAATACATTTGGGTTCTTGCTATCCCAGGTCCCCAAAAGCGAGGGACCTGGGGCACCCAGATTCTGTAGTTGGTTGAGCAGCGGGCACGCGGGGTTCGTGCTATCCCACTCATCGCGCGGTGGGGCTGCGCGATGAATGGGGCGCCCTTTCTTGGTGGAAGAACGGACCGGATCCCTGCCGGAACGCTGCCGGCTTCGTCAAAATTTGGCGATTTTCCTGGGCTGGAGGGCGATTCCGCGCCACTTTCTGTGCGGCCTTCAATACAATCATTCTGGCCGGATTGACTCTCGATCGGGTTGCGGAAGACCCCAGAACGCACAGACGGAGCTTGCATGAAGATCGGCGTGGTGAGCGATACACACGGACTGCTGCGGCCAGAGGTTCTGACGGCGCTGGCGGGCGTGGAGCGCATTCTGCACCTGGGCGATGTGGGCAAAGCTACGCTGCTTGAGGAACTGGAGAAGATTGCTCCAGTAACGGCCATCCGCGGCAACGTGGACCGCGAAGGCTCCACGGGCAAACTGCCGGAGACGGATGTGGTGCTGGTGGAAGGCCGCTACCTTTACATGCTGCACGACCTGAAGACGCTGCACCTTGACCCGGCGGCGGCAAAGTTTGCGGCAGTGCTCTACGGGCACACGCACGTGCCCAACTACATCACGAAAAAAGGCGTGCTCTATTTCAATCCGGGATCGTGCGGGCCGCGGCGGTTTGAGCTGCCGATTACGGTGGGGCTGCTGGAGTTTCGCGACAACGGTGAGCTAAGGCCGGAGATTGTTACGTTGGGTTGCTGAACCTTGCTCGATGGAGATATCGGTTAACCGCTGTGCTATCCCAGGTGCCCAAATGCGAGGCGCCTGGGGCACCCACTTTCAGTGAGAGAACGA
>Ga0302319_10017989_pt1 | contig 12918 bp, 12 predicted proteins | sample Bog_T0_2_FD_203319 | JGI IMG/M metagenome (GOLD analysis project Ga0302319, IMG submission 203319) | Peat permafrost microbial communities from Stordalen Mire near Abisko, Sweden - Bog_T0_2 | ecosystem: Environmental > Terrestrial > Soil > Wetlands > Peat | place: Sweden: Abisko, Stordalen Mire...
CGAAGACCCAAAGCTCAGCTTTCAGGATGACCGCATCGTTGTCCAGGTCAAGACCCACGCGCGCCTGGGCAGAGCCGTCGGCAGCGCATGTATCGGTATCGCGCTAACCCTGCCCGCCGAGGTCTCGCTGGCGCCCGATGGAGAAGGCGAAACCATCGGCTTTCGCGACGCCCGAGTCGACCGCGTCAGCGACCGTCAGGAGCTCAATTTCATCCTCACTCCATTCCTCAGCCACCAGATTCCGTCCGGCATGAAGGTAAACGCCGCCGACCTTCTCCGCAAGGCCCTCGAAGGTTCCACCGCCTCCTCCGGCTACAAAGTCACCCTGGATAGCCTGAAGATTCACTCCATTCAAACCCAGGGAGACAAACTGATCGTCGACGTCGACGCCACCATCGGCATCAAGTGAAACAGTCTCAAGCGCAAATGCTTGGCATCGACATTCAACTCGACTATGCTTACATTCGATTGCGAAGGACTCCACCCCATGATGAGCTTCACTCGAAGAGAATTCGCTAAACTGGGCGCGCTCAGCCTCGCCGGGCGCTTGGCGCCAGCCCTCAACGCCCAGCAGGCAGCCAGCCAGCCCACAAAGAAGATCGGCTATGCCGTCATCGGCCTGGGCCGCATCGCCGATCACTTTATGCGCGGCGCGCTGTTGACAACCAACTCGCAGACCACCGCGCTGGTCAGCGGCCATCCCGACAAAGCCGCCCGCATCGCGGCACAATACAGCGTTCCTTCAAGTTCCATCTACAACTACGAAAACTTCGATGACATTGCGCACAATCCAGCCATCGACGCCGTCTACGTTGCGCTGCCCAACTCCATGCACGCCGAGTACACCATCCGTGCCGCCAAGGCCGGCAAACACGTTCTCTGCGAGAAGCCCATGGCCACCAACGTTGCCGACTGCGAGAAGATGATCGCGGCCTGCAAGGCTGCCAACGTCAAGCTCATGATCGCCTATCGCTGCCACTATGAGCCCACCAACCTGCGGGCGGTCGAACTCATTCGCTCGGGTGCGCTCGGCCAGGTGCAGGCCATCGAAAGCTCGTTCGGCTTCAACATGGGACCCAACGAATGGCGCCTGAACAAGAAGCTGGCCGGCGGAGGCCCGCTCTTCGACGTTGGCATCTACTCGCTGAACGCCTGCCGCTATCTCACAGGCGAGGAGCCTGAAAAAATCTCCGCATATGCCTCGACAATCGACCACGACGGCCGCTTCAACGAAGTGGAAGAGAACGACTCATGGACCATGCGGTTTCCCTCCGGCATCCTGGCCAGTTGCAACACCACCTACGGCGCACCCATGGATGGCTTCTTCCGCGTCCACGGCTCCAAGGGCTGGCTGGAAGTGGAGCATGCATTTGTCTACGAGGGCTTGCACCTGCGCGCCGACTATTCCGGAACGCAGCTCGACGAGCTAAACCCCGCCAAAGATCCATCCCACTTTACAGCAGAAACCGCCGCCTTTTCCAGCAACATTCAAGACGGGACCGAACCGAGGACCAGCGGCGAAGAAGGCCTGCGCGACATGCGTTACATCACCGAGATTTACCGCTCGGCGGGGATCACTCTCTAGAGCAGCGGCGACGGGTCCGATCTGCCGCGGAGCGTGTTGCGGAAGACGAGCATCGGGACGACGATGGGGGCGACCGGGAACATGCCTTTGGGATCCATCGTGCCTTTTTTGGCTCTAGTTTTGTGCGCTGGGCCTTGTTCCATTCCAGATCTCAGAATCGAGATTCCCATTCGACAGGCTGAGGGGCAGGGTTTCGACAAAGCTCAGGACAGGCTCTGAGGCATGCGCCAGTTGAGCGTTGGATGTTGCTTTCGCGTCTATCCGATACCAAACCAGCAAGCCAAAGCTGGTACCCTGAGACTTGAGATTGTTGAGCAGGAAACCCCTGGAAAGGCCGGCGCTTTTGGGCCGGCGAGCGAAGGCATGGCTGAGTTCGTAATCAAGTTGGCCGATGAGCGTGGGCGCGTGCAGGAGCAGACCCAGACGGCTGCCACTGCCGAGGAGCTGCGCGCGCGCTTTGTGCATGCCGGGTACCACGTGTTCTCGATTCGGGCGCGGTCGGGGTTTGCGGGCCTGAAGCGGGGCAAGGTGAAGCTGGAGCCGTTTCTCATCTTCAACCAGCAGTTTCTTACGCTGATTCGCGCCGGGCTTCCGATTCTTGGCTCGCTGCAAATGCTGGCGAAGAACCAGAGGAATGCGCACTTTTCAGCCCAGTTGGACGACATTTCAACCCGCGTGAAGACGGGCGAATCGCTTTCAGCGGCATTTGAGGCGCAGACCGGATTTCCGGTGATGTACACCACTACGCTGCTGGCCGGTGAGCGGTCGGGCAACCTGCAGGAGGTTCTGGAACGCTACGTCAGCTTTCAACGCATCACGCTCACGTTTCGCAAGAAGCTGATTACTTCGCTGATCTATCCGTGCGTGCTGATGGTGCTGGTATTCGGGCTGATTTTTTTCATGTTTACGTACGTGGTGCCGCAGTTTGCCCTGCTTTACGACCAGATAGGGTCGAAGCTGCCGGCGATGACGGTTTATCTGCTGACGTTCAGCAAGTGGCTGAATCACAATCTGCTTTGGATTTTGCTGGTGGTGCTGGGCATTGGCGCTGGGATCTATCGCTTATCGGTTACGGAGCGGGGCCGGGACGCGATCGACGAGATCCGCATCCGCATGCCGGTTCTGGGCAAAATCTGGCTGAAGTACCAGGTGGCATTGTTTACGCGCACGCTGGCCACGCTGCTAACCGGCGGGCTGTCGCTGGTGCCGTCGCTGGAGACGGCGGCGCGGTCGATTTCTTCGCGGCGGGTTTCGAGGGCGGTGGTCGAGTCGATCTCGACCGTGCGCGAGGGCAAGAGTCTGGCGGAGGCGCTAACGCAGACGGAGGTTTTTCCCGATCTGGCCACGGAGATGATCACGGTGGGCGAGCAGACCGGCGCGCTGCCGCAAATGCTGATCTCGGTGGGCGAGTTCTTCGATGAGGATGTGGCCACCGCGCTAACCGCCGCACTTGCGCTGATTGAGCCAATCATTCTGATCATCATGGGCGTGGTGGTGGTTTTCATTCTTATTTCGCTGTATTTACCCATTTTTTCGATGGGACAGAATCAGGTGGGTCAGTAGGTTGTTGAAGTGGTAACTCTGGGCTAAAGAGGTTGCAGAAAAAGTCGATGTTTCTGGTGAAACCGGTGAAGAGCATGCCGCAGTGGCTAAAGCCCACGTTGATTCTATTGCCTTTGCGGCACGACTGAAGTCGTGCCCTTTCAAAACATCGACCTAATCAGTTGCAGAAAAAGTCGATGTTTCTGGTGAAACCGGTGAAGAGCATGCCGCAATGGCTAAAGCCCACGTTGATTCTATTGCCTTTGCGGCACGACTGAAGTCGTGCCCTTTCAAAACATCGACCTAATCAGGGAATTCTTAGGAGTAACGCGGTATGGCTGAAACAACACTGCTTCCGCTTCCAATGCCCACGAGCGGGGACGAACGGGGCCAGGCAGAAGCGCTGGCGCACCGCTATCACGCGGAGTTCGTAGACCTGAAGAACTTCAAAATTCAGCACGATTTGCTGCGCACGGTGCCGGTGGAGCTGATGTTCCGCTACAACTTTGTGCCGATTGAGCAACATGCAGATGCGCTGGTAATCGCGGTCAGCGACCCGTCGAGGCTGATGGTGTTGGATGAGATTGCCGGGCTGCTGGGGCACCGCATTGTGGCGCGCGTGGCAACGCTATCGCAGATAACCGACCTACTGAAGAAGACCGAGCAATCGCAGCGCGTGCTGGACGAGGCCAGCGAAGGACTGACCTTCGACGTGCTGACCGGCGACGAAAACTCCGAAGAGAACATTTCGATTGAGAAGCTGACCAGCGAAGAAGATATCAGCCCCATTATCCGGCTGGTGGATACGACCATCTTTACCGCACTCGAACGGCGCGCCTCGGATATCCACATTGAGACCAACGATGACTCTGTGGTGGTTAAGTACCGCATAGACGGGGTGCTGCAGGCGGCCATGGCGCCGATCGCGCGCGAGCATCACTCGACGATTCTGAGCCGCATCAAGATCATGAGCGAACTGGATATCGCCGAGCGCCGTGTGCCGCAGGACGGGCGCTTCCGGGTTCGATACAAGGGCAGGCTGATCGATTTCCGCGTCTCGATCATGCCAACGGTCCACGGCGAGAATGCCGTGCTTCGCGTCCTCGACAAGGAGTCGATGAGCGAGAAGTTCAAGAACCTGACGCTGGACGTGGTGGGGTTTGCCGAGGCGGATTTGCGGCGGTTCCGGCGGTATATCCGCGAGCCCTACGGAATGGTGCTGGTGACCGGGCCGACCGGATCGGGCAAGACCACCACGCTCTACGCCGCATTGAACGAGATCAAGAGCGACGAAGACAAGATCATCACCATCGAAGACCCGGTGGAATATCAGATTCGCGGCATTACGCAGATTCCGGTAAACGAGAAAAAGGGGCTGACGTTTGCGCGCGGCTTGCGGTCGATTCTGCGTCACGACCCGGACAAGATTCTGGTGGGCGAGATACGCGACCAGGAGACGGCGCAGATCGCCATCAACTCCGCGCTGACCGGGCACCTGGTGTTCACTACTGTCCACGCCAACAACGTGGTCGACGTGCTGGGGCGCTTCCTGAACATGGGCGTGGAGGCATATAACTTTGTGTCGGCGCTGAACTGCATTCTGGCCCAGCGGCTGGTGCGCACCATCTGCGACCACTGCACGCAGACTGTTCACTATGGCGATGAGGATCTTGTGCTGAGCGGACTGAATCCGGCCGAGTGGCAGGGTTTCGGTTTTCGCGAGGGCACGGGCTGCATTGAGTGCGGCGGAACCGGCTACCGGGGCCGGACGGCGATCCACGAGTTGCTGGATTTGACCGATCCAATCCGCGAAATTATTTTGGAAAAGAAGCCCACCTCCGAGATTCGCAAGCTGGCCCAAAAAGAGGGCATGAGCTTTCTGCGCGAGTCGGCGCTGGACCGGGTGCGGCGCGGGCTGACCACGCTGAAGGAAATTAACAAGGTTACGTTTATTGAGGCGTCGAGGTAGAAGACAGCTTTTAGCCTTTAGCTTCTAGCTTCTAGCTTTCTCATGCGGGTTTGGGCAGTTGCGGGAAACGAAAGATTGACGAACTGGGAATGCGGAGCTAAAAGCTAGTTGCTAGTAGCTGGTAGCTTGCATTTAGGGAAAGTGGCACCTTGAATCCGATTCTGAACACGGCGAAAATCAAGGCACAGCCGGGCGGGCGTCCGCCGGCAGCGGTGGAACTTGCGCCGGAAGGGGCGCTTGCCGCCGCGATTCCAGGGCCCGCTCAGGCGCTGGTTTACGCATTCCAGCCTCTGCCCGCCGGAGCGCTGGCTCCCGGGATCGGCGAGCCGAATCTTCGCGCCCCGGAGGCTGTGGCTGCCGCGATTCGTTCGGCGTTGAGCCAGGTTTCGCCGCGCACCCGCGCCGTTACGCTGGTCATTCCCGATACGGTGGTCCGCGTCTTCATTCTGGATTTCGATTCCCTTCCCGCCAAGGCGGCGGAAGCCTACCCGGTGCTGCGCTTCCGATTGCGCAAAATGGTTCCCTTCGACGTGGAGCACGCCGGGCTCAGCTACCAGATACTGGCGCAGAGCAAGTCGGAGTGCAGGGTGCTGGCTGCCGTCATTCCCGGGCCCATTCTGGCTGAATACGAGGCCGCGGTGCGCAATGCGGGATACGAGCCAGGCGCGGTGTTGCCTTCCAGCCTGGCCGCCTTGCAGGCGGGCGATTCCAGTGATTCGATGGAGGCCATCCTGGCAGCCAATCTGAGCCCCGTTTCGCTTACCACATCCATCACAAACGGCCAGGACCTGATGCTCTATCGGACAATCGATCTGCCGGAAGACCCCGGGCAGCGCATGCAGGAAGTCCAGCGCGGCATTGCCGTAGCAGCCGCTTACTTTGAGGACAAGCTGGGGGCGCGGCCGGGCGGTCTTTATTACGCCGGTATTGGCAGCGCCAGCGAGTTTGCAGACTATCTCGACGACCCCGAGTTGACGGTCATCGATAGGATGCCACCGCCTGAAAGCGGATTTGTTACCCCGATAGGCGATGCAAGCATTGCCGGAGTAGCCGGCGCACTGGCGGGGGCGAGCTAGGGCCATGCGGATTACGCTCAATCTTGCTACACGCCCCTTCGCCGATCTGGGACCGGCCATCAAACGGCTGCGCATTGCCATGGGGGTTCTGGCGCTGGTCGCCATTGGCCTGGGATTTGGTCTGCACGCGCTGCACCAGAAAGCCGAAGCCGCCCGCGCCCGCGACCACTCGCTCGACGGGCAGATTGCGCGCATTGCCAGGGAGCGGCAGGACTACCAGGCCATGATGCGCCGGCCGGAAAACGTTCAGTTGGTAGTCCAGGCCGTGGCGCTGAACAAGCTGTTCGACGAAAAGGCATTCTCATGGACGCTGGCTATGGAAGACCTGGAAACGGTGCTGCCGGGCGGGGTGCACGTTACGAGTATTGAACCGGTGCGAAACAAGGACGGACATATCACCATTCGTTTGCGCGTGAACGGGCCGCGCGACCAAGACGTGAATCTGGTCAGAAACCTGGAACACTCCAGGCGTTTTCTTCAGCCTCGAATTACGGGCGAGAACGCCGAAGCCCAAACAGGACCCGGCCAGCGGCTGGAGCCGGTTAGCGCCTCGAACCGCGTGGATTTCGATCTGCTGGCCGAGTACAACCCTTCTACCTCCGACGAACGCAAAGCAACCAGGAAACCTGCTGCGACGGACAAGGATAAGAAGCCCGGCAGCCGGATTGCGCCACGCTCCACGCTGCCTCGGGCAGCCGCCGGCATCCTGCCCGGCGGGCGAATACCCTATACCGGCCCCACAGCCAGGTCGATGCCGAACCGGCTCATGCCAGGGGCACAGAATCAAAGCAGACCCATGCAGAATTTGCCCTTTCCGGTGAGGCCGGCGACCAGCGCACCCAAGCCCAACCCTTCGGCTTATCCCCAGCCGCCGAGCACGACGCCGGGAGGTCCGCAATGAGCATTCGTCCTTCCTCCACATGGCGCGAGCGTCTCAAGTCTCCGCTTACATGGCACCTGGCTGGCTTCACTGTGTTGCTCCTGCTGGTGATAGTGCTGGGTGTGAGGCTCGGCCTGGATTGGGCCGCGACAAACGGCCGCTCCATCGATGCGCTGGCCGGCAAGCAGGTGGAACTGAAGGCCCTGGATATGGAAACCGCTCCGCTGCGCGGCCTGGATAAGCGCGTGGAAGAGTCTCGCGCCCAGATCAAAACTTTCTACGCCAAGCGCATTCCGCCCAACTATTCCACCATCTCCGCACGAGTCGGCGAGTTGCAGGTAAAGTCCGGGGTTCGGCTCTCGAGGCTGCAGTACACGCAGGGCGCTCCAGGCTCCGATCTGACCGAGATCTCGATGGATGCCGGCATCAGCGGCGCATATCCCGAAATCATGCGATTTGTGAACGGCCTGGAGCGCGACCAGAACTTCTTCGTGATCCGGACCATGTCACTGACCGGACAGCAGGGGGGGCTGGTGAACCTGCGGCTGCGCGTCTCCACCTGGCTGCGACCGGCAGATGCCGCGGCCAGTGGATTGCCGCCAACGCCGGGGCCCGATGAGAAGACTTCCGAGCCGTCCGCTGCCGGCAGGGAGGGCGAATAGCCATGGCCATGCGTCTGGGAGCGGAAAACAAGCGCCAGGTTTACCTGGTCATCGGACTTTTTGCTGCCATCGCCATGGGCGGCGGCTACGAGCTTTACGACAATTTCAGCGGCCCATCCACGCCTGCGCCCAGGCCGATTCCCGCTGTGCCGGCGTCCACCAGCGGCCGTCCGGCGCCGGGAGCACCTCGAATGTCAGAAGGCGCCAGCGGCACAGTGGGTGCAAGCAACGCGGGCGCAGTGGGAGTGGAAGCGCAGGCACTGACCAATGCGGGAATCGACCCCAGCCTGCATCTTGATAAGCTGGCGCAAAGCGAAGAAGTGGAATACGAAGGCACGGGGAGAAACATCTTTTCCGCCGATTCGGCCCCGGTGGTTATTCCCGAACCGCTCAAAAACGGGCGGGGTGGGGAGGACAAGCTTGCCGTGTTCACGCCGCCGGGTCCACCTCCTAAGCCGCAGCCGCCGGCCATCGACCTGAAGTATTTCGGTTACACCCAGACAAAAGACAAGTCGCTCAAGGCCTTTTTCGTTCACGGAGACGACATTTTCATGGCGAAGACCGGGGAAATTGTAGACCATCGCTACAAGGTGGGGACCATTTCAACGACAAGCGTCCAGGTGACCGACCTGAGCTACGACAATACCCAGACGCTCACCTTCACGCCGAACTGAAGCCGCATGAACCGATGAAGACGCTCAACCCAAATCGCCGCCGGCCTCAGCCCTCTGAAGAGGGTTTTACCCTTATCACGGTCATCATCCTGGTGGCGCTGCTGGTGATCGCGATGGCGGTGGCCGCGCCCAATATCAGAAAAGATATTCAGCGCGACCGCGATGTTGAGACCATGCACCGGGGCAAGCAATACAGGCGCGCCATCAAGCTCTACTACAAGAAATTCAACGCCTATCCGCCGAATGTGGAAGCGCTTGTGAACACGAACAACATTCGCTTTCTGCGCAAGAAGTACATTGACCCAACGACCGGCAAGGAGGAGTGGAAGATTATCCATTTCGGCCAGAACAAGGTGCCGACGGCGTGGGGCTTTTTTGGCGTTCCGCTGGGTGGGTCGACAATTGCGGGGACCGGGCCTGCCGGCGGTGGCACCGGACTGTCCGGTACTTCGGGTAGTGGTGGATCTACTGGTGGATCGTATGGTGCGTTTGGCGCGTTTGGCAGCGGGGGGTCCTCGTCCGGATCGACGGGGACAGGGACCGACCCCAACGCGAACAACGGGACATCAGGAACGCCGGGGACGCCTGGGGCGCCGGGAGCGCCGGGTGGAACCGGCAGCACTGACCCGAATGCACCGGGAGGGAGTGGATCGACGGGAACGGGCCTGACCGGGCAGACGTTTGGCGGAGGAGGCATCATAGGCTTCTCGCCCGGAAGCCCCAAGCAGTCCATCCTGCTGCTTCATAAGAAGAACCACTACAACGAATGGGAGTTTGTCTACGACCCGCTTGCCGAGCAGATGATGATGCAGGGGGGGAACACAGGATTGACAGGCCAGCCGGGCGGAGGTTCGGGGATTGGTGGCGCGGGAACTGGCGTCGGTACAGGGATCGGTGGTACTGGGATCGGCGGTACTGGGATTGGCGGTGGTACGGGAATTGGCGGCGGTTCGGGAATCGGAGGAGGGAATCCTGGAGGCGGCGCTACCGCGCCCCCGCCCACGCCGCAGCAATAGGCAGGAGGAACAGGAGCATCGTCGACGTTTGCGTCCAAACGCAACAAGGCCCGTTCCCTGTGAGGGGACGGGCCTTGTTGCTATCGAACTTCGGCAAAGAGCGCAGCGCTACAAGCTGAATGCTTACACGCTGAACGAGGAACCGCAGCCGCAGGTCGACTTCACCTGGGGGTTCTCAAACTTGAACCCGGCGGCTTCCAGCGTCTCCACGTAGTCGACGATGCAGCCGTTCAGGTACATCAGCGAGGTGGCGTCCACAAAAACCTTCAGGTCGTCGAAGCTGAAGACCTTGTCCATCATGCCGCTCTGGTTCTCAAAGGCCATGGAGTATTGAAATCCGGAGCAGCCGCCGCCCACAACGCCGACGCGCAGGCCGGCGGGAAGCGGATCCTGGGTGGCCATGATCTCGCGAACCTTGGCTATGGCCTGAGGGGTCAGGTGAAGGGGCGCTTTCTTTTCAGTTTCCTGTGCGGGTGCAACGGTTGCTGTGGCCATGTTCTCTCCAGAATTGTGGGATTGACGCTATCTGTAACTCTACCGCTCGGCGGCCAAGGATACAAGCTCAATCCGCTTATCTCTCTTATTGGATGCAACCGGAACCCGGAAAGTCGCACGATTGCCTGCCTCGCCGGGCGCCGGCTGCCTGGTCCCCCTGGGAGCTGTGAGGCGAGTGGAAAGGGCTCAAGTCTACTACCAAATGACTGTGACTCTGGTCACGATGAAAAAGGCTTTTCGGGATTATTATCAGCAATCGGACGGCTCAAATCTACCCTCTGGACCGCGACTCGTTCGCCAACAGGGTGGAATCTGGGGCCGAAAAGCATTCTGGAGGTGACGTATGACGGGATTTGTTCCGGCGATGTGGTTAACGTGGGGCGTGCTGGTGTTGATTATGCTGGCCATCAAGATTTACATTGGGCGGCTGAGCCGCGACGAAGACGACCAGCTCATTCTGGACGATGCGTTCAATCATTTGAAGACCGAACAGGCTGCAATTATGGCAAAGGTCAGCAAGGTTCAGCCGATAGGCACGGCCGCACTGTGGCTTGCAGGCGCCGCGACGCTTTTCGTCATCGGCTATTACGTTCTGGACGTAATCAAGCAGTTCAGCTAGACCGGCTGCAACACAATCCATGGTTGGCGTGCGACGGCTTGCATGGGGCAGGCGCCGCACGCTGCGCCTCTTTGCATCGGGCTATTCCACCTGCTGCCTGGCGCGATAGCCGTCGCGGGTGATGATGTCGTATTTGAGCTGCCTTTTCTTCTCGTCCTGGATGGTCAGAGGATGGCCCTCTTCATCCACCAGTTGCACCCGCAGCTTGCGAAACGTGCCGTCCTGCCTGGCGTTGGTGGGATGATAGATCAGTTCGTACTTGGCGCGAATGTTCTGGTTGACTGTTTGGAAGATTTCCGGCAATTCCCCTTCGAAGCGCGGAGCAAAACTCAAGCCGCCGGTCAAACTCGCAAATGTATTCAGCTCGTTTTGGGCCTGCAGATAATCCAAATCCCGCATTCCGCCCCCCATGCCGCCGCGGCCTTCGCGCATCACCTCCTGCGCCCCGCCAGTCGAGACGGTGAAGATGGTAATGTCATGGCTGTCCTTCACCTTTTTCAGAATCTTGTCCAACGTGAGCCTTGACATGGAATCGTGTCCAGACGCGATGAGAACGATATACTTGCGTCCCTCGATGCGGTCGAGGCGGTCAATTCCCTCGTAGAGGGCGTCGAAGACATTGGTCTCAGAGAAGCCTGGCATGCGCAGCGAGTCAATGGCCTGGAGGAGCTGGCGCTTGTCCTGAGTGAAGTCGGAGACAATATGCGTACGCAAATCGAAGGTCATCAGGGCCACGTAGTCCTGGGGGCGCAACTGCTGCGCAAAGGCGAATGCCGTATTGCGCATGTCATAAACCATCCCGCGGCCGTTTGCGGCAAACTCGCAGATCATGAGGGCCGTGATGGGCGCCTCGACGCGCTTGAAGCCGACCACCTTCTGCTCGATGCCGTCCTCGTATACGCGGAAGTTGGTGGGCTTGAGACCGGGCACAAAGGTGTGGGTTTTCTCCAGCAGGACGCCCACGTCCAAGCTGACCTCGGGCACGTCGATACGCAGGGACACGTTGCCCATCCCCTCGGGATTCTTCACCGTGGGCTGCGCGGGAGCCGGCGGTGGCGTATCCGGCGTTGCGTCCTTCTTTTTTGGGAGGGCGATCACACCCGAGTCCCCGCCAGGACCACCCGAGTCGGGCGCGGTCTGGTCGGGCTGCTGTGGCGGCAGCGGCGGCGTAGCCTGGGCATGGAGCAGGGGCGCCGACGCCAGAGCGATAACCGCCGTCAGCAACGTCGAAACCGGAAATCGTTGGAACTGAGCGCGGCGAGAAGCTAAGAAACACGGGCGCGAAACGGACGGGTGCGACATTGACATGGCGACCTCTGTACTGAAGAGCATACGGGAAGACAGCTCCCAGCTTCTAGCTTCTAGCTTCTAGCTGTTATTTCTGGATTCCCGTCGAACAGAAGCTCGTTTCGGAAACCCAAGAACCGCAAGAAACTTCGGATCCAACGTAGACTGCCGGCTCTCAAATCGATGGAGCTGGAAGCTAGCAGCTAGAAGCTTGAAGCTAGCACCTGGCTCCAGCCGTGAGCGTCCCGCTGTACTCTTATAGACGTGAAAACAAGTGAGAAGGAAGTTCGGCCTGGTCCCATTGCGATAGCCGTTGCTTTGTTCGTAGCGTTGGCGGCGATGTTTTCCTCCGGGACCCTGCAAGCGCAAGCCGCGCCCGTCGCCTCCGGGCCGCCACCGTCGAGCGGAGGCATCTTCCCGCTGAGCCAGGTGCGACGGGGAATGACCGCGACCGCATGGACGGTGTTCCAGGGGAGCAAGCCCGAGCCGATGGATGTTGAGATTCTGGGAGTCTTGCGGGGCGCGCGCGGACCCGGCCACGACATGATCCTGATTCAGCTTCACGGTTCCAAGCCCGAGTACACAGGCGTCGTGGCCGGGATGAGCGGAAGCCCGGTTTATGTCGGCAGCCGCCTTCTGGGTTCGCTCTCCTACCGCATTGGACAGTTCAGCAAGGATCCCATTGCCGGCGTTACCCCCATCGAACAGATGCTGGAGGTTCGCGATCTGCCGATAGGGCAGGGATCAGGGGCCGGAGAACAGGGATCAGGGTTCAGGGGTCAGGGAGCAGGGAACGACGAGCAGAGTCTTTCCGGGATAGCCTCGGAGACTTTTCAGGCCATGGAGACGCCACTGGTGATGAGCGGATTCAGTCCCGAGGCCGTGCGCCTGTGGAAGGAGCATACCGCCGGAACGGGCCTGGATATGGTTGCCGCGGGAGGGATGGGCGCCTCATCCAAACCCGGCCCAGGCGAACCGGAGACGGGAATTTCCAGGGTCGCGCTGGAAAAGGTTGTGCCGGGTTCTGCCGTCAGCGCTCAATTGGTTCGCGGCGATCTTGAAATCTCGGCCACCTGTACGGTGACCTACATCGACCCCAAACAACTTCTCGCC
>Ga0302319_10017991_pt1 | contig 12917 bp, 15 predicted proteins | sample Bog_T0_2_FD_203319 | JGI IMG/M metagenome (GOLD analysis project Ga0302319, IMG submission 203319) | Peat permafrost microbial communities from Stordalen Mire near Abisko, Sweden - Bog_T0_2 | ecosystem: Environmental > Terrestrial > Soil > Wetlands > Peat | place: Sweden: Abisko, Stordalen Mire...
GGCCGGCAATCCATGGCGCTAGCGCCTCTTATTCCGGATGCGTTGCAGACGGATTCGTTTCAGAATTCCTCATTCAGATCCAACTCAAGCGCAAGTTAACCGTGGCAGAAGCCTATCCGATCCTCAAGTCTGCACAATGGATACAGGCGACAACCGAACCATCGATTCAAACCGCCTCCAGAACCGCGAGCATGTTCTGGCTTAGCGGCTTGGTCTGAAATCCAACTCCATTCTCAGCGACCGCGAGCAAACGAAAACCGAGAGTGCCAACCCTCCAGATGATATTTCTCAATAGGCTCTTCAAGCCATGGACCGCGGGCAGATCCTCGGCCACCTCAACCAGCTTAAAGCGGCATGCGCTGGCGAGTTGATTCAAACTTTCAGTCGTGAAGGCCAGCTCATGAGTCAGGTCGCCGTAGCGAATGGTGCCGGAGAAGATTGCTTCCGCATTCGGCACATGGAGTATCAGCCGGCCGCCCTTGGTGAGCACGCGGTGGAGTTCATCTGTAAGGCTGAACAGTTCAGGCCTGGTAAAGTGCTCCAGAATATCAAACGCAATGACAGCATCGAAGGCGCCGTCGGGCATTTTGCTGAGGTAGGTGTTCGCGTCTTCGCAATGCACATCCGCAAGTCCAAGCTGTCGCGCCGCATCAATCTGTTCCGGTGAAACGTCAACTCCGGTAAGATTTGTGTATCCCGCCTGCTGGGCTGCAAACAGGATGGCGCCATGACCACAGCCAAGATCGAGGATATGCGAGGTTTTGAGCAGCGGCAGCCTTGAGCACACCACTTGGCGCAAAAATGTGATTCTGTGTCCGATTGATTCCTGAATCGTTTCCGTACTCCGATGCGCATGGCCGGTGAGGTATCGCTCGTACAGCCTGGCCTTAAAGTCGACTTGCTTGCTATCCTGCGCACTTGCCATTGAATCCGCCCTTGATTCGTTGAGGCTGAACCGCCGTTAGACTTTCTTAAAACGTATATCCCTGAAGATTGATCAGGCAATGTTAGAGTTGCCCGCGAATAGGTCGACGACCATGAGATTGGTTGCTAGTTTCATTCTAACTTGAGACATCATGAGCTTGGCAAAGAGCTTGGTACGCGTGCTTTCCCGATAAAATCGCTATGAAGATGGTGAAATGCGGTCGCCCAGCGCGCATTCGCGACATCGTCTTCAACTCTGACAATGCACTAGACTGAAGATGGATGGCCACATGATTCGATTCCCTGGCGGCAGGAAAGATACACAGGACAAATTAGTCGAACAAAACACCGATGGCAACGCGGCCGTGTCGCAGAAGCGCGGCATCTTCGACCGCATGAAGCAGGCTGTCACGCGCACACGGGAGACGCTGTCTTCGAAGATCGGGGATATTGTTGCGCTCACGCGCACGGTGGACGAGAGCGCGCTGGAGGATCTTGAGACGGCGCTCTTGACTAGTGATTTAGGAGTGCAGACGACGACGGAGATTCTGGATGCGCTGCGCGACTACGCTCGGCATAAGGCGATTGAGGGCGGCGCGGAGTTGCGGGTGTTGCTGAAGAGGCAGATTCAGGCCATTCTTGTCGCTCCGCAGAAGCCGGTTCCCTGCCCTGACGCGCCACCCAAAGTCACGTTTCTGGTGGGTGTGAATGGCACCGGCAAAACCACGAGCAGTGGCAAGCTGGCGGCGTGGAGCCGGGCGCAGGGGCGGACCGTACTGCTGTGTGCCGCGGATACTTTCAGGGCGGCGGCGATTGAACAGCTTGAGGTGTGGGCGACGCGGTCGGGCGTGGAGATGATCAAGACCAAGACCGGCGGCGATCCAGCAGCGGTGCTGTATGACTCGATTGGCGCGGCGAAGACGCGCGGGATTCAGGACCTTTATGTGGATACGGCAGGGCGGCTGCACACCAAGTCCGGATTGATGGATGAGTTGGACAAGATGCGGCGCACGGCAGCGAGGCTTGTGCCCGGCGCGCCACATGAGGTGCTGCTGGTGATGGATGCAACGACGGGGCAGAACGGCTTGCAGCAGGCGCGGCTGTTTTCGCAGGCTGCGGGAGTCACCGGCATCGTGCTGACCAAGCTGGATGGAACGGCGAAAGGCGGCATCGCTGTGGCGATTGCTCGGGAGTTGAATTTGCCGGTGCGGTTTGTGGGCGTGGGCGAGAAGATGAGTGACCTGCTGGAGTTTGATGCCGGGGCATTTGTGGATTCGCTGCTGGGGTGATGGGAGCATTGGAAGAGAATCCTGAACTCGACAGCAGTTGGATGCGGCACGCGCTGGAGCTGGCGCGGCGGGGCATCGGGCTTTGCTCGCCGAATCCTGTTGTTGGGTGCGTGATTGTTGACCGGAATGGTGAACTGGCAGGCGAGGGTTGGCATGAGTACGAGCTAAAGGATCACGCGGAAGTGGTCGCTTTGCGCGCGGCGGGGGAAAAGGCACGCGGGGGCGCGGCTTACGTTACGCTTGAGCCCTGCAACCATACGGGTCGCACGGGGCCGTGTACCGAGGCGTTGATTCAGGCGGGAGTTGCGCGGGTGGTTGCGGCGACTGTCGATCCGAATCCGCTGGTTGCCGGGGGTGGGATCGCCGGACTTCGGGCGGCGGGGATTGAGACCCGCGTGGGAGTTTGCGAGGAGGAGGCGCGACGGCTCAACGAGGGATTTGCATGCTGGATTCAGCACAAGCGGCCGTTTGTGTTGATGAAGGTTGCGATGACTCTGGATGGGCGGATTGCTCCGCCTGCCGGAGTTCATACGGCACGTGAGCCTTATTGGATTACGGGCGAGGAGTCGCGGGCCGCGGTGCAGACATTGCGCTGGCGGGCGGATGCCGTGTTGACGGGGATTGGCACGGTGCTGGCCGACGACCCGCTGCTTACAGATCGCAGCGGGATGCTGCGGCGACGACCGCTGCTGAGGGTGGTGCTGGATTCAGCCTTGAGAATCCCGCTGGACTCGAAGCTGGTGAAGTCGGCGCGGGAGGATGTGCTGGTTTGTACGGTTTCGAATGACATGGCGCGGATTGAGGAGCTTAGAGCGCGCGGGGTGCGGGTGGAAATTTTGGAAGCTGAGAACGGGCAGGTGCCGCTTGTGAAGGTCTTGGGTTTGCTGGGCAGTGAAGGAATTCTCACGCTGCTGACTGAGACGGGATCGCGGCTGAACACGGCGCTACTGGGGGCAGGGCTGGTGGACCGATTACAACTGTTTGTTTCGTCGCAGATGATGGGGGCGGATGCGGTGTCGGCGTTTGGAGGGATGGGGAGGTTTGCGAAGCTGGGGCCGGTTGAGGTGGAACGGCTCGGGGAGGATTTGGGGATTGGGTCGCTGCTAAGGGATCCTTGGCCCATACCTTGACGCCAGCCCTTGTTACGGTCACAATAAAGGTATGAACTGATTAATCAATTCGCGGTACAGATTGGAGATAACATGCTGAAAGAAAAGGATACAGATGCAGCCACGGTGGTTTCTGCGCTCACAGCAAGAACTCAGCTTGGGCAGATTTTGAAGCGGGTCAAGACTCGGCGGGAGCGTTTCCTGATCGGCAGACGCGGAGAGCCGCAGGCCATTCTGCTCAGCATCGACGACTTCGTCCAGACCTTCGCTCCTGCGCCGGATTGGTTGGAGAAATCGTGGAAGGCCGCAGAGCGGAATGGGACTGCTTCAATGTCCATGCGGCAGATCGATGCCGAGATTGGGCGTGCGCGAGCAAGCCGAAGGCTCAAGGAAAAGAATCCAATCGCGGCCAGATAGATGATACGCATCGTACTGGACACGAATGTGGTCGTTTCGGCGATGCTCTCGCGCCAGGGCAACGAGGCGATGGTTTTGCGCATGGTTCGCTCTGGAGTTTTGCGTGCCTGCGTCTCCCTTGCCGTCCTCGAAGAATATGAGTCGGTCCTGCGCCGGTCATCGTTTCATCTACCGAAATCGAGTATTGACGAACTGCTCCGATTTCTCCGGGTTGAGGCCATGACAGTTTCCCCGCAAATAGCAGTCAACGCATCTCCAGACGAGCCGGACAATCGATTTATCGAATGCGCGGAGTCTGCCAAGGCTGAGTTTCTCGTTACGGGCAATAAAAGGCACCTCCCTAAAATGTGGAATGAAACCAGGATCGTAAGTGCGCGGGAACTGCTGATGGAGCCGATCTATTAGAGCCAAACGGGAACACACGGCTTGCGCTTTACACTGAAATCATGTTTACCGGGATCATTGAGCAGACGGGAACCCTTGTTGGGCTCGCGGAGCGGGGTGGGGTTCGGCGGATCACTGTCGAGGCGCCGGGGATTGCGGGTCGGCTCAGGGAGGGCGATTCGCTGGCTGTTTCCGGCGTTTGCCTGACGGCGCTGGATGTGAATCCTACGTATTTTTACGCGGACCTGGCGCGGGAGACGCTGGACCGGACATCGCTGGGGTCGCTGGCTGGCGGGGCGCTGGTGAACCTGGAGCTGCCTATGGCGGCGGGGAGTCCGCTGGGCGGGCATATTGTGCAGGGACATGTGGATGGGACCGGGGAGATTGTTTCTTTGGAGCCGGTAGTTCCGAGAGCGAGTGCTAATTTTGACGAGAAGAGTACGGATTGGACTCTGAAAGTAGTAGTTCCGGAGTCTTTGCGTAAGTGGATGATTCCCAAGGGATCTGTGGCAGTGGAAGGCATCAGCCTGACCATTGCGGACTTTGATGGCGAGGCGATTTCGATTGCGATTTTGCCGCTGACTTATTGGAGGACGAACCTGCATGCGATTGGTGCCGGAGCGCGGGTAAATATTGAGGCGGACATGTTGGTGAAGCTGGCAGCGATGCAATCAGTGCGGAAGCCGGAGTTTGAATTGACCGAGGCTTGGCTGGTGGCGAACGGGTTTTGAAAGATAGGGTCAGGTTTCAGTGATCAGGGATCAGATATTACACAGAGAAATCGTGTTAGAATTGACTGGTCGGATTGACTGGTCAGTTTATGGAGACGATTCAAGCATCGGAAGCCAAGACGCACTTTCTACGCATCCTTGATAAGGTGGAGCGCGGGGAGACGATCGTGATTACGCGACATGGGAAGACGGTGGCGCGGATCAGCCCCCAGCCTGAGATTGATCGCGAGCGTGTGCAGCAGGCAACGGACAACATCCGTGAACTTCGCAAGAGAACTAAGCCAGTTTCCCTCGAGGAGATACTAGCCATGCGCGATGAAGGGCGCATGTAACGCGTGCGCTTCGTTCTGGATGCATCCGTTACGGTCACGTGGGCACTGCGCGATGAGGACCACCCATTGGCCGATCTGGCCTTTTCCGAGCTTGGCTTGGGCTCTGCGATTGTTCCAGCGATCTGGTGGTATGAAATCAGAAATGTAATGATTCTGAACGAGCGGCGCGGCCGGATCACAACTGCCGATGTTTCCGGGTTTCTGTTGGATTTGAATGAATTCAGCATCCGCGTTGAACCACCGGGAGATGGTGAGGCAACGTTACATCTTGCTCGCAGGTTCAACTTATCGTTCTACGACGCAGCATATCTTGAGTTGGCAATTCGCGAGCGCATACCGCTGTCAACCCTCGATAAAGCACTCCAGACTGCCGCTCGCGCAGCAGGGGTTTCGCTTCTGGAGTAGCTTTCGCCGTTCACGGCCTCACCGATCGACATCCTTGACGGAAGGAATTTCCGTCTGCTTTTCGGAAAGGATCTCGGGCGGGGCGACTTCGATCCACTTGGCGATGGACTCCTCGGACCGGCAACTGGACCAGAGCCTGTAGATTTCGCGGCGCGGGACGCCTGCCGTTTCTACTAATGTCGCGCTGCCGCCGTAAGCTTTGGTGTAACGATCGCGGCACCAATAAATGAAGGGTGAAAAACGTCCTCCCTTGCGCATGGTGAACCAGTCGATGATGGCGTGGGGCGACTCGCGGAGCACATTTTCAGGCGTCCACCAGAAGCGTATCGGACCCTTGGCCGAGAACTTTTCTTCGATGCAGGTGCCGCCAACGCCGCGCATATTGCGCAGGAACTCCTGCCAGCCGATGAGCCTTCCCTGCACCTGCATCCGCCGGTGGAAACGGAACTCGCGAATTTGCCTGATCCAGCCGAGAATGAAGATGTAGGGAATGGCCAGGCAGGCAGCGAGCAGCAGGACGGGCAGAAAGAGAATGGCGACAAGCATCCCGGTAAAGGAGTTGTACCACTTCTGCTCTGTTTGACTTTCGGTTGCGGGCGGCTGCATCTTGTTACCATTTCCGTTGCGTTAGAAGATTCTCATGATCGTGCTGAAATCTTTGGTGGATCGGAAGCCGAAACCTCTCCGGTTCAAGCGCGACGGAGAACCGGAACGGGAATAAATCCAGCATACAAGGGCATTCCGAGCCGATGAACGCCGGAGGGCAATTCAGCGTCTATTGAGGAGCAATGAACTGCTAATCTTGAATAGGAGCATCGTTTTAGAGCAAGGCCGAGAAAGCGGCTTTTAATCCGGCAACGGGACCTATGGCAGAGTTCGTAATCAAGCTGGCCGATGAGCGCGGCCGCGTGCAGGAGCAGGTGCAGACCGCTGCGTCGGCAGAGGAGTTGCGCGCCCGTTTTACCCATGCCGGGTATCACGTTTTCAGCGTCAAGGCACGGGCCGGGATGGGCGGTATGGGGCGGCGCAAGGTGAAGCTGGAGCCGTTTCTGATCTTCAACGAGCAGTTTCTGACCTTGATTCGCGCTGGGTTGCCGATTCTCGGATCGCTGGAGATGCTGGGCAAGATTCAGAAGAATCCGAACTTTGCCGCGCAGATTGAGGACGTTGCGGGACGCATTAGAACCGGCGAGCCGCTTTCGGCGGCCTTTGAGGCGCAGACCGGGTTTCCGGTGATGTATACGACTACCCTGCTGGCCGGCGAGCGGTCAGGAAATTTAAACGAGGTGCTGGAACGTTACGTGAGTTTTCAAAAAGTCGCGCTGGCCTTCCGTAAAAAGCTGATTGCTTCTCTAATCTATCCGACGCTGCTGTTGACGCTGGTGATCGGGCTGATGATCTTTTTGCTGGCGGTGGTGGTGCCGCAGTTTGCCGTGCTCTATGACGAGATGGGCTCGCAACTGCCGCAGATGACTCTGCTGCTGCTGGCGTTTGGGAAATGGCTGCAGCACTACTTCCTGTGGATCGGGCTTGTCGGAGCTGTTGTGGGTACGGTTGCCTACCGTTTCTCGATTACGGAGCGGGGCCGGGACGTTGTAGATGGCATACGGGTGGGCTTGCCGGTATTTGGAAAGATATGGCTGAAATATCAGGTGGGCCTGTTTTCGAGGACGCTCTCGACTTTGCTTACAGGAGGTCTGTCGCTGGTGCCGTCGCTTGAGACAGCCGCCCGGTCGATTGACTCGCAGCGAGTGTCGAAAGCCGTGATGGCATCGATTGGAACCGTTCGCGAGGGCAAGAGCCTGGCTGAGTCGCTGGCCAATACGGGCGTGTTTCCCGACCTGGCTTCTGAGATGATTACCGTGGGCGAGCAGACAGGCGCGCTGCCGCAGATGCTGAATTCGGTGGCCGAGTTTTTTGAAGAAGACGTTGCGACGGCGCTGGCCGCTGCCCTGGCTCTGATTGAGCCGGCCATTCTGGTTGTGATGGGCGTTGTGGTGGTCTTTATTTTGATATCGCTTTACTTGCCGATCTTTTCGCTGGGTCAGGCAGGCGGAACAGGAGGATAGAAGCAGTGGCCGATTCCAATGTAATTACGCTTCCCGTGCCGAACGGCCCTGTAGTCGGCGGTACTCTGCCTGGCAGCGCGGACGAACAGGCGCAGGCCGAGGCGCTGGCGCGCCGGTACCAAGCGGAGTTTGTGGACCTTAAGAACTTCAAAATCCAGCACGAACTGCTGCGCACGGTACCCGTGGAACTGATGTTCCGCTACAACTTTGTGCCCATCGAGCAGCAGGAGAGCGGGCTGGTGATTGCGGTCTCGGACCCCTCGCGGCTGATGATTCTGGATGAGATTTCGGGGTTGCTGGGGCAGCGGATTCACCCGCGCGTGGCAACGCTTTCGCAGATTACCGACCTGCTCAAAAAGACCGAGCAGTCGCAGCGCGTATTGGACGAGGCCAGCGAAGGGCTGACTTTCGACGTGCTGACGGGCGATGAAAACAGCGACGAAAATATCTCGATCGAGAAGCTGACCAGCGAAGAAGACATCAGCCCGATTATCCGCCTCGTGGATACGACGATTTTTACGGCGCTTGAGCGGCGGGCCTCCGACATCCACATCGAGACGAACGACGATTCGCTGGTGGTGAAGTACCGCATCGATGGCGTGCTGCAGCCGGCGATGGCGCCGATTGCGCGCGAGCATCATTCGACGATTCTGGGCCGCATCAAGATCATGAGCGAACTGGACATTGCCGAGCGGAGGGTGCCGCAGGACGGGCGCTTCCGGGTCCGATACAAAAACCGCCTGATCGACTTCCGCGTATCGATTATGCCGACCGTGCATGGAGAAAACGCCGTGCTGCGCGTGCTGGACAAAGAGTCGATGAGCGAGAAGTTCCACAATCTTACTCTGGATGTGGTGGGCTTTGGCGAGGACGATCTGCGCAGGTTCCGGCGCTATATTCGAGAGCCGTACGGCATGGTGCTGGTGACCGGGCCGACGGGCTCGGGTAAAACGACGACTCTTTACGCGGCGTTGAACGAGATCAAGAGCGACGAAGACAAGATCATCACCATTGAGGACCCGGTCGAATATCAGATTCGCGGCATCACACAGATTCCGGTGAATGAGAAAAAGGGGCTTACCTTTGCGCGCGGGCTGCGCTCGATTCTGCGCCACGATCCGGATAAGATTCTTGTCGGCGAAATCCGCGATCAGGAGACAGCGCAGATTGCCATCAACTCCGCGCTCACGGGCCACTTGGTGTTTACGACGGTTCACGCCAACAATGTTGTCGACGTGCTGGGGCGATTCTTGAACATGGGCGTCGAGGCCTACAACTTTGTCTCCGCGCTGAACTGCATACTGGCCCAGCGGCTGGTGCGCACCATCTGCGAGTACTGCGCGAAGACGGTGCACTACGACGATGAGCTGCTGATCATTAGCGGCATGGACCCGGCCGAGTGGCGAGGGTTCGGATTCCGCGAGGGCGCGGGTTGCATGGAGTGCGGCGGCACGGGCTACCGCGGACGTACGGCGATCCATGAACTTCTGGATTTGACCGACCCCATCCGTGAAATCATTCTGGAAAAGAAGCCGACGTCGGAGATTCGCAAACTGGCGCACGCGGAAGGCATGAGCTTTTTGCGAGAGTCGGCGATTGAACGCGTGAAGCGCGGGCTGACTACGCTGAAAGAGATCAACAAGGTGACGTTTATTGAGGCGTCACGGTAGGGATTGGTGAACAGCGTGAGTGCGAGTGTGAGTGTGGTTGCACACTGCTCACTCACACTCACACCGTTTCCAACGAAACAGGTAATGGGATGCAATCTATTTTGAACAAGGCGAGAATCAGTTCCGCCCTTGGCGGGCGGCCACCGGCGGCGATCGAGATTACGCCGGAGGGCGTACTTGCCGCGTCGCGGCCATCTGTAACCGGCGAGCCGCAATTTGCGTTTGTGCCGCTTGCGGAAGGCGCCGTGGTTACCGGAATTGACGAGCCGAACCTGCGTGCTCCTGAAGCTGTCGCGAATGCGATTCGCTCGGCGCTCGATCAGCTTTCGCTGCGGTCGCGCTATATATCGGTTGTGCTGCCCGATCCTTCGGTGCGGGTCTTTGTGCTGGACTTCGATTCCCTGCCCCCGAAAGCCTCGGAAGCATTGCCGATATTGCGCTTCCGGCTGCGCAAGATGGTGCACTTCGATGTGGATCACGCGGGCTTGAGCTATCAGATTCTTACCGAGAATAGGGACGAGTGCAAGGTGCTGGCGGCGATCATACCCGGGCCGATCCTGGCTGAGTACGAGACCGCGGCACGCGGCGCTGGGTTTGAGCCGGGTGCCGTTTTGCCCGCGAGCCTGGCGGCACTTGAGGCTACCGAATCCATGGAGGCCGTGCTTACTGCCAACCTCACCCAGCGCGCGCTGACCACTACCATTGCCAATGGGCAAGACCTGCTGCTATACCGGACGATTGAACTGCCGGCGGATAAGGAAATACGCATCACGGAGATTCAACGCGGGATTGCCGTTGCATCAGCCTTCTTTGAGGACAAGCTGAGCGCCAAGCCGCGCCGGCTGTACTATGCTGGCAATCAGCCATCGGCGGAGTTCGCCGGCTGGATCAACGACTGGATCAAGGAAGCGGAGTTGTCGGTTGTGGAGCTAGCGCCGATGCCCAAAGTTGGAGTATTGAACTCGCTGGGAAATGCAAATATAGCCGGTGTGTGCGGCGCTCTGGCCCTGCGCGGCCAGCAAGCGGGGGCCAGATAGCCGATGAGAGTCACCCTCAATCTTGCTTCCCGCCCGTTTGCCGACTTTGGTCCGGCCATCAAGCGGCTGCGCATTGCGATGGGCGCGCTTCTATTGCTTTGCATTTGCTTGTTGATCGGGCTTTATCACCTGCACCAGAAGGCAGAGGCCGCGCGTGGGCAGGAGCAGTCGGTCGACGAAGCCATTGCCCGCATCCGGACAGAGCGGCAGGGCTACCAGAAGACAATGCAACTGCCGGCGAATGCACAGTTGCTGACGCAGTCCGTGGCGCTGAACCAACTTTTCGATGAAAAGAGTTTTTCCTGGACGCTGGCGATGGAGAATCTGGAAACGGTGCTTCCAGCCGGAGTACAGGTAACGGCTCTGGAGCCGGTTCGCGCCAAGAACGGAGTGATTACGCTGCATCTTCGCGTGGTGGGCCCGCGCGACAAGAGCGAGGAACTGGTAAAAAATCTGGAGCAGTCGAAGCGCTTCCTCGATCCGCGCATTGTGGGCGAGAATGCGGAGTCCAACGACAGTCCTAACAAAACACTGGAGCCAGTGAGTGCTTCCAACCGTTTCGACTTCGATTTGCTGGCGGAGTACAAGCCGCCCGCGCCGGGAGAGCGCAAGGTGGCCGCGGCTAAGCCATCGCCCGACGATACCAGTGAGCAGGAATCTATCCGGGGGACGCAGCAGTCTGCACCGATACATCCAATCGCGCAGCCTTTGCCACCGGCGCGAGGAGGCACGCGATGAGCGACAAGAAGGTTCCTCTGTGGCGCGAGCGGCTGGCTTCCCCGCTCACCTGGCACTATGCCGGTTTTGCTGTTTTGCTGATCCTGGCTATTGCCTTGTCGATTCGACTTGGCATGGACTGGGCGGCGATAGACACCCACTCGACGGAAGTGCTGGGTACGAAGCAAACGCAACTGAAGGCGCTCGATCTGGAGACGGCGCCGCTGCGCGGGCTTGACGGACGGGTCGATAGATCCCGGACGCAGATGAAGACGTTTTACGCCAAGCGGATTCCGGTGAACTATTCCTCGATTTCAAACCGGATCGGCGACCTTGAGGTGAAGTCGGGCGTGAGGCTGTCCAGGGCTCAATATACGCAAGACCCTCCGGGGACCGATTTAACAGGCATCTCGATCGACATGAGCATCAGCGGCGACTATCCGCAGATCATGCGCTTCATCAACAGCCTGGAGCGCGACCAGACGTTCTTCGTGATTCGCGCCATGGCTCTGACCGGGCAGCAGGGCGGATTGGTGAATCTGCGCCTTAGAGTTTCGACGTGGTTGCGCCCGGCCGATGCAGTGGCCAGCGGATTGCCATCGACACCGGCCGAGAATAGCTCAACTACGGCAAACTCCGGCAAGGAGGGCGAGTAAGCATGGCCCTGCCTTTGGGATTGGAAAACAAACGGCAAGTTTACCTGGCCGCGGCGCTGTTCAGCGTGGTTGCATTAATTGGTGGATGGGAGCTTTACACATCCTTCGCCGGGCCGTCGACGCCGAGGCCGGTTCCGCAAGTTGCGACGCCAGTGAAGGCCACGGCCGCTGCTCCCGCAACACTGGCAGCTACACAAGCAACTGCGCCCAGCGCGCAGAAGCTGGATAACATCGGAATCGACCCCTCGCTGCATATGGACAAACTTGCCCAGAGCGAGAATATTGAGTACGAAGGCACGGGTAGAAACATCTTCTCCGCTGAATCTGCGCCGGTGAAGATTCCGGTTCCGGCCGCCTCTGCCCGGCCTACTGTTCCGGTTGCCACGGGTCCGCCGCCCCCGCCTCCAGTTCCCAAGCCACCGGCCATCGACCTCAAGTATTTTGGCTATAGCCAGAAAAGCGACAAATCCTTTGTGGCGTACTTTACGCACGGGGAAGATGTTTTTGTCGCCAAGAGCGGAGAGATTGTAGACCGTCGCTACAAAGTAGGCACGATCAAGGCGAACAGCGTGGAAGTGACGGATCTGTCGTATAACAACACGCAGACATTGTCACTGGCTGCGTTTTAGAAGGCATCTAGCTTTCCCAGGTCTCAGAATCGAGACCCGGGGCACCCAGTATATTCAAACAGTGAGGCAACTGAATCATGGAAAGCGATAAACCAATCCGCAATCGCAAAGCCTCGGAAGATGGGTTTATGCTACTGGTGGCTATCTTCTTTCTAGCGCTGCTGGTGCTTTCGCTGTCGATTGCCGTGCCAGAGATTACGAAGCAGATTCGGCGCGACCGCGAAGTGGAGACCATACACCGCGGCAAGCAGTACCAGCGCGCAATCCAGCTTTACTACCACAAGTTCGGAGCCTATCCGCCCAACATCGGCGCACTGCAGAACACCAACAACATACGCTACCTGCGCAAGAAATATATTGATCCGATGTCAGGCGTGGACGACTGGAAGCCGATTTTATTTGGTCAAAACAAGGCCCCGCTAGCCTTTGGCTTTTTCGGGACACCACTGTCCGGCGGGGCTACGGCGATCGCGGGCGTTGGGCCGGGCGGAGTCGGTGGGGCTGCGGGGATGCCGGGGATGGGGAACACCACCTCTAACGGTTTTGGG
>Ga0302319_10017992_pt1 | contig 12916 bp, 13 predicted proteins | sample Bog_T0_2_FD_203319 | JGI IMG/M metagenome (GOLD analysis project Ga0302319, IMG submission 203319) | Peat permafrost microbial communities from Stordalen Mire near Abisko, Sweden - Bog_T0_2 | ecosystem: Environmental > Terrestrial > Soil > Wetlands > Peat | place: Sweden: Abisko, Stordalen Mire...
TGAAGCGGCATAGTGATCGCGCACCTTCGTCTTTACTTTTCTCCTGAAACGCCTCCGGCGAAATCGGCATAGATACTGCATTCTATCGCAATCGCCTAGGAAATCGGTTTACAGCGGCAGGCGAACGCGAGGCTCCGGCCATGAGCAAAGCACCAAACGCTGGCGAACCTGTTGAGGGTTCCGGTTTCGAGAATGACCCTCGTGTAGTCGAGCTTCCGTAAATTGGACAACAGCCCTGTGGACATCGGGATTACTACCACAAGTCGGCTTCGGCAATGTAAATCTCTCGATCATGTGGAGGTATAACGCTGTGCCCGCGGAAGTGGTCCGCGGGATCAACTCTTTGGCGAATCCGCCTCCGAAGCCCTACCGTCGTGCTTCGCCATCTACCGCCATTCGTCGTCAGTCGGCAATCGCCAAGCCTCTCCTTACGAATTGCATGCAAGCTGCGCCGGCTCCCACGTGTACAAACGGCCGTACTCACGGCAATTCAGTTCCGCGTCTTCGCAGCAATAGGACGTCAAAGTGCTACATCCAGATTACTGTTTGTCCATTGTTGCCGTCGGCCATCCCCGTGGAGGGAGAAGACGATCGTGGACGCTTTAACGGAGAAACGAGACGGGTGCTGAGCCGTGGCACGCCCAGTCACGGCGTACGAACAGGCCGGTATTTGGAAGGTTGAGCGCAGTCGCACGATCTGATGGTCTCCGCGCCTTAGCCAACCATGCGGCGCTTACGCAACTCGTCGAAGCTGACCGCCAAAATGATCACCGCTCCGATAATCACTTGCTGCCAGTAAGGATTAAATCCCAGCAGGTCGCTGCCGTTCGACAACAGGCCCATGATAAACGCGCCGATCAGCGTTCCCAACACGCTGCCCTCACCGCCGCGGAGGCTCCCGCCCCCGATCACCACCGCCGCGATGGCCTGCAGTTCATAGCCTTGACCTCCGGTCGGCTGGCCGGTCATCAGCCGCGACGCTTCAATCATGCCTGCTAGACCAGTCAGCAAGCCGGCGATGGAATACACCGCGATTGTGTCGAAAGCCACCGGGACACCGGCATAGAACGCCGCATCGGGATTGCTCCCGATCGCGAACGCATAGCGGCCCAACCGGGTGTGCTCCAGCAGCACATGCATCGCCAGCGCACAGACCAGCAGAATCCAAAGCACGAACGGGACGCCTAGCAAGTTTCCTTCTCCGAGATAGGAGTATGACGCTGGAATGTCATGGACCGGCAGCCCGTTCGAGACGATCAGCGCCAAGCCACGAAAAATCCCCATCGTACCGAGCGTCACGATAAACGGGTTAATGCGCAGCGTAGTGATCATCGTGCCATTGGCGCACCCACACAGCGTGCCAATTGAGACGCCAATCAGCAATCCGGCGGGAATACCGGCGTGCCGCTCCATGGCGCGTGTCCCGAGCAATCCCGCCAGCGCCAGGATAGACCCGACCGAAAGATCGATGCCGCCTGAAATGATGATCAGCGTCATGCCGAGCGCCATGATGTTGATCACCGCCGTCTGGCGCACTACGCTCGAAAGATTGGTCGATGTAAGGAAGTTCGGAGAGGCGATCGACAATCCAATGACCAGAGCGATCAAAGTCAGAAACGGCAGCAGCCGCTGAATCATTCCAGTTGCTCCTCAAATGCCGCACAGCGCATAATCTGCTCCTGGCTCGCATGGCCCGGCAATTCGCCGCTGATCCGCCCCCGGCGCATGACCAGGATCCGGTCGGCCACTTGCTGCAATTCAGCCATCTCTGAGCTCACCATCAGGATCGCCGCGCCCGACCGGGCCAGCGAGTCCATCACTTCGAAGACTTCAACCTTGGCGCCTACGTCGATGCCGCGCGTCGGCTCGTCGAAGAGAAAGACGCGCGCCCCACTGGCCAGCCACTTGGCGATTACCACTTTTTGCTGATTGCCGCCGCTGAGCCGTCCGGCGCGCTGGCGGGGCGAATCCAGTTTAATGCGAAGTTTCGCCGTGTACTCGGCGGAGAGTTGGCGTTCCATCGATAGGCGCAGGAAACCGAAACGGCTAATGGAGGGTAAAGCGGCCATCGTAACGTTGGCGGCCACGGGAAGCGCTGTCGCCAGACCAGTCTTCTGGCGGTCCTCGGGGATCAGCGCCATGCCCGCCCGCACGGCTTCCCGAGGCGATCGAACGCGTACTTGGCGCTGGCCGATCCGGATGGCGCCACTGTCGATAGCGTCCACACCGAACAAAGCGCGGCATAGCTCCGTGCGGCCGGCACCGATCAGGCCCGCCATACCGACGATCTCACCCGCCCTTAGGGCGAAGCTGACGTCCTGAAGGACACCGCCGCGAGTGAGTCCTTCCACACGCAGCAATTCCTGGCCCGGAGGCAGCGCCACGCGTTGATACATCGCCGTAACTTCGCGGCCCACCATGTGTTGAATCAGTTGATCTATAGTCAGCGCACTCAGGAGTCCGGTGTGAACCGTATCGCCATCGCGCAACACCGTGACGCGGTCGCCCACGACTCGCAGTTCTTCCAACCGGTGGGTGATGTAGATGACAGCCATGTTGCGGTCGCGCAGCGCTCGCACGATCCGAAACACTTCCTTGGTTTCGTGGTCCGAGAGCGACGACGTGGGTTCATCAAATATCAGCAGGCTGGAGCCATGCTGAAGAGCGCGGCAAATCTCGACGAGTTGCCTCCCGGCCGGACTCAGTTTGTCGACGCGCCATTCGGCCTGCAATGGAAACTGGTGATCGGCGAGCAGCCGCGCGGCGCGCCCCAACATTTTGCGCCGGTGAACCCAACCGAGCGGATGGCGCTCCTCCCGGCCGAGGAAGATGTTCTCAGCGATGGAGAGGTGCGGCGCCAGCAACGACTCCTGGTGGACCATGGCGATACCGCTCGCGGCGGCCTCCGCAGGGGTGCGAAAACGCACGGGCCGGCCTCGCCACAGCATCTCGCCGCCGTCGAAAGCCTGCATCCCGGCGACGATCTTCATCAGGGTGGATTTTCCGGCGCCGTTCTCACCCATCAGCAGGTGAACCTCGCCGGAATTGACGGAGAGGTTCCCGTTTCGAAGGGCCACGACGCCGCCAAATCTCTTCTGGATCGCCTTGAGTTCGAGCAACATGGCAGGAGCGAATTACCAAGTATGCCACGGAGTTACGGCAATCGTGACATCATGAATGTTGCCATGATTCGAACTATCGCTACCGTGTCACTATTCTGTTGCGCCTTACAGGCTCAGGAGATACCCGCCAACTTGATAGCTGAAATGGGCGTAGCCTACGCCCAGGCCGATCCACAACAGGTGATGGACATAATTCGGCCGCGCGATAACGCGGTGCATCCGGCGATCCTGGCCATCCATGGGGGAGGATTTCGTGCCGGATCACGCAAAGGATATCGGGCAACTTGTATTGCTCTCGCGCAGCGTGGTTACGTATGCGCCAGCGCCGATTACCGCCTAGCTCCGGCCGCGCCCTTCCCTGCGGCGGTTCACGATGTAAAAGCGGCGGTCCGATTCCTGCGCGCGAACGGCACCCGCCTCGGCATCGATCCGCAAAAAATTGGAACCATGGGCGGTTCGGCCGGCGGGCATCTTGCCTTATTCCTGGGCGTGACGGGGAATGTCCCGGAGTTTGAGGGCGACGGCCCTAATCGCGAGCAATCCTCGCGTGTAGCGGTGGTCGTCGATTATTTCGGACCTTCCGATCTGACGAAATCGTATGGCCGAAGCGTCGATGCCGGAGAAGTGCTGCCCCTTTTTCTAGGCGGCGATCTAGCCCATGCCCGGGAGATGCACCTGCGGGCCAGTCCGCTGAATTGGGTAACCCCTGACGCCGCGCCCACACTGGCGCTACAAGGGACCAAGGATCGCTATGTGAATTACGAGCAGTCCGTGTGGATTATCGATCGGCTTCTGGCCGTCGGCGTGGATGCGGAACTGGAGACGATTGAAGGAGCCGATCACGGGTTCAAAGGCGCCGACGCTAAACGAGCGGACGAGCGGATGATGTCCTTCTTCGACCGCTACTTGAAATAGCGGCGTATGTTCCCGCGGGCGTACAATCGAACTAGTGAACCTGTCCATCGGTCCGGCAGGATTCACGCTAGTTTGTCTTTCGCTATCAACCGGTCTGGTTGGGCCTGCGTCGGCAGCACTGAGTTTTGAGCCTGCTGCCGGACAATACCTTGCGCACACGCGCCAATTCACCGTTGCCGTCACATCCAAGGGCGCTCGCTTTCAGGGAAACGCACGTGGGCAAGAACGCATTCGTTTCCTGGGCGCACGGCCCGGCGCAGTTGCCCAACCCGGCCCGGGAGAACCGGGCATAGTGAATTACTACATTGGAAACGATCCCACCCGATGGCGCACCGGCGTAAGAACTAACGCATGGATAAGTTATCACGGTGTTTATCCGGGTATCGATGTCACATACCACGGTGCCGGCGACTCACTGGAGTACGACTTTGACCTTTCACCGCGGGCGGATGTGCGGCTGATACGAATAGCAGTTAGCGCCAACTTGCGGCAGATGAAGCCGGTCGCGTTTCAAATCTTGCGGGGAAGACGAACGACGGTCGAGGTCCGCTTAGTCGAAATCGGAGCCGGGGTCCTGGGTTTTCGACTCGGCCACTACGATAAAAGCGTCTGGTTGACCATCGATCCGGTTATTGTCTACTCCACACTGCTGGGTGGCTCCGGTAGCGACCAGGCTAATGGGCTGGCGGTGGATGCGCAGGGTAACGCTTATATATCCGGATTCACCACGTCCGCCGACTTCCCGATTCTACCCGCAACAGGCGCACCTTACGGCGGCAACGAGGATGCCTTTGTCGCTGAATTCAGCGCCACTGGACAACTGATCTTTGCCACCTATCTGGGCGGCAAACAATTTGACGCCGCGTTTGCCGTAGCGCTGGATCAGTTGGGCAACATCATCGTCGCGGGGGAAACCAACTCGACAGATTTTCCTACCACAACCGGAGCCATCGCGCCGTCGAACGCGTCCGGCGTGCCGATGGCTTTTGTGACGAAGCTTGGACCGGGCGGCGCACTGGTAGCGTCGACATACCTGGGCGGCGATGAAGCAGCGGCGGGCTGCCAATACGATCTGAATGCAGCCTACGGCGTAGCGGCGGACGCGTTGAACAACGTCTACGCGACGGGCAAGACTTGCGCGACGAACTTTCCGGGGGGTGGTACTTTGCGGGGCAGTTACGCGTGCTTTGTCGCCAGTATGAATCCGGCTCTGACTGCGATTGGATTCGCCACTCTGATAGGCGGCGCCGGTCAAGACTTCTGCAACGCGATTGCAGTGGACGGCGCAGGTAATAGCTATCTGACCGGCGCTTCCACTTCGTCCGGGTTAGCCACGGCGAACGCATTCCAAACGCTGTGGGGCGGCGGAACTGTGTATGGCGACGCCTTTGTCGCCAAGTTCACGGCGGCCGGTACGCTGCAATACTACACGTATCTGGGAGGCTCCGGCGACGATGCCGGGAACTCAATCGCTATCGATGCGGCGGGAAGCGCCTATGCCGCCGGTTGGACTCTGTCGACGAATTTTCCCTTAAAGAACGCCGTGCAGACCGCTTTCGCCGGGGGAACCGGCACGCTGCCTTGCGGCTGCGGCGCGGGCGATGCGTTCGCCGTGAAACTGAGTCCGGACGGGACACAAGCGGTCTACTCGACTTACTTCGGAGGCAGCGGTGACGATGCGGCGGAAGGCGTCGCCGTGGATGCAACCGGGCGATTGTACGTGGTGGGGAGCACCGATTCTACCGGCCTGATGGCTGTCGGTGCGGTGGCACAGACGAGCTACGGTGGCGTCCAGGACGCTTTCCTGATGCTGCTTTCCCAGGACGGTACTTCCATCGATTATTTCTCGTACTTCGGCGGATCGCAGATTGAAGAAGGCCTGGCCGTTGGGCTGGGATCCAGTGGAAATGTATATATAGGGGGTGAAAGCCGCTCGCCCGACTTTCCAATCCTTCATGCGTTTCAGAGCAGTTTAAAGGGCTCGCAAAATGCCTTTGTGGCGGTGCTGGCGATTACGCCTCCCGTGTCCGCGCCGCAGATCGATGCCATCGTGAATGCGGCGTCGTTCACGACGGTGATTGCACCGGGCTCTCTGGCGACAGTTTTTGGAACCACTATGCTGGAACAGGCGATTTCTGCAGCGGGCGTGCCGCTGCCCACGAGTCTAGGGGGAGTGTCGGTGACGGTGAACGGCGTTGTGGCCGCGTTGACGTACGCCAACACAACCCAAGTGAACTTTCAAGTTCCCAGTGCGACGGCGATGCGCAAAGCCGAGGTTGTATTAATGTACAGCGCAGTGGCCAGCGCGCCGGTTACGGTTGCGGTGCAAGACACCGCGCCGGGAATTTTCACTTATGGAACGAATCAGGCCATCGCGCAAAACTATCCATCGTACGCATTAAATGGGCCGGCCACGGGCGCGCCTGCGGGCAGCGTAGCGATCGTCTACCTGACCGGGCAAGGGCCGGTTGACCATCCCGTGCCGGATGGCGTTGTGACACCGGATTCGCCACTGGCGAGCGCCACATCGCCGTATAGCGCAACCATCGGCGGGATGAGCGCCACAGTGACGTTTCTCGGATTGGTGCCCGGGGATGTGGGGCTGGCCCAAGCGGACCTGGTAGTGCCGCAGTTGAGGCCGGGCAGTTATCCCCTGGTGATCACGATCGGTGGGAGGGCCAGCAATTCCGCCCTATTCACGGTGAAATAGAATGCAGCGCCTAAGCCAAAAGCGCATGGGCGATCTGGTGCAGGGGTAGAATCTGGCCCGCGGCGCCCAGGCGGATGGCCTCGCGGGGCATCCCGAAAACGACGCAGCTATGTTCGTCCTGAGCGATCGTTCGCGCGCCCGCCTGCTTCATCTGGAGCAATCCCTTGGCGCCATCGGTGCCCATCCCGGTTAATAGCGCGCCGATGGCGTGCTTTCCCGCCTCGTGGGCGACCGACTCGAATAACACGTCGACTGCCGGACGCTGGTAGCATACCAGCGTCCCGCCAGCCACTACGGCGCGGTAGCCTGCGCCCTGCCGTCGAATGGAGAGATGAAAGTTGCCGGGGGCGATGAGAGCGCGGCCCCACTTGATTTCATCACCGTCCTCTGCTTCCTTCACCCGCATCTCGCAACAATTGTCCAAACGCTCCGCAAACGCGCGGGAGAACACGGCGGGAATGTGCTGGACGGCTACAATCGGCGGACTGTCTTTGGGCATTTGAAGTAGGACTTGGCGTAACGCCTCAGTGCCACCGGTGGACGCTCCCAGGGCGATGATCGCGGCGCGATCGGTTCGATTCACGTTGACCAACCGATTCGCGACCGGCGCGACGGCGCGCGGGGACGCCATCTTGGCTCCGGCGGCCGCGCGAATCTTGTAGGGCAGATCTCTCTTCAGATCGCCGACCGAATAGGGTCCGCTTGGTTTGGGAATTACTTCCACCGCCCCATATTGCAAAGCTTCCACGGCCGCCCGACTGCTGGCCTGGCCGAGCGAACTGATCATCACCACCGGCAGCGGCCGCGTCGCCATAAGTTGCTTCAGAAAGGTTAGCCCGTCCATCCGGGGCATCTCGATATCGAGCGTTAGAACGTCCGGCTTGAGCCTTTCGATTTTCTCCTGAGCGACGATCGGATCCGGCGCCGTGCCAACCACTTCGATACCAGGATCGGCCGCCAGAGCATCCGAGAGAATTTTCCGGACGATAGCCGAATCGTCCACGATCAGTACTTTGATTCGCTGGCTCATAGCGCTAACTGCTGACTCTGGCGGGCGGAGATGAATCGCAGATCGGTTCCAGCAAGAAGTGAATAATCAGCTCTCCTTCGGGGAGGCAGAACCAGCGCCGGATACCCGTCTTCGCACCGGTCGGTTCTGGCGTCTCGACAGGCGGGGTTAGGGCTAGATTCGCTTCCGGTTCAAGATGGCTGAGCAGGCAGCCGCAAATCATATTAGCGAGTTCCCCGGCTAACTGGACGCAACAGTCGCGAGAGAACTCATCCGGCTCCAGGCACGTTAAGCTCGATCCGAGGGAGCGGGCCACTTGTTCGTCGATCTGCAAACGCAAAGCGCCGGACAGAGGTCCGTCGAAATGCAATTCCACTTGTACCGGACTATCCATTTTTATGTCGCCTTCGTTGCCGCTGGTTTCTATCCCCGTGAAAAACATCTTCTCTAAAACCTGAGCCGCGGCAGTGACGATCAAGGCGTCGACGTCAGCCCTGGTGATAACGCTAGAGTCAGCCAGCATATTCGTTCCCCAAGACCCGATCCAGTTCCTGGCGCAGCGCCTCCGGATGAAAGGGTTTAGTGACGTACCCGTGAGCACCCAACTCAATCATGTCGTGAATGCGATGATCGGTGGAGTCGGTGGAGATTACCAGTGTCCGTATGCGAGCCAGCAAACCGGTCCGTTTCATTTCGCGCAACAAATCCGCCCCGCTCATTTGGGGCATGTTGATATCCGTCAAAACGAGATCCACTGGGTGATTGTGGAGCCATTCGAGAGCCTCCAGTCCGTTCGAAGCCTCCGAGCAAAGATCAATCTCGACACCCGACAACAACATGACTCGCCGAACCACAGTTCGCATCAAGGGCGAGTCATCGACGATCAGAACGCGCAGTCCCATTCGCTACTCCTTTTCGGGCTTCGGTCAACTCAACATCGCTACCGCCGGCTTCCCGTATAAAGAACTTTCCGGTTTCCACGTCCAGCCGGACGGTCCGCGACACCGCACCACCAACAGCTTCGGCCGAGATCAGCAAGCCTTCCTTCCAGAGGACTTTCTTGGCCGCCAGATAATTTCGTTTACCGATCTCGAATATGTCCACGCAATTCATCACGCTGGCTCCGCCCGCCAGTTTCACCACTGAGCGCCGGGGATTAACCCCTTTCAAGGAAAGCGCGCGCAGCATCGAATGGATGCCGCTGTCGGCAAACATAAAGGGATTCCGATCCGCCCGTTCTCCATGAAGACTCGATTCCGGAAGCATGTAGTGAAGCAAGCCGCCTATTTTGAGAGCCGGATCGTGGATAGACACCGCAATACACGATCCCAATGCGTAGGTGACCAACACAGTGTCCGGGTGCTCACTAAAGCGGCAATCGGAAACGCCCACAGTGACCGACTTCATGAGCCGCTCTTTTTCATACACTCAGCGATCTTAGGGACCGGCTTTTTCAGGCGCCGATGTTTTTTGCACTCCGGCATGGTCACACACCGATCCTCGAAACTCTCGCTTTGCCATTCCGGTAGATGGCTGGCTTCACGTACTCGAGCCCGTGATCCATCCCGGTCAGGGTTTCGGAATGGCCGACGAACAGGTAGCCTCCAGGCTCCAGGCAGGCGGCTAGACGGCCGACCACCGCCGTCTGCGTCTCGCGATCGAAGTACATCATCACATTGCGGCAGAAAATCACGTGAAAGCGGCGGCCGTGAGTTACCGGCTCCATCAGGTTCAATCGCCGGAATTCTACTCGCGCCGCTACCTCCGGCTTGATGCGAAAACCTTGATCGCCGGTCTTTAGCAGGAAACTCTGACGCCAGGGCGCCGGGAAATCCCGAAACTTCTCGGCAGGATACACTGCCGCTTTGGCTTTCTCTAATGCGCGCGTGGAGAGGTCGGTGGCCAGAATGGAGAACTTCCGATTCGCAAATCCCGCGGCGGCTAGCAGCGTGCAAGCGATCGAATAGGGTTCTTCCCCCGTCGAGGACGCCGCGCTCCAGATTTGCAGAGTAGTCACCGGTGGTACCGCCGGCGCCACCGTTTCAGTCAGAAAGGCGAAGTGCGACGGCTCGCGCAGGAAGCTGGTGTGATTGGTGGTTAGCGCGTCCACCATCTCGACCAACAATCCACCGGTGGGGTCCGCCAAAACGCGTTCGAAGTAGGCTCCAAAACTCAAAAAGCCGCCCTGCCGCAGCTTCTTGCCGAGCCGGGCCGCCACCAGACCTTCTTTTCCGTTTCGCAGATCCACTCCGAACTTGGCATGCATAAGTGTGCTGATACGAGCAAACTCTTGGGCGGTCAGTGCGGCGGGTTGTACCGGGGTGGAGCTCTTCGCGCCGGTTTCGAGTTTCTCAACCACAACTGGCACCATACAATCCCACCAAATCGAGAATCAGCCCAACCTTGCCATCACCGAGAATCGCCCCTCCAGCCACGCCCGAAATTCCCTGCATCGTCTCACCCAAGCTCTTGATCACTACTTCTTGCTTGCCCAACAAATCGTCTACCAGCAGGCAAAAACGCTTATCCCGGCTCTCGGCCACAATCAGCAGACTTTCCCAGGGCGCGAAGGAACGGGGCTGAACATTAAAACGCTGGTGCAGCCGGACGATGGGCAGCAAGCTGCCCCTTACCAGCGCCATCTCGGAGCGCCCTTGCACGGTAGAGATCATGTCCTCGGTAGGCCGGAGCATTTCCCGCACGGCAAAGATCGGAAGTACATAGCGTTCCTCACCCACGCTTACGACCAAGCCGTCGATGATGGCTAACGTGAGCGGTAGCTTCAAGAAGAATGTCGTGCCTTGCCCGGCATTCGATTCAATGTCGATCCGGCCGCGCATCTTTTGGATTTGGCGGCGCACGACATCCATGCCGACGCCTCGTCCCGACACATCCGTGATCTGCTCGGCGGTGGAGAACCCGGGGTGAAAAATCAACTCGAATACTTCGCGATCGGAAAGCTCTTGCAGCGGCTCGATCAGTTTTTTGGCGCGGGCTTTGGCGAGAATCTTTTCGCGGTTGAGCCCGCGGCCATCGTCGGACACTTCTATAACGATTTGTCCGGCTTCATGGGCAGCCCGCAGACAGAGTGTCCCGGTTGCATCCTTTCCGGCCCGTTCACGCTCTGACGGCGGCTCCAGGCCGTGATCGAGCGAATTCCTTACCATGTGCATCAACGGATCGGCCAGTTCCTCGACGATGTGCCGGTCGAGTTCCGTATCTTCCCCAAACGTTTGAAGTTCGACTCGCTTTCCGCTTTTCTTCGAAAGATCGCGCACCAGCCGGTTCATTTTCCGGAACAGTTGCCCCACCGGCACCATGCGCATCGACATCGCCGTCTTTTGCACCTCGCCGGTAATGCGCGCCAACTGGGAAAGATTGCGAGCCAGGCGCGGCCTCAATTCGGTCGACAGATCCGGATCGTGCCGCACCAGTGATTGGGCGATCACCATTTCGCCTACCATATCCACCAGGAAGTCCAGCTTGGCGGTGTCCACTTTTACCGAGCGCGCTTCGGGGTTATGGGTGTCCACCCGGCCCGGGCCGGATTTATCCGCGCGTTCGGGTGCTTCAGCGCCGGGAAGCGCCTCCGCCATAACACCGGACGCGAGCTTGTGCAAATCGTTGGTGATCGAGGGTTCGTCTTCGTCCGCTTGCCCGAGTCCGCGCTGTTCGGTTTCGGGAGCCGCCACTACAACGTTACCCCGGCCTGCCACGCCGGCTGTGGGACCATCCTTCTGGTCAGATTGGGCCTCGTTGCCTTGAGTCAGTCCGCGCAGCGCCGTCAATAAAACGACGCTCGGCGTCATGTCCGGTAGCTCGCCCGTAGCCAGCATCTGATCGAGCCCTCTCATGCAGCCCGACAGATAGTCCTTCCCTTCGAGGATCCGATCGATCACCACCGCATCGATCCGCAGTTTCCAGGTTCTGGCGAGATCCAGAATCGTTTCTACTTCATGCGCCACTTCCTGAATCGAATTCAACTCCAGAAATCCGGCTAAACCCTTGATGGTGTGAAATCCCCGGAAGATGGCATGAATGGCTTCGGCGTTGCCTGGATCCTGTTCGAGCGTCAACAACTGCGCCTCAATGGTGGTGAGGTGTTCCGAAGACTCGAGAATAAAATCGCCCAGTAGTTCCGGATCGCCCGCCAGTGAGTTCAACCCGCTCACCGAGGCCGGATGTGAATTATTCGGCATGTTGGCTGTCGCGTCTTCGTCGCAAGTCAGCTGAGAACAGTCTCAAGCTTTTGAACTTCCAGTGCGGTCAGCACCATGTTGATGTCGAGCAGAATCTTCACCTTATTCTTGATCTTGGCCATGCCAAGGATGTAGGGCGCCGACGTTCCATTACCGAAATCGGGAGCGTCCTCAATGTCGGCAGCATGCAAGCTCAATACCTCCGAAACACCATCGACGATTACACCCATCAACATCTTTCCACCCTGGCCCTCAATCTGGACCACGATAATACAGGTGCGCTGGCTGTATTCGATCGCGGGCAGGCCGAACTTCAACCGCAGGTCGATCACCGGGATCACTTTCCCGCGCAGATTGATAACGCCCTTGACATAAGACGGCGTCTGCGGCACCGACGTCACTTCCTGCATTCCCATGATTTCGCGCACACTGAGAACTTCGATAGCGAACTCTTCTTTCGCCAAACGAAAGCTCAAGTATTTTTGGGGCTTTTCTATGGTACTCAGCGTCGTTCCCATCGTCGGCGGCCCCGATCTAACCATTGTTTTCATAGTCTCTCTTTGGCCTCCCATGCCTGCCCGCCTCTAAACGCTCAGCACGTGCGGCATTGGGAAACCGGGGCGAGTGGTCTGGCCAGTCTCACGGCTGGGCATTAGGCAAAGTTGCACATGCAATAACTCGCCTTCACACTGGAAGGGAACCACTATCCATTCGTGGCTGCCCGAACTCCTGGTTTGAAAGTTCCTGCCGAATATGACCGTCGGAACACTCAGTCCCATGGGACCCAGGCGCTCCTCTACGGCAGTTTTCACATTGCCGATGATCATATTGGTCAGTTCCGCGATGGCATCCAAAACCTCTTCGTTCACCGCCGGGTACTCCGCCATCAACATCAACGATGAAAGGCGGCATGCCAGACTCGCGCTACAGGAGACGCTGCCGGTACCCACCCAATCGCCCG
>Ga0302319_10017993_pt1 | contig 12916 bp, 14 predicted proteins | sample Bog_T0_2_FD_203319 | JGI IMG/M metagenome (GOLD analysis project Ga0302319, IMG submission 203319) | Peat permafrost microbial communities from Stordalen Mire near Abisko, Sweden - Bog_T0_2 | ecosystem: Environmental > Terrestrial > Soil > Wetlands > Peat | place: Sweden: Abisko, Stordalen Mire...
TATTTCTGGTTTTCGCGTCTTTCGTGTATTTCGCGGTTGAGATTCCCAGGCTTCGTTTTGGTCGCTTCCTCTCCGCGCCTCCGCGTCTCCGCGTGAACTTTTTTGGGCTGGAATTTGACGTCGGGGATGCCACGGTCCGTCGAAATCTTACGATCTCTCCGCGTTCTCTCCCCCCATCCTGTTCATCCCGTTAATCCTGTCAAACCTTCCCAATCCATTTGCGATCCTCCCAAACCGCCTTCAGCGACGTCAAATTGCGCGAATCAAAAATATTCTTCGCCGCCGCGCCCAAATGCCCCTTCTTCACATTCTGATACGCGTCGCTCACACTGATCGCCACATGTTGCAGCACACTCGGATCGCGATAGCAGTCAATCATGCAGCGCGTGCAGCCGTCGCGAATCAGCTTGGAATCGTCCCAATCATAAACCGAATACATCGGCGTCTCCCAAAAATGGCAGCGATACAAATTCAGATTCCAATCCAGGTAAAAATACTTGTGGCCACCCAGGCAGCCGAACTTTTCCTTTTCGCCGCGCAAATGCCGCTGCATTTCATCCAGCGATTCCATGGGATTCACCACCGGATACCCGCTCGTCCTCTTCAAGGTCTTGATCTTCTCAAACAGTTCGATCAGCTCCGCATTGTTAAAATTTACCAGGCCGCTGTCGCTGAAACTCAGGTAACTGCTCGCCAGCGACGTCAAAGGATAGCTGAAGGTGCAGCTCTTGAACCCCACCGATTCGAGGAAGGCCGGCAGTTTCGCATAATCCTCGATCAGCCGGCTGGCCGTAATGCTCGCCGTCGTTTGGATGCCGACCGATTGAAAATATTCGTTGGCCTTCTTGATCTTCTTGCACACGTCCGGCAACCCGCGATTCTCCTCATGCTTCATCACATCGTGCGCATCGATCGACATGATGATGCTCGTCAAACCGTCGCCCGCCAGCGCCCGCATGTTTTCCTCGTTCCATAAACCGCCGTTCGTGCAGATCATCGGATGAATCCCCCGCTCGGCCGCGTAGCGCGTCATGGCCCGCAAATCCCGGTGCACCATCGGCTCGCCGCCGACGAACAGCAGGTAGCCGATGTGATTCTTCACCGCGATATCAATCACGTCCTGCGCCTCCTTCAAAGTCACACTGCGGCGGGCCTTCGGATCAAACTTCGAGCGGGCGAACCCGCAGAAACCGCAATCCGCGTTGCAAATGTTGGTGATCGCAAACTGAAGATACCCCGGGCCGCCATGGTTCAGGACTTCCTTGAACAGCTGGAAAGCGCCTTTCTTGGGCCGGACGACCGGCTGCGAAAAGTCGGATGGGGCCGCCTTGGCGCTGTTTGTCGGCGCCGCTGGAACAATGCTGATACTCATTTACTTAAGCATAGTGCAGAAAAGAGCTGGTCCCGGCAAACCTTGTTTTCAGCGATTTTCGGTCCCTACCGCATTTTGGCTTTGCGCAGAGCCCGAAAAACGTTTAACTTTCCGCCGCTTGTCCGATGGTGTAATGGTAGCACAAGGCCCTTTGGAGGCCTTTGTCATGGTTCGAATCCATGTCGGACAGCCACTATTTCCGAATGAAAACGATGGTTGTTCAATTTCTTGCACAGAATTTGCACAGCAACCGCCCCGACCGGCTTGACCGTCGTGTGAGATTCCCCGTCACCATCCGCCACCGGGCCAGCAAGGCGAAGATTTATGCTCCCGCCGGGAACTTCGCCTACTACCGCGTCGCCTATGCCACGGCTGGCAAACGGAAGATGCAGACCTTTGCCGCCTATTCCGACGCCAAAACCGCCGCCGAACGCATCGTGCGGGACTTGATTTGGCGTTGCTCAAGGCCACGGGGCGGTTTGTCCCGCTGCCCATTGCCTCCAGTCGCACGGTGAAACTGGGCGGCACGATGGCCACAGTGGGTTTCCCAGACATCGGGTTGCAGGGCTTTGCCCCTAAGCTGGCGAAAGGGGGAAATCGCGGCGCTGTCGGGCGCGGCTTTCGGCAACCTAGCCCAATTCTGTGGGTGGCACAGGTTGCCAATCAGCCGCGGCACGTTGTTTAACTGGCGCGTGACCGGCAAAATCCCGTGCGGGCGGCCGGGCGGACGGCGTATTCTTTTTCACTGGCCGTCGGTCGAGGCCGCATTACTGCGGCACCAGCGCGGCGGACCGTAATACAGGTTGAATCCGCGCCAGAAGCAAATTGCCAATGCCGCCGGGAACATGCTATATTAAGAGTGTTATGCAAGTAACAGTCGAAATGCCCGATCAAGTCGCCCGTCAGTGGGGGGAAACCCCGGACGTGGTGGGCCGTCACGTCATGGAGGACGCGGCGATTGAAGGCTATCGCGCCGGACGCCTTTCGCAGCGGCAAGTGGGTGCCATGCTGGGGCTGGATTACTGGCAAACGGAAGCCTTCCTGAATGCGCGCGCCGTGCCGCTGAATTACTCTGCCGCCGATCTCGCGGCTGACAACGCTACGTTGGAAAAAATTCTCGCCCGGCCGTGAGCGTCGTCGTCTCGGACACTTCGCCATTGCACTACCTGATTTTGTGTGGCGCGGAAAGCATTCTGCCCCGCCTGTTCCGCCAAGTGGTGATCCCGCCTACAGTCTTTAGTGAACTTCAACAACCAAACACGCCGCCGCCCGTGCGCCAGTGGGCGGCCGCCTTGCCGCCGTGGGTGGCCGTCCAGACACCCAAGGCGGTGACTCTCACGTTGGACGTGGACGCGGGCGAACTGGAAGCCATCTGCCTCGCCCAGGAAATCCACGCCGCCGCCGTTTTGATGGACGACCGCGCCGGACGCAGCGCGGCAATTCATTGCGGGTTGGCCGTGGTCGGCATATCAAGGTGAAAAATAAGCCCCCAACGGGATTACGCCGCCACCCGCAGCGGCACTGCATCGCCTTGCCAATCCGGCGGCGGTGTGGCCGCGCCCTGACGGTTCGCGTATAGTATGTTCTTTACCGTTTTCAGCAATTCTTCATACGAATACGGCTTCAAGAGGAGCGTCGTTTGCAACAGCTCGTTCGAGTATTCCAATGAGGGCAGGGTGCCCGTCGCCATGATGACCGGTATCTCGATCCCGTTCTCATGCATCTTTTGGAGGAGCTCGACTCCCGTCAGCTTCGGCATGTTATTGTCAGTGACGATGAGGTCGTAATGATTCAACTGCAGTGCATACCACGCCGCGAGCCCGCTTTCGGCGGCGTCCACCTGGTATCCGGAATAAATTAAAATCTCCGTGTTCAATCGCCGGATATTCGCATCGTCCTCCACGACCAGAATGCGCTGGCGATCATGGTTAATGGATTTCTTTTGCAATTTGGTCCTTTTGGTTTTGGTTAGGGTCGCCGCCTCCTCATCTTGAAATAACATATAGATACCTCCGTAAAATTGTTTTTGCCTCTTTTGCCGGGCTCAAATCCCGGCATTCTTCGCAGTCCATAGCGGAAGTTGTGCCACCGCCATTTTATAGGGAATTCGCACAACCATCGGTTAGGTAGGGATGCGTATTGCAACTCGGGATGCATCTTGCAAATATATCGGGGTGGAAGTAGGACGACCGTAAAACCACCAGGCCACCAACGCCGACAGGGTAGGGCGCGTCACTCCGTGCGCGCCGTCTTAGCCAACATGACATCACTGGAACCGACTCCAATCGAAAGCCTCGCACACCATCGGCAAGTATTCTCTTTCTCCTTTCAGCCGCAATTCGTCCGAGGCATGATCTCACCGATGAAGGCTGTTCTAATCACTCTACTTTTCACCGCCACCGTTGTTTTGGCCCAACCCGTTCGATTTTTCGTGGGTACTTATACCGATAATGGAATGAGCCGCGGTATCTACACCGGCACGCTGGATACGCAAACGGGCCATCTCAGCCCATTGGAACTCGCTGCGGGCCTGCAAAGCCCCAACTATCTCGCCCTGTCGCCGGATCAAAAATCCCTATACGCCGTCAGCCCCACCAACGGCGGTTCCGTCGCCGCCTTTAACGTTAATACAAACAGGCGGCTCACCTTTTTGAACCTGTTGCCCTCCGGAAAAGAATGTTGTCATGTCTCCGTCGGGGCCACGGGACGCAACGTTTTTGTGGTCAATTATTTCGCCGACAGCGTCGGAAGTTACCTGGCCAACCCTGATGGATCTTTGAAGGAAATTGCTCAATATCAAACATTTAAAGGATCAGGCCCCGTCGCCGACCGTCAGGATCGGCCTCATTTGCATTCCATTTATGCCGACGCCGCGGACCGCTTCGTTTACGCCTGCGACCTCGGCACGGACAATATTTGGTTCTTCGGATTGCACCCGCGAACGGGAAAACTGGACCCGCTCGATCCGCCCAGTTTTAAAGTTCCACCGGGCTCGGGACCACGTCATCTGGCCTTCTCGCCCGATCAACAGTTTGTTTATGTTAACGGCGAAATGGGCCTGAACGTGAACGTCTTCGCCCGCACCTATTCGAACGGCAAATTGAAGTTAATCCAAACCATCGGCACTCTGCCGCCCACTGCCGAAAGGGCTGGAATGAGCACGGCGGAGATTGTCTGTCATCCTTCTGGGAAATGGCTCTACGTCTCCCATCGTGACAGCTTGCATCGCCGACGCGACAGCGTGGCGGTGTTTGCGATTGGATCGGATGGCCAGTTGACCTGGTTGCAAAACGCGCCAGCGGAAGTAAGGGTGCCGCGCGGCTTCGGCGTGGATCCGACCGGCCATTGGTTGATCATGGCCGGACAAAGCGACAACAAATTGGCGGTCCTAAAAATTGATGAAGCCACCGGAAAACTTTCCAGCACCGATCAGACCGCCATGGTCGGTTCCCCGGTTTGTGTCATTTTTGAAAAGCCGCTTTGACCAAGGGTAAAGATCCGGACCGGCAATATTCTGAACGTTTAATGAATTATCAACCAATTGCTAATCAGTATATTACCGTGTCTTCTCCACAATCAGCGGTAGCCCAAAACGGGCATTTTCTTCCGCCGCCACTTTTTGCGCTTTAATCATCGCGCGCGTGGCAAGGATCGCAAACGCCGAACGGGGCTTGCGTGCACTACGCCTCGTGGTCGACTTGTTTTTTGATGCTTTCATAAACAACCGCCTCAAAGATGTTAATGTTCTGATCGTGCCACTCCGCAACCAACTTCGGCGGATTGCCAGCACCGTTAAAAAGTATGGCTTGATCCGCGAGGGGCAAATATAATTTGAAGAAATTCTCCACGCTCGGGAAAAAGCGCCGTTTCAAGTCGGCCTCCGGTATGTCATGACCACCCTTGCGTACTCGCTGACGAACGCGGTGAATCGACGTGTTGACGGTTGGCAACCAAAGGTAGCATAAACAGATCTTGAATCCTGCCGCCTTCGCTTGTCGCAACATTCCTACGTAAGTTTTGCCACTCAAAGTACTTTCAAATGCAAATTCCCGGCGCAGCCGGACGAGTTCACGCCAACGCGACAGAAGCAGCCTCCCTGATTTCATTGCCACGGCGCCTGGCATAAAGGGCGATAATCCTGCCGCCAGCAAGTCAGCATTCAGAAACTCAATCACTTGCGCTTTCGGCAGAAACTGCCAGGCAAACGTCGTCTTGCCTGCGCCATTCGGACCGCCGATGACATAGATAGTTGGAGATCCCTGATTCAACATGCCGGGGTTTCTTTGTGGGCTGCGATGCTCAAACTTAAACCTTATCCTCGGTCCCTCTCGGACAAACCTCCGCATGGGTCGCGACTTTTATTTGCGACTGGCTCGAGCCCCAACGTTTCAGTGAGACCATCAGAATGCTGATGTCGGCGGGAGACACTCCGGAAATGCGGGCGGCCTGCCCGAGGGTTGCCGGTCGGATCTTGGATAATTTCTGGCGGGCTTCTAAACGCAGGCTCGGCACTCTCGTGAAATCGAAGGTGGTTGGAATGCCCTTATCCTCCAAGCTGTGAAACTTTTCAATCTCCAATCCTTGCCGCTCAATGTATCCCGCGTACTTGATGGCGATCTCTACCTGCTGGATTTCGTCCTCTGAAAGGTTCGGGTTCCGATCCGGCAAACCGGCATACTTCATCTCCGGACGCGATAAAATCTTGGCGAGCGAATCAAATTGATGAAATATTTTGCTCAGCCGATTGATCTCGGTATGAATCGCCGTCTCCTTGGCCTGGAAAGTCTTGAAATGCCGTTCCGGCAGCAGGCCGATTTCGTAACCGATCCGGGAAAGCCGCATGTCGGCATTATCCTGACGCAAAAGCAGGCGGTACTCAGCTCTCGACGTAAACATGCGGTACGGTTCGTTTGTGCCCTTGGTAATAAGGTCATCAATCAAGACCCCGATATACGCCTGATCCCGGCCGAGCACAATCGCCGGCAGATTCTTCACTTTTCGAGCTGCGTTAATACCCGCCATCAATCCTTGGGCCCCCGCTTCTTCATAACCCGACGTCCCATTGATCTGCCCCGCCAGAAAAAGATTCTGGCATACCTTGGTTTCCAAAGAAGCGTTTAATTGGGTAGGGAACGCAAAATCATATTCCACCGCGTAGGCCGGTCGAAGAATCTCCGCATTCTCGCAGCCAATGATCGTGCGGACCAAATCCACCTGTACCTCAAACGGCAGGCAGGTGGAGAATCCATTTACATAAAATTCGTCCGTTTCGATCCCTTCCGGTTCCAAAAAGATCTGATGCCGCTCTTTATCCGCAAATTTTACGATCTTATCCTCAATGGACGGGCAATAGCGCGGACCGATTCCCTCGATGACTCCCGAGTACATCGGCGACTTGTGCAAGTTGGCGCGGATGATCTCTGCTGTCCGATCCGTGGTAAAAGTGACGTAGCAGGGCAATTGTCCGTTGATCCGGTCTAAGATCGAACCCGGCGGATACTTTCCACCGGAATGTCCCACACTGGGTGGTTTGAGTCGAAATTGTTCCACGTGGAACAATTCGTCCTTCCAAAACGTAAAATAGGGAACCGGCTCGTCGCCAGGCTGGGCCTCCGTCTTTGAAAAATCCAGTGATCGCCGTAATAAACGCGGCGGCGTTCCTGTCTTCAATCTCCCCAATTCCAATCCCACATCTTTCAGCGACGCGGAAAGATTCATCGCCGCCGCATCCCCCGCGCGTCCGCCGGATTGCTGATTCGACCCGATATGCATCAATCCTCGCAGAAATGTTCCCGTGGTAATCACCACGCACTTTCCCAAATATTGTACCTCCAAGGTCGTCTCAATCCCATAGGCGGCCCCGTCCTTGTGCAAAATCTTAGCCGACTGTCCTTGTTTGACGTCCAAGCTCGGTTCGGACTCGCAAATCCATTTCAATCGAAACTGATAGGCCTTCTTATCGCATTGCGCCCGAGGTGCCCAGACCGCCGGACCTTTCGTGGTGTTCAGCATCCGAAACTGCAGGCCCGTCATGTCCGTGACCTTTCCCATCTCCCCGCCGAGCGCGTCAATTTCCCGCGCCAAATGTCCCTTGGCCAAACCCCCGATGGCAGGATTGCAGGACATCTGCCCAATTGAATCGGCATTGATGGTCAGCAGCAGGGTCTGGCAACCCATGCGTGCCGCCGCCAAAGCGGCTTCGACACCGGCATGGCCGGCACCCACCACAATCACGTCATACTGTTTGGGATAAATAAACATGAAATTTTATACGAAACTACATCCATCACGGTTCCCGCCGCTTTCTTGTCAGCCACATATACAGGCTGATGATACTCATTAATGCGATTCAAACTAGCATAAAAACCCACCGCCCGCTTAAATAACGCAATCAAATAGTAAACTGCTATATATAAGACTCTTAAGCTTTTTTGTCAGCCAAAGCCTCGTTCGCACGCGGGCGCCCGGATGATTTCCTCTTTTGTGCGCCCGCCGGGATGGCGGCGGCGCGACGTCGCCCCATACCCGAATTGTGAATATCTTTTTGCCGTTTCACCAAAAATCCCATTGTCAAAAGCGACGCAACGTATAAGATGCGCTCAATCCGTTGATTAGTTTGATATTTAGTCAGGCATGGTTTGTCCCAATTTTTCCCTTGAAGTTACTGTTAACGCCAGAATGGTAGCGCGATTTTTGCGCCCCAAACCTGGCCGATTCTTCATTTTTACATCCAGCTATCACGGAGTCGCGAAATCGACCCCGAATGCCTGGGCAACCATTTGACGCTTCAGACTCCCGTTCCATGAAATACGCGACCATCATTTTGAGCTGCCTGGTTCTGAACCTGTTCTCGGTTCACCTGGCCAACGCCCGACTGCTCGTGGTTTCCTTCTCTCCTTCCGCCGCTGAGGCGTACGGTTTGGTGGCGGGCTACGGGTTGTATTATCAACCGACCAACACCACCGATCCCAATACCTGGTATTATCTCTCGTGCTGTGGTCCCGGCAATACCAATATGTATACCGATTCGTCGCTGATTATCGGGAACCCCGTGTGGATCGCGGGCAATGCCATCAGTCGGAATTGGGTGGAAAGCGGTTTCAGTCCGCGTGTTCTCTTTGACACCAATGTATGGTTTGCCGCCCTGGCCGCCGCGGCCAAAGCCGCCGGCACCCCGCATAAGGCGCCAACCGAAATGTCTCTCCCCACCACTTCCTCTGTCCGAAAACTGCCGGCCGATCGACCAAGTCCGGCCGTCTATGCACCCACCCCTAGTGTGAATTTGGTTCAAGCGGTGACGAATACTCCGCCGATGGTTAAAGGTATCCAAGCGCTCCCCGATGGTGCGATTCGGCTGAGTGCCATTGGGGCGTCGAATCAGATCTATACCGTTTCCGCCAGCAGCAGTTTGGCGGATCCCAACTGGATTCCCATCGGCCCCGCCTTTGCCAACGGCACCAATGTTGTCTATTTCGACCGGAACGCCACCAATTATCCCCAGCGATTTTATCGCTTCTCGCTGCCCTGAGCGGGAATGAGTGTACGGAGCAGGTCCAAAAAGGTAGGTCGCGTCACTCCTGTGCGCGCCGTCGTCGCTGGCGGTGACCCTCTGGAATCAAGTGAGCCGACCATTTCTCCCCAGTCGGCGGAAAATTCTCCTCCGCCCTCAACGGTGAGAGAATTCCCCGAAAGGAGAATTCGCGCATTGAACCCATGAACATGATTAAGCCGGTCAGCATTGCCAACCAGCGTATCCCCTCGCCAGCCGAGGGGAGAGGGTGAGGGTGAGATTTCCCCGAAACGAAGTTCGCGCGTTGAACCCCTGAACCTGATTGAAGTTGTCGCAAAAAGTCATCGAAGATCCCTGGCAATTTCCCAACGCGGCACCCTTCTCCGCTCAACGAGGAGAGGGGCAGGGGTGAGGAGTGAGGCAACGTCAGTCGTTGAAATAAGTGTGTGAGGTTCATGGGGAGGGGTTAGACCGCGTAAGTCGTTGAAAATCAAACCCACATTTCGAGGTTCATGGTGAGGGGTGGACGTTTGACTCATTTTTATTTGGAGGTTCATGGAAAGTTTTATTCCCGGCCTTGCGCCTATTGGCGGGTTCGGTAAGGTATTTTAATGCATGATGAAACTCCACTTATCGCTCTGATCGCGGTGGGGTTGGCCTTGGCTTTCATCGCCGGATATATTGCCGTGCGACTGCGGTTGTCACCCATCATTGGTTATCTTCTGGCCGGAATTGCCGTCGGTCCCTTCACCCCGGGTTTTGTCGGCGAAGCCCATCTGGCATCGGAATTGGCGGAAATCGGCGTCATCCTCCTGATGTTTGGCGTCGGCATGCATTTCTCCGTGGCGGAATTGTGGTCAGTGCGCTCCATTGCGGTGCCCGGCGCGATCATTCAAATCATGGTGGCGACGGCGATGGGCGTCGGCATGGCTCTTTGCTGGCGATGGTCGTTCGGGGCCGGCCTCGTGTTCGGTCTGGCCTTGTCGGTGGCGAGCACCGTGGTTTTGCTGCGCGCCTTGGAATCATCGCATGCGGTGGATTCTCCCGACGGCAAAGTCGCGATTGGCTGGCTGATCGTGGAAGACTTGGTGATGGTGCTCACTTTGGTGTTGGTGCCCGCCTTTGCCGAACAACTGGGCGGCACCGCCGCGAGTCATGCGGCCGATACCGGTATCTGGCTTTCCCTCGGGATCGCCCTCGCGAAAGTGGGCGTTTTCATCGCCTTCATGCTGGTGTTTGGAACCCGCTTGTTTCCCGGGCTGCTGCGTCAAGTCGAACGCACCGGCTCCCGTGAATTGTTTACCCTGGCAGTGATTGCCCTGGCTTTGGGCGTCGCCTTCGGAGCCGCCAAACTGTTCGGCGTTTCCTTTGCCTTGGGCGCTTTCTTCGCCGGCGTCGTCATCCATCAATCGGATTTTAACCATCGCGCCGCCTCGGATTTGCAGCCCTTGCAGGATGCGTTCGGCGCCCTCTTCTTTGTGGCCGTCGGCATGCTCTTCGACCCCATGATTGTGGTCCGTGAACCAGTGAAGGTGCTCATCGTGGTGGCCATTATCATCATCGGCAAATCGTTGGCCGCCCTGGCGATCGTCCTGGCATTGCGACGCCCGCTGTCAACGGCACTCACGGTTTCAGCGGGCTTGGCGCAGATCGGCGAATTCTCCTTTATCCTGGCGGCGTTGGGCGTGAGTCACGGCTTGATCTCGGTCGACGCCCAAAACCTGATTCTCGCGGGCGCCCTGCTGTCCATCACCCTCAATCCCTTGGTTTTCTACGCGGTTACGTGCATACGGCCAGTTAGGCCAGCCGCTTGAAATCGCGAGATTTGTGATTTCGGTGAATCGATATGAATATCGGTCAGAAGAAATCTGCCATGTGCCCGCAAAATGCGGCCCTCAAAATACGCCTTGTCATCGTCCTACCACGTGCTACTATTAATGCCCTTTGATTTTATGAAAGCTGACATTCATCCGAAATATGCGGAAGCCGAAATCCGTTGCGCCTGTGGCAACGTGATCAAGACCCGTTCCACCCGCTCGACCATCATCGTCGGCATTTGTAACGCGTGTCACCCGTTCTATACCGGCCAGCAAAAGTTTGTTGATACCGCGGGCCGCGTCGACAAGTTCCAACAACGCGCCGCCAAAACGGCTGCCGCCCAGACCGCGTTCGAAGCCACCAAGAAGAAAAAGAAGTAGCTCTGCCCATTTTTCCGCCCGCAGCGCCGAATTCATCGGGGCTGCGGGCGGTTTGCTTTTTCTGGTTCCCCGGGAAATTGTTTCGCCGCCGAGCCGGCCAGCGCCGGGTGCGGCCGGTCAACGGCCCTAATTTAAATGGATCTGCGCCCACACATCGATAAGTTTCGTACCCGCTATGCGGAGGTGGAAGCGCAGTTAAGCGATTCCAAGGTTTTTGACAACCCGCAAAACGCCCAGGCGTTGTCCCGCGAATACGCCCGGCTCAAAGACTTGATGGCCCAGGGCGAAAGTTTTCTCCGCACGACCAGCCAATTGGCGGAAAACCGCGAATTGCTCGAGACCGAACCGGCCGAATCGGAACTGGCCGCCATGGCCAAGGAAGAGATCGCCCGCCTGGAAAAGGACGAGAAACGACTCGCCCTGCAGCTCCAATTCGGTCTCGTCCCCCCGGAACTCACCGATTCGCGCAATACCATCGTCGAAATTCGCGCGGGCGCCGGCGGTTCGGAATCCGCCCTGTTCTCCGCCGACCTCTACCGCATGTACTGCCGCTATGCGGAGACCCGCGGTTGGAAGGTGGAGACGCTGGATTCCAGTCCGTCCGATTTGGGCGGATTCAAGGAAATCATTTTTCAGATCAACGGCCAGGATGTTTTCAAGCGGCTGAAATACGAAAGCGGGGTGCATCGCGTGCAACGTGTGCCCGCCACCGAAGCCCAGGGCCGCATCCATACCAGCACCTGCACCGTCGCCGTCTTGCCGGAAGCCGAGGAAGTGGATGTGGAAATCAAACCCGACGATATTGTGGTAAGCGTTTGTCGCGCCTCCGGCAAGGGTGGTCAGGGCGTGAATACCACCGACTCCGCCGTGCAAATCCAGCACCTCCCGTCCGGCCTGACCGTCCGTTGCGCGGATGAGCGTTCTCAAATCAAAAACCGGGCCAAGGCCATGACCGTCCTGCGATCCCGTTTGCTGGAGGCGAAAATCGCCGAGGAAGATGCCAAGTACGCCGCCCATCGCAAACAGCAGGTCGGTTCCGGGGAACGGAATGAAAAAATCCGCACCTACAATTTTCCCCAGAACCGCGTCACCGATCATCGCATTGAAGTGACCCTCTATAATTTGTCCGTTTTCATCGATGGCGATCTGGATGGCTTGATCGAGCCATTGATTACCAACGATATGGAAGAGAAGCTGGCAGCGCTGACGACATGAGTTTACCCGCGAATATTAGAGGATTGGTTTTTGATTGTGATGGAACCCTCGCCGACACCATGCCGCTGCATTGGCGCGCCTGGCAGGTGATCGCCGCCAAGTACAAACTGCATTTTCCCGAAGATCGCTTTTATTCACTCGGCGGCGTTCCCTCCCGCGATATTTTGAAGATGCTGGCAAAAGAACAAGGTGTGACGCTGAACTACATCGAGGCTGCCCATGAAAAGGAGAACAACTACGTTCCCCTGATGATGCAGGTGAAGCCGATCCAGGCTGTGGTCAAAATCGCGCAGGAGAATTACGGGAAAGTCCCCCTGGCCGTGGCTTCCGGCGGCACCAATCAGATTATCAATCAGGTCCTCGAACTGCTCGAGATCCGGCATTTATTCGCCGCCGTGGTAACCACCGAAATGGTGCAAAACCAGAAACCGGCCCCCGATATTTTCCTGGAAGCCGCCCGTTTAATCGGTATCCCGCCGAAGTTCTGCCGTGCATACGAAGACACCGATCTCGGCCTGCAAGCCATCCGCTCCGCCGGCATGGATGCCGTGGACGTCCGTCTCCTGCGCTGCTGAAAACTTCCCAAGGGGGGATTGAATACGGGCGATTAAATGTCACCGT